>Ga0190293_1000121_pt1 | contig 26741 bp, 20 predicted proteins | sample 48693001_MG_FD_161671 | JGI IMG/M metagenome (GOLD analysis project Ga0190293, IMG submission 161671) | Hydrothermal vent microbial mat bacterial communities from Southern Trench, Guaymas Basin, Mexico - 4869-30-0-1_MG | ecosystem: Environmental > Aquatic > Marine > Hydrothermal vents >...
ACTAAATTTAAGAAAGCAAGGGTGCGAAATCATGCATGTATCAGATGGGTATAAATGTAAAGTGTATAGAAAAATGAAAAGACGAGTTTACACTATTGACATTTACCTTCTAATGGATGACCCCTTCACAAATCCTCTATTAATTAATTATAGATACTTTTTTTACTTTATTTTTCTCAATGTGTTAAGAGCCATTTCGGCCATCTTTGTCTGAAATTCAGCAAACTCATCAGGTGAATGTTTAACCTTTAAAAATTCTGCAGTTTCACTGAAGATTTTATTCTCAGTTTCTAAAATATCCCGGAGAAATCCACTTCCATCCTTGTTTACAAGTTTTGAAATATTCAAATAGTTTTTCTTAAATCCCTCTGAGAAAGGGTGGATAATTTTCTTTATCCTCAATGATTCTTCACAGATCGGAGCGGTTTTCCCCATATGTAATTGAACAGGGGATGACTTTGCCTCAACCCATACCGGGACTGCTATCGATGTTATCGGTTCACCCAGAACTACCCATAATGTAGCAATAGAATTCAGATCACCTTTCTTTTTGCCTGTTATTATAACAGCAGCAGCAGTGCTGGGACGGTTAATACAATTCTTTGAATGTATCCAGAGCGGGCTGGTTGAGGGCTGTGCTTTCAGATCAATCAGCGAAGGGTGCTTTACAAGAGGATTCCCTATATCACGTGAAATTTTCTGAAAAATAGATTGATGATCAATTTTCTGCATTGGGATTTCCGAAAACAACTTGGTTGCCTGCTCAAATCTCAGATAGCCTGCCCCTTCGTCCTTCTCTCCACTTCTTGCAAAGTTTGTTACTACAAAGTATTTTTTTTCAGAAACTGAAGTGTCATACCGTTTATACCCGTTATTATGGACCTCAAACAGAGTTGAGCCCCCTTCCCCATCTATAACACTAAAAGTTGACCAGCTTCCAAGTGATTTCCCGAGATTTTTTTTTATATATTTTTCAAAATCATCCACAGTGCTGCAAGTTCGTAAGGCATCTGACATTATCTGCCCCTCAAGATCGTGAACTTCTTTCTCAACCTTCGGGAGGTTATATGCAACTGTATTAGTGATCGCAAAGCCTTCCCCATTCAAACCGGCATAAACAAATCTTCCCGATGTTTCTGTCGAGTTAACAATTGCAACAAAACTATTCGGACTTTCTTTTATATAAATAATTTTGTTAGAAAGATAACCGGTATCTCTGTTTTTCCATAATATCGGGGCCCCATTTCGTGAAGCCGAGCCACTGATAACAGCAGTTGTACACCCGTTTATGTCAAGGGGAATTAAAATAAACAAATTAATTAGTATCAATAAAAGAGAAAATTTTCCTGATTTCATTATTTATCTCCTTTTTCTCATGAAGAATAATACTATCATATTTTCAGGATTTTCCTACGTTGATATTAATTTAATATTCAACTAGACTTTCCCATTACGTAGTTATTTTAATTTCTGGAGGATTAATGAAAAGGAACACAATTATTACATTGATTTTTTCATTCATATTAAGTTCATCTGTGTATGGAGAAAAAGCAGATTTTAAAACTGCAGAAAAATTTGCACCTGAAAATCTCAAGAAATTAGTCGGGACAAGGAATGTAAAACCTCAATGGGTTCCGGATTCTGACAATTTCATATATGAATTCAAAAAAAATGATATCACCGAATACTATTTCGTTGATCCTTTAAAAAAGAAAAAGCAGATACTCTTCAACAAAAGAAAACTTACAAAACAGATATCAAAAATCACCGGAGATGAATATGACCCTTCAACTTTGGAATTTAGAGAAACTACTTTTAATAAAAGATCCGGTATATTCAGATTCACATTTAATAAAAAAAAGTACTCATACAATATCAGAAAAAACCGGCTTCAGTTATCAACTGAGAAGAAATTTGAAAACAGAAAAATATACAAGAAATCTCCGGACGGGAATTGGGTAATATTTACAAAGAACCATAATTTATTTCTGAAAAATTTAAAACTGCCGGGCTCTGATTCTGAGCAGTTAACCAATGATGGTGAGAAATGGTTCAGCTATTCAGAAAAGGAGGGCGAGGATAGCATTGGAGAAATTTCAGGAACAATTGCCGAGTGGTTCCCGGATTCGCAAAAGATGTACATCCTCAGAAAGGATAAAAGAAAAGTTAAAGATCTTTTCCTAGTTCACTCTACTGCAGTTCCCCGCCCTACTCTTGAATCTTATAAATATGCTATGGCAGGAGACAAGCATCTTCCCGAATTCAACATGATTGTAATAGATATCAGTTCTGGCAAAGCAGTAAAAATAAATACAGATAAATGGGAGGATCAACAGATAGGGAGTGAAGGAACAGCGGGTATATTTCCCGGTAAAGATTCATCATCCCTCTATTTCACAAGGAGTTCAAGAGACTGGAAAGATGTCGAACTTTGTAAAGCTGATACTTTGACAGGAATCGTCAAAGTTTTAATAAAAGAGAGGTCGGAACCTTATTGGAGTGCAGACTTTCAACAATTCCATCTTGCAGGAGATGACGGGAAATTTATATGGTGGTCGGAGAAGAGCGGGAGAGGACATCTCTACCTTCATGATAGAAATGGAAAAGAACTGAACAATATAACCGGAGGAAATTACACAGTCACAAATATAATGAATGTTGATAATCAGGAGAATCAGATTGTATTTTCCGCTTGTGGAATGGATAAGGAAGAGAACCCTTATTACAGGAAATATTACAAAATAGGATTTGACGGGGACTGTCTTAAAGAGCTGACACCGGAAAACGGCACCCACACAATTCATATGTCAGCTTCACTAAAATACTATGTTGACACATATTCAACTATTGAAGACCCTGACATTTCTGTCCTTAAGGACATTGATGGAAATATCATTTTAAAAATAGAAGAACTTGATACAACAAAACTCAGGTCATCAGGATGGAGGCCTCCGGTAAGAATTAAGGTGAAGGCGGCAGACAATAAAACAGATCTCTATGGAGTTATGTGGAAACCTTTCAAGATGGAGAAAGGGAGAAAATATCCGGTCATTTCGTATGTCTATCCCGGCCCTCAGGGAGAGCCGGTCCCTAAAACTTTTTTTCAGGTAAGAAATAAACGGGTCAGCAATATTCCACTTGCCCAATTGGGATTTGTTGTTATTACGGTCGGTCAGCGGGGAGGAAGTCCCCTCAGATCGAGAGAATATCATAATTATGGATATGGGAATGCCAGAGACTACCCGCTTGCAGATAATAAATATGCAATAGAACAATTAGCGGACAGGTATGATTTTATCGATATTAACAGAGTGGGAATATACGGGAGGTCCGGCGGTGGATTCATGGCAGCTGCAGCTATTCTTGTGTATCCCGGTTTTTATAAAACGGCTGTTTCATCCTGCGGAAATCATGATAACAATATTTATGATTATGCCTGGGGAGAGATCCACTACGGCCTCGAAGAAAAGATAACAACAAATATTGAGATTGCAGGAAATCTGAAAGGACACTTGCTGCTTATCCATGGAGAAATTGATAATAACGTCCATCCTGCAAATACACTTCGTCTTGCAAATGAACTGATCAGGAAAGGTAAAAGATTCGATATGATGATATTCCCGGGGAAACGCCATGCATATGACGAGTACACTTCATATCTTGAAAGGATGATGTGGTATTATTTTGCCGAACATCTGATGGGCGACACGAGAGATAATATAGATATATTCGGGATCAAATAAATTTATTCTGAATTATCATCAGGGAGAAAAATATTCAAACCATTCTTTAATAGTGAGACCCTGAACTCATTTACATCTTCAATAATTTCACCATCAATTGCTACATCAATTTTCTGGTGGCAAGTTACATGAAACTCACCGGATCTTAATATCTCAAATTCAGGACGTTTTAAATGTTTATGCCTCATAACAGACAAAGCAAGGCCAACCGTATTCGTAAGGGACCGGGTATTAATAATTGCACAATCAATAATATTATCATAGGGAGATGCATCCGGGCTGAGCTTCAGATTGCGTGAGTAAAGTGGTGTGTTCTGAAATACAAGAATAGTAACATCCCTCTCGATCTTCCTGTTTTCCCATTCGATTATTACTTTTATCGGTACTTTGTTTTCAGAAAACGAACCCCTGACACCTTTTATGAATCCGGATATCTCCATTGCAGGTTTTATCTTTGTGATCATTATTCCTTTTTCTTTCCAGTTTTCAACGAATTTATTAACAGTTGTTCCGAGTCCGATACCCAGTGACCCGAGAAAATAATACATCTTTCCATCTGGTTGAGTTTCGACCTTCCCCACATCAATTTTATGAGTTAACCCCTTTTTAATACCTCTTAAAAGGTGGTCAACATCATCCATTCCAATTCCTCTGACAATATCATTGATAGAACCGGTCCCGATCATCCCGAAGTTTATATCATCACGATTATTGCTCCGGAGTATTTCCTCTGCAACAAATGTGAAAGTTGTATCTCCACCGGCAGCAACTATATCCCTCTTCTCTCCTGCAGCTTTTGAAGCCATATCTTTCAGATCTTTTTCTGAATCTGTCACATAGAGTTCATATGGGATATTCCACTTTTCAAATTTCTTTTCTATTCTTCCCTTTCTTTTTATGGCCCTGCCTCCGGCAGATGAAGGGTTAAAAAGAATCAGGATTTTTCTCATATAAAAATTATATCAGATAAAACTATTTTACCTAAATTCTTTATTCAATTTTTTAATATATTATAAAGATTATTAAGAACTTCACTTTCTACATTATAAGTGAATGAAACTGAGTTTTTCTCATTTTTTTCTTTCTCAAAATCGATCAATGCAAGTTTATTTAAAATATTATCTGTCTTCTCAACACTTTCAAATTCAAATATGAAATGATCTGAAAAGATCGATACATTAATCGTTCCGGCTTCAGCTGCAATAAGCTTTACCTTTGCTACATAGAATATTTTTGATATATCATCACCCAAATCACCATATCTGCTTAACAGATCTTCATTGAGCAATTCGATCTCATTAAGATCTTTTGCATTAATGATCTTTGAATAAAAATCTATTCTGTCAGAACTTCTGGATATATAGTCACTCTCAATAGAATATCTGAAATGAACCATAACCTCTCCATTCCACTCCTTCCCTTTTTCTCCTTTTAAATCTTCCACTTCCTGTTTTAACATGGAATTGTAGTAGTCAAAACCGAGAGCCTCTATGTGTCCATGCTGCTTATTGCCAAGCAGAGATCCTGCTCCCCTCAATTTCAGATCATATTCAGCAAGTTTAAAACCTGACCCCACATCGGAGTGATCCCTTATCCCCTCAAGCCTTAACCTCGCTTTTTCAGTGATCACTTCACTGCCTGTCAGAAAGTATGCATATGCCTGCTGCTCGCCCCTTCCGATACGCCCTCTAAGCTGATATAACTGGGTCAGGCCAAACCTCTCTGCATCGATCACTATAAGTGTATTAACTTTAGATATATCTATCCCGTTTTCGATAATAGTTGTTGATAACAATACCGAATATTTACCGTTAATGAAATCAAGCAGGTTCTTTTCAATTAGTTCATTTTTCATCTGAGCATGCATTACTGCTATTTTTATATCCGGCAGCCATTTGTTCAGAAGTTCCTTGAATGAGAATATCTTTGCCACCGAATTGTAAATTATGTAAATACCTCCATCTCTCTGAATTTCCTTAAGGATCGCCGATATTATTATTTTCCTGGAAAATGATCCGATATAGTTCCTTATCTTCATTCTCCCCCTGGGAGGAGTTCTGATGGTAGAAATATCCTGAAGTCCAGCCATTGAAAGTGATAATGTCCTCGGGATCGGTGTAGCAGATAGAACCAGAACATCTACATTTTCTCTCCCCTGTTTCAATTTTTCCTTTTGAAAAACGCCAAATCTCTGCTCTTCATCAATTATAAATAGTCCGAGATTTTTATACTCTGCCTTATTAGAGAGTATTGAATGTGTCCCTATCAAAATATCAATGTTTCCATTTTCGAGATCCTTGAAAATCTGCCTCTGTTTAACAGCAGGAACCATCCTTGATAACATTTGAATGTTAACCGGAAGCCCTTCAAATCTCTTTAAGAATGTCCTGAAATGCTGCATCGCAAGGATTGTAGTCGGACACAAAACCGCCACCTGCCTCCCACTGCTTACAACTCTTAGAGCAGCCCTTATTGCAACTTCTGTTTTTCCGAAACTTACATCACCGCATACGAGCCTCTCCATTGGAAAAGTTCTTTCAAGATCGGCCATAACTTCTTTTATAGCTGTAATCTGATCCGGAGTTTCAACAAATGAAAAAGTGTTTTTCAAATGATATTCCATATCGCTATCACCTTCGTGTGAAAAACCTTTTACCGAACGCCTCAGAGCGTACAGGTCAAGTAATCCTTTTGCGAATTGAATTATACTTTTTCTTGCACGTGTCTTTTTCTGACTCCAACTCTTTCCGCCAATCCTGTCAAGTTTTCCGGGTTCACCTTTAAATGCAAAATATTTTTTAAGTACATTTGCTTCTGAAACAGGCACATAAAGAAGTTCATTATTAAGATATTCTGTTTTTATGAATTCCTGCCGGGAATTACCAAATTCAAGTAATTGAAGTCCCCGAAACAACCCTATACCATGCTTTTCGTGTACTATATAATCTCCGGGTTCAAGGGTTTTCAACAAGCTTTCACTTTCAATTTCATCAATTTCCCCGATATAGTCCCTGAAAATAAATTTTCGATCCGTTAAGAAATATGAAGAGGTTGACACATTTGCGAAAGAGTGTGGAATAATAAAATCTTTGGATTTTAATCTAACACCGCCGGCCTGAAGATTCTCCTTCAGATTAAAACTTTTTGTGAATAGAAATATGGTTGAATCAAATGATGTCCTCTTCAGTTTTTCCAGGTCGCCTGTATTAAACTCTCTCAAGTTTTTTTTAAGCTTCCTTATCTCGGGTTTTAATGTCACTTCATCCGTACCGCCAGAGATATTTAGAAAAGGAAGGCCCTGGGGTATTTTATCAAATAATTTATCGGGCCCGGGAATCTCAGATCCGGGATTTAGTTTGAATATTTTTCGGAAATTTTCCCTGCTATCCTCCGCACTTTTTTCCACTGATAACTTATCATCATAAATTAATTTGGGATTTTTCAATATACCTGTTAAAGGTTTGGTTCTTTGTCCTGAAAGCAGATCTTTAAGCCTCATTTCCTTTCCAAACAAACCGTATAAAGGAATGTCTGTGAATTCCGTCTGACAAACAGATCTTCTTGTATTACGGTCAAATAATGTGATCGATTCCACAACATCACCAAAAAACTCGATCCTTACCGGGTGTTCAGTTCCGCTAGGAAAAAGGTCCAGAATACCTCCCCGCTTTTGAAACTCTCCCGGTTCATCAACATAGTTTGAGTGCGAATATCCCATATCATGCAATTTCTCTATCATGACATCTCTTCTTATCTTATCCTTAACCCTAATAGAATAGATCAGATTTCCGATGGTATTCGGATCTTCAAATCCAATCGATGCTGATAAAATAGTTGCAATTATGATCACTGGTTCTTTCTTCAGTTTCAGTTTAAAAAAATTGAACTTCTCAATATGAAAATCCGAATAGATCAGGTTATTCACATAGGGATCTCCAAAAGGAAGCGGAAAGATAATTATATCCCTTTCAGAACCGGCAAGATTCAGCCAGAGCCTGAGTTTTGATCTTATCTCCAGCAGGTTTGAATTTTCCGGGAGAAGCCAGAGGATATCGCCATCCCACTCAAGGCTGACCCCTGCAGTTATCAGGCCGGAGAGATCACGATCAATATTCAGGAGTTCAGAATTCTTATTTGAAGAAAACTTTTTCCTCAGTACTTTAGAGAATATCCCATCAGTTATTTTCATTTTTAAATCATTCAATTCCAAAACTATTCAATCACTATAACTTTGAAAACAGCTTCATTATACTTTATAATAGAAGAGGATGGAAAAGATAATAATTGTCGAAGACAACCCTTCAATGCTTGAAATGCTCAATAATATAATTTCTGAGAAAGGATATATTACAGGAACAGCTCCGGATGTTTCTACAGCACTACTCCTATTGAAAAAAGAAAATTATGATCTTATAATCTCCGACCTTCAACTTCCCGACATGGATGGCTTAACTTTTTTTAAAAAGATAAAAAATTTCGGTATCCCTTTTATAATCCTGACAGCATTCGGATCTATCGAACTTGCAGTAGAATCCATAAAAGCAGGTGCCTTCGATTTTGTTTCAAAGCCGGTAGATCCTGACTACCTTTTTATTGTCATTGAAAAAGCAATAGAATCAACAAGAATTCTCAGAGAGAATATTATACTTAAGAGTGTGCTGCGAAGAGAGTCCGATAAATATACTATAATTGGTAAAAGCAAATCTTTATCAGATTCAATAGAGAAACTTCAGCAGGTTTCCCCTACAAGTACTCCGGTATTGCTATTAGGAGAAAGTGGAACAGGAAAAGAACTTTTTGCCAGAGCCATACATGATCTCAGTCCAAGGAAACATAATCCTTTCATAGCAATTAATTCTGCCTCCATTCCGGAAACACTTCTGGAAAATGAATTATTCGGACATGAAAAGGGTTCATTCACTGATGCTCACCTGAGGCATACCGGGAAACTGGAATTATCTCAGGGGGGAACATTCTTTCTTGATGAGATCGGTGATCTGCCTGCCAGCCTTCAGGGAAAGCTCCTCAGAGTTATTGAAGAAAAGAAAGTAACACGACTGGGGAGTAATAAAGAGATATCTCTGGATATAAGATTTATATTTGCAACTAATGTAGATCTGGATGAAGCAGTAAAGAATGGTGAATTCCGAAAAGATCTATATTACCGGTTAAGTATTTTCCCGGTACACATCCCACCCTTAAGGGAACGAAAAGGAGACATTCCACTACTTGCAGAGTACTTTGTAAAAAGATTTTCGAGAGAGATGAGAAAAGGGGATATCATGATCTCCGTAAACGCATTGAAAAAATTGGATAAATATAGTTGGCCTGGGAATGTACGTGAACTTCAGAATGCAATTGAGAGAGGACTGATAACATTAAAAGGCAATACTCTGGATACAGAGGATATAATTCTGCCTAAAGAGGACCTGTCACTACCGGATAGAATGCCCGGTTCTTCAGGACTTAAAAATTTATCATCCAACATTGTAAGCGGGCTGGAAAAGAAGAGGATTGAGGAGACCCTTGACGAGACGGGATTTAACAGAAAGAAAACAGCTGAAGCTTTAAAGATAAGTTATAGAACTCTCCTATACAAAATGAAGAAATATGGGATCAGGTCAGAAAATTAAATTCTTTTTTATTTTAAAAGCAGCCAAGATGCTTATATACTCCATTATGTTCACCTGCCGTAAAAAAATCTCAGGTGAAGAAAAAATTGAAATACTTAGAAATGGAGGAAAACCAATTATATATATATTCTGGCACAGGCATATTTTCTATAACATTTTCAAATTCAGGGGAACAAATGCCAGGCCGCTGATCTCATTTTCAACAGATGGTGAGATAGTGTCACGTATAGCAGAAGAGTTCGGGATGAATCCGATAAGGGGCTCTTCTTCCCATGGAGGAGCCAGAGCTTTTCTTAGCATGATCAATGCAATAAAGAAAGAAAATTCAGAGATCATGATAACTGCAGACGGACCGAAAGGCCCTGTAAGAGAAATTAAAGATGGCACTATTCATATTGCCAGAAAAACCGGTGCTGCGATCGTACCGGTAAGCTGGTATGCTTCCAAAGTCAAAATTTTTGACAAAAGCTGGGATAAATTCATCCTTCCAATGCCTTTCGGGAGGATTAATTTTTCTTTCGGAGATCCTGTATATATACCTCCGGGAATTTTAAAAAGTGAGTATTCAGAATATAAAAACATGTTGAAACTAAAACTGGACAGCCTTGAAGAAGAGATTATATCTCGAATCAAAGAATCATAAATTTAAAAGGAGTGACAAGACCATAATGGGACCAAAAAAGAAAATAAGAAGAATCGGTGTTTTAACAGGAGGAGGAGACTGCCCGGGGCTCAATGCAGTAATAAGAGCAGTAACAGCTCATTCAATTTTAAATCATAAGATAGAAGTGTTCGGGATCCGGGATGGATATTCCGGACTTATTAATAAAAAACTGAAGAAACTGAGCCTGGAAGATGTTTCCGGTATACTTCCCAGAGGAGGTACTATCCTGGGAACTTCTAATCGTGATAACCCTTTCAAATACCCTGCGGATACATCTGAAATTGAAAAAAAATATATAGATGTATCGAAAAGAGTGATCAAAACCGTTGAATATAATGAATTAGATGCAGTAATAACAATCGGAGGAGATGGAACTCAGGCAATTGCGAACCGGTTATATGAAGAATGTTCTATCCCCGTTGTCGGAATTCCAAAAACAATAGATAATGACCTGGGGGGAACAGATGTAACATTCGGATTTGATACAGCACTGACCATTGCAACAAATTCAATTGATAAGATCCATTCAACTGCTGAATCTCATCACAGAATAATGGTGATCGAAGTGATGGGCAGATATGCAGGATGGATCGCCCTTCACGCTGGTATTGCAGGAGGCGGGGACGTGATACTTATCCCGGAACTACCTTTCACAATCGAAAAGATCGGAGAAAAGATCAATGAAAGACTGTCAAGAGGGAAAAGATTCTCCCTGATAGTTGTAGCGGAAGGAGCTAAGATAAAAGGGGAAGATGTAGTTGCTGCAAGGAGAGTATCTGATCCTAACGATCCTTTGAGGCTGGGTGGAATATCAACTGTTGTTGGAAATAAAATTGAAGATCTCACAGGGATAGAATCAAGGTATACAATACTTGGACATGTCCAGAGAGGAGGAAGCCCTACGGCTTTTGACAGAATTCTTGCAACCCGTTTCGGTTTCCATTCGGTTGAGGCTGTTGTCAGAGGGGAATTTGGATATATGGTGGGGCTGAAAGGGAAAGATATTAAAACGACTCCAATAAAGGAAGCAATTGCAGAACCGCGAAGGGTTAAACCTGATTCAGATCTCATAAAAACAGCAAGATCGGTCGGAACAAGTTTTGGTACATAAAAATATAATAAAAAATCTACAATATCGTTATTTTTATTGATAATTTTTTTATATTTCTTTATTATTTATTTATTGGAGGTGCAGTAATGGCTGATTATAAACAATTAGGAAACTATGTTCTTTTCGAAGAGATTAATCCGGATTCAATTGGAAAAAATTTCAGGGCCGGAGAACTTGAGAACAGAAAAATTAAAAATCATTTAATTTTATCGGAAGTACACCCGTTGCTTTATTCAAATCCGAAAATTTGGAAAAGGGTCACCCTTCTTCTTGAAGGTATTAAAAAATCAAACATAACCGGCTTGTACTCTCCAGACAAGATCCTCACAATGGGTGAAAAGCAAATGTTGATCTTCCCGTATAAGGAGTTTGTAAGTTTCGATTCCGTACTTGAAGATTCAACTGCAAAGGGAATGCCGATCAACTTTGACCTTGCATTCTCAATTGCCACAGCAATCTCTGATCTTCTTGATATTGGTTCTTCCATAGTGATCAGCGGCCAGAAATCATTTCATGGTTTTCTTACCCCGGACAACATCCTTATTGATTTTGAAGGAAAAATATATTTGAAAAATTATGGGATATTCCCTTATCTTGACAAAGAAGAGGAAATCTTCAAGGGTATGGAGAAACAATACGGTTCATGGTTAACACCTGAGTTCTTCCGAAGAGAAAAGATCGTTCCCCAGTCTGATGTTTATCATCTTGGATATTTAATGTTTAAGATGCTTACCGGACAATATTTTTCCTATAATCCGGGTGAAGATTTTGATGCTAAGCTTGCAAATATAAGCTTTTCACAACATATTCATGAAAGTAACAAGGATTTTATAAGCGGACTTCAGGAGTTCTTTAAAAAGACTCTTAATCCTGATCCATCATTAAGATTTGCCAGTGGCAAAGAATTTAAGGAATTCATTTCAAAAACTTTCAATATTGATGAACTGTCCTCCGTAACATTCAATCTTGCATATTTTATGGATTCACTCTATTCGAAAGAGAGATCTGAAAGTCAAGCCAGAGTAGAAAGTGAAAAGCTTTTTACACCGGCTGAAGTTAGCACAGCAAGCCAGGGCTCCGGAAAAGTTGATCATGAGCTGGTTGAAACTATCCTTTCCGGTCTTGAGGAGCGTGAGAAAGGAGGAAAGCCCAAACTGTTTATGCTAATTGCTTCTATTATCATAGTTGCGATTGCAATTGGGGCATATTTCTTTGTTCAATCTAATAAATCTAAACAGGACAAACTAATAAAAGCACAGATCCAGCTTAGAATGGAACAGGAACAAAGAGAACAGGATCTTCTTGATCAGTTGAAAGCGGTTGAAGACAGAGCTGCTCAGACGGAAGAAGAGAAGAAACTGCAGGAAGAGGAAAAATTAAAACTGCAAAGTCAGATTGATGATGTGCAAAAAGAGAAGGAAAGATTAAAGAAACAAGAGGAAGAAAAGAAGAAAAAAGCTGAAGAAGATAAAAAGAAAAAAGCTGAAGAAGAAGCTGCAGCATTAAAACTTAAGGAAGATGCCAAGCTAAAAAAAGCAGAAGATGAGAGAAAGAAAAAAGAAGAAATTGAGAGAAAGAAAGCAGCTGAAGAAGCTTTAAAACCTAAAAGGGGAGAACTCCTCCCAATTACTGAGGTAGATAAGAAACCAGTTAAAATCTCAGGTAAAAAAATGGCATTTCCTCCTTCCATAAGAAGCCGATATGCAGGAAACAGGTTTGAAGCCAGTGTAATGTGCCTGATAGATGAGAATGGGATAATTAAAAGTTCAAGAGTTTTGAGTAATATCCCAAAGGACATTAAAAAATCGATAGAAAAAAGTATTATGAAATGGAAATTCAGCCCGGCAATGAAAAGAGGTGTTCAGGTAAGTGTCTGGAACCAGGTAGTTCTAAAAATTTCGATCTGATTGCATAATATATAGTAATTTTAACTAAAGTACTTGAAATGACCTCAATTTTGGGGTAAATTATCCTATGAAAAGTTATTATATTCTCGCAATAAATCCTGGCTCTACATCCACCAAGATAGGGATATTCAAAAATACAAAAATGATCCTGTCTGAGAATATACCACATTCAGTTTCCGAGCTGTCATCCTTCAACTCTATAATGGATCAGAAAGAATTCAGAACAGGGATAGTTATCGATTTTCTGAACAAATGTGAAGTGCCGGTTTCAAAACTTAATGCAATTGTCGGGAGAGGCGGTATGCTCACTCCAATGAAATCTGGAACATATAGAGTTAATAACGAAATGATAGACTTTCTTATAAATAATCTACTTGAACATGCTTCAAGTCTGGGTGCAATACTAGCTGACAATATTGCAAGGAGAATCGGAGTAAAAGCTTTTATTGTGGACCCTGTTGTTGTTGATGAGATGGATGAAATTGCCAAAATAACCGGTATCCCTGAAATAAAAAGGATCAGTATATTTCATGCTCTTAATCAAAAAGCTGCTGCCCGTGAAGCTGCAAAAAGGATCAAAAAAAAATATAGAGAATGTAATTTTATTGTTGCTCACCTCGGTGGAGGAATTACAATAGGAATACATAAAAAAGGATCCGTTGTAGATGTGAATAATGGCCTTAATGGAGATGGCTCTTTCTCTCCGGAAAGAACTGGGTCGATACCTACATGGAGCCTTATTGAATGGGCTACCACGGGTTTATATTCACTTCCGGAATTGAAAAAAAAAATTACCGGAAATGGTGGTATCGTTGCGCATCTCGGCACCAATAATATGAGAGAAGTAAAAGATATGATAACTAAAGGAAATAAAAAAGCTAAAGATATTTATAATGCTCTTGGTTACAATATTTCCAAAGGTATTGGATCACTTGCACCGGTTGTACAAGGGAAGATTGATGCTGTTGTAATTACCGGAGGACTTGCCTTCGACAAAGATCTGATGGCAATGATCAGGAATCGTGTAAAATTTATTGCGCCGGTCATAATATTACCTGGTGAGGATGAATTGGCAGCATTATCAAATGGGGGCCTCAGAGTCCTCAGAGGTGAAGAAAAACCAAAGATATGGAAAAACAAGGAGAAACACAATGGAGCAAATTAAATCTTTAGAACAACTTGAACTACTTGTTAAGGAACAGAAAACACCAAAAATGGCAGTCGCTTTTGCTCAGGATAATGATACATTGCTTGCTGTTCACCGGGCTGTTAGTGAAAAGATAATAGATGCAATTCTTGTAGGTGAGGAAAATTTAATCATCGAGAAATGTAAAAAACTTAACATTCCCACTGAAATGTTTGAAATTGTAAATGAACCTAATGAGAAGAAGAGTGGTGATGTTTCAGTAAAATTAATTGTTGACGGGAAAGCAGATATCCTGATGAAAGGATTGATATCTACTCCATATTTTTTGAAATCAATTCTTAACAAAGAGTATAATCTTGTAAAGAAAGGTGTTGTGTTGTCACATACAGCATTAATTGATATTGCTACTTATGATAAATTATTAATAGTCTCAGATGTTGCAATGATCCCATACCCGGACATCAGTCAGAAAATTCAAATGATCAACTACAACATTAAGATAGCTGAGAAATTGAATGTTTTCAATCCTAAGGTAGCATTGATCTCTGCAAATGAGAAAGTTTCTGAAAAAATGCAGTCTACGATAGATGCAGCTGTAATATCAAAGATGGGAGACAGAAAACAGATAAAGGGAGCTGTCATTGACGGACCACTTGCTATTGACGTTGCTTTATCAAAAAAAGCCTGTGATATAAAAGGTTTAGTATCTCCTATCGAAGGTTATGCGGATGTACTTATTTTCCCGAATATTGATACAGGAAATGTTTTTTATAAGACAACAACAATATTGGGTGGAGCAAAACTTGCAGGTGTTGTAACAGGGACTCCATTCCCGACAGTTCTTGTTTCCAGAGCAGATGATGATGATTCAAAGTATTATTCAATTGTCCTGGCAGCTGCACTTGTATAAGGATAACAAATTGAAAATTTTAATCATTGCAGTGATTGCAATTGCATCAATAAGTATTCTCTTTATCTCAAGTCTATCTGCAGATGATCATAATACTCCTGAAAGTATTTTTGATTTTACCATGAACGATATTGATGGGAATCCGGTTAAACTGGAAGTTTTTAAAGGTAAAGTAATTCTTCTTGTTAATGTTGCAAGTAAATGTGGCTATACTCCTCAATATAAAGGATTACAAAAAATATATTCAAAATACAAAAACAAAAATTTTGTAATCCTGGGATTCCCGGCAAATAATTTTCTTTGGCAGGAGCCGGGATCTAACGCCAGGATCAAGTCCTTTTGTTCACTGAAGTATGGAGTTGAATTTCCAATGTTCTCAAAAATCTCAGTTAAGGGCAGAAAACAGCATCCTTTATACAAGTTCCTGACTTCAAAATTGTCCAACCCTCTCTTTCCCGGAAAGATCAGATGGAATTTCGAAAAATTTGTATTCAACACAAATGGCAAGCTGGTAGGTAGATTTCATCCGAAAATAAAACCTGAAGATAAAAGAATCATTGAACTTCTGGAAAAAGAAATAACTAATGGATCCGAAACTTTATAGATAACCCGAAAGGTCCAGAACTTTAGGAGGATTCGTCTGTTTCCAAAAATATTTAGGAACTGAATTTAAAGAACTTTCTGCAGAATTGTTATCAGGATAAATACCGAAAAGCACAAGGAAGCACTGCCGGTTACCTCTATTAATATTTAATATGAAGAATTTTTCAGAATTGTTTGACTTCTTATAGGCATTCATAACAGACCCCTTCATACAGTCCATCTCCAGCAGGATAGAGAACCTGCTCTTTTGAGACAATATTTTCTTTTTCCATAAGATACCGGATTCTGCTAATTTTCCCTGATGGAACTTGTCAAACGGATCGGCAACCGGTTTTATTTTGTTAATAGTTTCCGGTTTCTTTTTTACGATTTTCTTTTTTGATAAAGAGTCCTTTCCCACTTCTTTTTTTATTGACTTCACTTTCTTATCAGGAATTTTCTGATCAGGTACAGGAAGATTATCCTTTTTCTCTTCAGGTCTGATTTTCTTTTCTGAAATTTCAGTAACTTCAGAATTATTTCCGAGTCCCGGAATAAGCCTGGCTCTGTCTTCAGGTGATAAAACAATAAATATAAAACCTGCAATAATAAAAATTAATAATATTAATATAAGTATAATGTTGATAAGCTTACCTTTCTTTTTACTTTCCTCAGTTTTTATTTCATCAAGTAATTGATCGGATAAAGAGATTTCCTTCTTTTCAGGAATAATATCCTCTTCCTTAGTAAATACTAAATCCGGATCAGATTTTTCATCTATCTCTACTATTTCAGATGGGATCACACTCTCAACATCATCCGGTTCATCAAGGTTTATTTTTTCTATATCCTTACTGATCTCATCTTCATTAAATAAACCTGAATTACCATGCTCATCTTTATCTGATATTAATATCGATTCACCCTGAGATTCATGCAAAGTATCTGATTTTTCTATAAGCAGTCCTCCGGTAATGAAGAAATAAATGGTTTTTAAAATTTCCTCTTTTGCCATTCCGGGAAAGTTCAGTGAGATCATCTCAATACTGAGATCTCCAAGGAATTTATCAAACAACTCTAACTCTTCTTTGGAAAGATCGAATTTTTCTATGAGATCCTCATCTTTTGTCTTCTCCAACTCTTCCTGAAGAGAACCGATCCGGGTCCATACAAATCCCATATCAAGTTTGTTTTTAATAAAATTATAAATATAATCCTTTAAATTGATCTCAAGACTTATATAAGTTTCAGCTGGTACATCTTTAGAAAAATAGTAAACGCCGTCACTCCATTTCAAAATACTGGTTAATATCTTATCTAACTGATCTTTTGAATATCCAACAAACTCTTCGAAAGAAAGAATTCCTTTTTCCACAAGAGATTTCCCGAGATCAACCAAATTTTCAGATTCACTCTTCAGCAGGCTTATTGTTTGCGCATCTACTTTGTTTTCTGAAACGAGAATATTCTCGAGCATGTCCACATCAGAGTTGGAAACAGCCCAGACAAGCTTCCCCTTTCTCAGATATAATTCCTTTAATATTTCTTCCCTTTTCAGATAAAGTACACCGGTCAACTCTTCAGCAAACCCTTTAAGAAGAAGTTCTGCAGCAGATATTTCCTTTAAAGTCCCCTGTTCAATCATATTATTTCATTTCCTTTATTATAAATTATTTATATCAATAAATAATAAATAATTCAAGTCACACAGTGAGTTGTGTCATGATTGAGTCTTTTTATCAGTCCTGCTTATAAGTATTCCTGATATGATGAAGATCAGTCCTGTAAGTGACGAAAACAATATCTTTTCTCCAAGTACATAATGTATAAAAATAAGGGAAAGGAAAGGAGCAAGGTAGATCAATATTGAAACTTTTGCAGTCGTCACTGAATATTTTAAAGCTTTCAGCCAAAAAAGAAATGTCAGTCCCATTTCAAAGAATCCAATGTAGAGAGATCCGTAAAATGCTTTTATCGGTATTTTCCCGATCTTCAGAAAAATGGAGCAATATATTATTGCAAATATAAGGCCTGCAAAAAAATTAATCAAAAGCAAAATAACCGGGTCCTTCTTACTTTTTGTATTTAATATCCAGTAGAGGGACCATACAACAGAACTGAGTAGTGCAAATATTACACCCAGTGGTTCTTTGATATTTACAAAAGAAAAATTCCCACCTGTTGATAATATTACAACTCCAAAAAAACTAACGATCACACCAGCTATTGCCTTAATTCCTATCTTCTGTTTCAAAAGCGGTATTGACATCAGAACTATTACTACTCCCCATATTTGATTAAGAGGTTGAGCGATCTGAGCCGGAAGCACAGCGTATGCTCTGAAAATGAGGAAATAATAAAGGAATGGATTCAGAAATCCAAGAAGTGCCGCTGAAATAATATCTTTTTTTGTAAGATCTAACACTAATCTCCATTTCTTTTCAACACTGACTACCAGGGAGAGTGCAATAAATGAAAAAAAAACCGAGAGTAGCAGCAATTCAGAGTATCCTGTATACTTTAAAGTTAATTTAAAAGCGGTCGCAACAGTAGACCAGAGCAATACTGCAATAGATGCATATATATATGCTTTCTTCTGATCTTTTTCTTTTAACATGAGTAATTTATTGTATTCAAAATTCCATTTTTTATCAAATCGTTCCGGGCTTGACATTCTTGAAAATTAAATTTAGAATTGATTTTTAAAGCAGAATTCAAGGGAAGAGGGAACATCAACCCCACAGCCCCCGCTGCCGTGACCGGGTCTCATTCTTGAGAAAAGGTTTCAGATGAAGATGCCACTCTCCAAAGGAGGGGAAGGCAATCTGAAATCCCGGGAGTCGGAAGACCTATTCTGTTTTAATATCTCTTTACCACGGAGGGTGGTTGAAGAGAAAAATTTTTCCCTCCAAAAATTTACAGGAGGATCATTATGATCACAAAGTTGTTACCCCTACTAATCATTGTATTAGTCTCTTTCCCGGTATATGCGAAAGAGAAAGAAGCAGATTCAACCAATCCTCAGGTAACCGAGATTATTGAGGTTATCGGGAATGTCACTCAAAGCAGGTCGGTTCAGAGTGTAAGTGTGATCGACAAGGAAAAAATGAGAAAATTCAGATTAAACAATCTGAAATCCTTCATTTCTACAACACCTGGAGTCCTTACACTATCCAGCGGTAAGTTCGGACAAGCCTCATCAACTTATATAAGAGGTTCAAATTCAACCCAGGTTCTCTATCTTATTGACGGCATAAAAGTTAGAGATGTATCAAATATCGGTGGTGTAAGCCTTGCAACTATATCTCCATTTCTTGTTAATAAAATTGAGATAGTCAGAGGACCACTGAGCAGTCTCTATGGATCAGATGCTATGGGAGGAGTCATAAGTATTAATTCAAGAACAGAGAACGGAATTCGATTTGAAACATCTCTGGGAAGTCACGGATCATATCTTGGAAATGTCTCGTGGGCGAAGGAAATAAATGGTTTTAAAATCTCCGTTGCCTCAGCAAATCAAGTCTATTCTGATAATATCAGGAATGATAAATTCAAAAATAACGGTTTCAAAGCAAGAATTGATTATCAGAAATATGAAGGGTTCCAAACCGGTTTCAGATTCTTTGGTAATATCACTGATTCAGGCATCCCGTTCAATGTGAATGTACCATCTCCTCATAGAAAGTACAGGCAATTCAACTATGTTGCGGCTATCCCTTTTGAATTTAAATTTAATAATTCAACACGACTGAAAATCAATCTTTCATATAATCGGAACAATTATAAGTTTGAAGATGAAGAGGATATATGGAACCCTTATTTTAAAAATACTTCGGATAACAAAGAGATTGAAGCTGTTTTTAAAACTAAAATCCTTAAAAGATTATTTTTTAGTGGAGGAATAGATTACTCTTCACAAAAAATATTTACAGAAAATAATTTTGGTATAACCATTGATAATGTTAGATCTGATTATTTTTCATCATACGTGCTTCTGAATTACGAATTGGGAGATTTGTATCTGACCGGTTCTGTCCGCTATGACAAATATAAAGATGTTGATTCGAATATTTCACCACAGATTGGATTCTCATATCTCTTTAGTGAAAAACTAAAACTAAGGGGATCATATTCTGAAAGCTTTAAAGCGCCTCTTCCTGTTCATCAAATAAATCCATGGGGAGCATCAAATTTTGATCTGAAGCCTGAGAGTGGTAAATCATTTGAAATTGGATTGGATTTATTCTCAAAACGATTAGCGGCAGGAATAACATATTTCAGTACAGAATATTCCAATCTTATTGATTGGGTAACAATTGATTTCACAACCTGGACCGGACAATATCAGAATATTAGCAGTGCTGATATTAAAGGTGTTGAATTGGAATTTTCATACTCACTATTAAAAAACCTGATTCTAAATCTATCTCATACTTACCTTGACAGTGAAAATCAAAACACAGGTGAGCCTCTCCCCCGCAGGCCTGAGAATACTACTGCTTTCTCATTCATATATTCAGGGAAAACATTCTCATTAGCAGGCCAGTTCAGATATGTTGGTAGTAGAATTGATTTTGACTATTCAAGTTTTCCTCCTCAGATCGAAAATCGGTCATTCAACACCTATGATATTACAACTACTTTTCCATTAAACAGATCGATCTCACTTTTTTTTAAAATGACAAATATTCTAAATAAGGAATATCAGGAGTTTTTCGGATATATTGCCCCTGGGAGAAGACTTGAAGCCGGTATCACTTACAATAATTAAATGAAACTACGAGAGATCTCCCTTGCTTTAATAGTAATTATTCTATTATCGGCAAGTATTTATTCAGAAAGGGTGATCTCTCTCTCTCCTGCGATAACAGAAATATTATTTGAACTTGGTTTCGGAGAATTGATTGTAGGGAATACAAAGTTCTGCAATTTTCCTCCTCAATCAAATTCCATAAAAAAAATTGGGGGTTATCTGGATATTAATATGGAGATGATCATTGATCTGCAGCCTGATGTGATATTCCACTATCCCGAACACTCTTTAAGAATAAAGAAACTGAAAGAAGTCACAAGACTGGTCCGGGTAGAGCATAAAAACATCATGGATATGCTCAACTCTATAAAAACAATCAGTCTTGAACTCAAAAGTGAACCCGCAGGAGATGCATTGATCCATCGTATAAAAAAGAACCTTAATGCGATCAGAAATAGAAAAAAAAATGGTGAAACAAAAAAAGTGCTGATAGTGATCGGCAGAGACCCCGGTCAGTTAAGGAATATCACTATTATCGGAAATGGAGATTTTTTGAATGAAGTTCTTAGTATATCCGATGGCGAAAATGCTTACAATGGAAAAATATCCTATCCATCTGTGTCGATAGAGTCCATAATTAAGATGGATCCTGATATGATAATTGAATTTTCCTTTCTTGAACAAGCTCCATCCAGAGATTTCATGATCTCTTTATGGAAAAAGTTCCCACTGATTCGTGCTGTCAGGCTCGGGAATATTCATATAATAAGAGATGATTATTGGGTCAGGCCGGGACCCAGGATTACAAGGATCGCAGAATCATTGTATGAAATGCTTCATCCGGAATGAATAATCAAACATCATCAAGAAGTGAAATTGTATATTTGATCCTTTTTTTCCAGTATTTTGTATATTTTTCCCGTCGGACAACACCTCTCCCGTTTGGAGAATGGATAAAGTATTTTTTACTTATGAAAATGCCGGAATGCCATTGATTCCTTTTGATTTTAAAGACCAGTATATCACCCTGTTTTGCATGTTTTAACTTGATTCTGGTTTTTATCCTGCCCTGTTTCTTTGCAGTTCTGGGAATGTCCACTCCAAAGGAGTCATATAAATAATTAACAAATCCTGAGCAGTCAAATCCATCTATGTCTGATCCGCCATAATGGTAAGGTATTCCTCTCAGAGATTCAGCAAGAGCAACAATTTTACCTCTTAGATTCCATACTTTTTCGGGTTCACTTCTAAATGAACAAGAGTAAAATAGAAGGATTAGGAACAATATTAATATTGTCTTAACCCTGATAAAGATCGGTGGATGTTTCATTTAATCATTAATGCGAAAGGGGGGACTCGAACCCCCACACCTCTCGGCACCAGATCCTAAGTCTGGCGCGTCTGCCAATTCCGCCACTTTCGCATTTTTAGCAAAATATCATTTAAACAGGGAAGTGTCAATACAGATATATGACTCCCTGTTTAAATATCTTATTTTGAATCAATTTTGAAGAGAGCATTATCAACTACTTTATCTATAATTACTTTCTTCATGGTTATATCAACAAGCTTCTTATCTTTTATAAACACTTCGGTCTTGAATGGAAATGAAATTCCGTTTTGTTTTTTAAATTGAGATAGATATGTCCGTCCAAGCCCTTTTTGCCCTCCGATATTATTTATCTTCTCTTTGATCTCAATTCTGCCGGTTTTTTTATTTATAAAAAACTTAACCCATTTATCTTCTTTATTAGTGATATAGACAACATCGTATATTATTCCCTTTATCTTCTCTTCCTTAAGATATTGGAAGTTATACTTTGTTCTGAAATGAAAAATGTCATAAAAACCACCGAAGCCGGATTCTTCAATCTCCTCTTCTGTCAGTTCCTTCCTCTGTCCCATCTGGGTCTGGTATCCTTTTTTACCATTAATAACCCTTTTCATCATCATCCCCATAACTTTGGTCTCACTATAGACCTTATCAGGGTAGACAACCGTAGTGGTCTGATCAAGAGTGAAAGAACGCTGTCCCACTGTTACATTTACTACAGATTCTTTAACAGCAGTCCTGATATTTCTATATCCGGAATAATTATCAGCTAAAGCCTTGAAAAGAACATCTTTCCCCTTCTTTAGAGAAGCAGGTGTTGCTTCAGGTATTTTTTCCTTTACAGGCGGTGGTTTAATTGAAATATCCACATCGGTGATTTTTCCCAGTTTTGACAGATCTTCAGTTATATTCTTACGTGTTCCCACAATGAGGGTTACCATCTTTTCGGGAACCAGATACTTTTGAGCAGTATAAAGAACATCCTCTGCTGTAACTATTTTTATCTGATTTACAAGATCATCATATTTCTTTTTATCCAGCCCGTAAAACTCTTTTCTGATCTGATCATTTAATACCTTTCCTGAAGAACTGAATTTAAACACATAGGAATTAAGGAAATAATCCTTTGCTTCATTAAGTTCTTTTTCAGTAACTTTTTCAGCCCTTATTATCTTTATTTCATCAAAGATGGCATTAACTGCAGTAACAGTAGATTCCGACTTTGTAAAAGTAGTAAATGAAACAGCTCCGGGATAAAGGAACTTAGAATTTATTCCGCCACCAACCCCGTATGTCAGTCCCATCTTTACTCTCAATCTTTGCATTAGTCTTGAATTGAAACCCTGGGAAAATATTGAGTTAAATACAAGAATCTTCGCCTTTTCATCAATATTCTCTTTATATCCAAGATGCCCGACAACTATCTGACTCTGGGTTTGATTAGCCTTTTCAGCAAAATAGACCTTAAACTTATGAGCCGGGGATTTAGCAACCGGATAAGAAGGTACCATCGCATTTCCCTTCATATTGCCCAGATGTTTCTCAAGAACCGGATTAAGTTCATCTATCTTAAACGGGCCTGTTACTCCGATCATCATATTTGAGGGTTTATAAAACCGTTCATAGAATTTTCTTACATCATTCAGACTTATGTTTTCAAGATCCTCGTACTCCAACTGAGCAGCAAAAGGCGATTTGGAACCATATACAAGCTTCCCGAACTCTCTACTCCTTATAGAAGCAGGATCATCATTACTTCTGGATATGGAGCTTAGGAACTGAGTTTTGATCTCTTCAAATTTGTCCTTATCAAATGCAGGTGATACCAGCATTTTAGAAAGGATATCCAATGCCTGCTCAAAATTCATTTTCAGTGATGAAATGGAAATAGTGAAATAATCCAGTGAACTCCCAAATGAAATTGAGATACCATTCATGTCGAGGATCCTATCGATCTCCTCTCCCTTCATATCTGATGTACCGCCAATTCTCAACAATTGTGCCGTGATTGAGGCAAGGCCTGTTTTCCCTGGAAGGTCATAAACATCGCCACCCTTTAAATAAGCTGTAAAGTTGACAATCGGGAATTTTGAATCTTCGATCAATCTTACTTTTATCCCGTTTTCAAGTTCTCCTGTGAGAACCACAGGTTTTTTTATCTCATTAAGTGGGGGATATTTTATCTTTTCAAGCTTCCTACTCTTCCCATATATTCCGCTGCCATATAAAAATATTGTGAGAACTAATATTATAAGAGTAAATTTTCTCATTTCTTTTCCCCCTTTTTCTCGATCTTAATAACAACCCTGTTTGAAAGTATGAAATATTTTTCAGCAAGCTTCTTAAGGTCATCAGCAGTCACTTTCTCTATTTTCTGGAGATATGTGAATGCATTCTCCCATGACCCGGTTAGAACCTCATTTGAGAGGAGAGAGGATAACAAGCCTCTGTTAGATGTCATTTGCTTAATCAGGGCTACTTTCATTCTAACCTTTGCAGATTTCAATTCTTCTTCAGTTACCTTCTCAGTTTTTAATTTTTCTAATCCGTCCCCTATAATCTTTTCAAGCTCTTCAGTAGTATGTCCCATATTCGGAAGAGAAAAAATAATATATAGTGAAGGATATTTATTACCAGGGTACCCTGCCATCGACCCGACAAAGAGGGCGGCTTTGTCGTCAGTTACCATTTTTTTATAAAGTCTTGAGCTCCTGCCATTTGTCATAATATAATCAAGGACACTGAATTTAACAAAATCATCATGAATAATTGATGGACAATGGAAACCGGAAATAAACCATGGTTGAGAATCCTCGTAAATTGTCATTCTTTTCTCACCGAGTTGAGGCGGCTCCACAGTTGTATTAAGTCCTACTTTTTTTCCGGATGGGATCTTTGAAAAATACTTTTCCGCAAGTTTTTTCAGTTGTTCCGGATATACATCCCCCGTAACTCCGATTATCATATTCCCTGCGGTATAAAAATTCCGGAAATATTGTTTAACATCATTACGGGTAATATTATTGATATTACTCATAGGCCCTATCGTACCCGTTTTATAGGGGTGATCCTTAAAAGCAAGAGCAAGAAGCTCTTCGATCATCTTTCCCACAGGTTGATTATCCACTACTACCCTTCGTTCTTCCTTTATTACTTCCCTCTCTTTATAAAACTCTCTGAACACCGGATTAGAAAATCTCCCCGACTCGAGATAGGCCCAAAGTTCAATCTTATTTGATGGAAGACTGTAGAAATATACAGTCGAATCAGCACTGGTTCCTGCATTTAATCCGACACCCCCATTCTTCTTCAAAATAGAATCAAATTCATTGGAGACCACATATTTCTGGGCTTCTTTTCTGAGTGTTTCAAAATTTTTTTCTAACTCTTTAATTCTTCGCTTATCGGGATCAAGAGAATTTTTTTCACTTCTGATCAATTCAAATAATTGATCCATTTTATTTAAAATTTCTCTCTCTTTTTTGTAATTATTAGTTCCTACTTCTGATGTTCCTTTAAAAGCCAGATGTTCAAGAAAATGGGAAATGCCGTATATCCCGATCCATTCATCACTTCCACCAACGTTTGCATAAGTGACAAAGCTTGCGATCGGAACCGAATGATCCTCAAGAAGGATAAATTTCAAACCATTCGATAGGGTGAATTCGGAAACCCTGTCTTTTACACTGTCAAAGTTGAATTCTGAACCTGTTAAAATGAAGGCCAGAAAGATCAAACTTAACGATATTAATAACTTTTTCATATTACCTCCGAGGTTAATGATTTTATCACAAAGACCCGGTAATTCACACAATAAAAAAAGGGTTAGCCGGGCATTTTTACAGAAAGGTGTCTGTCTCCTTTGTTACAACTTTTGGTTCTGATCATTCAATGGATTGCTTTACATATTGACATATTATCCGAACTAAATTCCAAAAACTCCGAAGTAATCATTTTTTGTTGACAAAAAAGGAAATAGATACTATTATGTTTATAGCTACATTGTAGCTACAAAAGGAGAAACAAGAAAAATGAGTAATGATGTTGTCCGGTCAAGAATTGATTCGGTAGTTAAGGAGAAGGCAAAACTGATCTTTAGCCAGATGGGAATTACGCTTAGTGATGGAATTAGACTTTTTCTTCATCAGGTTATTGCTGAAAATGCACTCCCTTTTTCGGTAAAAGTACCGAATAAGAAAACCATAGAAGCAATGGAAGCCACCCGCAAGGGAGAAACTGAGTCCGTAACTCTCGATGAGATTGCTGAAAATTGGAAAGCCAATGAATGAGAGAGACAAGGCAAACCTCACAATTTAAAAAAGATCTGAAGAAACTGGCCAAGTCAGGGAAGTTCAATCTAAATGAGCTGTTAGAGATCATTACAGATCTTATAGAAGATAAATCCTTACCTGAGAGATTTCAGGATCATCCCCTGTCAGGGAAATGGAAAGATCATAGGGATTGCCATATCCGGCCTGATTGGATTTTAATTTACAAACTGGAACCAGGGAAGCTAATTCTTGTAAGAAGTGGAACCCACTCAGAGTTGTTTAAATAGAAAATTTCCAGTTTTAACCTGTTGGGTATTGTTGAATTTTCGATTGAGCATCGGGTTATTTCTTAAGAGACCGGGTTGAGTTCAGAATTGCTATAAGAGCTACCCCCATATCTCCGAAAACAGCTTCCCACATCGTTGCAACTCCAAATCCTCCGCCTATTATAAATGCCGATTTTACTAAAAGAGCAAAGACAATATTCTGCCTGATGATACTTCGAGTTTTCAAAGCGATTTTGATAGCTGATGATACTTTTAACAATGAGTCGTTCATCAGTACTACATCTGCTGTTTCGATTGCTGCATCAGAACCCATTCCCCCCATTGCAATTCCTACATCTGCCCTTGCAAGTACAGGTGCATCGTTTATCCCGTCTCCAACAAATGCCAGTTTTTCTTTCGG
>Ga0190293_1000122_pt1 | contig 26537 bp, 15 predicted proteins | sample 48693001_MG_FD_161671 | JGI IMG/M metagenome (GOLD analysis project Ga0190293, IMG submission 161671) | Hydrothermal vent microbial mat bacterial communities from Southern Trench, Guaymas Basin, Mexico - 4869-30-0-1_MG | ecosystem: Environmental > Aquatic > Marine > Hydrothermal vents >...
AGACACCCTTACGATGGCTGTTGCGGCTTCAAGAGACTGCCTGAAGGGGATGGACAAACACGCATTGGACGGACTGTACCTGGCATCTACAACCCTGCCCTTTGCCGATCGTCAAAACGCCGGTATTGTGTCGGCCGCATTGAACCTGGACAGTAATCTGATCACATCTGATTTTGCAGCCTCTCAAAAAGCCGGCAGCACAGCATTGATTACGGCCCTCGAATCTGTAAAAAGCGGCGACCGAAAGAGTATCCTGGTGGCGGCATCTGACAGCCGTGATACCAGAACCGCATACTTTTATGAAATGTGGTTTGGTGATGGGGCTGCCGCCTTTACCGTGGGAGATACCGATGTCATCGCAGCCTACAAGGGATCCTATTCCGTGTCACATGATTTTGTCGATCATTACAGAGGTGCCCGTAACCAGTTCGACTACATGTGGGAAGAACGCTGGACCCGGGATGCCGGTTATGGAAAAATCATTCCGGAAGCCGTGAACGGTCTCCTGGAAAAGCTCGGCATGACCATGGAACAGGTGGACAAGCTGGTCTACCCGTGTTTTTTCAAGGGCGATCATCGCAAAATTGCTAAAAATCTGGGGGCTTCACCGGAAAAACTGGTGGACAATCTCCACGAAGTCTGTGGCGAAACCGGTACGGCTCACCCGTTCTTAATGATGGCCGCTGCCCTGGAATCATCCAAACCCGGGGACCATATCCTCATGGCCGGATTCGGCCAGGGATGCAACGCACTCATGTTCGAGGTGACCGACCAGATTACCCGGCTGGCACCCCGCAACGGGTTTGACGGCACAATCAACCACAAAAAAACCACTCACAATTACCAGAAGTGGCTGAAATTCAGAAACCTGATTCAGACGGAGATGGGCATCCGTGCGGAAGCCCCGACCCAGACAGCCACCACCGTACTCTGGCGCAAAAACAAGATGATTCTCGGATTGGTAGGTGGCAAATGCAAGGCCTGCGGAACACCCCAGTTTCCCAAAGCGGATATCTGCGTGAATCCGGACTGCGGCGCGGTCAAGAGCCAGGATGATTACGAATTTGCCGACGAGCCGGCCAAAGTGAAAACCTTCACCGGGGATTTGCTGTCGGTATCGGTAGACCCGCCGGCCATTTACGGCATGGTTCAATTTGACGTCGGCGGTCGGATGATGGCGGACTACACGGATTGTTCTCTAGATGAAATCCAGGTCGGTCTGCCGGTGCGTATGGAGTTCAAACGCAAGTGTGTGGACAAAGATCGCGGCTTTACCAATTATTTCTGGAAAGCAGTGCCGATTCCCGGCGCAGCTATCCAAGAGGATCAGGTATCCTTTGACGGCAGGGTGGCCATCGTGACCGGCGCAGGCGCCGGCCTGGGACGTGTATATGCACTGGCGCTTGCCAAACGGGGAGCCAAAGTGGTGGTCAACGACCTGGGAGGTGCCAGGGACGGCTCCGGTGGCGGTTCTGCATCACCTGCGGAAAAGGTGGTTGCAGAGATCAAAGATCTTGGTGGAGAGGCAGTGGCCAATTATGACAACGTCGCCACACCTGAGGGCGGTGAAAATATCGTCAAGACCGCTCTCGACACCTTCGGTTCAGTGGACATTCTCATCAACAATGCAGGAATCCTGAGAGATAAAAGTTTTCTGAAGATGGAACCTGATAACTGGCAGGCAGTTCTATCCGTGCACCTGCACGGCGCCTACCACGTCACCCGCCCGGCCATGGTGGCCATGAAAGAAAGGGGCTATGGCAGGATCGTGATGACAACATCAGCCGCCGGTCTTTACGGCAACTTCGGGCAGACCAACTATTCAGCAGCCAAAATGGGTCTTGTTGGTCTGATGAACACCCTCAAGCTGGAGGGGAAGAAATACAATATCAAGGTCAACACCATAGCGCCCATCGCGGCTTCGCGGCTGACAGAGGATGTCATGCCGCCGGAACTTTTTGAAAAATCAAAACCGGAGTTTGTCTCTCCGCTGGTGACGTTCCTTGCCAGTGAAGCGTGCCTGGAATCCGGCAGTATTTTCAATGTCGGTATGGGATACTTTAATCGCGCGGCCATCCACACGGGTTCCGGGGTTCAGCTGGGTGATCCGGAAAATCTGCCGACACCCGAAATGATCCGGGAAAATATGGATGCCATCAACTCACTCGAGGGCGCCACGGAAATGGCAGACGCCAATGCCGCCATATTTGCCCTGATATCTCCACCTGCCGACGCGGGAGAAGAGAAACCAGCAGAAGACAGCAGCGGTGATCTCGATGTAAAGGGTTGTTTCGCCGGCATGAAAGACACGTTCAAGGCCGAGGCGGCCGAAGGTGTCCATGTGGTGTTTCAATTCAACATTTCGGGTCAAGGCGGCGGGGAATGGAACTGCATTATCAAAGACAAGACCTGCACCATCAAGGCGGGTGTCCACGACAAACCCAACTGCACGCTCAAGATGGCAGACAATGATTTTCTCGACATGATGACAGGAAAACTCCCGGCCATGCAGGCTTACACCTCAGGAAAGCTGCAGATCGAGGGGGATATTCTGAAGTCTCAGTTGATTGAAAAACTATTTACGATATAAATTTACGCAGTAAATTTATATTAATGGAGGAATACCATGGCCACAGGAATAAAAGATAAAGTCGCTATCATCGGTATGGGCTGCAGTCGCTTCGGGGAAAGGTGGGAAGCCGGCGCGGAAGAGTTGATGGTGGAAGCATTTCAAGAATGCCTTGCCGATGCCGGCATTGAAAAAAAAGAGATCGAGGCCGCCTGGTTCGGTAGTTGCCTGGATGAAGTCAATGTGGGCAAAAGCGCGCTCCCTCTGTCGATGACACTGAGATTACCCATGATACCCGTAACACGGGTCGAAAACTTTTGTGCAACAGGAACCGAGGCTTTTCGAGGGGCCTGCTATGCAGTTGCATCGGGCGCTTACGACATCTGTCTTGCCCTTGGTGCCGAAAAGTTGAAAGACACCGGCTACGGAGGACTACCCAGTTTTACCGGGTCCAATGCCGGAACCCTTACCTGGCAGTGGTTTCCAAATTTGACGGCACCGGGCGCATTTGCGCAGCTGGCCAGTGCCTATGCCGCCAAATACAAAGTCAAAGACCAGGATCTGAAACGGGCCATGGCACATGTGTCGGCCAAAAGCCATGCCAACGGTGTACTCAATCCCAAGGCCCACCTGAGAAAGGCGGTGACAGAAGATCAAGTCATGGCATCTCCCATTATTGCCCATCCCCTGGGTCTCTTTGACTGCTGCGGTGTCAGCGATGGGGCTGCCTGTGCCATCGTGACGACGCCCGAAATCGCCAGAAAGATGGGCAAGAAGGACTTCATCACCGTCAAGGCACTTCAACTGGCACTGAGCAGTGGGGAAGAACTCGGTTACAACAGCTGGGATGGCGATCATTTTATGACCACCAGCAAGTGCAGCACCAAGGCATATCAGGAAGCGGGAATTGACAATCCCCGTGAAGATATCAGCATGATGGAGGTTCACGACTGTTTCTCGATTACGGAACTGGTCACCTATGAAGACCTTCATATCTCCGAAAGGGGACAGGCCGTCAAGGACGTCATGGATGGCGTCTACGACAAAGACGGCCAGGTTCCATGCCAGGTGGACGGTGGTCTCAAGTGTTTCGGTCACCCCATCGGTGCTTCCGGACTGCGCATGCTCTACGAGATGTACCTTCAATTGCATGGGCGGGCAGAGAAGCGACAGCTCGAAAACCCGAAATTTGGTTTGACCCATAATCTGGGTGGATTTCCTGCCATGAATGTGTGTAGTATTTCAATCATCGGCAAATACGAATAATGCAAAGATCGGCATTATTCGTATTTGTGTACGCGGCTTTGCCACGTCATTTATCATTATTTATTACGGCAAATCATAGTCTGGAGCTTACCTAACACCTAAAACTTAAAACCTAAAACACAATTATGGAAATATTACACTATACGGACGCACACAAAAAGTTCCGGGATCGGTTGAAAACATTCGTGGCAAAGGAAGTAACACCGAATGTCGACCAGTGGGAAAAGGACGGCATTGAACCCAAGAGCATCTGGCGTAAGATGGGACAAAGTGGTTTCCTGTGCACGGACGTTCCCCAGACATATGCGGGTATGGGCGGTGATTTTCTCTATTCCGTCATCATTACGGAAGAACTCTCCCACACCTTCCACACCGGTCTGGCCGCTGCACTTCACTCCGATATCGTGGTGCCGTACATCAGCGCATTTGGATCTGAAACCCTCAAACAGAAATACCTCCCGGGATGTGTTTCGGGCGATATCATCACCGCCGTCGCCATGACGGAACCGGGTGCCGGCAGTGATCTTGCGAGTATTGCCACCACCGCCGAAGAAGAGGGTGACGAGGTCATCATCAACGGCTCCAAAACATTCATCTCCAATGGTATCAACGGAGAACTTTTTGTCATCGCAGCCAGAGATCCGGCGGTGGAAAATCCCTACCAGGCCATCTCTTTGTATCTCGTTGAAGAGGGTGCGCCGGGTTTTGAACGGGGCCGTCATCTTGAAAAGATGGGCTGGTGGAGCCAGGATACGGCAGAACTCTTTTTTTCCAAGTGCAGGATCCCGACGACGAACCGCCTGGGAGAAAAGGGTATGGGGTTTCTCATGCTCATGCAGAAACTACAGCAGGAACGTCTCATATGCGCAATAGGGGCACTCGTGGCCGCTGAACGAATGGTGGAGTGGATAACCAACTATTGCAAACAGACAAAGGTCTTTGGCAAGCCCCTCTCAAAATCCCAGGTAACCCAGTTCGCCCTCGTGGAGATGGCCACCGATATCAAGCTGGGCCGGGCATTTACGGAAAAACTGATAGCGGAGCACATGGAGGGGAAAGATATCATCGTCGAAACATCCATGGCCAAATTCTGGACCACCGAAATGGCCAACCGGGTCGCGGATCGCAGTATCGACCTGTGCGGGGACTACGGCGCCTTTGAAAAATGCCTCATGGCCCGGGCCTGGCGGGACATCCGTGTGACAAGGATTTTTGCCGGCACCAACGAAGTTATGCGGGGGATAGCAGCCAAGTTTATGGGGCTATAGAAAGGGTTGGAGGGAAACAACCCTGATCATTTGCTTCGCGTCATTAATTGTCATTTACTTCGTGTCATTAATTGTAGCTAAGAGCTACAAGCATCGAGCTATGAACAACAATGAATGACGCCCGAAGGGCATAATGACACGCGAAGCGTTAATTACGCTCGCAAGGGCAAATGTCACACGAAGTGTAAATGACAGCCGAAGGCGTAATATCGGCCGCAGGCCAAATGACGCGCGTAGCGCAAATGTCGCCCGAAGGGCATAATGACGCGCGGAGCGCAAATGACATCGCTATCCAAGATCAAAGTGATTTATCACAAAATTTTTGATCAATCCTCAGCAAGGGGGTAAGGTATGAACAAGTATGATGCCATCGTCATCGGGGCGGGCAACGGTGGGTTGACGGCGTCCACCGCGCTGGCCCAGAAGGGACTGAACGTCCTGTTGCTGGAACGGCACAACATCCCGGGCGGATGCGCCACAAGTTTTTGCCGGGGTCGCTTCGAATTTGAGATTGCCCTGCACCAACTCAGCGGTCTGGGGACGCCTGAAATGCCGGGACCCTTGCGAATGGACCTGGACAGTCTGGGTGTCATACAAGATCTGGAATTTGTGGAAATAAGTGACCTTTACAGTGTCCAAAATCCCGACGGCTTCCATATCGCGTTAAAGCCGGATAAAGAGCAGATCCTGGATGAACTTAATAATGCCTTTCCCCACGAGAAGGAAGCCATCGATGCCTTCTTTGACCTGGTCTATAAATATGCCAATGATATGATTGGGGCATTTATTTTCCGGGACCCTGAAGCATCGAGAGAGAAATACCCCAACCTCTACACGTACGCTTTTAAACCCGCTCAATCCGTAATTGACGATTTTTTTACAGATCCGCTCCTGAAAGCGGTTCTTTCTGTCTATTGGGGCTATTTGGGTGTGTCCACGGATCAAATGGCTTTTGCATACCTTGCCATGATCCTTTTTCAGTATATCGAATTCAAACCGTTCCACGTCAAAGGCGGAAGCCAGGCACTCTCCAACACGATTTTAAACAAATTCCTATCCCACGGTGGAACCGTTAGGTTCAATTGCGGCGCCAGCCGGATTCTGACGGAGGGAGATACCGTCCAGGGAGTTGTCACCCACCAGGGAGATGTGGTCGAGTCCGATTATATTGTCTCTAATGTCTCGCCCATCGTAACGTACGGACAGTTGATCGGTGAAGAACAGATACCGGAAAAAACCATCACAGAAGTAAAAAGTCGCCAATTGAGCACCTCCGCCTTTACCATGTTTGTCGGTTTTGACTGTGAGCCGGACGACATCGGAATCCATGAGTCTACCAATTTTCTAATGGTGAACACGGATATGACCATCCGCAATCATGACCGCATGCGAAGACTTGAAATCGACGATGAACTCATGGTGCTCAGCTGCTATGATGTATCTGATCCGGAATTCTCTCCAGTGGGCACATGCCAGGCAAACATCGTCACACTGAAATATGGTGAACCCTGGCTGAGACTGCCACCGCAACAATATCAGGATGTCAAATACCGTTGTGCAGAAAAGATGCTTCAGCGTGTTCAGGCCATATATCCGGACATTCGAACACATATCGAAGAAATCGAGGTGGGCACCCCCCTGACCCACATGCGTTATCTGGGGCATCCCCTGGGTGCCATTTATGGATTTGAACAGCAGACCAAAGATTCTCTTTTCTTTCAACCCGGACGATATACGCCCATAAAAGGCCTTTATTTTGCCGGCTGCTGGACAGGTGACGGCGGGTTTGAACCCACCCTGCGTTCCGGTATGTCAGCAGCCAGATCCATCGCCAAACAAATTGACAACAAAACCATATAGGGCTTTTACCTAGTCCTTTAACTGTAAAACTGGCGTCTTTTATGACAAAAAAAATAAACGCAATCACGAAAACACGAAATCTGAAAAACACGAAAATCATCATGGTCTTTTTCGTGGTTTCGTACCTTCGTGATTTCGTGATAAATAATCTTTTCCGGTTTATCCGGGTTGGGAGAGAATAAACATGAAAAAGGGTATCTGGGAAGACTTCGACGGATATGACGGCATCAAAGAAAAGATCAAGGCAAGCCGCATTGCTGCCGGTAAACACTCCTTTGAACTGGATTTTGCCGACCAGTATATCAAAAGACTTCATCCCGATCGCCTTACGCTCAAGGTCGCCGATATTATCCGGGAAACACCTACCACAAAAACGCTTCGACTGGTTTCTGCAGACAACGATTTGCCGCCGTTTCAGGCAGGACAGTATCTGTCGCTCTTCATTGAAGTCGAAGGCATCCGCACGAGCCGCCCCTACAGCATATCATCGCAGCCAAATCAAATCGGTTACTATGATATCACCGTAAAACAGGTGGCGAATGGATTGGTATCCAATTTCCTGCTCAACCACGTCAGCATCGGCGACAGCCTGACGGTTTCGGGACCTCAGGGAAATTTTTACTTCAATCCACTGGTACATGACGAAAACATGATCTGTATTGCCGGCGGGAGTGGTATTACGCCCTTCATGAGCATGATCCGTGAAATTGTGGACCGCGGCCTGCCACGAACATTAACCCTTTTTTATGGGAATCGATACGCAAACGACATTATCTTTCATGAACAATTAACGCACATTTCAGATCACTTTGACAGAATTCACTACATCCCGGTCATCGAAAAAGCATCCGAAGATTACCAGGGCCAATGCGGACTGATAACTGCCGATCTCATCAAAAAAGTGGCCGGTGATTCGGACAAAAGTGCCACTTTCTTCCTGTGCGGCCCCCAAGGAATGTATGATTTCTGCCTACCCCAGATTGAACAGTTGGGCGTACCACCTCGGAAAATCAGAAAAGAGTTGTATGGCCCCCCCCTCGATATCTGCAAAGACCCTGGATGGCCGAAGGAGATCGAACAGAATCGCCTTTTTTCGGTATCGGTTAAAGACGGCCAAACCATCAGCGCCCCGGCAACGACCCCTCTCCTGGTTTCACTCGAAAAGGGCGGGGTAGCGCCCCCTTCCATCTGTCGATCAGGCGAATGCAGCATGTGCCGCATCAAAATTCTGTCCGGCAAAGTGTTCCAGCCTGCCGGTACACCCGTTCGAAAATCGGATCACCAATACGGATATGTCCATTCATGTGTTTCATATCCCCTCGAGGATTTGGAAATACTGATTTGAAACGTTATTTACACTTCGTGTGACATTTGTCCTATCGAACGATATTTGCGCTTCGCGCGTTATTCATTGTAGCTTTTAGCCGGTTGCTCTTAGCTCTTAGCTGAACATAAAACTATCTATAATGACTGGATATTGGAGGTTTGCATGACTGAACTCCTTGAGAACAAAAAAGGCCCTATCTACACCCTCACATTGAACCGCCCTGAAAAGCGGACTGCCCTGCCCTTTGAAATGCTCAGGGACCTCTGCCGGAAAGTTGAAGACCAGATCATCGACCCCGATATAAGGGGTATTATTATCAAGGGAAATGGAAAAGTTTTTTCGGCAGGTGTAGACTTCAATTCGCTCGGTATGCTTGCCAGCCGTTTCATGGGCGATCATGCTGCGGGGGGAGCACCCATTCGTGCGGACATCCACAAGTTTCAGCAATATCTGAATCGCATCGAATCTATTGAAATTCCAATCGTTTGCGCCATGCATGGCGGTGTTTTCGGCATGGCCCTGGAACTGGCACTGGCCTGTGATTTGCGCCTGATGAGCGACGATTGCACCTGGGGATTACCGGAACATCAATTTGGCCTCATCGCAGATCTGGGAGGAACATCTCGTTTGCACCGGACCATCGGCGCCGCCCGAGCCATGGAGGTTCTCATGACAGGCAGACGCTATCCGGCGGCAAAAGCCCTGGAATGGGGGTTGACAAGTTACCTCTATCCTGAAGATATCCTTGTGGCGGAAGCGGAAAAGTTGATAATAGATATTTCAAAAATGGCCCCTCTGGCTGTAGGGGCGACCAAAAAAATCATCAAACGGGGCGAAGGCGTTGATCTAATGACCCAGTTGGATATGGAAGTGAGTTACCAGAGCATCCTGTTGAGAAGTGAAGATTTTCAGGAAGGCATCACCGCCTTGATGGAAAAACGAGATCCTGTATGGAAACGAAGATAGCATGGCTAAACGATGCAATTTTTTTCTTTACATTCAGCTAAAATGATTTATTCTCTTCTGATAAAATCAACCATCAAAGGACAGACAATGAAATATTCAGTTCCGGAAGAATACCAGACACAGTTTAATGCGTTGATTCGATCGGTACCCGTAGAACTTCAGGATGACAACGAGTTCAAAGAAACCGTGCTGGTCTATCTAAAAATGGGCGGCATCAGCCTGGCACGTCGCTATGCCGAGACGACCGCCAGATATTTGAATGTCGACGTCCTCGAACTCGGCACGGGTCTCCGCTTTCCAAAAGTCGTCGAAGTCAAGCAGGAAGACGAGAGCGATGAAGAGAAAGAAGACGAAGAAGAGAATGAGAACGAGAATGAGGACAAGAATGAGGACGAGAATGAAGACGAAGACAATGACGATAACGATGGGACAGAAAAAGAGAAAAAGACCGAATAAAATCGTATGAACGATTTTATTCGAAGCCGTCTCAAAAATAGGATTTTTGAGACGACTTCTAAATTTTATGAAGCTCCAGCGGCCTATCCGATATCTTCCCGTTGACCTGCTTCAGACGATCATCACTGGATATCACCGCCACCCCATATGACCCGCTCTCTGCTCCGAAATAACGCTGGGCCGTTTCCACGACATCCTTCTTTTTCAACTCAAGGAGTCTTTTTTTGAAACGACGCCGGTCTTCATCCTTCATGGAGACAATTTTCCTGTAAAACGATTTCCTGGCTGCGGGACCGGGAGGATCAGGTTTGTCGATATCGGAACAGACCTGCAGGATGGCTTCCTTGATGTCCTCGTCCTGGTATTTTCCGGATGTAATAAATGCGGATGCCCGTTCATATACATTCAGTGTCTCCAGAATATGGGGGTCCCTGTAAGATGCAAAGCTGAAAAGACCGTTCTCGATGTTATAGAGCGCAAATCCACCGTATGCCCCACCTTTCTCGCGAATTTCCCTGTGCAGAAACAGCGAACGAAGTATTTTACTGATGACGGACAGTCTGGGCGCGTCTTCATGATCCATTCGAACGGTTTTAAGGGTTTTGGCAACAAAGGAAACAGACGTGGATGTACCCCATCCTTCCCTTGGCATTTCGTTTGGCACCTTTAAGGGCGGTGACTCAAAACGGGATAACACATCAACATCATCGTCGACATGGGGTGTAAGAGATCGATAAGTAAGGATCGGGATACCCTGTTCAAGAGATGTAGATTCCCCGACCAGGGCCGTCCTGAAATTCTCCCTGGCAATCAATCGTTTCCGGATATCCACCATATTTCCGGCAATGATTTCAAGGCCTTCGGTATCGAGCTTTTCCGTTATCCCCTTTATATATTTGAGTTGATGAACGCCGCTCCAGAGTTCACTGATGTGCGATGCAGTTGAAAAGTATCTGGACGCCAGTGATATGGCATATCGATGGCCGCTGTGTAGGATCATCGATTCCAGACCGGCCCGGTATTCCAGCAACAGGCTTTTCAGGCGAGCATCATCCGAAAATGAAACCTCGAACAGAATCTCTTCGATAAGTTCAAACATCCTGCCCAGATTCCGATTCAGACATTTCCCGTTGATGGTGACAAACGGCATGCACATGCCGGCAGCGTCAAAACGCGTCCGCGCGTTTGATGCCAGACTGATACCGCCGGTATAGGCATCGATGCGCTGTACGATCTCCGTAAAATCATGTTTTCGCGTTCCCAGCTTTGGCAATGCATAGCAGAAAAAGGGAACCAGGGGCAGTTGACCGATATCGAGGTTTCCGACTCCCATAGCGGTGGTGGTATATAAAATGCCCGAAGTAGGCTGGTTGTAACAGGTGGCGGTGGTTGTCTCAGAACACCTGGATGCCGGGGTGGTTTGTATGTCGGCTGGAATATCTTCCAGGTCCAACGTAGGCAGAATAGAGATATCCTCGGTCGTCTCCTGCAAAACCACTAGGGCTTCGGCATCTTCACGAATATCCACCAAGGTTTCCTCATCCAGGGCATTCTTGATCTCATCGAGTTCCGACAAAACCCGTTCTGTTTCCTTTATTTCCATGGCGGCATCAGGCGACAGAACAATCAGTGCCCTGTGGGAATTGTCCAACAGATAGTGTTTTATCTGCTTTTCAAAAAATCCGTTGTCGGCGACTTCTTTACGAATCTTCTCGAGGTCTTTGTCGAATTTCAAAACACTTTCGGAGCTGCCGCCGTGGAGCCAGTTGCCGACAAAAGACAGGAGCAGCTTAATACCATAAGGATAGGGGGAGTTGGTAATCTCTTTGCGATGGAATTCTACTTGATGAATAGCTGAATCGATAAGGTGGCTGTCGATTCCCTCCTCTACCAGGTTCTGCAACACCTCCAACACAACGCCCTCTATCTTTTCAGCATCGGATTCAGCCACATCCTTTAGACCGCAAGCAAACAGGGTATCCCGGTTGTCCGCATCAAATCCGGTACCATCCGAAAGGGCTGTTCCCAGCTCCGAGTCCATCAAGGCTTTTCTCAAGGGTGAGGCGGAATTGCCGAGTAATATCTGCTCCAGCAATTTGAGGACCAGTACTTGAAAAGCATCTTGAATGTCGGAAGTCAGCCAGGCGACACAAGCCTGAGATTTTCTCGATGCGTCCGTGGTAGAATCCAGGGGGTACCAATATCCGGCACGTTTGGGTCCTTTCCATCGGGGCTGTGGTATAACCTCCGTGTTTGGATCTATCCGGCCATGGTGTTTTAACACCTTCTCATGAATAATCCGAAGATGTTCCGACAGCGGCAAATCACCATACGTATAAAAATACGCGTTGCTGGGATGATAGTGTCTTTCATGAAATCGTTTCAACTGCTCGTGTGTAAGCGTTGGCATTACCGCAGGATCTCCACCGGAGTTATGACTGTAAGTCGTCTCCGGATACATGGCGTTGAGCATTGATCTCACCATGACCTGGTCCGGTGATGACATGGCGCCTTTCATTTCATTGTAAACAACACCTTTGTAAACCAACTGCCAATCTTTTTCAGGTATACCCTCGATTTCAAGGCGGTGTCCCTCCTGTCTGAAGCTGAGCCTGTCGATGTTGGGGTAAAATGATGCATCGAGATAAACATCCATCAGGTTGTAGAAATCTTTTCTATTCTGGGTACAAAATGGATACATGGTCCAATCCGAAGCAGTGAATGCATTCATAAACGTATTCAGGCTTCGTTTCAGCATGGAGAAAAAAGGATCACGGACAGGAAATTTTCTGGAACCGCAGAGAACGGTGTGTTCAAGAATATGCGCCACCCCTGTTGAATCCGTTGGGACTGTCTTGAATGCAACGCTGAAAGTGTTTTCCCTGTCATCATTCCCGATATGAATGTGTCTGGCACCCGTAGGCAGGTGTTCCATATCAATCAAAATAGAATTGATCATTCCCAGCTCTGTTATCATCTTGATCTGATAACCCAGTTTCCGGCAGTTCTCTTGAAATTTCGAATGTTGATATTGTTCTATATCCGGCATGGTGACATCCCCTGGTCAATCCTAAGCGAAAGCCCTCAAAGGCAGCAACTTTTTTGAGATAGCTTCATGAAATATTTGGGTCAGGCAGATGTATATATCCCCCGGCTGAGTCTTTTGATCCGCCCCAGGCTGTACAGCCGAAAGAGAATATTTCGCAGTTTTTTATCCTCAAACTTCGTCTTGAGCTTGATATCCGAAATTTTCAATCCCTTTTTGGATCGCTTGATGGTGCCAAATACAACGTCGGAAGCTGTAAGAACATTCTTGCCTTTTTTTGTTTTGGCGGCACCGGTTTTACCAGAACCCTGTCGGGTGGCTTTTCTCTGGGTGGTTCGAATCAATTTTTCAAGACGATCCAGGCGGGTGTAAAGTTTTTCGATATCCTTTTTCGTCGGGATATCATATTGTTGGATGAAAAATTTGACCATGGCATCGAATGTAACAGTTTTATGTTTTCCTTTTACCATTGAACCCTCCTTATGTATGGCGCTAAATTCCGGTAATGTTGCAAGCAATAAGCCGTTGAACGATAACCCCTTGCCGTATCTTCTCTTTGCTAGTTGAAATTAAACATAGTAATCGTCAATAACGTACATCCTAATGATTAATGAAGTGAAAGTCAAGCCGGGCCGATTTCGTTTGCTGCCCGCATACTTTCGTGGTAATTGAGGAGACACAAATGGGAATCATCTAACCCGGACATTTCATGAAACTTGACGAGGAATTCTTTATTTAAGGGCTCGCGCAAAAATAACTTAACAGAATTGGCGTTCATATTTGGTTCAGGTTTGGCTTATCCGAATGAGCAAATCCACAGGCATACCCGTGGATCTGTCGAGGCTTTTTGCGAACCCTCGATCCGCAAGAGATCGGTGCAGATCAAGATAAAAATCGCTCAATTCAGGTACAAGTTATCCAGAATGGGGTTATGGCAACCACAACAACATCCATCAAGAACCGGCTGAAAGCATTCTTTATCCGGATTAAAGAACTCCAGGGAGATCCCCGGTATATAGCCATGGGAATGGCCATCGGCGTTTTTGTAAGCATTACGCCGACCATACCTTTCCACATGGTTATCGCCGTAGCGCTGGCGTTCCTTCTAAAAGGCAGCAAACCCGCCGCAATTATCGGCTCATTCTTCGCCAATCCTATAACCATACCTTTTTTCTACGTCGCCGGTTTTAAGGTGGGAACGTTCATTTTGAACAAGCCCATACCATTCGATGTTAAATTCGAGTCGTTTACAACATTAATGTCGCTGGGTCTGGATGTAACCATCGCCATGATCGTGGGAAGCGCTGTTCTGGGTATCCTGCCGGCTATCACCGCTTACATCCTGACCTACCGCGTTATGACCACCGTGCGCGAGAAGGCAAGGAAAAGGAGCCAGAGTCCGAGAGTTCAAGGGTTCGAGGGGCAAGAAACGCAGGGTTCGAGGGTCCAAGGGTCCGAGGGTCCGTGAAGATAGTAAAGTCATTTGCTTCGCAAAGAACGCTGCGCTGTAATTTGTGGTCATTTACTGCGTGTCATTGATCGTAGCTAAAAGCTATCAGCTTTAAGCAACAATAATTTACGCCCGCAAGGGCTAATATCGCACGAAGTGCAAATATCACACGAAGTGTAAATTACAGCCGAAGGATAAATGTCGTACAAAGTGCAAATGACAGCGTAGCTTTTTTTGCAAGGTAAATAGCCATGACCTCACCATCCATACTAATGAAAACCTGGAACCTGCGCGCCAAAAAGGAGATGGGGCAAAATTTTCTGGCAGATCGAGGCACTGCAGATAAAATCGTTGCCCGATCCGGTATTACAGCAGGTGATGTTGTTCTCGAGATCGGAGCCGGGCTCGGATCCCTGACACTTCCCATAGCGCGCGCAGCCAGGAAGGTATATGCCATTGAGAAAGATAGCGCTCTCCTCCCCCCCCTCAACAATGAACTCCTGGCATCCGGCGCAGATAATGTTCTCTTGATAAACGATAATATCTTATCGCTGGACCTAACATCCATTGCCCGCACCGAACAGCAATCCCTGGTGGTTATGGGAAATATACCCTACAATATCTCATCCCAGATTCTTGTTCAATTGATGTTGGCCAGACACCACCTCAAAAGGGCGGCCCTGATGTTTCAAAAAGAACTGGCCCTGAGGGTCATGGCTACTCCCGGATCAAAAGCCTATGGGCGTCTGGCCGTGATGGCAGGCTATTGTTCTACAGTGAAGGTGATTACAGAGGTCAAGGCTGCCTGTTTCTTTCCAAAACCGAAAGTAGATTCCCTGGTTATAGGCATTTCCTTTAAGGATCATGCAGAACCTTCTGCCGCAGACGAGTCATTCCTTTTTAAAGTCGTCAAAGCATCATTTTCAAAACGACGCAAGACACTTAAAAACGCGCTATCCGGTCCTATTCTTCAGATCGATGCCGCCACGGCTGCCGGAGAACTTGTAGCGGCAGGCATCGACCCCATCCGCCGCGCAGAAACATTGACCGTTGAGGAATTTGTGAATTTGAGTAATCGATTTTACAAGGCCGGTTACAGGTAGGCCTTCGGGTGTCATTTAGCCTTCGGCTGTCATTAACACTTCGTGTGACATTTGCACTTCGTGCGATATTAGCCCTTGCGGGCGTAATTTGCACTTCGTGCGATATTTGTCCTTCGGACGGAATTTGCACTTCGTGCGTCATTGTGCCCTACGGGCGTCATTTATCCTTCGGATGTCATTAACACTTCGTGTGACATTTGCACTTCGTGCGATATTAGCCCTTGCGGGCGTAATTTGCACTGCGTGCGATATTTGTCCTTCGGACGGAATTTGCACTTCGTGCGATCTTTGCGCTGCGCGCGTTATTTATTGTTGCTTATAGCTGTTAGCTCGTGGCTTTCCTAAAACCTAAAACGTAACACCTAAAACTATCAATAACTACATTTCTTCCGCGATAGACACCGTTCGGTCCCCCAGCATATTGACATAACTACCCATCTCGTTGTCGTACCAGCCATATATGACCGCCTGGGTTACCGGAACCCTGATGATTGTCTTTTTCAACGAGGCCACCACGGTTGCGTCGAGTCCCGGCACCCGTTCGAGATCGATAGTCACTTCGGCCGTCCGTCGATGGGTCTCGTGCCCTTCGATAATGGCCGCAGCCCTGGGAACGCCCATGATATCCCCTGAAACATTCTGATTATCAGTGTAGTGGAGGTATCCGTTCGGATCGTTCTCTGCGGTCTGCCGGTAAACATCATTGATAAATTCTCTGCGTATGGGCTCGGTTGACAGCTCTTCCTGAAGATTAACCACCAGAATGATCAAGGATCCGGAGGCGGTGGGAATCCGAACCGATTCCGCGATAAACCCAATCTGCTCCATCTCGGGAATGACAAGCCTCAAGGCATTGGCAGCACCCGTGGTTGTCAAAATGATATTGTTCATGATGCTTCTGGTTTTACGCAGATCGGTTTTACCCTCTTTCGGCAGCCTGTCCAGCACTGCCTGGGACCCCGTTGCAGCATGGACGGTAGCCATGGATGCAGACAGGATGCGTTTGGGACCGAATGCATTCAACAACGGCTTTACCATGTGCGCCAAGCAGGTCGTTGTACAGGACGCATTCGATATAAGCCGATGCTTCCTCGGATCATAATCGTTGGCATTTATGCCCATGACCGTAGTGACAACATCTTCAGGCATGCCTGTGATCTTGTCTGCAATCTTGAAAGGCGCAGAGAGAATGACCTTGTCGGCCCCGGCATCCAGATGTCCTCTTGCCGACCCGTTGGGATGCTCGGCCGGCAGGGTCGGGTCGAGAAACCGGCCGGTGGTGTCAACCACCAGTCGGACATTTTCTCGGCGCCATCCGATATCGCGCGGGAGTCTGTCTGAGCGTAAAAATTTCACGCGTGTGCCGTCCATCACCATGGTGCCGGCATTTTCGTCAATATCTGAGATTACAGGCGTTGCGGCCTGTCCATAGAGGAAGGCGTGAAGCCGGCCATATGTGGAATCTCTTTCGGCATAGTGGGCAATATCCTGAAGGGAAGTTCCGGACTCGCGACCAATATTTACAACGATCTCTTTAAAGTATTTACGCGCGATATGATGCCACACTGTCAGTTTGCCGATTCTACCGAATCCAGCCACCCCCAGTTTCAAATCATTGGTGTTTGCACTGTCTTTTCTCATATCGCCTCCTGATCCCTTGGTTACAGCCGGGCAATTTCGGAAATTTCACGAAATGCTCGCGCTAGGATGTGTTGACCGTTAACGTCCCCAGGTACACCGACCCTTCACGCCCATCGATACTGATCCTGTCCCCCGATATCAGACGAACCTTTCCAAATGAACACACCTTCTCTTTTTCATCACACACCATATCGTTGCATCCCACGACACTTGTCTTCCCCAGTCGATGGGTGACCACGGCCGCATGAGACGTTACGCCGCCCCGGGAGGTCAGCAGCCCATCGGCAGCATAGATCTCCTTGATATCATCCGGCACCGTATCGCTTCTGACCAGGATCAAGGGTGTGTCAGGCTCCAACGAACGCCATTTACCGATTTCTTTCAGGGTAAACACGATCCGGCCGCTTATGGCACCACCACTCACGCCAATACCATGTCCCAGCATTCGGTCTTTATCGATCGTATCCAGGTTGCTGAAGGTCCTGGCCTTCTTCCGCTCACGTATACCCATATCCCGCGTCTGCAACAAGTATAAATCTTCTTCTTCGGGTCCTTCAAAAGTAAATTCCATTTCCTGGGGGCTCCACCCACGCCTTTCGATCAACTCGATTGCCCAGTTTTTCATGGTCAAGTAAATCTTCGGGAAATGGGTTTCCAGCGTAATATCGGTTTCCCGCATCTCGATGTCCTGCTGGGAAATCGAGATCGGTAATGTCGTAACCAGACCGGAAACCACGTCCTCTCCCTGGTTGCCGATGGTAAAATCACCCCATAACCGAAGACTGTCCCCAGACCACCTCGGGTTGTGTGTAAAAAACACGCCCGCGCCGGCCTGCCTCGACATGTTACCGAAGACCATGGTTTGCACCGTTACGGCAGTGCCCCAATCATCCGATATCCCCATGATTTTTCGATAGGTTCTGGCTCGGGGGGACTTCCAGCTTCCCAGGACGTTCCGGATTGTCTCATAGAGCTGTTCCAGGGGATCTTCCATAATTTTAACACCGGTGCCATGGATAAAACGTTTGTAGGATAAGGCCACCTTCCGCATCTGCTTGCCCGTCAGGTGCCTCTTGAGCTGAACCCCGGCCCGTCGTTTCAACTCACCGATAATGGCATCGAAATCATCCCGTTCCAGACCGAATGACATGCCGTAACACTGGAGAAAACGCCGATAACTGTCCCATGCAAACCATTCGTTGGCTGTCACCGCGGCGATTCCCTCAGTAATCTCCTCATTGATCCCTACGTTTAGAAATGTATCCATCATCCCGGGTTGGGAGATGGCCGATCCGCTCCTCACCGAAAAAAGAAGTGGGTTTCCCGGACTCCCAAAAGATTTTCCGGTCCGTTCTTCGATAGCCGATATCTGCTGCACCACCTGTTCCCTGAAATTATCTTCGGCAGGTTTATAGCTTTCGATAATTTCCCGGCACCGAAAAACCTCCGTTGTAATGATGAAGCCGGGTGGCACCGGCATGCCGTAATTGTTCAACTTCACCATATTCAACCCCTTGCTTCCCAGGTGAATGATACCGGAAACTCTCGGGCTGACGCCATGGATCAGAGCCATGGCATTTTTCGGATCATATAACAGGAGCTGTTGGAGCTGCTCATTGGGTAGCTTGTTGGCTTGCTGAAAGAGTGTGCTGAGAATGCGACTCAAAAAAAGATCCAGCTGCTGGATGCCGGTGGTCATCGCAATTCTATCACGGAAAAATATTTCAGAAATGCGGTGCTGCATATTCTCTTTTTCAGGCTCGCCGTTTGCCGGGAGATACTTTTTCATAACCTGGTTCGCAGATAATTTATCAATAATACCCATCAGATTTTTACCATGGATATTTCCGAAATGATCATTGATGATATTTTTTACCGCCTGGGCAAACCCTTTGAAAATATCCAGGTACTGCGTGAAAGTGAATCCCCTGGCCTCAAGGGAATGCGCCAGCATTTCAATCTGTCTTTCGACTTCGACTGAATGGATTCCCTCGATTTTGAGCGCCTTGTCAAAAAGCATGAGATGGTCATAAATCTGGTAAAATGTCGCTTTTGTAATCAGGCTCAGATCCGTACTTTCCACGAGTTCCTCGAAGAGGGTATTCACGAGAGACTCGAGTCGGAAGGTCAAACCCAGGGCGTCAAATTTCATCTCGTGATAGGAGCCGTACATGGAAGGAATATCGACGGTAAAATGTCTCTTTTTGTATATATCCTCTTTCACCTCGAATGGCTTGTCCGATAGAATAAGGTATTTCAAAAATTCGAGATATTCGAGCATCATGGCGATTTTTTTTCTCAAAGACGGCTCGGCCAGTGCGGCTTCGAGTTTGTCGAGACCCGGGAAAGCTTCTGTTTTCAATTTTTGGACATAGTTATTGATCTCGATAAAATCGAGATGGTACTTCTGCTGAAGATGCCGGTAAAAGGATACCGCCAGGAGCATCTTCTCTATATCGATCTCCGATGCATCCTTCATATCCGCCAGCAAGGCCTTCACACGGACTTCTTCGATGGTGAGAAGATCCACCGGAAAATTCAGGTTTTTCCGGGCCAGGTGGTTGACCACAGCGTTGATGCCGTCGATATAAGGTCCTTCGCAGTGAATCTGGTTAAAGATAACCGGTGGTACAAACGGCTTTACAAGCTCCTTATCCCTCGTCTGCCAGAATTTCAGGGTGGCCTCCATGAAAAGGATGATGAGATTGCTGCTTTCTACATGGCTCTGCTTGCGCAGAAAATGTACCAGTACATCCTTTCTCTGATACAGCTCATCGATACGCATGGATATGTCCCGGAGGTTTCCCTCGGCACCGATGTCGTTGAAATAAACCGGAAATAGGCGCGCCAGCTGCTTGATGAGATTATATACAGATTCGATATCACTGTTCAAAATCCGTGTAATGTCACGGGGAAACAGATCCGTATCCTTGATAAAAACACCGCACAGGGACAGATAGATGGTCAGGCTCGATATCAACCGAATGGAATGTTTCGGGTTCAACTCGATCAATTCCAGCCAGGTCCTGATATTCAGAATATGGGATGGATTGACCTTTACCTGCCAGTCATCCCCCACCCCACTGAGCATGGGAGCCTGGAAGCCGAGATCGATGACATTCTCGACAAAATGATTCACCAGGTCGCTGTCGCCTGTCTTGTATACCCCTCTGCCCATATTCAGGACACAATTGAGCCCTGTTGCAGGGTATCTCTCCGCCTGAATATGAAGAATGGAAAAGGTCTTCTCTATCAAGTTCCAGATATAAAAATTCGCCTCGTTTCCGATGAGCCAGCTCAGGGTTCGGTTGATATCCCTCAAGGTTTCCTCGTGAATAACGGACAACCCCGAAACATTCATCATCAGGAACAAAAAGATGACCTTCCACCGATTGCCCTTATTGTTTCCGGCACCGGCCTCCAGGAGTTTTTCGGGAATTTGGCGATAGTATTTAACGATCTGGTTATAGCCGGTCAACTGAATCAACTGTGCTGTCTGTTCCCGACGAGCGATGTCGCCTTCATCCTCAATACACAAAAGCATCCGTTCCCATTTCCGGATGGTTGCATGCGATATGTCATTAAACAAAACGCCCCAATCGCGCCGTGGTTCGATCTCTTCGATCTTGCTTTCAAACCAGGCCTGGGGATCCTTTTCACTCAACCAGTATTGATAGCTCGCATGAAAATACCGAATGATCAGTCGATTCAGATCCGAACAGTCCATGTCCGAGTGTTCGGTATTTTCCAGATGAATCTCACCCAGCCGCTTCATTTGATAATGGCTTTTGATGAACAGAGAGAAAATATCGTTCGGATAATTCCGGATTAACTGAAAGGCATGGCAGAGCACCGGGAAAAATCGATCCAGGGCATCCCCTGAGTCTTTTAAGAGTTTCTGAATAAACAGCAGCAGGTTGTCCACGGCGTCCATCCTGGTGGACATGGCACATTCTGCGGTTATGGCCTGGGATAAAATCTCAACAAAGCATCGCGCTGCATCCGTACCCTGGGAATGTGCCTTCAGCAGATGGAAATAATCCAGGGAATAGTTTCTGGCCTCATTGACGATAAACTGCCAGTTTTTATATGGGTGGGACAATTCCTCCAAAAAGGTCGTGACGCCCTCCCTGATGCCGAAGTATTGTGCCATAACCTCATAAAGCGCATCGTACCTGGGATCTATGGTGACGTCGACATGGTAATCTGCGATGTTGACTTCAAGTGCTTTGGATTTGATGGTCAAGGCATGTCTCCATATGCTGTTAGCGTTCAGCTTTTAGATGATAGCTGATAGCTGATAGCTCGCGGATTTCGTGAAAGGCTATTCGCAAAACTCAAGCTCCGAATAAAATCGTGAAACGATTTTATTAATATTGTTGAAAGTTTATCAGAGAAACCGTGCAAATTCAAGGAGATTTACCCCAGTGTTGCAAAAGCCGGAGGGCTTCAGGGCCAAGGCGTCTGAGGGTGGGCATCGACTGAGCTCAGCCGAAGTCAAGTCGTAGTTTTTTACTTCGAACCCTCAGCACAGCCGTTCGTGCAACCTGGCGACAGACCGTTCTGGTTTCAGAAAGTTTCTTGAAATGTTCGGGTTAGCCCGGATATTTCACGAACCTGATCGGTTCCGGCACAAGGCATTTCAGCCTGAAGCCGTAGTTATTTACTGCGAAGGCTGAATAACACAGTGCCAGGGCCGATCAGGAAAGCCCAAAGGGTGAAACTTGACGAGTCAAGTTTCATGAAATATCCGGGTAGGGCTCAGCGGCGAGGGTTATTCGGCTGGAAATTGACCCTTAACACAGCATACAGACTTCCTATGACAAGCGCCAGCGATACGAAGAAGATGATCCGGTATGAAGCCCCGTGCAGATACGAAAAACGATCCAGAAAATAGCCATAGGCCATTGGGAGGGCCAGCGCAAAAGGTAACGTGAGGATGGGCCCCACGGCAAAATAACTGGTGGTATCATTTAATCCGGAAAGTTTTTTGACCGAGGGTGGGAAAACAATCATGCGTGTTCCCCTGGAAACCCCCAGCAGAAAACTTGCCAAGAAAAAACTCCACTGGTAACCGAACAATATCAGCAGCAGCAATGCCGCCATGGAGGCCATTTTGGAAAAGATATACTTGTTACGCGGCAAAAGGAAATCGAGTGATCCCAGAAAGATATTGGTTACAATTGCACCCACATAGATACAGCTCACGAAAAAACCGGCCGCGATGGGCGCTGCGATGTTGCAAAAAGCAGTGGCGTAGTTTGCATAGAAAGAGATGACCGAAACAATCACGTAAAAATCCATGTCTCCAGCCAGAAATGTCAGGAAGTTCCGGTTTTGGAAGATCTTACGAACGGACCGTTGCATGTATCTCCAGAAGGATCTGCGGGAATCGTCGGTTTCAGGACCCAGCAGCGATGTTTCTTTGGTGGCCAAAAAAAACAGAGACCCCAGACAAAAAAGCACGCCCACGACCAGGAAAATACCTCCGGATGCTGTTTGGGAAAAAGAGTATTTTTCTACAAATTTAACGATCAACAGACTGCTGATAAGTCTGGCAATATTCTGGGAGATCATCATAAATCCCAGACCGGAAAAAGATCGTTCCTCTGAAAATATATTGACGAGATAGTTCAACCACACCGGAACGGTCATACCCATGCAAATGGAAAAAACAGCATATGACACGAAAAAAATTGTCAGTACCGATGCATGCTCCTCAAAGAAAAACAGAATCGCCCCAAAAATAACAAGCGACATGCCCGATATCAGGTGCAGATATATGACCGCCCCACGCTTGAACGCCAACCCCACAGTGAAATAGCTGGAGAGTAGTGCAAAAATAGAGCTCCCCAGAAAAGAGAATGCCGGGATCAATCCCACCTGAAAACTGGAAGCCCCCAGGCTCTTCAAAAAAAGCTGTAGAAAGGTCGATTCCAGAACAACAGGAAGCCCCAGCCCCCAGAGAAATTCACAACCTGATATACCGATGACATTTCGTTTGTAGTATGTATCAATCATAAAAAATCGCTCCGCGATTTTTTATCGCGGCTTCGCGCGTCATTATACCCTTCGGGTGTCATTTACACTTCGTGTGACATTTGCGCTACGCACGTCATTTACCCTACGGGTGTCATTAATAGTCATTTGTTCTGTCGAACGACATTAGCGCTTCGCGCGTCATTATGCCCTTCGGGCGTAATTTATCGTTGCTCATTGCTCGAACCTCCGACCCTCTTAAATAAGAATGCGTCCCTATAGCAGATATATAGGTAAAGAAAAAGAGTTCATCTCTAAGCGGTCAACGGAACCTAAATCCTTAAACCTAAAACAATTTGTTGTGATGAACATCAAAAAATTCTCTCTTTTATTGGGGATACGTTGCGAAGCTGGAGGTAGAGACACCTGCGGCTGTCATTTGCGCTACGCGCGACATTATGCCCTTTGGGCGTAATTTATCCTTCAGATGTCATTGGACAACCTGACGGTTGCCGGCTGTTAGCTGTTTGCTCTTAGCTCGTGGCTTTCCTAAAACTTAACACTAATTACAATCGTTTGTGATTTCAATAAAGCACCCCTGAAACACCGGATCCGCGGTGTTGTCATCCAGTGTCCCCATGGGCATGGGCGGTGTGTTATCATCCCCGGCCACAGCTTCTTTAGAAAAGATGTTCAAATTCGACAGCCAGGTCTTGGTCTTTTTCCAGATTCCAGCCATCAGAATTTCCGGTTTGCCCAGAGACGCAACCCGTGCTCCGGGTTCAAACCGAAGAAACACATTGGCCTGTCTTGCCTTGACCCAGTAGCCCGCATAGGCTTCCATAGCCAGATTGGGATCTGTGTCTGGCGTGTCGGAATGATAGTGTCCATTCTCCCAGCGCCATAGCTGCCGGTCAATGTAGAGGTTGTCGTCGGCCAGGTTCTGGACCGTTTCCCTGTCTATAAGGACTCCGTCTATCTCTTCCACCACCTTCACATTAGCCCAATAATATTCAGCATCATTGGGTGGCGCCACCATGTTCCAGCCATTACCCGTACTGGCGTTATAGTTGAGGGCAACATAGACATCGTCCGCCAGGATCACAGGAATACCACTGAAGTCAATAGTCAATCCTTCGCGGGCCAGGATCCAGTATGATCTGCCCGGTTCCATCTCGAGGCCGTTGTCGAACGCGATGTATCGGTTGTTGACGGCATCGTAGGTGCCGATGAGGTAATTTCGGCGATCGTATTCGATGTTGAATACCGCTTCGGGCGACATATTTTCGGGCCAGTGCACGATGGAGATCATACCGAAGTCGCTCACATCCGTACCGGCTACGATCTTTGGCAGGATCGTGTCTTCGGACGTACCTATTTTAAACGAGTACCATTCCGACCAGCCCACAGCACCCAACGCGTCTACATATCCCACGCGCCAGTTATACTTCAAGCCGGGGAGGATTGTTCCTGGTGAGATTGGGTAATCTGTAACACCAGCCGAAAATATCTCATCCAGTCGCAGTTCACGACTATCGGCCCGTCTTACCTGAAAATATGTCAGGTCGTGCAAGTGGTTCTCCGGATCGCTGTAAGTACCGCCATCCAGAACTATGGTATCGAGTTCGCCAAAACTCGCTTCATCTACCGGACCGTCTATGGGCGGCGGGAAAGGTGGCTTGTTGATAAAATCTCGCATGATCATGCCCCCATTACCGACCACAAAGACATTGTCCTTGGCGCTTCCCCATACACCGTTGGGGTGATTTCCCGTCAGAAACCATGTACTCCATGTGTTGCCGTCGAAATGATCGATTTTATTAAAATCACTGCCGCCAACGGCATAGACATCTCTGTCTGAACTTCCCCACAGGTCGTCCGGGTATTCCACCGAGCCGAACGTTTCAGTCCAATCGTTATCAGCATTTCCATCATATCGATAGACGGCGGTGGAAGATCCGGCTGCAAAGACATCCTTGTCACTACTCCCCCAGACACAGGATAACCAAGTAGTTGTATAGCTGTTCATGGGTGACCACGAATTACCATCGTACCTGAGAATCGTGCCGCTGTCCCCCACAGCAAAAACATTGTCTGGAGATATGCCCCAAACAGCCTTTAGTGGGATTGACAAACCGCTCACCATGGTCACCCAGCTAGTTCCGTTGTAATACAGAATCACCGCCTCATAGGGGATATTCGTGTCGACATCTCCCACCGCAAACGCCAGACCACCGGATGTGACCCAAATACCATGCAGATTGACTGTTGTTCCACTCGCCTCTTGTTTCCAATCGCTGCCATCATACCGAAATATCTTCCCGCTATCACCCACTGCTATCACATTGGTCCCTGAACTACCCCACACATCCCGAAGTATCACACCAGCAGGACTGGTTTGCTTCGATGACCAGATAGCCCCATCAAAATGAAGGATCGTTTCCTCTGCGCCCACGGCAAACACTTCATTTGCAGACGCACCCCAGACATCGTTAAGTATCACGTTGGTTGGGCTGGTTTCTATATGCCAGGCACTGCGAACCGGGCCGACGACGATAAGGCTACCGGCAAAGATAAATAAAATCAGCACAATGATAAGATTAACGTTTGGTTTCATGATAGCTCCTCTTCATTTATCGAAAAGGTTATAAATCGGGATTATAACCAATAAAAAGGTAACCCCTAAAGTGGATGGGTGATCCCTGTGAGAAAGTGAAACTGTCTGAGGTCCATAGAGCCCGTTATGCCGAACAGCTTTGTTACTATTGCGGCAAATCCGGAAATTCCGGCAACACGCCCCCAATTTTCTCCTCGGTAATCGACTCCTTGATGGTGTCGATCTCAGACGGCGTCCAGGGTTTGATCCGTTTCTCGAAATCATCGTACCTTCTACGGCCGTCTGCGTCATCCGGGCGGATGCCCTCCAGATCGCCCACCTGGTCTACGCCGGTGTCATCATACGGTGCAAGCTGAGTCATGACATCCTCATCCGCAAAAGCACCCGCTTCAGGAGCAACATCGAGAAAAAGGCTCTTTTTCTCTTCGATCTTGTCCTGTGGTAATTTCACGACAGTCGATGGCAGCTCGCCCTTCCTGGCGGTGGATGATTCGAAGTCCTTCAGGATCACGGGCAGCTCTTCAAGAAAAGCACGGCCCCGGAATTCGAGTTCGGTATCTATCAGCGCGGTGGCAATGGTTTCTAAGTCAGTCACCTCCAGGATAAAATCAGATCCCCGGACACCACAGACCGCCGTGGGTGTTTTGACCTTGAATTCAGAACGCTTGAAGCTGAGTACTTTTACAACGAAAAATCGTGCCTTCCCAAGTGCCATCTGAAAGAAGGAAGAACGTCTTTTCTTTTTCTTCTCGTAAACACTCTGGGTCAGTTTCAGTTTCGTTTCAGATGCGAGAGAAAGAATGCTCCCGTCGTTCAGTCTGAAGCGAACCTTGCCATATTCGAGGGTCATGACGGTATCCCCCTTGTAGAGACGGATCCCGCGTTCAGCCCTGTAGCCCTTGAGCACATCTTTGTGCATGATGACAACATCACCCAGTACCTGCTGAACAATACCAACGGGTCTTCCCCGGCCGGGGTTGTAAGTATCT
>Ga0190293_1000123_pt1 | contig 26461 bp, 22 predicted proteins | sample 48693001_MG_FD_161671 | JGI IMG/M metagenome (GOLD analysis project Ga0190293, IMG submission 161671) | Hydrothermal vent microbial mat bacterial communities from Southern Trench, Guaymas Basin, Mexico - 4869-30-0-1_MG | ecosystem: Environmental > Aquatic > Marine > Hydrothermal vents >...
TAGCCATTGCAGCGTGAGGGAGGAGCTATCAGCTTTCAGCTTTCAGCTTTCAGCTTTCAGCTGATAGCGTCTCAGGCGTCTGACGCGCGGCCCTCGGCTATGGCATCTGAACGTCTGATCTCGCTGTCTCTGAGGCGAGTCTCGATCCGTTCCATCTGTTCGTCGGTCACACCTGACAGGCCGTAGGCCAATCGAACGAATTCTGCGAGATCTGCCCGGTAGTCGTGGCCCGTCGAGTAGAACTCACCCGGGACGACGGTCGCAGCGTTCTTCGTGTCGATCAGACCCTGCCAAAAAGAAATGCCTGGAAGCCATCGTTGATACGGGTTCGTTCCGCGGCCCCTGTCGACGGGCTCAAGCCAGCCTGGCATGCTGCACGCGTCCTGTGGCGTGAACTTCGTTACGGGATCGTTGTCATGGTTGAGGAATGTGATTCGTGGTCCGGATCCGACGGAATCTGCGGAGTCGAGGTAGTCGTCGAAGCAGTCGTACGTTGCAACACCGCCTGGGCCGGTCAGGTCTTCGAAAAGCGCCGATCCCTGAGGCGTTCCCACCCACAGCGCAGCGTCGACGATCAGGCCATCTTCGTTGGATGCGCGCGTGACGCCATCCTGAGATGTAAGGGCGCCGAGGCTCTCGCCATAAGCGACCAACTTGATGTCGCGCCCGAGCCGATCGATCTCGTCGCGCAGTCTGGTGAGGAGTTGAGCGTACAGGCTTGTAGCTTCTTCGATCCTGCTCATCGACAGCATCGAAGGGAGTCCACCGTACTGGATCGCGATAGTTGCCACATTGCCCATCGCCATCAGCTCTGCGGCTTCGATCGCGATGTAGTTGACATAGCCCGTTCCCGCAGGTGAAGCGGCGATGATCAGTGGTTTGTCGAAGCCGCCAGCTCGCCTGAGCTCCTGGACGGCGAGCTCGACCAGATCGTCTTGAGAGTCGGCGCTGTCCATGCCGACGAATACCCTGACAGGGTCAGATTCGGGAGCCTCTCCCATGACGTCGACAAAGGCATCGTGAGGGGTCACCTCTGACACGAGCCTCCGGCCCTGAAGGCCGAGTGTGTCATACTTCGCAAGGCTGAATGTGCTCCCCGATACCGACGGGGCTTCGGGTGAGGTGGAGTAGGCGATCTCTGTTTCGGCGTTGGAGGCTTCGATGCGGCCCATCACCTTGGATCCGGCGAAGCGCGTAGCCAAAGCAACAGCGCCGATGGTGGCGGCACCTCCGACTATGGAGAGGGCAAGGCCAATCCTTCGGGAGGACACCAACCGTCTCGGGAGGAGAGCGCCGAGGTACACGACGCCTGCGAGGCCGGCAACCGTTGCGTTCAGTCCTGCAGCGACGCCGATCGATGTCAATATGTACTGAGCGTCGGGTGAGTCCTCACGATGTGAGAAGGCTGACTGGACGTCTGCAGCGCTTCCCAGGGCGAGAGCGGCGATCGTTGTGAGTTTTCCTGCGGGCACATTGGTCCCCTCGGCCAGGCCTGAAAGCGCCAGCGAACCAACAACCTCACCACCCATTTCGACCCATCCCGCCGTCTCTGAATGTGGTGCATCCTCAGGGTCGAGTTGTGCTCGAAGCATCTGCGCTGATCGGATGCCTGCAGTTGCAAGGCCTGCGAGTCGCAGACCCGACGATGATCCGAAGAACGGGAGGATTCCGATTATCCGTCCCGAAACGGCTCCAGAGAGGAAGCCTGTGAGGAAGCTGCCGCCGGTGATGATCCCCTGGTCGACCGCAGAGCGCGGCATGAGGCTCGGTTCGTAGGACTTCACTGCGAACCGAACGCCGGTTATCGCACCGGCCACGAGGGCAGATCGTTTGCGGTAGGCCATGTCAGGGTGTTCCTTGGTCGCTGGTGTCCAAGGGGCGAACAGTAGCGTTGCTCTTGGCGTGCCATTCGGTTGAGGACGGCCGCGTCAGGACCCTGCGGGTGCTGCACATAGGTCGTCGAGCGCTTCGAGGCCGAGTTCGACGATCGCGCGTTCCGGGTCGTCGATGACCAGTTGGACGTGCTCGTGAACGAGGTCGATGTTCGCGATCCGCCCTGGCTTTCCATCATCTCGGTACCTGAGGTGATACTCAGGCGGGATGAACCGAATGGAGACCACGTTCTCGAGGTCAACCATCGGCAAGAGCTTGACAAGCTCAGGCAGAGTCTCCACCGGGATGTCCGTGATCATGGTCTCCTTGATCACATCTGCGAATTTTCCGAAGTTCAACAGGAGATCGGTCGGATCGGCCTGCTCCATCATCGCTTCGATAACACATCGCTGCCGACTCATCCGGTAGTAGTCGCTGTCCTGATGACGGGATCGGGAATATGCAAGAGCGAGGTGCCCATCGAGTTTCTGGAGGCCTGGCTGGATACTGATCTGTTCGGTGGTTGTGCCGTCCTCGTTCGGATATGCGTCGTCGATGACGGCCTCCGGTACGTAGATCTCAACGCCGCCGAGAGCATCAACGATGTCCACGAACCCATCAAGGTTCACCATGGCGTAGTAGTGGATGGGGATTCCAAGGAACTCGCTGATCACACCCTTGACGGCATTTTCTGATGGTGTACCAGGTCCAGGGAAGGCATCGGGGTGTTGTTCCCCTGCAACCCACAACTCGTTGATGAGCTCCGGGTAGCAGTTGCAATCCCAGACACCCATTCCGGCAGGGAGTGGGGAATACGTCCAGTTCCGCGGCACAGAGAACATCGCCGTTTCACCGGTTGCAGGGTCGATCGACACCGTGATCATCGTATCAGTGCGAATCCCAGTGCGACCCTCTCCGAAGTCACCACCGATCAGGAGGATGTTGAGTCTGTCAACACCATCCCACGGATCGCCCTGCGTGACCGCGACGGCCTCGTCCGTAAGCGTGCCTTCGCCGGTGGCGATCGTGGCACCCGTCTCGTCCGTTGCAGGTGGTGAGGCAACCGCCGTTGCTGTCTGAGAAGAAGCGGCTGTGTTGTCGCCGAACACGGAGGTGATGAGGTCGTACTGGACAACGTCGAAGTAGCCGAATACCACGTGGGGAGTGACCAATACGAGGCCTATCGCGATCGTGCCACCGAGCACGACAAGTCGCGACGCAGTTCTGGAGCTCGCGTCTGGCCCCTTGGCAGTGGCGTAGGCGTCGCTGGCAGCCCAGATGCGATACCCGAGGAGCATGATGTTGCCGATCATCATGAGGGCGAGGGAGGTCGGCTGAATCCAGGCAGTGAGGATCGCGAGCTTGCTGCGGAAGAAGAACCCGAGGAAGACGAGAATCACCAGGTCGATGATGAAGAGCGTCCGAGCGCGTCGTCCGTCGCCTGCTATGAGCTGACCCAGGCCAGGAAGAAAGCCAGAAAGAACCGCGGCGATGAGCGGATTCTTTCCGCTTGTGGTGTTGGGAGCAGCCATCGCCAGGATGGTAAGAGCGCGGCCCACATAGTCCGTGTAATGCGGGCCGATGGTCACCTGCTTCCATACGCTCACCGTTATGCTTTTGCTCGCCGACGTGAGGAACCGTGGCCGTACCCGAACAAGTCCAAGGACCTGACGAAGACCCGACAGGGAAGTCGTCAGGTCGATATGCCTACCTTCGCAGCGATGGAACGCTTGACATCGTTCTCGGAAGCATCGTTGCGGGGCTCGGCGGATACGCGTATCAATTCATTGGCGGCCGGAGCCTTGGAGAAGAGGGGTTTGCGCCGATCGGGATCCTCCTCACCGCGCATTTCCTTGCGTTCGTGATCGTGCTGCTACCCATCGAGCAGTTCGTTATCCGCAGGCTCACGCTCGGGTTTCGCGGCTGGGTTGTCCCTGGGCGTGCGTTAGCTCTTGTTGCGTCGACAGCGGCTGCTGCGGCGATCGTCGTGGGCGTCGCTGGTGACGACTACTTCACCTCACGACGCGAGTTCGTCATGTTCGTGTTGCTGACCGTTCTATTGCACTTCTTCTTTGCGGTCGGTCGTGGGTATCTCGCCGGGTATCGACGGTTCCGGTCCTACGGCTATGTCTCGGCCGCAGCCTCGATCCTGCGAGTGGCTCTTGCTCTGGGCGTGGCCATCATCGCCCCAACCGTTACCGGATTCGCTTGGGCACATGTACTTGGCCCGATCGTCATCTTCTTCTGGCGTCCGTGGAGGGTCCCCGCCTACATGGATGTCGAGGAAGAAGTGGACGAGGAAGAAGGAATCCCACCAGAGGATTCAGATAGGGGGCTGCTCACGGGGCTGGTGCTGTCCGCTGCGGCGTCTCAGGCGTTGTTACTCGCCGGACCTCTCGTCGCTTCCAGGCTGGGAGCTACTGCTGCCGAGTTCTCGGTCACCTATGCGACGCTCCTCATAGCACGGGCGCCGTTGACACTCGGCTACAACCTGATCGCTCGGATTCTCCCGCCGTTCACCGAGATGGCCCGCCGAGGAGAGCGCAAGGAACTCAGAGCCTGGGCAAGGGGTATCGCTGTTGCTGCCGCTGTGCTGTCGCTTTTCGGTGCAGTTGCGGGAGCGATCCTGGGACCCGTGCTCGTCTCGGTGGCGTTTGGCGATGGTTTCGCCCCAACGCCGATGGTGGCTGCTATCTCTGGTGCGGGTGTTGTGCTTGCGTCGGGAGGGTTGTTCATCGGTCAGATCCTCGTTGCCCGTGGGAAGTCTCTTCGGCTTTTCGTAGCCTGGACGTTTGCCGTCCTGGCGGCCGTTGTCATGGTCATGATTCCGATCGATGACCCGATCATGCATGTTGTCATCGCATTCTTCGTCGGCGAGGTCGTTGCGCTGATCGCTCTGACGTCCGCAGCTCTCATCAGAGACAAGGACGAGGCGGAGCGTCCCCACGGATATGTTGTCGTGAAACGAACCGTGGATATCGGAGGGTCCCTCGTGGCTATGTTCCTTCTGTTCCCTGTATTCGTCATAGCGGCGGTCGCCGTGAGGTTGGACTCGCGGGGACCTGCATTCTTCCGTCAGATACGGGTCGGACGCGATGGAGTCGACTTCTGGATGATCAAGCTTCGTACAATGGATATCGATCACGATGAGGCAGTGTTCAAGGAGCACATCGCACGGATGAAGGCTTCCGGTGTCGACGAGGCCGAGTACACCATCCGCATAGACGAGGATCCAAGGGTGACAAAGGTCGGAGCGGTTCTCAGGAGGTGGTCGATCGATGAACTCCCGAATCTCGTGAATGTGCTCAAGGGGTCGATGTCTCTTGTTGGACCACGCCCGATCGTGCGTGAGGAGGCAGATTTGATAGGGCTCGACAATCCGCGTTTCACTGTCAAGCCCGGGGTGACCGGTCTTGCCCAGGTCCGCGGGCGCGATGCGATCAGCCTCGCCGATCGGACTGAGTGGGATGACAAATACGTCGAGATTCGCTCGTCACGGGTGGACGTAAAGATCCTGCTGGCGACCGTCGGCACCGTGTTCTCATCGTCAGGCGATGCTACGGACACGTCTGGTGAGGAATAGAGAAGTGCGACCTGGGTTGGACGTGGTATGTCGTTGTCAGTGACTGAACGTCTCGATCTTCCAGATCCTCTCATCGCTGTGGTCGGTGCGACAGACCACCCAGGCAAGTACGGAGGAGCCATCTATCGCGACCTCAAGGCAAAGGGATACAGGGTCGTTGCTGTCAACCCGTTGAGGGAATCCGTTGACGGCGACCCCTGCTATCACACGTTGATGGATCTTGACGAGGTGCCAGACATCGTCAACATTGTTGTTCCCCCCACCCGGACGATGCGTGTCGTCGAACAGGCCGCAGCTCTTGGTGATACTGCGGTGTGGATCCAGCCAGGCGCAGCGGACGCTGCTGTGCGAGAACGCGTCAATGAGCTCGGACTCGTATCGCTTATCGACGCCTGCATCATGATCCAGGCGAGAGTGAAGAGCTGACGCCGGTGGCGATCGATATCGCATGTCCGAGCTGTGGTGAGACTGAAGCCATGACAGGCGTACGTGGCGACACGACGATCGACCTCACGTGTGACGAGTGCGGGGCCATGTGGATACGGTCGCTCGCCAAGCGATGCGAGATCTGTGGTGGTGACGACATTCAGACCGTTCCTCTTGCGATCGTCGAACGATCGAGGGGCACCCAACTCTCAATCCTTGGAACGCGACCGATTGACCTGTGCTCACACTGTGATGCGGATCGGCTTCGCGGTTATCACGCGAATCGGCCGAACCCTTTGATGCCCGATGCGTTGCCGACGGTTGGCGAGGAGCAGATGAACGGCTAGACAGCCGTGGGCGCGGGAGCGACGGCTGTCCGCTTCGTCGGCCGAGTGACGATGTAAGCCGCGATGGTGAAGGCCAGGAGCCACATGCCTCCGCGTATGGCCAGGTGCGTGCCGCCGAGGACGAAGATCGTCGAGAGACCGAACGAGATGGCTACGGCTGTTACAGCGATGGCCTTTGCCCTGACGGTGAACCCTTCACCGTTTCGCCATCCACGCACGATGCTGCCGAACAGCTTGTTGTTGATCAACCAGGCATCGAAGCGATCAGATGACTTCGAGAAGAAGAACGCGGCAAGGAGAATAGGGCCAGTCGTCGGGATGATCGGGGCGATGATGCCGACGAAGGCGATGCCAACCCAGATCCAGCCGAGAATGAGGAAGACCGTCCTCAGAGCGCGATTACGTACAACTGCCATGAACGGGAAGCATACGGATGATTTCGCCCGACAGCGTGTCGGGGGTATGGTCGTAGCATGGACAATTGGATGAAGCAGTTTTGGTCCCGCGAGCGCCCTGAACGTGTGTCGGGGTTGCCCCAGAGTGGTAACGGCGCATCGTCGTTCCATCTGTGGTGGGATCTTCCTGTCGGCGACAGGTACACGTCTGCGTCTGTGACGCTTGAAGTGGCGGAACGTCCCGATGTCGAGCGACTTGCATTCTTCGCGCTTCAGGTCGCATTCATCAAGCCTGGTGGTGGGGGAGCGCACCTGGGATTGCAGCACAACCCGAGGTTTCCCGGCAGGTCGGCTGCGAACTGGGGTGGATATGACCCTCACGGCGGTCTCCTGGAGGGGACGGAATCCCCTCTGCCTTCGACGCCGAACGACGCCAACACGAGGGACTTCCCGTGGCGCGAAGCCGTTGCCTACCAGCTGGCTATCACCCGTGGTGAGGAACGCTCCGATGGGTGGCGAGCATGGGAGGGGACGATCACAGACCTTCGGTCGGGAGAGGAGACGCTGGTCCGCAAGCTGTGGAGCGCAGGGAAGTATCTACGGGCGCCCGTGTCGTGGACGGAGAACTTCGCTCCGTGTGATGCTCCGTCGTTCCAGGTGCGCTGGTCGAATGCTGCGGTTGCAACCAAGGACGGGAAGATCGTGCCTGTCACGACGATGCGGGCCGACTATCAGGCGTACGCGGCAGGGGGATGTACGAATACCAACACGGTTGTCGAAGGGTCCGCCTTCGTCCAAACGACGTCTGTTCAGCGGACAACGAAGCCAGGCACCGCTCTTTCGTTCACTTGAAGGCTGCGGAAGCTATTATTGCCGCTCCCGGGCGTTTAGCTCAGTTGGCTAGAGCGCCGCCCTTACAAGGCGGAAGTCGAGGGTTCGAGTCCCCCAACGCCCACCGTAGATGCGCCGCGGCGAGATAGCCCTAGTTCTCGCTGTGTGCGGTATCCAACAGCTCTTCCCGGTCAAGGTTGGCGCTGCGAGTCTGATGTGATGGCTTGGCTGTTTGCTGCGGCGAGTCTCCTGGGTTCGAGTCCCCCAACGCCCACAAGTGATGCGTCGCGGTTTCGTTCTAGTTCACAGGCATCGCAGGATCTATCCGACTGTGGACCGAGGCTTTGGAGCGTATGGCCACCAGCCTCGTTGCACATGATTGATTTCTCAAGACAACGAATTTCGGCCACGGGGGTGGTGTCATCTCAACGGTGGGGGACTCGTTCAGGCCGGAGACTCTATAGGGTGGGCGGATGTCGACTCCGTCACCGACCCAAGATCATCATGGTCTGCCCATCGTCGGACTGATCGCCAATCCGGTTGCGTCCAAGGACATCCGACGCCTGGTCGGACTGGCACGCGTCGTCGACGTTGAAGAGAAGGCGAACCTCATCGCTCGACTGCTGGTGGGTATGACCGCAGGTCCTCCGTTGGTAGTGCTTGCTCTCGATGACTCCGGGGGCATGGTGAGGCGTGCCCTCCGGTTGACGCGAGGCAAGGCGCCGTCCCTGGAGTTTCTCCCGATAGAGGCTGATGGCTCAGAGCGTGACACCCACGATGCCGCTGCCATGCTCCGTGCTCGGGGGGCTCGAGCTCTGGTCACGGTCGGCGGAGATGGCACTATCCGCTCAGCCGTTGAGGGCTGGCCCGACGCCCGGCTTGTCCCTCTGGCGGCAGGCACCAACAATGCTGTGGCGATCGTACACGAACCGACCATGATCGGGTACGCAACGTCGTTGGCGGCGACTGGCCATGTGCCCGGCGATGCTTACGATCGGCTCACGAGCATGGTCGTACATACTGACGATTCCGAGTCCAGCACCGCGGTGGTGGATGTGGTTGGCGTGCGAACGCATTGGACCGGGGCCAGGGCTCTGTGGGAGCCGGATGACCTCGTAGAAGCCGTCGTGGCGAACGCCCGACCTGAGGCCGTGGGGATCGCATCGATTGCTGCCGCTCTCGGCCCGATCCCCCCTCGCCACGCGCGATACATCCGATTCGGATCAGGGCGAACGGTGCGGGCGATCTTCGGGCCTGGCTTGGTTGGCGAGATCTCGGTGGCTGAGTACCACACCGTTCCAGAGGGCACTCGCATTCGGCTCGCTTCTGCGACCCGCGTCGTCGCTCTCGATGGAGAACGGCGCCTCATTCGGAACGACGACGCCCACGTCGAGGTAACACCGGGAGCGTTCCTTCTCTCGGTATCAAAGACACTTGCCGCCAGGTCGCGCACGGATCGGGAAGACATACCGTCAGGCCAACATGCGGGCGACCTCTTGAGCTAGTAGGGTGAATACGGCAACGGTGGCCTACGACCGTGGACCACCCACTTGAAGGGAGTCCGCATGGAGATACCCCGGGATCATCTGGTTGACATGTACTCGACCATGGTCAAGATTCGCTATTTCGAGGAACGACTTCGCGAGATCTACTTCGCGGACAAACTTCCCGCCTTCGACATCGGGGCCGGCGAGATCCCCGGTGAGATGCATCTCGCCGCGGGTCAGGAACCAGTTGCGGTAGGAACCATGCCTCACTTGAAGCCGGGTGACGCCATCACGGCGACTCACCGTCCTCACCATGTGGCTATCGCGCAGGGCCTCGACCTGAATCGAATGACTGCCGAAATCTTCGGCAAGGACACCGGGCTTGGCCACGGCAAAGGTGGCCACATGCATCTTTTCTCGACCGAGCCCAATTTCGGTTGCTCGGGGATCATCGCTGAAGGTATGCCAGTCGCTGTTGGAGCGGCCCTTGCGTTCAAGAAACTCGGCAAGGACAACGTCGCCATAGCGTTCTTCGGTGAAGGTGCGGCCAACCAGGGTGCCTTCCACGAGTCGTTGAACCTTGCAGCGCTGTGGAATCTGCCCGTCGTTTTTGTCTGCGAGGACAACGGGTACGCCATCTCGGTACCCAAGGACGCCTCCACAGCGATCGCCGACAACAGCGACCGCGCATCCGCCTACGGGATGCCGGGTGTGTTGGTACCGGAGAACGACCCGGTTGCGGTATACGAGGTTGCTCGCGAAGCCATCGCTAGGGCCCGCGCTGGTGACGGACCCAGCCTCATCGAAGTGAGGACCGATCGGTTGTGGGGCCACTTCGAAGGTGACGCCGACGCCTATCGAAGCGACGAATTCAAAGATTCGATGACCAGTCGGGATTCGCTGGTCGTGTACGGGGATCGGCTCGTTGAAGAGGGCATTCTCACCACGGCTGGCCGTGAGAAGATCACCGATACGATGCACGGTGAGGTGGACGAGGCGATCGACTTTGCCCGCAATAGTCCGGATCCGGCGCCGGAGGATGCTCTCCTCCACGTCTTCTCCTAGGAGGCTCATATGACCACGATGACTGAGCGAAAGCTCACCACACAAAAAGCTATCGCAGAGGCAATCGCTCAGGAGATGGAAAGGGACGAGACGGTCTTTGCCCTCGGCGAAGACATCGGCGCTTACGGCGGGATCTTCGGGGCGACCGAGGGACTTCTTGACCAGTTCGGCCCGGAGCGGATCATGGACACCCCGATCTCGGAGACCGGGTTCATCGGTGCCGCGATCGGTGCTGCTACCAACGGGTTGCGGCCCATAGCTGAGTTGATGTTCGTCGACTTCTTCGGCGTGTGCATGGATCAGATCTACAACAACATGGCAAAAATCCACTACTTCTCCGGAGGCAACGTAAAGGTACCGATGGTGTTGATGACCGCAGCTGGCGGCGGCTACTCCGATGCTGGCCAGCACTCACAGACATTATGGGGAACCTTCGCCCACCTGCCCGGAATGAAGGTCGTCGTGCCGTCGAACCCGTACGACGCCAAGGGGCTGATGATCTCGGCGATCCGCGACGACAACCCTGTGTTGTACATATTCCACAAGGGTGTACTCGGCCTCGGATGGATGGCGAACAACCCGAGAGCAACGGGGCATGTGCCTGAGGATCCGTACACGGTGCCGATCGGCAAGGCGGCGGTCGCTCGCGCGGGCACCGACGTGACGGTGGCCACGATCAGCTTGTCGGTCCACCGGGCACTCGATGCAGCCGAGCAGTTAGAGAAGGATGGCATCTCTGCAGAGGTCCTCGACCTGCGGTCGCTGGTGCCGTTGGATCGTGACGCGATTCTTGATTCTGTCCGCAAGACTCACCGGCTGCTGGTTGTCGACGAGGATTACAAGAGTTTCGGTATGACTGGCGAAGTGATCACCACTGCTGTTGAGGGTGCCTTCGACTATCTCGATGCGCCACCGGCTCGTATTGCGATTCCAGATGTGCCGATCCCCTATTCCCGGGTGCTGGAGCAGTTCGTCCTACCCGACACGGAGAAGATCGTCGCTGGAGTGAAGTCGCTTCTCACGGCCTGAGGAGGCAGCGTGCCCAGCGAGATATTGATGCCCGTCATCACCGATTCCGGTGATGACGGGGTTGTCACGGCATGGTTCGTTGACGAAGGAGGCAGAGTCGAGGCCGATCAGTTGATCGCTGAGGTCCAGGCCGAGAAAGTAGCCCAGGACGTCCACACACCTGGTGCCGGAATCGTGCGTGGCCTGATCGCTTTCAACGATCCGGTCCCTCAGGGTTCTCCAATCTGCAGGCTCTTTGGTGTGAACGAATCGCCCCCGCTGATCGCGGCAGCTTCTGAGAGCGCGGCGGAGCCTCTGACGGTAGAGACATCGAGAGTGATTGCTTCACCGTCGGCGAAGCGGGTTGCTCGAGAGCTGGGGGTCGACCTGACGACCGTGACCGGCACCGGACCGGCGAGTCGCATCACCGAATCCGATGTCCGGTCCGTTCTGGATTCCGTCGAACCGGGGGCTTCCGATATGAGCGGGCTCCGAGCGGTCATCGCTCGCAATATGCGTCGCAGTGTTCAGGAGACGGCGCCGGTGACGCTTACGACAACGGCCGACGTGACCGACACTGCTAGCTCCCACATCACGGCTTGGGTCGTGCGCGCAGTTGCTGTTGCCCTGGGAGACCATCGTTGGCTCAATGGAACCCGCGAAGGCGACCAATTCACGGTTGCTGAAACTGCTCATGTAGCGATCGCGATCCAGACCAAGGATGGCCTTGTCGCACCGGTGGTACGCGATCCGGCCGCTTCGTCAATCGAGGAGGTAGCGGCAGAGATCAGCCGTCTCGCCGATCGCAGCCGCGCCAGGGAATTGGCGTCGACTGATTACGAGGGTGGTACATTCACGGTTACCAGCCTTGGCAGTTTTGGAGTCGATGCCTTTACACCGATCATCAACCTGCCTCAAGTTGCCAGTCTCGGAGTCGGCGCACTACGAACTGTGCCGCGCTTCGACGAGATCGGTGCCGTGATCCCGCGCAGACTCATGACGCTCAGCCTTACATTCGACCACGCCTTTGTTGATGGTGCGCCAGCCGCCGAATTCCTGGCCCGAGTTGTTGAGTTGCTCGAAGGGGAGACATAAGAGAAACGGAGCTGTTCCGATAGATAGCGACTTTGTAGCTGTGCAATCGGTGCACGGCTTGAGGATGACCGGTTGCCCTCCACTTGATCGACCGTGAAGACTGGTCCTGCATCTCGTCTTTCGGTGTCGAGGCTTCTAGGTTCGAGTCCCCCAAATGCCCACCAGGAATGCGCAACCCCAGAGTCGCGGCACACGTTTGGGTGGATGTGTTGGTGGGGTGGAGCCCACAGAACGGCGACGATCCATGGTCTCGAAGATCTCTATCAGCCCCTGGCAGTCTTGGCGCAGGTGGCTGCTGCCTCTCGCAGTGCATGCTCTCTGGGGTCGTCCCATAGGTAGAAGTCCATTCGGTTCATGACATAGCCGAAGCCGAGACCCAATTCTGGGTCGGCGTACCCGAAGGAGCCGCCCGCTCCCATTGTGCCGAAAGCTTTGTCCGAACCGAACTCGAAGCCTGGCCACGGCTTGCAGTACCCGAGCGAGAAGGTTGTTTCCGCCTGCAGCACCTGATCGAATCGTCCATCGGTCGGCGGAGTTGCCGCCTCTGTAAGGGCGGAAAGCGTGTCAGGCTTGATCCCGAGCTTGTCTCCGCCTGTCGCGAACTCGCCGTAGGCGATGGCGATCGCTCTGGCTGTCCCGATCCCATTCGAGGCGGGGAGTTCGATCCGCTGCATCTCCGGGTCGTTGTATCTATGGGGCATGCCCACGACCTTTGGGTTTGCGAAGGTTCGTGCGGTCAGGGACCGCGGATTCAAGAACGCTATGACGAAAGAACTCGGGAGCTTTGAGATGTTGAGGACCATTTTCGTTCGGAACCAGTCGCCCAGTACCGGTGCGACACGGTCGCTCGGAATGTCATCAGGAAGACCGATATAGAACTCGATGCCAAGCGGTGTTGCGATTTCATCTGCAAAGTACTGGCCGATCGTTCGGTGCTGCGGGTCCACTCTTCTTATCAGCTCCGACTCGTACCATCCGAGGCTGATTCCGTGGTACCCGTGTTTGCTGCCCGGCATCCAGGCAGGGGCTTGGCTGGCAAGTGCGGCTGCGACGAGGTCAGGATCGGCGAGCGTATCGAGGTTCATCGTGGCATCGATCGCGCTCAGGCCAGCCTGATGCGAGAGCAATTGCCGGACGGTGATGTCCTCTTTGTCCTTTGCAGCGAACTCGGGCCAGTAGGTCGAGACCTTCTCGTCGTAGTCGAACATGCCCTGTGAATGAGCATGTGCGAGAGCGAGAGACGACACGCCCTTGGTCGTGGAGAATACGTTGACCATTGTGTCCTCTTGCCATGCTCGTTTCGTCTTCGGGTCTGCATCGCCGCCCCAGAGGTCGACGACCAATTCGCCATCTACCGTCACAGCGCACGCGGCACCGACCTCGTTACGCGACGCGAAGTTCTCTGCGAACTGCTCTTCCACTGCTTCATAACCTGCTGCGACGGTTCCGCTGATCATCGAAGTCCTCCGGGTGGGCGTTGGTGGTTCCAGCCACCGTACTACGCACGATGCGGAGACGCCCTGGCGTCCTGCTGAGTTCTTTGGTCACGTATCATGGTGCTGATTCTCCGGTACCCGTTGCAGCAACACGTCGCGACGACTCCACCCACGTGAAAGGACGCATATGAGAAGCGAAGGAACAGCCAATTGGCAGGGCGACCTCTTTGGAGGCGCAGGAACAGTTGACCTCAGAAGCGGCGCCGCGGGCCCGTTACCCGTGAGTTGGGCGAGCAGAACCGAAGAGGCAGCAGGCAAGACGAGTCCCGAAGAGCTGATCGCCGCTGCGCATGCAGCGTGTTTCTCCATGGCGTTCTCGAACGAACTCGCCAGCGCAGGGTTCCCACCTGAGAACCTGGACACGAAAGCTGTCGCAACGTTCACGAAGGGCGACGATGGCTTCAGGATTCGAACGATGGCTCTCACCGTCGACGCTGTCATTCCTGGGATCGATGCCGATCTCTTCGCTGAGAAGGCCGAAGCAGCCAAGAACGGTTGCCCTGTGAGCAACGCGCTCAAGGGCAATGTGGAGATCACACTCAACGCGAACCTCGTCTAGACCGTCAGCTGCTACCTCCCTGGACCGCGACGGCGTGGTCTAAGGAGGTGCTCTGTTCGGCGGCGTTGTATAGGTGTGCCCGAGGGGGCTGATCCATCGGATGCGGTTGTTCGGAAGGACGTCATAGGTCCACCCGTTTGCGTGTTTGATGCAGTGATCGTGTCTACAGAGAGGTGCGAGATTGCAGTCACAGGTCTCGCCCCCGTCGGCGACCGCGACAGTGTGGTCGATGTCACAGACGATCGAGGGCATCCGGCATCCTGGGAACACGCAGGTACGGTGTCTGGCCTGGATGCGCCGCTTCTGAGTCGAGGTCGGCCGCCTGGATGTTGTACCGACGTGCACCGGTTGACCTGTTTCGTCCACCATCGTGTATCGCCAGTCTGATTCCTGCTGCCTGAGGGCGATCTGGCGTGCGATGTCCGCAATGACGGGACCATACCCTGACAGTTCGCCTGGATGGTCCGCGAGTTCAGTGAGCGTTGCGAGGTCGCAGACTATTTCGACGGTGCCAGCGCCATTTCCTGACGGAGCATCGCAGCCAGAGGGCATGATGCCCTGCAAGAGATCCATGTACACATCCGCCCGGAGCTGATCCATGGTTCGCGATTCGCCCTTCACATGCAGGCTCATCGCCGTCGAATGGATGAATCGGCGTATGGCAGCAGCGGTGTCGGGCGGAAGATCCATCCCAAGGAGATTCGCCGTGCCACTCTCAGTCGCTTCCATCACGATTCGGCGGTCCGCCACCGAACGTTCGTAGCGGTCCTGTGCATCATCGGGGTCAACGTCGATGCACAACTTCTGGATGCGAGCGCGTAGTTGCCCTGTGGTCAACTCAGACGCCACTCCAGCGATCTCGTCAACAACGGCTTGTGCCCGTGCGTCGGTGAGGTGGATCGTCGCCGAATCGATCGTGCTTGCCCTGCGGACATCCAGTGAGCCAGTTCCAAGCATCTCGGCCAGGCGGGGTAGGCGCCGATGCAGGGCGAGAGCGAGTGCCAGCTCGTTGTCAGAGGCTCGGCGCGTGAGATGCAAAGCTGCACGAACCTCAGCCGAGGCAGCATCGGCGGCATCCTCCCAACGTTGGGGATACCCGTCGAGGTTGAGCATCGTTGCGTGCACAGCAGCCATCGCCCGATAGCGGCCTGCCGCGTGGTGGGATGCCATTCGGTCGTGCGCAGCCAGGACGACCACCTGGTCGTGACCAGAGATCTCGGACATGTCTACCGATGAGAGGAGCGCCCCGAGGACAGGGCCCGGTTCCATGTCCTCGAGACCGGCGGGAATTGGCTCATATGTCGGCTGACGATCTACGACCAATACCGTTCCGACAGAGGCTTCGTACCCGAACGGGAGGTCCTCTGGATCTGGGTTCAGCGTGGGTTGGTCTGACATGACTACAACGTATCAACCACCTATGACAAGAAACGGTCAGCAGCTCATAGCCGTCAGCCGGAAAAGGGGTCGTGGGCTGACACGTATACGCAGCTCTATCCTGTGGACATGACGTTAGAGACTCGTATCCGGATCGTGACCGCTACATCGCTGTTCGACGGACACGACGCGGCGATCAACATCATGCGCAGGATCCTTCAGGCAACGGGCGCTGAAGTGATCCATCTTGGCCACGATCGGTCTGCTGCGGACATCGCTGAAGCTGCGATCGAAGAGGATGCCCACGCCGTGGCCGTTACCTCGTATCAGGGCGGGCACATGGAGTTCTTCCGCTATCTGAGACAGCTGCTCGACGATGCCGGCGGCAGGGACATCATGATCTTCGGCGGTGGCGGCGGGACGATTCTCCCTGCGGAGAGCGCGGAGCTTGCGGACGAAGGAACCGCGCGGATCTACTCGCCCGATGACGGAAGGGAACTCGGTCTGCAAGGCATGATCGACGATCTCATGGCAGGTGCTCTTCATTCACAGATACCTCTCGGGTCGGACATGGTCGACCGAATACTCAAACAGGATCACGCAGCGATAGCTAGAGCGATCACGCTTGCCGAGAACGATGCCTCTCCTGATCTACTCTCGACCATTCGGCGTCACGCTGTGAAATCGACTGCACCTGTGGTCGGTTTCACCGGTACGGGTGGATCAGGGAAGTCGTCGATCCTCGATGAACTTGTTCGACGGTTCCTGCGTGACCATCCAGACAAGACGATCGCTGTCATCTCTGTTGATCCCTCACGCAGGCGGACCGGGGGTGCACTGCTCGGCGACCGTATCCGGATGAACTCGGTCACAGGGGATTCGGTTTTCATGCGGTCCCTCGCAACACGACAAGCCAACCTGTCGATGTCGCCATTTGTTAACGATGCGGTCGATATCGTCAAGGCAGCGGGTTTCGACCTCGTCTTCCTCGAGACTTCAGGAATCGGCCAGTCAGATACCGAGATCGTTGATGCCTCTGACGTCTCGGTGTACGTGATGACACCTGAATTCGGTGCCGCAACACAACTCGAAAAGATCGACATGCTTGACTTCGCTGATGTGATCGCGATCAACAAGTCGGACCGCCGCGGAGCAGACGATGCTCTGCGAGATGTCCGCAAGCAGGTGCGTCGCAACCATGTCACCTTCGACATCTCGGACGACGATCTCCCTGTGGTGGGAACTATTGCGTCGAGCTTCAACGATGCTGGAACCCAACGCCTCTATGAACTCATCATGGATGCCATCGAGGAGAAGCGCCCGGCTGCATTTGAATCCGTGCCACGCCGGATAGGACGGGATGGCGTCGAACCGATCATCCCGAGGAACCGTGTGCGTTATCTCAGCGAGATCTCCGAGACCATCAGGGAGTATGACGCGCGAACGTCGAACCTGGCTGAGAAGGCAGCTGACCTCGAAGCTCTGACTCGGGTTGCCGACCTGGTATCGGACGCCGATCTCGATGTTCGAATAGCGGAGGCAGGAGCTGAACTCGGTGACGCGAGCGAGGTCATCGCGTCTTGGGACGAAGAGTCAGACCGCTACGGTCGAGACGAAGTCAGCTACGACGTTCGTGGCAGGACGATCGCAGTCGACAACACCATCGAGACCTTGTCTGGCACTCGCTTTCCGCGGGTGGTGTACCCCCGGATTGAGGGATGGGCGGATCGTGTTCGATGGGCACGTTCTGAGAACCTTCCCGGGCAGTTCCCGTACACGGCTGGGGTGTTCCCGTTCAAGCGTCAGGTTGAAGACCCCACGAGGATGTTCGCGGGGGAGGGAGGTCCAGAGCAAACGAACAGACGGTTCCACTATCTCGCATCGGGCATGCCGTTCACGAGGCTGTCGACCGCCTTCGACTCTGTCACTCTCTATGGACATGACCCCGACACGCGGCCAGACATCTTCGGCAAGGTCGGCAACTCAGGGGTATCGATATCCACCCTTGACGACGCCAAGAAGCTCTACTCAGGGTTCGACCTTCTGGATCCTGTGACGTCTGTGTCAATGACGATCAACGGTCCGGCGCCGATGATGCTTGCGTTCTTCATGAACACGGCGATCGACCAGGCATGCGAGACGTACATCCTCGACCAGGGACTCACGGTCGACATCGAGCAACAGATCGCCGGAATCTATGCGAAGCACGATGATCCAAGACCTCACTATCGGGGTCCCCTGCCTCCGGGTCACGATGGGTCAGGTTTGATGCTTCTTGGTGTTTCGGGATCTGATGTACTCCCCGCTGACGTATATGAAGGGATCAAAGCCAAGACCCTCGCGACCGTGAGGGGCACGATCCAGGCGGACATCCTCAAGGAGGACCAGGCGCAGAACACGTGCATCTTCTCGACCGAGTTCGCGTTGTCGATGCAGGGAGACATACAGCAGTACTTCGTCGACAACGATGTGAAGAGCTTCTACTCCGTGTCGATATCTGGCTACCACATGGCCGAGGCTGGAGCGAACCCGATCACGCAACTCGCGTTCACGCTCGCGAACGGGTTCACCTTCGTCGAGTACTTCCTTTCCAGAGGCATGGACATCGATGATTTCGCAGGCAACCTGAGCTTCTTCTTCTCCAACGGGCTCGATCCGGAGTACGCCGTTATCGGGAGAGTTGCGCGGCGTATCTGGGCGAAGGCCATACGTGATCTCTACGGGGCTGACGAGCGGTCCCAGAAACTGAAGTACCACATCCAGACCTCAGGCCGTTCGCTCCATGCCCAGGAGATCGAATTCAACGACATCAGGACAACGCTCCAGGCCCTCTACGGCGTCTACGACAACTGCAACTCGATGCACACCAATGCCTTCGACGAAGCGATCACAACGCCAACCGAGGACTCTGTTCGTAGGGCTCTCGCGATCCAGTTGATCATCAACAAAGAACTCGGGCTTGCCAGGAGCGAGAACCCTCTGCAGGGCTCAACGATCATCGCTGAACTGACGGATCTTGTCGAAGATGCGGTACTGGCGGAGTTCGACAGGCTCACAGACCGGGGCGGTGTGCTCGGGGCGATGGAGACGATGTATCAGCGCTCCAAGATCCAGGAGGAGAGCCTCAAGTACGAGACGAAGAAGGACTCTGGTGAACTTGAGATCATCGGGGTGAACACGTTCCTCTCCAGGGAAGGCTCACCCTTCGTGACGCCCGATGAGGTGGTTCGTTCGACAGACGACGACAAGGTGAACCTGATCCGCGACCTGGAGGCACTCCATCAACGCGATCCATCTGCCACGGTGAAGGCGCTTGAGCACCTGCAGGAGGTCGCCCTCGACGGAGGGAACATCTTCGAGGCGCTCATCGGTGCAAGTCCCGTCTGTTCACTTGGTCAGATGTCGGACGCGTTGTTCACTGTTGGCGGGCGTTACCGCAGGAATATGTAACTTGCAGAGGTTCACAGTTGACGGTTCACAGTTCCACGCCGGAATGTGTCGTAGGTAGGGGATAGGTTGAGTCCATGGAATACAGAATCACTCCCAGACGCATAGATTCTTCCCCCAGACGCAGACACGATGGCCGGGTGTATCGGCAGTCGGTCGACTTCGAGCGGCTTCAACGCCTCGATCAACTTGTCGTGACCGAAGGCGACGCACACACGGCAGTCGTTGCGGTATGTACCGAATTCGATGTTGCCGTCCCAGACCTTCGCTTCCATGCGCGCCGCTCGCCCTTCACCGGTGCGACCGAGCTCCCAAGGGCTGTGTGGATCACCCGTGGCGACCCTGACCTCATGGCCAAACTCGAGATGAAGGGGAGACGCAGATTGAGAGAGACCGGTGCTATCCGCCTCGGACGGACGACGACCCTCATGACGCTCGCTCACGAACTCGGTCACCACCTCGTCAACTGGCTCGATCCCGAGTCAACAGCTTCCCACGGCAACGTGTGGGTCAGCCGGTTCGATCAGGCGGCGGAGGTTATCGATCGACTCGTCATCGGATCGGCGCAGGCGGCGGTCACGACCTCGGTGCCATCTATGACGCGATGAGCCGTCCATTGCGTCCTGTCATCACCCATACACTTCCCTGTGATGATCACACCAACGAAGATCGATGTGCAACAGGGCGAGCGACTGGTCGTCGAGTGGGAGGACGGGCGAGTCGACACGATAGAGGCAACAGTCCTCAGGGAGGAGTGCCCGTGCGCTTCCTGCCGAACCGCCGTGTTCCCTCTTCCTCCACCGAACCCGGTGACATGCCGAATATCAGAAGCGAGTCTGGTGGGTGCCTACGCGATCAACGTGGTGTTCGCCCCAGACGGACACGCGACAGGCATCTACTCGTATCACATGCTGCGCGAGATCGGCGATGCTGGAAGGCCATCTGACTGAGTGCCGCTGCTCGGAGAAGAAGATCAGAGGAGACGCTACCCGCCGGAGATCAACTGTTTCAGCTGATCGTAGAGCGGCCACGCATCGGATTCGGTGTTCCCGAGGATGGTCAGTTCGACGTCCTCAGCGACGAATCGTGCCGAGATGAACGCAACACCCGGGTCCCCGCCTGAGACGGCGTAACGCGACACCACACCATCTTCGGCGATCATCCACATGCCATATCCGTAGTGAAGATCATCCGTGCCGGGACTCGCCGCGACGTGTGGGTGCAACAGCGCCCGGGTCATCTCCGCACTGAGCAGTCGATTCCCCACGAGTGCGTCCCAGAAGTGTGCCATGTCTGGTGCAGTCACGAACGCACCTCCATCAGACAGTCCCCTGATCGTCACGTCGTAGATATTCGTATGTCCATCGCTGAGATATCCGTACGCCGTGCGCTCCGGGAGGGCATTCATCTCGAAGAAACCAGAGTCTGTCATCCCAGCGGTCCTGAACACGTGGTGTTCGACATAGTCCTGGTAAACCATGCCACTCGTTGCCTCGATGACCAGCCCAAGGAGTAAGTAGCCGCCGTTGTTGTAACTGAACCGCTTACCGGGAGGGAACTTCATCGGTTCGTTCTGGAAGAGAGGCAACAAATCCGCGGGAGTCCTGATCCTGTACATGGGCAGGTCCTTGAAGAGGTCGCCAAAGTCGGCATCGTCACCGAGTTCCTCCTCGTCGAAATAGTCAGGCGCTCCCGAAGTGTGCGTCAGAAGTTGCTGGATCGTGATGCCGTCGTTGAAAAGTGGGAGGGGATGGTCGACGACATCCGTCAACCGTGTGTGGAGCCCAAGTTTCCCTGCTTCGATGAGTTGGCAGACAGCGACCGCCGTGAAGGTCTTCGTTCCCGATGCCGTGCCGAAACGGGTCGAAACGACATTGGGGACAGCATCAGCACGATTCGCCAATCCGAAGGCTGCCTCGTAGACCATCTGACCGCGTGCCCGTACGCGAATCACACCGGAGAACGGTTGCCTCACGAGATGGCCCTCGATGGCCTCTGCGATGGTTGTTGCATCGATCTGCACGACACATGTCCTTAGGTTGTGAACTCACTCCAAAGGTAGCAATGTGCAACGCCCGCGACCAGGAACATGTGATGGCACGATCGTCGCCGGAAGAGTGGTCGACCCTGGGACGAAACCCTTGTGATGTCAACCGCTCCACTCGCTGTCGTAGAACCATGCCGTTTGGACAAGCCGGAGTTCATCGTCGGCCGTCGTCACGATCTCGAACATGACAGCCGACGCATTCGACCAGACGCCCGGGTTCGTATTGCGCATCCCGCGAACCGCGACGTACCTGCCGTTTCCCTCGTCGGTGATGAGCATCGGCTCCGTGATCCAGACGTGCTCAATATCCCCTCCGGAGAGATGACCGGGAATCTCGTCGTATTCGAAACGTGTGTCACCATAGAGGTGGTAGCCCTCGGGTACATAGAGTTCAAGAACGGAGTCGTCCCCTCGATCGAGTGCCGCGTACCAGTCATCGATCAGTGTCGCGATCTCGTCGGGGGCCGGGGCGTCAGAGGACTCCTCAGCGGCAGCTTCTGCGGTTGCTGTCTCCGTGACCTGTGCATCAAGCTCAGCCGTAACGCCAGCCAATTCGGTTTCGGTCTTTGCGAGTTCTTGCTCAAGTGCCGCGTATTTGTCCGATGCTGTGGGATCGCTCGATGAGCATCCCGCTATCACTACCAGGAGTATTGCTATTGCGAGAGGGATGATCCTGTTCTTCATGAGCCCTCCTTCGGGATCAGGGCCGTAGCGGTCTTCATGGTTGCTCCGTCGTGACTGTTGTCAGCTGGCACATCCCTCCTTTCTCTGTGGTCATCGGTCTGTTGGAGTGAGGAGTTCGGTGGTCTCGCCAGAATCGAGGTCAACCGCCCACACGTCACCATCGGCGTCATCTCCGAAGCTCGGGTTCACGCCCTTGATGTAGACGAGGCGATCGTTGATCGGGTCACCGACCACGGCATCGAACGCGTACGGCAGGGACCCTCCACGTATCTCGAAGCATGATGTCCAGGCAGCAGCACCGGGGTTGAAGCCACATACCTGGCCTGGGAATCGGGTCCTGAAGCCTTCGCCGTCGTTCCAGTCTCCCTGTGTGACGTAGACCGTGTCACCCGCTTGGCTCGCCTGGGACGTGCTCCATCCACGGAGGATGCCAGGAGTCGGGGTCTCTATGAGAGTCGTCTGGCCGGTGCGTGGATCGACCAGGGCGGTGGTGTCTGTAAATGAGCCGAAGATCAGACGGTCGATCTCAGCCGAATAGCCGAGGAGTTCGAATCCGCTGGAGTCTTCGTTGCCGTTGCCCTCGATACGACCAATCGATGTTGCCGTGTTGGTGTCTACGTCGTAGGCCCAGACCTCCACGTCGTCATCAGCGGTCCTGGTCGTGATGATCAGGCCCGACACCGGATCGTACACGCCACCAGATGGGCCGAACTGGTTGACGTCAGGTCCAAAGAAATCGCTGGGGAGCCACGTCCAGGCGTTGGAATCGATGTCGTACACCGAGACGTGGCCTGAGCCGAGAGCAACGATCACGTCTGAATCGATGTCGTACACCATCCCCCCGGGTAGACCACCTCCCGTCGAGCCGCTGGCGTTCATAGCTCGCCATGTGTTGGTGCAGACGTCGAATGTCCATGTCTCGTCCGAAGTGTCCACGTAGACGACGCGACCTGCACGAGTGTCGAACGCCCCGGCATGCACCCCATCGCCGCCCGTGTGCGGCTGATCCTGGCCCGCGGGACCTGGAGCGTTCGGGTCAGTACCAGCGGGACACGTCACAGCTGGTGGTGCTGCCCTGGCGACCGTGGTGGCCAAAAGCGGATTCCAATCGTTCGGGGCACTGACAACAGCCTCTTGAGCCACTGCTGATGTGGCTCCCTCTGTGGCCGATTCAAGGGTGGAACCGCCCCGAGCCACGAGCCCTGCGGTGACTCCGGCGATGAGGATCACGGCGAATCCTGTTGCGAAGGCTGCTGCGCGCTTCGGGCTCCAATATCGTGGGGCGACCGCTGATGCTTGTGCTTGGGGATCGTACCTGTGTGTCCTGCCACATCTCCTGTCATCGATAAGGTCCAGGAGAGCGTTCGTGGTCATGATTTCGCCTGGCACTTCGTCTTCGATGCTGGCGGGGTTCGCCGTCTGCATACGTTGTCGTACGGGGTCCGTGTCGATGGTCACTGCTCGCCTCCTTTGCCGACGGGCTGGGGATCTGCCCATGTGCGCTGTTCTCTTTGGTCCATACCAAGCCGTCGAGCGAGACGATTGCGTGCCCGGCCAAGTCGCATCGTCACGGCGTGTGGTTCGATGCCGACCACAGTGGCGATCTCGATGTTGGTAAGGTCCTCCCAGAAGCTGAGGCGAAGGATCTCCTGGTCAGCCTGGCGGAGTTCTGACAGGGCTTTGAGCACTTCGTTGTCTGTACTGCGGCGAACCACAAGCATCTCGGGATCGGGTTCGACCGCCCGTTGGAGAGGGCCAAGTTTGCCGTTGAGCCTGGTGCGCCTCCTCACCGACCGATGGGTGTTCCGGACGACGTTGCGAGCGACGCCGTAAAGCCACAGCGGAGCGTCGTCCCCCTCAGGAGCATCGTCGATGCGTCTCCACAACACCAGGAACACCTCCGCTACTGCGTCATTGACCTCACTCACCGGAAGCCGACGAAGGCAGTAGCTACGAATCGCTGCGAAGTGTTCGTCATAGATCCTTCGAAACTTCGTATCGGTTCGTGGGGATCGTGTCACTGCTTCTCCACTCCCTTATCCCCCTTCCATGTCCGGACAGGGGAGCAGTGTCACAGCCGTGAGCGTGATCACTTCCAGAAGCAGGAGTGGACGGCGTACCACGGGCGTGTCTCCTCACTGAGCCCACCCGTACCCACCGGGAGAGTCGTCATGACTCTCTTAGGACGATCGTATCAATGATCACAGCGCCTGCATAGCGATCCAGGTCAGTACTGGAGGCGGGAGCTGTGGATCTCGAGGAGGCCGGGGCCGTCGTGGGCGAATAGGTCCTTCATGCCGGTTGCGAGTTCATCTGGAGATGTGACCTTGCGGCCGAAGAGGCCCAGGGATGTCGCCATGCCCGACCATGAGGGGTTCTTGAGTGATGTTGCCCAGGTGTGGGTGCCCGCGAGTTCCTGCTCGGCGGTGATCTTCCCGAGTTCGTCATTGGACAACAGCACAACCTTGATGTTCAGCCCGTACTTGGCGACGGTTGACAGCTCCATAGCGTATTGCCCGAATCCCCCGTCGCCAGCGATCGCGACAACTGTCTTGTCAGGGTACGCGAGGGCCGCGCCCAGCGATGCGGGCAGCGCGAATCCGATCGATCCGAGCCAGCCGCTCATGACCACGCGTTGCCCGTCTGCCTCGAAGTAACGTCCGAACGAGTAGGTCGTGTTGCCAACATCGAGCGCAACGATCGCATCGTGCGGGATCGATGCCTTGAGTTGGTGAAAAACAGCCGCGCTGGTGAGGCGACCATCAACATCAACGTGGCGTCGTAGTCGTTTCCGTTCGCGCCACCACGCCCATCGATCGGACAGGTACATGCGCAGCTCAGGGCGATCCGCCGGGTCACAAGCGTCAAATAGGGCTTCCGCTGCCGCTCCGACATCTGACATTGCGAACACAGCGACGTTGTGGGTGTTGCGTAGCTGGGCGAGCGGGTCTGTGTCGATCCGAACCACGGTCCGCTTCTCGGTGATGCCTGTATGGGGGGCCATGCCTCCTCCGAAGACAACAATGAGGTCGGACCGTGTCTGCATCGCCGCGGACACTGGTGTGCCCGAGCGGCCGAGAACACCGGTTGCGAGTGGATGGTCCTCGGGGACGCATCCTTTGGCAGGGAAGGTCGTGGCAACCGCTGCATCCACCTTCTCTGCAAGAGCCATGATCTGGCTCGATGCCCGCGTCCCGCCGCGTCCGACAACGAATAGCGGGTTCTGTGAGGCGCTGATCAGGTCTCTGATCTCCTCCGTATCGGTTGCGGTAAGGAGCAATCGATTGGGTGCCGCTGCAGTGGCGGGAGGTGCGTTGTCTGCAGCAGGGAGTATCTGTACGTCGTCTGGTATCACGAGGTGTGCAATGTCGCGCTGCGTGGTTGCAAAGTTGATCATGTCTGTTGCGACCTTGGATGTGTCGCTTGCCGAGAGTCGCTTCGACCAACCTGCTGCTGGGCCGAGGGCCTCTACGAGCGGTACCTCCTGGAACGCTCGCGTACCGAGATTCTTCGTGGGGATCTGACCCGTTATGGCCAGTAGGGGAGTGTTCGAGATCTTTGCATCCCACATCCCTGTGTAGAGGTTGGTGGCGCCGGGCCCCGCGATGGCGAAACACACAGCTGGACGTCCGGTGAGTTTGCCGTACGCAGATGCGGCGAAGGCTGCTGCACCTTCGTGCCGAATGCCTACGAATCGGATATCCCCAGATTTCTCCGCGGTTCGGAGAGCGTCGGCAAAACCGAGGTTCGAGTGCCCGACCATGCCGAAGACGGTGTCGATGCCTCCGGCAACAAGCCGATCGACGAGTTGCGTCATCAATGTCGTTTCGTGTTCCTGTGGTTCGAGGACGGCAACGAAGATCCTGTCGTCTCTGACTTCGACGGAGAAGGACGGTACCTTGTCGTCGAACGGTCCGGGTGTTTCCCCCGTCTTCGGGTCGTATTCCCAGCCGTGCCAGGGGCAGATCAGCCAGCACCCTTCGATCATCCCTTCACCCAGAGGGCCGCCCTGGTGTGGGCATCTGTTTGCTATTGCACCCCACCCGTCGCCCGTTTTCGAGAGCGCTATCGCGTGATGGCCGGCCTTTGCCACCGTCACTTCGTCATCGGAGAGCATGTCGACCGGTCCCACATCGAACCAGATCAGGTGATCGTTGCCGTTCTTGTCCATCCGCTCTCCTTACGCTGCTCGAGTGTTGAACGCTTGACGGGAGGGCTGTGTTCCGTCAAATCAAGGGAGGTCGAGGGAGACAGATACGCCATCGAGTGGCTGGTTGTTTCCGTCAGCCGTTCCGACAAAGAGTGTGGCAGAACCGGAAGGGCCGTCAACGATGGATGATCGGAACGCTTGCCAGGCGTCATTGTCCCCGTCGAGCGCAACAGACACGTCGACAGCGGTGGAGTCCTCCGTGCTGAGCTGAATCGTTACGAAGTGAAGCCCAGGCGCCGCGTAGCCTTCGACGGCCAAAGGGTACAGGTTCGGCCCTGGCACCGGCGAAACCACGACGGCTGGGGCAGACGCGACAACCCCGGCGGGCGCAGACAGTTGCTGTGACGTAGCGATGTCGACAACCAGTGTCGCTGGTGATGTTGTTGCGAATGCCCTGGCGAGTATCGGTGTGCCTTCTGTTCCCCGGATATCGATCGTGAGGGACCCGTCATCGTCCCTGATAACCGTGGCTCCGTGAACCAGCGCACCTTCGAGAAGTGTGTCCGCAATAGCCGTGGCTGCGATTTCGGGT
>Ga0190293_1000124_pt1 | contig 26416 bp, 22 predicted proteins | sample 48693001_MG_FD_161671 | JGI IMG/M metagenome (GOLD analysis project Ga0190293, IMG submission 161671) | Hydrothermal vent microbial mat bacterial communities from Southern Trench, Guaymas Basin, Mexico - 4869-30-0-1_MG | ecosystem: Environmental > Aquatic > Marine > Hydrothermal vents >...
TGAGGCTTTCCGGGATGCTGATATTGTTTATCCGAAGAGCTGGGCTCCATGGTCTACAATGGAGAAAAGAACGGAACTATTAAAAAAGAGTGATTCAGCAGGTCTGGAACTACTGGAAAAAGAGAGTCTGGAGAACAACAAAAAATATATGGACTGGGAGTGTAATTCCGAAAGGATGAAGATCACAAAGGGTGGAGAAGCATTATATATGCATTGCCTTCCCGCTGATATCTCCGGTGTATCATGTAAAAATGGCGAAGTAGATGCTGAAGTTTTCGAAAAATACAGAAAAAACACTTACATTGAAGCCGGGTACAAACCGTACATCATTGCAGCTATGATAATGGCAAACAAATTCAAATACCCGTCAGAAGTTCTCATTGGATTTATCAAAAGAGGAACAGATAGAAAGGTTGAAGGATAATGACAGCTCCTTCCGGGAAAAATTCGGACAGATTCATACCTTTACCGATCAGCAATTTATATTCCTGGATAAAACATGAGCTCACTACAGATTCTGTTTTTGGTATTCCGGAAGAGTTGTTTTTCAGGCCTTCAGCAAAAGACAATTTCCGTTCAAGCAGATTCGGGAAATTACTGGAAACTCCGGTAGGACTTGCCGCAGGCCCCCATACACAACTGGCACAAAATATTATTTCCGGATGGCTAACCGGAGCCAGATACATCGAATTAAAAACAATACAGGACCTTGATCATATAGAAGTTACCAAACCATGTATCGACATGAGAGATGAAGGATATAATTGTGAGTGGTCACAGGAATTAAATATCGACCAGTCATTTGAAGAATATCTGAAAGCATGGATACTTATACATTTTCTTAAAAAAAAATTGAACATTGGAAGCAGTGAAGAGCAGGGATTTATCTTCAATATGAGTGCCGGTTACGATCTTGCCGGGATAAAAGGGGGGAAAGTGAGTGGGTTCCTGGAGAAAATGAGGGATTCCGCAGAATATAAAAATCTCCTTATTGAAGAGTTGTCTGAACATTTCCCGGACATTTACAAACTAAAGATCCCTAATGAATTATCTGATAATATTACAGTATCGACAATGCACGGGACTCCCCCGGAAGAGATCGAAAAGATCGGCAGATATTTCATTGAAGAAGCAGGCCTTAACACAACAATAAAACTAAACCCCACACTTCTTGGGAGGGATAAGGTAAGAAAGATAATCAATCAGGATCTGGAATATGATGTTGATATCCCGGATTCAGCATTTGAACATGATATCGAATATAAAGATGCTCTCGAACTTGTCCGGAATCTTAAAGAGGTCTCGGATAAGGAGGGATTGTTCTTCGGCCTTAAATTGACCAACACACTTGAGTGTATTAATCCGGGAGATGTATTCCCTGAAAAGGAGAATATGGCCTATATGAGCGGAAGGGCGCTCCATCCGGTTTCGGTCAACATTGCTTCTAAGTTCAGAGGTGACATTGAAGATATAGACATCTCTTTCTCGGCAGGAGCTGATGCTTTTAATATTGCAGATCTACTATCCTGTAACCTGATGCCGGTAACCGTATCTTCTGATATTCTCAAACCTGGCGGCTATGGGAGAATAAGACAATATATTGATAAAATTGAGGAGGCCGTTTCCTCTTCCGAAGGAAGAACAATAGAAGAATTCATAAAGAACAAAAGCGGGGACAACAAAAACACCTCCGTAAAAGCAGCATTCATAAATTTAATCACTTATGCAGAAAGAACTATCAGCTCAAAGGAATACAGAAAAGATGGTTTTAAAAAGAAAGACACAAAAACTATCAGGAAACTGGACAAGTTCGATTGTATCAAAGCTCCCTGTACAGATTCATGCGGGACATCCCAGGATGTCCCCGGTTATTTATATCTGACCTCAAAAAACAAATTTGATGAGGCTTTTGAAACGGTGATCGAAACAAATTCCTTCCCCAACACAACCGGAATGGTTTGTGATCATCAATGCCAGGTGAAATGCACACGTTCCAATTATGACAATCCCCTGAGAATAAGAGAGGTCAAACGATTTCTGGCAGAGAATTACGGGAATATGTCCAAACGGATCGGGGATCCAGCCAAAAATGAGGCAGGTGCAGTTGCAATAATAGGAGCAGGACCATCAGGTTTGTCATGCGCAAGATACCTTTCGGAAGCAGGATTCCGCGTAAAAATATATGAGAAGGAAAATAGTTCTGGTGGAATGATAGAAAAAGTGATTCCTGATTTCAGACAAGGAAATTCTGCTCTCAACAAAGATATATCAAGGATCACCAATTCGAATATAAAAATTCAATACAACAAATTTATCGGCCCGGAAGTATTGAAAAGGTTGAGCAAAGAGAATGATTTTGTCTACATTTCCACAGGAGCTCCGGAAAGTATCAAGCTCGACATCGAGGGGATCGATTCACCGGGTGTTCTGGATCCGCTCAATTTCCTTTCTGAAGTGAAATCGGGAAACAAAATCGAGATAGGGGAAAAAATTGCAGTGATAGGCGGTGGTAATACAGCTATAGATTCAGCCAGAACAGCACTCAGAGTTGCCGGCCGGGATGCTGAAGTAACGATACTGTACAGAAGAACAAAAAAAGAGATGCCTGCTGATAGCGCTGAAGTGATCTCTGCAATTGAAGAAGGGATAAACCTGATAGAGCTTATCGCACCTGAAAGGGTCATTCTTGACAAAAAAGAAATGGTTTCAGGATTACGGTGTTTTCGTACCCGCCTCGCAAAACCTGACAAGAGAGGAAGGAGATATCCTGAAAAAATAGATGATTCCGGACTCGACCTCATATTCGACACAATCATTCCGGCAGTGGGCCAGAGGCCCGAGCCTGCCCTGTTCGATAGGGGGGGGCTCGATCTGAAACGATCAGGAAGACTCTTGCGGGACGGTAACATATTTGCCGGAGGCGATGTGGGGCCGGGGACATCAACAATTGTAAATGCTGTAGGTGATGGAAGAGCTGCTGCTGAAATTATTATAAGGGAATCAGGCATTGTTCTTGAAAATACAGAGAAGGATCGTGACAGAAAAACACCAACAAAAGAACTCCGTTTGAAAAAGGCTGAAAGGAAATTCGGTGAACCGCTTAAAGAACTTCTACCGGAAAAGAGACTCGTAACAGGCCCGGCAATATCAGCTATGACCCATGATGAAGCTGTTGCTGAATCTTCCAGATGTCTCTTATGTGATGAGCTATGTGACATTTGTGTAACCGTATGTCCGAACAGAGCCAACATTTCATATAATGGTGATATCTTTTCAGTTAACATTCCTCTATTCGGAAAAACTGAAAACGGGATCGAAGTTATCGGGAAAGAAAATTTCTCCATAAAACAGCAGAATCAGGTCTTGAATATTACCGACCTCTGCAATCATTGCGGGAATTGTACAACTTTCTGCCCCACTTCAGGAAAACCCTTCATGGACAAACCGAGGATCGCTATATCCGAAGAAAGTTTCAACAATGATAATGATCTGTATTTGATCTTAATAGAAAATAATATAAAAAGGATCATTCATAAAAAAGATTTCGGCAAAACCTCTTTCTATACTGAGAACGGGTTTTCTCATTATTCTTCTGAAAATATTACTCTCTCATTTAAAATGGGGGGAAAAGATATATCAGAAATTAAAATCAAGCATAATAACGGAGTATTACCGGATTTTAAAAATATTATGACTTTGAAATACCTCCTAGATAACATCCCGAAACATCTGCCCCTCTCCTGATCTGCAAATGGGAAATAGTTTCTGATCGTATCTCGCCATTTTGATTTAAATAAAATAGTGTAATAAAATCACCTTATGAAGAAAATCCTGCTGTCATTACTCCTGTTATCGCTTCTCGTCTCATGCGGAAGTGAGGGCGTTCATAAACGGGTTTTCCTTCCTGATACCATCGATGGAGTTACTACTTTCCCACTGACCGATCATACAAAAGAGGCTAATTTTGCAGGGAATTGGGAAGCACCCGTTCTAACCGGTAAAAAGAAGGGTAAAACCAGAAAACTGAGCAAAGGTTCCGGGGGACTGAAGTTCATATCTATAGCTCAGGAAAAGTATATTCTTGATATTATTTTTTCCTCTCCGGATAAAAAGATCGATTTTCTGCTTAACGGTTCCGAATTGGAGCTTGCAGGTACGAAAAAGTTCCTGAATAAAAAGCTTATCAGGGAAGGAGAAAATTTTATCTCGTTTATTCACAAAAAGGGACTGAACTTCAATAATATATCAATATTTCCCAAAAGGATCCTAAGGATAAAAAATTACTCCGAGTTGATAAAAGATGAGAGCATACTCTTCCTTCCGGGATCACTCAGATATTTTGTAAAACCCATAGAAAACGAATACATAAGCCTGAAACTCGATCTGAATCAGAGGAAAAAAGTGGAATTGAACGTCCATTTAAAAGCAGAAAACGAAACAAGGGAATATAGAAAAAAAATAGAAAGCAATGAGATCTTTGAACTTGAATTATTAAAAGGAAAGTTCCAGGAAGTTGTCATCTCTCTTCCCGGATTAAAAAAAGGATTTCTGAAAATAGCGGAAAGTTCACTGGTCAGGAGGAAACATTTCAGGAAGAAGGATGAGGACAGGATAAAAGAGGTAAAATATCTGGTTAAAGGAAAGAACCTTCTATTTATACTTCTGGATGCAACAAGAAATGACCGGACAGGGTATAGTGGATATACCAGAAGAACTACTCCGAATATCGACAAATTTTCGATCAATTCTCTGGTTTTCTCAAATTGTTATTCTGAAGCCTCATACACTCTTGCATCTACAGGCACTCTACTCACAGGCCTCCCTCCCGATTTTCATGGTGTAATTTCAAGTTTTTACTCCTCTCTGAATAAAAAGATGGTAACTCTTGCAGATATGTTTCGATCAAAAGATTATTTTACAGGAGCAATCTCTGCAAACCCTCACTTTGGGAAAGCATATAAATTTGACAGGGGTTTTACGAAATTTGCTGAATTATTTTTTAACAATCCGGTTGTACAAGCAGAAGAATTTCTGAAACCATTCGAAAATATGCTCGACAATTCCGGAGACAAGCCATTCTTTGTTTACCTTCATCTTCGTGAACCTCATGATCCATTTGCCATGCCACAGCCATTCTTCACTAAGTTTCAGGATCAATTCTCCGAAGTTTCAAACAATATCCCTTCTATTTTCAGAGGATCCAGACGGGAATATGAAAAGAACAGGGAGATAAGATCTCTCCTCGGCAAACTGTATGACGGCAATCTGGCATATGCGGATATGATATTCGGAAAGATCATAGATATTCTGAATAGAAGAGGGCTCTCTTCGAAAACAATAGTTGTTTTTCTGTCAGATCATGGAGAAGCCATAGGAGAACACGGTGTTTATGGCCACGGGCATGTACTCTATCAGCAAAGCATGAGGATCCCCCTTGTAATAAAGATCCCCGGACTCAATGGAAACACATATGATTCTCAGGTGATCACATCTGATCTTGTGCGAACTTTATCCGATATTTTTTTGCTTCCATATCCTTATAAAATGAACTCTTACGGCAGGAATATGCTGATTCAGGGAACAGAGAGAAGACTTATCGTCAGATCTATTAATGCATTCAATTATCCGGGATATATGGTCCAGCAATATCCTTATAAACTTATCATACACTTTCCGTATAACGATAGTACAATGGAGCTTTTTAACCTCAAAACCGATCCCGGGGAAAATCATTCAATCAGGGACAAACCCCTGATAAAAAAAACTTTATTGTTCTATCTGTTCAATCACCTGAGATCTGCTTCAGAGATAAAACAGGAGATTGCAAATCCGGAGCTTAGAAAAAACGATGTTAAGTCTCTCGAATCTCTTGGATACTTGTAAAACAGGATGAGAAATTGAAATATTTTAAAGAAAACAAAAACTATGCATTATCAGGAACAAAAAAAAGGTCATATCTTTTATTACTCCTGATCCCTCTTATATCTATTTATTGTACCGATAAACAGGAAAATCTAAACGCTCTTTACCCGGATACTATCGATGGAGTGACCTCATTCATTTTTAATAATCACTCTATGGAAGATCATTTCTCCGGAAACTGGGGTCCCCCGGTTATTGGTGCAGATAAAAAATTTTCCAGAGAACTGAAAGAGGGTGAAGGACGATTGTTGTTCAACGCCCTCCGATCAGAGAAATATATATTCAATGCAGACATCCACTCTTCCGGCAACACTTTATCGATCGGACTTAACGGAAAGGAATATAAACTTACGGGAAAGAACAAATTTTTCGGAAAGGAAGATATAAACAAAGGAGAGAATAAGATCTCATTTAAGTTTTCTCCCGGAATTAAGTTCAGAAATGCCGATATTTTCCCGTCGAGAATTGCAAGAATAAAAAATTTCAAGGATCTGATCAGGGATCCGGAGATCCTTTTCCTTCCGGGAGTTATCCGGTATTACATTAATCCTTTTGCCGGGGAAGAACTTATTCTAAACCTGGATCTGAACGGTAATAAAAGTGCCTCCCTGAAAATTGAGATTTTCACGGGAGGGAAGAAGCATACTTTTTCAAAAAAAGCCCAAAATCTCAAACGATTTCGGATCTCACTGATAAAGGGAAAATTCCAGGAAGTGAGGATCACTCCTTCAGGAATTAACACTGAATATTTAAGAATTACTGAAAGCCTTCTTGTATCTGACAAACCGGAATTGAATAAAGGAAATGAAGATATTCCAGGTAGTATGAAAGGCAAAAATCTCCTCTTTGTACTTCTTGATGCTGCCAGAAATGACCATATGAGCTACAACGGACACGTAAGAGAAACCACTCCGAACATCGATTCCTTTTCAAAAGGATCATATATCTTCACGAATTGTTACTCGCAGGCATCATTTACCCTTGCATCTACAGGAACACTCATAACAGGGCTCCCCCCCGATTTTCATGGTGTTATTTCAAAACATTACTCTTCTCTTAATATGAAGAGCATTACCCTCGCAAAATTATTCGGGATCAAGGGCTATTTCACCGGATCAATTACAGGCAACCCGAATTATGGGAAAGCCTTTAATTATGATATCGGTTTTACAGATTTTATTGAGTTATTTGAAGATCATCCCGTGGTTGATGCCGGTGAGTTTATCGGGCCTTTTAAAAAAATGATCGAAAAAACTGAAGATAACCCCTTTTTCATATACCTTCATATACGTGAACCTCACGACCCCTTTATCATGCCTCCTCCTTTCCTCGGAAAATTCCAGAACAAGTTCAAAGAAAATGGGAAAAAACTTGAAAAGTTCGGTAAAGCTTTCGGTCAGAGTTATATTGAGGAAGGTCCGGAAACAGAATTGCTGAAAAAAATATATGATGAGAATCTGGCATATGGAGATATGATCTTCGGAAAAATACTCTCAATATTAAAAGAGAAGAAATTATTTGAGAACACATTGGTGGTTTTTTTGTCAGATCATGGAGAGGCAATTGGTGAGAACGGAAATATCGGGCATGGACATGTTCTGTATCAGCCGGGTATAAGGATCCCTATAGTTATGAAGATCCCCGGGATGATGGGCGGACAAAATGATAAGCAGGTTATAACTTCAGATCTCGTAAGAACAATAACTGAAATGTTCGACCTCCCTTTCCCATACGAAAAAAGTTCCTCCGGGGTCAATTTGTTCAGGAACTTCCCTGGAAGAAGGCTGTATGCAAGATCTATAAATGTTTTTAATTATCCCGGTTATATGGTTCAGCAATATCCCTACAAGCTGATAACCCATTTTCCGTTTTCGGAGGAGAGAACATTCTTGTTCAATATTGAGAATGATCCGGGAGAACAAAATACTATTAAAAATGATCCTCTCGTTAAGGACACTCTCCTCTTTTACCTCTTCAACCATTTGAGAAGAGCAGAAAAAGAAAAATTTGATATCCTTAAGCCAAGCCTCAGAAAGAGTGATATTGATTCACTTAAATCATTGGGATATTTATAATGATGGAGAATAAATGAAAAAAAATTTCAGAGAATACAGAACACTCGGTAAAACAGGGCTTGAAGTCAGCAGGCTTGGTATCGCCTCGGGATACGGACTCCCCACAGAAGCAATTGAGAAAAGCTTTTATGAGCATGGTATAAATTATTTTCTATGGAGCTCCCCTAAGAACAGGAAAATGGGGACAGCATTGAAGAACATATGTAAAAAAGATAGAGAAAATGTAGTTACAGTATTTCAATCCTACGATCATTCCGGCATCCTCACTCCGCATTCCGTTGAGAAAGGGTTGAAGATCCTGGGTACAGATTATACAGATGTGCTTCTCCTCGGTTGGTATAATTATCTTCCCAGAAGAGTGGTCGAAAAAGCAATGCTCTTGAAAAAAGAGGGCAAAATACGTTTCATAGCATTATCGGGACACAATCGAAAACTATTCGGAAAGCTTGCAACCGACCCGGATTGTCCGATAGACATTTTTATGTTCAGATATAATGCCGTTCATACAGGTGCAGAGAAAGATATTTTCCCGAATATCCCGGAGAAAGATGCTCCCGGTGTTACAATCTACACCTCAACAGCCTGGAGGAAACTTCTGAATCCAAAAAAAATGCCTGCAGGAGAAGCACCTCTTACGGCTGCTGAATGTTACAGGTTCGTCCTGTCGCATCCGAAAACTGATCTCTGTTTTACCGCCCCTTCTACTCCGGAACAACTCGATGAGAATGTGAAGGCCCTTGAAGACGGCCCTTTGTCTGATAAAGAGATGGATCGGGTCCGCAGGATCGGAAAATTCATATATAAAAAATAAGGGAGCTAAACTGATGTCAAAACTTATAAGATTCGGAGTATCACTTAGTTCAGATCTGCTTAAACAATTTGACAAATTGATCGACCGGAGAGGATACAAGAATAGATCAGAGGCTATTCGTGACCTGATAAGAGAAGAACTGGTCTCAGAAGAATGGAAAGAAGGGAGTAAGGAAACCGTTGGGGTTTTCAGCCTTGTTTATGATCACCACAGGAGTGACCTTTCACAGGTCATAAACAATATTCAGCATAACAACCTTAACATCATCCGTTCTTCAACCCATGTACATATTGATCATAAGAATTGTCTGGAAGTAATAATTCTAAAAGGAAAAAGCGGTGAGATAAGAAAACTAACAGACCTCCTTGCAAGCACCAAAGGTATTAAGCACGGAAAGCTTATTATGACATCGACCGGGTCGGATCTTACATAAAATTCCGGCTATCTGTAAATATACGGAACTTCAAGCGAATTGTTTTCCATCAGGTCTTTATCAGAAAGTATTTTCTCAGACCCTCCTATGGACTTGATAATTCTATTATTCAGGATCATTACATTGTCACAGATCTCTGCGATCATATTCAGGTCGTGACTTACTATAAGTTTCGTACCTTTGAAATTTTTAATTAATCCTGTCAACTCTTTTCTCCCACCGGGATCAAGTTCATTCGAAGGTTCATCAAGGAGGAGTATTTTAGGACTGCGTGCAAATGCAGCGGCCAGACACACTCTTTTTTTCTGCCCGAGGCTCAGGTGGTGACTACTTCTTAACTCGAATCCATCAAGCCCTGCTGAATTAAGTGATCTTTTGACGATCTCTTTAACTTCTTCTACTGAATATCCAAGCTTGTTAAGCCCGAAAGATATATCCTCCTCTACATGCGGCATGAATAGTTGATCATCCGGATTTTGAAAAACAAAACTAATGTTTTTCCTTATTTTATTTATGCTTTTATCTGATTTTATTTCCCCATTGATAATGATCTCGCCACTATTGTTAATAAGGCCTGACAATGCAAGAAGGAGGGTCGTTTTCCCGGCACCATTTGGGCCGATAATGCCCAAAGATTCACCTTCAGAAACTTTGAAGGAAATATTTTTAAAAACCTCAATTCCATCAGGATACGTATAACTTATACTATTTGCTTCTACAATCGTCACTGCACCCCTCCGTTTCCGTCATATCCTCTCATAAGCATTGCTTGATATACCCTTTCAGCCCTTTCATAGCTTTTAATGAACAGGATCGCAAGTATCTGACTGTATATTCTGAACATCCCTGCCCCACCGGTATCTCCTGACCTCAGCTTTACGGCCCTTATCATCTTTTCCATCTCACCGGTCAGCAGGAAAAAATATCTGTACATAAATGAGATGATCATGATCATTATCCTCGGGAAATGCCATCGGGAGAGAGTTTTCATTATATCCGAAAATCTGGTGACCGATACCAGAAGTACCAGAGATAAAATACTTAAAAATGACCTGACCGAAAGTATCAGAGAATGACTTAAACCGGATTCCATGAATATCGAGTTAAGCAATATCACAGGGAGGATCAACGGGAGAATAACAAGCGTCCTCTTTACAACATGTTTTACCGGGACACGAGAGATGACCAATACGATTATCAGCAGAAGGAGCAGAGGAAGTGCCGAATAAGATATGTAGTCACCCGGCAATATTGTAAGAACTAGGACAAGTAAAATAACAAATATAATTTTAAGACCCGGGGATAACCTGTGGACAGGGGAATCAAGCCCGCTGAAGTGATCCCAGAATGAGTGCCTCATATTTTTTTCAACTCAAGCAGGCCGGGTTTTAATTTTTTGATCATACCCAGGATCATGACAGTTATAAAACCTTCGCCGATACCCGCAAACAAGTGAGATGTAAGCATAGCGATCATCCCTGCCTTTAGCGGTATCGTTCCGGAAATAATTAATTCCGAAGCACAAATTGCAGCAGCAATGAATACGGCCGAAAAAGCCGCAATAAATGCTCCCGGAATATAAAATTTGTTAGAAAATATCCTGAAAATATAATAACCGAGAACCGCCTGGACAACGGCGATATTCATAATATTTGCACCTGCGGTAATAATTCCTCCATGCTGAAAAAGAAACGCCTGAAGCAGCACTGCTGAAGTCGTTATCAGAAATCCCGATAACGGGCCCAGAAGAATTGATATCAAAACTGCTCCGGTAAGGTGAACCGATGTCCCTCCGAAAACCGGAAAACTCAATAATTGAGCAGTGAAAACAAAAGCTGCAGATAAACCCATTAGAGGGATCCTCTCCGGCCTTATTTCATTGTCTAGTTTTTTTACCGAAATGTACAATAGAGAAGCAGATACAGCACTCGTTGATATTAAAACAGGAAGTGAGAGGAATCCATCAGGAATGTGCATCTGTACTCCTCTTCCGTTCCCTCCTTGCTAAAGCAAAAAAGAGAATTCCTGTCAAGCCGAATATCACCATAATTCCTGACAATATTTTTATTTTTCTTCCTGCAGGTTTCACATTTAATTCATCCTGAACAGAAACAGAATCCCTGACCGTGACATAAAATGTCCCTCCATGTCCGGTCCCGTCATTGACAATCACCTTCCATTTTCCATCCGCATCAGGGAAGAAAAAAAAACGCCCGTTCCTGTCTGTTACCCCGATCTGGAACGGCTCATCACTATTTTCAGGGGAATATACAGTCACGTCTGCATGTGAGATCGGATCACCTGAATCATATCTTGCCTCTACACCTGTCCCGCCATTGATCAATACAAAATCAACCCCATGGGGAAAAAGGGATAATGGAAATAAAAGAACGGCAACAATAATAATTGAAAATAATATTTTGATCATCTTCCCTCACTCATTCAGTGTTACTATTTTCACAATCGTAGCACACGAATTTCTTTATTTCAACCAACCTCAAAATGAAACGTTTATTGGGGACGGTTCTCTTTTTTATAGACAACTCTGTTTGGCTTTCGCCATCATCCACTTCGCTCCCGCTCCGGATATTCTCATCCGTCTCCGCTGCAGTCCTCAGGGTGATCGATCTTAGCGAGTCACCCTTCCGGGGCCCGCGACTGCAGATGGATGGCTACGCCCAACACTTCCTGCCAGCAAAATATTATATTTATTGATTCCGAAGACAGGTGGCACTTCCGTGTTTTGCTTTTGCGGGACTCGTAGCCCGTAGTCTCGGCAATATCGAACACAGGGCGTAGGTCCAGCAGAATTGAGAGCAATTCTGCGCTAGTCAAAAGTAATTACGGAAAAAGCCACTAAAATTGGATCTAAACGTGGTATAATTTTAAAGTTGCCGAAGTGGCGGAATTGGTAGACGCGCAAGTTTCAGGTATTTGTGAGAGCAATCTTGTGGGGGTTCGAGTCCCCCCTTCGGCACACTTAATCAAATCCATGTCATATGAATACCAAAAAAGGTAAAATCGCAATACTTCTCTCCGGACGGGGTTCAAACTTTGAGGCAATTTATAAAAATTCTATTAATGGTGATTCCCCCTTTGAGATAGCTGTAGTTGTGAGTGACAGAAGAAAAGCAAAGGGATTAAAAACAGCAGATGATCTCGGTATCCCTGCCTATCTTATAAGGCCCCGTGATTTTTCATCAAAAGATGAGTATGAAAAAAATCTTATTGAACTTTTCGAAAAATTAAAAATTGATCTGATCTGTCTTGCCGGATTCATGAGGATTATCTCACCTACACTCATAAAAAAGTATAAAGGCAGAATTATTAACATCCACCCTTCACTCCTCCCTTTATTCCCGGGACTTGATGCCCAGAAACAAGCACTGGAAGCCGGAGCGAAAATAAGCGGTTGTACTATTCATTTCGTAGATGAAGGAGTCGATTCGGGCCCTGTCATTATGCAGGCAAGAGTAAAGGTTAAGACTAATGATTCGGTGAAGTCTCTCAGCAATAGAATTCTCCGGGAAGAACACAGAATTTATTCTCAAGTTATAAGGCTCTATTTTCTCAAAAAATTGAAAATAGAGGGAAGAAGAGTTAAAATCCTCACATGAGAAAATTATTGATAATATTTTTTTTAATTCCACTCTTCCTTATCCCTGCCACAGAATTCTCAATTGAAAGGGCAAAAAGGATTGACGGTTACCTTAAAAGAATATCAAAGAAAAAAACAGAAAGTGTGATCCTTAAAAATATAACATTCTCTCAAAGGGATCTTAACTCCTATCTTAATCTTATTTACACCAGAAAATATGCGAGAGAAGTAAAGTATATAAAGCTTGAACTCGGCAAGAACAATTACATAGGCGGAAATATGAAAATTGTTCTTAAAGGGGAAAAATACGCAAAGATCCCATCTTTCCTTAAAGATTTCGAGATAGATTTCGAAGGGAAGGTTTATTGCAGCAATTACAGAATGAGATATGATTTTGAAAAAGTAAGGATAAACGGGACCTCATTCTCACCTGAAATTCTTGATGAGGCTTTTGGTGCAGCTCAGACCGGGTATAAGATAAAAAAATCAATGTTCGACTGGTTCAGACTGCTTCCGGGAATTAAAAATATAAAAACAGACCACAAAAAATTGATAATATTCTATTGATCCCGTTTCTAGACGCCTCTCCCCGGATAATCAAAGGAATAGGAGACAAATATTTCAAGATTCTTAACAGATACAGATATAATAGTGTTTATGACCTGATCACTCATTTCCCCGAATATTATATCGACTCTACGGATATTGATAATGTAATTGAACCCGGGGTCGAGAAGGTCTACCTGATTGAGATAAAAAGCTCCAGCCTTTACAGAAATTACCGGAGAAGACTTTCGATCATAAATATTTCAGGGATCATAGGAGAAGTTCCTGTTGATATGGCAATATTCAATAAACCCTATATGATGGAGTTGATCAGGTCCTCAGATAAATTGAGAGTGTACGGGAAAGTTCTGGTCAAGGGAGTAAAGAACAGGATCGAGAATCCGAGGATACTGAAATCTGAAGAGGGGATCATTCCGGTTTATAAGAATATCGGCAGCATCAGTGGCGGAGCCGTTAAAAATTTCATCGAAAATATTTTTATTCTGAAAAAGAGCTCGGATGACATTCTGCCTGATCACCTGGTAAAAGAGTATGGATTCGATCCCTTTTGGGACTCCCTTGTAAAGGTCCATTTTCCTGTTTCTGCAGATACTAAACCGGAAAATATCAGGGAGAGGTTCATTTATACTGAATTTCTATTTTTTCAGCTTGAGATCGCTTATATCAGAGAAAGGTCCGGAAAGATCAAGAGGGAGAGGAAATACCTCATTCCCGATCCGGAGAATACAATAAGGGACCTGGTTGATTTCCAGCTGACCAAAGACCAGAAAAAGTCAATTGAAAATATAATGTCCGACCTGACCGGTAGTTTCACTATGCAGAGGATACTTCTTGGTGATGTGGGATCAGGCAAGACTATTATCTCATTCATTTTCCTGTTGTTTGCCGTAAAGAACGGTTATCAGGGAGCTTTCCTTGCCCCGACCGAAATATTGATCAGCCAGCATTTTGAAAATGCTTCCAGATTTTTCAAGGGGATAAATATCGCAATTCTAACCGGAAGCACTTCGTCAGCAGAGAGGAAGGAGATCATTGAGAACCTTAAAAACGGGAAGATCCAGATGATATTCGGTACACACTCTTTAATAAACGATAAAATTATTTTCAATAATCTTTCTGCAATAGTTATCGACGAGCAGCACCGATTCGGTGTAGCTCAGAGAGCCGCTCTATTCTACAAAGGTGAGAAGGCGGACCTGATGGTCACAACTGCCACACCGATCCCCAGAACCCTCCTCCTTTCTCTTTATAAAGACCTTGATGTCAGTGAAATAAGATCCATGCCAAAAGGGAGGCTCCCGATCGAAACTCTTATCCTGAAGCAGGATATCCGTGAACAATTCTATACCGAAATAAGAAGAAGGGCCGAACAGGGGGAAAAAGTATTCATAGTCCTTCCACTGATCTCTGTTTCTACCCGTTTTAAAAATCTCAGATCTCTGGAAAGCGAAACCCCTTTCTTTAAAAGATTATTCAAAGGAGTCACTTTCGGAGTAATTTCAGGAAAAGTAAGCCCGGAGGAGAGGAATTCACTATTCCGCAAATTTTCTGATGGGGAGATAAGTATACTAATATCAACAACGGTCATAGAAGTCGGAATTGACATCCATGATGCAACAATAATGGTTATTGAAGATGCGGACAAGTTCGGACTCAGTCAGCTGCATCAATTAAGAGGCCGGGTCGGAAGGGGAGTCAAGAAATCATTTTGTTATCTCTTCCCCTCATCCAGGATAACCGGGGCAGGCAGTGAAAGGCTCAGGATCATAAAAGAGACCTCTAACGGATTTGAGATAGCTGAGAAAGACCTCGGCATGAGGGGCGGTGGAAATATAGCAGGGACTGAACAATCAGGATATCTCGATTTCAGGATATCTGATATCAGAGAATATCCTGAACTCTACTTCAGAGCGAGCAGAGATGCGGCAGCTCTTATAAAAGATAAAACACTTCATAATATCCACATAACAAAAAAACTTGAACAGATCGAAAAAAGGTTGAAAAAAATCAGTTTCAGTTAAAGGGCTAGTTCTTTTTTATTACTACAAAACTTATGTCATCCGAAGGGTCTGCATAATTCTGCATATCCTCAAGTATCCTGTGATAGATCTCTTTTGATGAAAGTTCTTTCACTTCTCTGACTTTTTTTTCAAGCCTCTCTTCAAAATAGCAGAGATCAATGTCAATACCATGTTCCATAAGACCGTCAGTGAAAAGGATTAGAATATCACCTGTCCCCATCAGATGAATCTTGTTCACTGAATATCTCTTTTTAAAACCCAGACGGCTCTTACTTCTACTGGAATCAATGTCTACAACCGATGGCAGGGTGCCTATGGGAGGGAAGGACATAGCCTTCTTTGAACATACTTTCATAAGTTTATCAAACTTATTTGAAAAAACTACCGGTGACGGATGCCCTGCATTTATAAAACGGAAAGTACCATCCGAAGATATCTCTCCATAGATCATAGTTATAAATTTTGAAAAGGCTGAAGATTTATAGAACCTTGAATTTAATATTTCAAAAAGTTCACTGGTCACCTCTCCGAAGATCTTCAACTCATACAGAACTCCCACCATAAACGATTGATGAAGCATCGCTGCCATTGAAGCATCTGTCAGCTTGTGTCCCGAGACATCTGCTATAAGAATTCCAGCCTTTGTTTTGAGGCATTTCAGCCTTTCAGCAACCTTATTCTCACCATTCTCTAAAGCATCATTTATCCTGACATTAAGATCATACCTTTTATTAAAATCGATATAGATTATATGATCTCCACCGGCTATCCCGTTCATAGGCAGGGAACCACCGAAAACATCAATGCTTTCTAACACCGGAAGTTCACCGGAAGAAGGTTTTATCGCTCCAACGATCTCATTAAGATTTTCAAGCTCTTCCTTCATGAAAGCGAGGCTTTTTTCCGACAATATTTTTTTTCTTTTTTTACTTTTTTCAGATCTTTCACTCATCATTAACACCTATAATCTCTTTTTTATCATTTATCCGTACTTTTTTCCACTTCCCGGACAAATACCATACTAAAATTATAAAAAATGCGAAAATATTTGAGAAGAACATCCCCCACCATACTCCGTTATGTGCCCCGGGATTCCCGGGTCCTCCGAGCACAACAAATGATATCAAATATACGATAGGGATCCGAAACATCCAGATACGGAGAATATTCGATACCATTACGGGAATTGTATATCCGGAACCCTGAAATGCTCCGTTAAGGACCGATCCGAGAGCAAAAAACAGGACTGACGGAGATATGATAAGAAACATTGATGAACTGATACTTTCAACCAGCTTATCACCGGGAATAAAAAATGCCGTAAAATATTTACCATAAAAAGTGGAGAGAATAATAAATGGTGTCAATATCAGAAGCATTAGCTTTATCCCTGTTTTTACAGATTGCGAGGCTCTCCTTACATCACCCGCACCGAGACTTTGTCCTACGATAGCAGTAACCGCGGAAGCGATCGCCATTGCAGGCATTGTATAGAAATGGACGATCCTTGACATAATACCGTAAGCAGAGATCACGGCAGTACCGAACTGATTAACAAAGCCGATAAGGACAATGAACCCGATAGATGCTCCGGCCATTCCAAAAGCTGCCGGTATCCCTGTTCGCATTATCATTCTGATCGTCTCCTTTTCAGGGATCAGCATTCTTAGTGAGATCTTTAAACCGCGTTTCCCTGAGAAAAGGATATACAATCCTGCAGCAGATGCTAAAGCTCGTGAGCCGACAGTCACCCATGCAGCTCCATTTACACCCATAGCCGGAAGGCCGAAGTACCCGAATATGAAAATAGGGTCCAGAATTATATTAATTAATGCCGAGAACAACTCTATCATCAATGGAGTTCTGGTATCTCCATAACCGTTAAAAACAGAATAGAAAACAAAGAACGGAAAGGCCAGAGGCATCCCTGCAAGGGAGATCCGGAAATATGAGACAGTCTGGACAAGTGTGTCCTCCGGTGTTTTAAGAAGTTTGAAAATCTCACTGCTGAAAGGTAATAATAATATAACTGCTACTATAGAGATCACACTCATGATAAAAAGGAGATTTCCGGATACTTTATTTGCGCTATCCCTATCTTTTGCACCGATATATTGCGAAACAAGTGATGTCCCTGCCACAGAGAAACCTATTCCGAGTCCGATCAGCAGGAATAATATGAAGAATGAGATCACGGGTGCTGAGATCGCACTCCGGCCTAATCTTCCCAGCCAATAAGTATCGGCAAGGTTATACAGCATCTGCACCGCTGAACCGATAGCGATCGGTGTCCCGAGTCTGAAGATGATCTTTTTGAGATCACCTGTAAGCAGATCGATCTTATATTCTTTTTTCATATTTTATCGTAACAGGAACATACGAATCCTATTCTGTAAAGTTATTGGCTCTCAGAATATGGAATCCTGATCAACTCAAATTCCCCGTTTATTATTATGATCTTGAGAAAATACCTGATCAGTACAAACCCCTGATAGAGTATAAATACAAAAATCATCCCGAGGAAATCTTCTGCAACACTCATAAACAACTTGAAAATAATATAAAGCACTCCGGTTGAAATAAAATAGAAAAGAAAGAGAAAGAGGATGTTTTTTTTATTTCTGAATACAAACCTGACCCCCTCGCGAAATGAGAAGAAAAAATTTCTTCCATCCTTGAGCCTTATTATCCGTGAATAGTCATAGATAGCGACAGAGAAGACAAGAAGGATCATGGCAATCACAAATAATATAACCAGAAATATTCCGAATAGACTTTCATCCAATGTACGCTCCAATGTCATCCAGAAGACAAATACAAGAAACGCCATTGGGATAAGTGCAAGAGCAAAATTTACAACATTTATTAAAAACACCTTAAGAAACTTGAAAAAATTGTCAATTGATGCTGACAAGAGTGTAAAGAAAGTAGCTTTTTCCTCTTCTAGCATAACAGAAAAGATCCCGGCAGAAATAAACACTGATGTCATTAAATAGAGGATCGCAAAATAAAAACATATGGACACAAGCAGAGTAAAACTCCCGGGGAAGTTATTGAATATATCCAGCATAGTAGTGAACAACCCATACATTTCGATCTTTTCTGCTATCATTGATCTTCCTGCAGAGATCGAAAATACCATATAGAAGCCGAAATAGATAATAAATGAGAGCAACATATTATAAAACCATGCATATGCAGCAAGTTTTATGCTCCTGAGAGTGAACCCTCTTCCAATTATTCTTAATATGTTCATTTTAAAGTATAAAAGAGGCTAAAACATTCTGGAAATAGAACCCGAATTTAACCGCCAATCTCCTCAATACCCCATTTTCTTTTTTCAAAACCTTTGAATTATTAACCAGATTTATATCCAGCAGGATCTTGAATCCGGGATCAACAATAGCATAATCCACAGGTGACACATCTGTAAATACAATTTTTTTCCACTTTTCATTTTTTTTCCAGAAAAGTTTTATTTCTTTTCCCCCTTTTAATATAACCGACAGTTCAACAGGCCAATAGCCGCTATTTCTCACAAAAACCACTTCATTTTTATATTTTCCACTCTTCCCGATCAGGTTAGATCTGACAGAGTATACTGCGGTATCAAGATTCCTGTCGGTTCCGACAAACTGGTCGAATGCCCAGTTGTAATCTCCATTAAAATAATTGTCAAACTCAGATTTAAAGATCCCCGTATCATGATGTCCGAATTTTATTTTATCGAAATAATAGCGGAGAAAGCCCATAAATTTGTCTTCACCGATTATATTTTTAAGGCTCCTGAGTAAAAGTGAAACTTTTGAATACATATTGCCGACAAAAAATTTATTATTAATGATGTTCCAGGAAAGATACTTTGATCTTTCGAGAGGTGACAGATTTATATAAGCCCTCCTTTTTATTTCCCAGTCAAATATTTTCAAATACAGAGAATTAAAAAGCAGATCGCTCTTTTCAAAATATTTATCCATTATCTCCATCTCATAAAATACAGCAATACCTTCATCCAGCCAGGGTTCCTCGAAACCATCACTCCCCGCCACTCCATACCAGAACTGATGTGATATACCGTGAATTACCGCAAGTTCGGAATATTTTAGTGATGCCGGGAGAATCTTAAGATATGCAGCAGTTAAAATTGTGGGATATACATGCCCCGCTGAATTGAACCCCTGTAGAGGCGGATCAACCACTGTTAATGTTCTGTACGGATAGGATGCAAGATGCTCTTCAAAATACTTCAATGAGAATTTTACTACATTAAGATATCTCTCTTTTGCCGATTTGTTCCGGTGTGATAAAAGAAGAATTATATCTGTATCAAAATCATTACCTTTCAATCTTATCTTTTCCCTGACCTCTATAAAATTCGGATATGCAGCCCATGCAAAATCCTGAACATTATCCTGTGTGTATTCAAAAACCCTCAATTTATCATTAAGCCTTTCACCTGAGAGCCTCGCTCCTGTTGCACCCACCTTGTAATTATCCGGAATTGTTATTCTTACATGAAAATCACTGAACTCTGAAAAGAATGCGGGCATCCTGTGTAATTGGTGGCCGGCCCACTCCCCGTTACTTCCGAGAACACATATCCTCGGGTACCAGTGTGCCAGGAAAATATATTTCCCGGATTGTCCGGTTTTATAAAAAATATCAGGGATCTTCAATTTAAATTCTGCTTTTATCCAGATTGTCTGCCCGGGTTGCACAGGTTTCTTCAGAGTGAAATCGACATTGGTCATGTCATCTTCATTTTTATCATCCGGGCTGAGATAGGTCAGGACACCGGTTATGTTTTCATTCCTGTTTATAATTTCAATTTTTTTAATTTCAATATTTCCAAAATTATATTTTTCTAGTTTCTTCCCTGAAACCTTAAATATAGATGTCTCCTTGAAGAAAGTGGATTTAGGGTCACCGAAAGCATTGTAGAACAGGTTTAGTCTCAGAGAGTTCACATCCGTATCGGTCCTGTTGGTCCACCTGATTATCTCGACCCCTTCCAATTCCCTTTTATCAGGAAATATTCTGACGTTTATCTGATATTTTGTCCTGTTTTCCCCACCGGACAACTCCTGATACTCTTTCAGATCCCGGCTCTCACTATCCTCTTTTATGAGAATTTTTCCGGCAATGTGCAGAGTTGCAAAGATGAACAGAATTGAAATATATTTAATGACCCTCATTTTCCTTTAAGCTTTTTCTCCCAGTCCCAAGCATTCTTAATGATCAGTCCAAGATCATCACATTCAGGGACCCACTTCAATTCTTCTCTTATCAAAGAAGAATCCGCTATCAATTCGGGAGGGTCTCCAGCCCTTCTGGGTGAATCTATGACCTTAAAATCTACTCCGGTAACTTTCTTTGCCGTTTCAACAACTTCACGGACAGTGCTTCCCCTGCCATAACCACAATTGAAGATCCTGCTATGCTTCTTATCTTTGAGAAAATCCAGTGATAAAAGATGTGCATTTGAAAGGTCATCGACATGAATATAATCCCTGATTGCAGTACCGTCTCTCGTTTCGTAATCCGTTCCGAATACTTTCAGAGAAGGATATTCCCCAAGTGCAGCCCTCAATGCAAGAGTTATCAGATGTGTCGGTTTTTTATAATTCTGCCCTATCCTCACCTTATTATCCGACCCGGCCACATTAAAATATCTGAGAGCAATATAGTTAAAATGAGTGTTCGCGGCTGCAGCATCCCTGAGAACCATTTCGGTGAATAACTTGGAACTTCCATATGGATTGATCGGAATAAGGGGTGATGATTCATCAACAGGAATTTTCCCGGGAATCCCGTAAACAGCTGCAGTCGACGAGAATACGAAATTTTCTACCCCGCATTTAACACAATTCCTTATCAGCTTAAAAGATTTTACAGAATTATTATAATAATATTTAAACGGATCAATTACCGATTCCTCCACTTGGATATATGCAGCAAAATGGATAACACTTTTAATGTTATATTCACGGATCACCCGGGAGATGAGTTCGTCATCCTCAACATCCCCTTCAACAAAATCACCGCAAAGAATATAATCTCTGTTCCCCATAGACAGGTTATCAACAACAACCGGGTTGTAGCCGTTCTCTCCGAGGTCTCTTACTATGTGACTGCCAATATATCCGGCACCGCCTGTAACAAGCACATTTTCTTTTCCCATTGATAGAATATTCTACTCCAACGGGGAGCAACTATCAACAGAAGACATTTAGATCAAATCGAATTTTCTACTATCTTCACCTTTAAACGGGAGAGATATTCTGTGATCTTGATATCCTTGGGACATGCCTCCATACAATTGAAGATCGTATGACATCTCCATATCCCATTCTTGTCATTCACTATATCCATTCTCTCGTTAGCTCCATCATCCCTTGTATCAAAGATGAACCTATAGGCTTTCAAAAGGGCAGCGGGTCCGAGATAATCTTCATTTCCCCACAGGCTCGGGCAGGACGAAGTACATGCTCCACAGAGAATGCAGGTTACCGATTCCCTTATATATTCGAATTCCTCAGGGGATTGAGTGAATTCTTTGTCAGGCAGAGGTTTGTCCACAATCAGATATGGTTTGACTTTTTTAAGTTTTTCAAAAAACAGGTCCATATCAACTACAAGATCTTTAATTATGGCGAATCCCGGCAGCGGTTCGATCTTTATTTTCCCTTTGAAGTTATGGATCGGAGTCTCGCATGCGAGGGTATTCTGACCATTAACTTTCATTGCACAGGAACCGCATATACCGCTCCTGCAGGATCTCCGGTATGCAAGTGAACCATCCATCTTCCAGTGGATGTCATTCAGGACATCAAGGATTGTGGAATCAGAATCAAATTCACCGGTATAGTCAACCCAATGCGGTTTTTTATCGTTTGCTGGATCATATCTTAAAATCTTTATTATTCTTTTCTCTTTTGACATCTGATAGCTCCTTAATATTTTCTTTCAAGCGGCGGGAATCTGTCCATATAAATGATCGCTTTTCTCGTATGGTCAAGTTTCACTCCCTTTGCTGTTTTCCAAGCAAAAGTATGCTTCATCCATTTCTTGTCATCACGTTTCGGATGATCCGTCCTGAAGTGAGCGCCTCTCGATTCTTTTCTCGCAATTGCTCCTTCGATCATAACCTCTGAAAAATTCAAAAGATTTCCGACCTCGAATGCCTCGAAAAGATCCATATTGTAAGCATCACCCTTATCATCAATTGTAACCTTTTTATATCTTGCCTGAAGATCTTTAATTGTCTTCATGAGTTTCTTCATATCCTTTTCATTCCTGTAAACTCCGGCATACTTAGTCATGTTCTTCTGAAGTTCTTCTCTGAGAACTGAATGGCGCTCCTTCCCCTTCCCTTCCATTAATGCTGATATCTTACCTCTGGCATTATCGGTCGGATCTGCAGGCAGATTCTCCAGCCCGTTATTTTTCACAAATTCAGACATTGATTTTCCGGCAACTCTTCCGAATGTTGCCGCCTCCTGGAGTGAATTTGTCCCGAGCCTGTTTGCTCCGTGAAGCGACAGGCATGAGGTCTCGCCTGCGGTGTAGAGCCCAAAAACTATATCACCCTTCGGATTTTTCAAAACTTCGGTGTTTATATTTGCCGGAATTCCGCCCATCGAATAGTGTGCTGTCGGCTGAATGGGAATCGGTTCTTTGATCATATCAACCTTAAGATAGTTAATAGCAAGATCTCTTACCTGAGGAAGCCTCTTGATGATTTTCTCTTCACCAAGATGTCTCATGTCGAGGTAAACATAGTCTTCTCCGTTACCTCCACGGCCTTCATTTATTTCCGTCTGTTCAGATCTGGAGACAACATCTCTCGGTGCGAGCTCCATTTTTTCTTTTGCATATTTTTCCATGAACCTTTCGCCTTTTCCGTTAGTAAGGTAACCACCTTCTCCACGGCAGGCCTCAGACATCAGGATTCCGTGTTTAAAAAGACCGGTAGGATGGAATTGGACAAACTCCATATCTTCGAGAGGAAGTCCGTTCTCAAGGATCAGAGCGAGGCTGTCACCGGTATTAGCATGAGCATTGGAAGTAACCTTAAAAGCCCTTCCGTATCCCCCGGTAGCAAGAAGCACGGCTTTAGCATGGAAGGTGTGAAGCCCTCCATTCCTGATATCCCAGGCAACAACCCCTCTTGAAATATTTTTTTCTATTAAGAGTGAGAAGACCTGAAATTCGCTATAAAAATGTACATTATATTTTAGACATTGTTCATACAGGGTATGAAGAAGCACATGCCCGGTTATATCCGCGGAAAAACATGCCCTGGGCTTCTGATGACCTCCGAAAGCCCTCTGGTTTATTCTCCCATCCTCGGTTCTGGAGAAAGGGACACCCATATGTTCAAATTCATAAACAGTTTTTTTCGCCTCACCGACAAAAAATTCTATTATATCCTGATCACCGAGCCAATCGCTCCCTTTCACTGTATCAAACATATGCAATTCTTCTGAATCATCTGTAACATTTGCCAGGGAAGCTGCAATCCCTCCCTGAGCCGCACCGGAATGTGACCTTGTCGGATATACTTTTGTGAGAACAGCTACTTCATGTCCATCCCTTGCAAGTTCGAGAGCTGCTCTCAGGCCGGCGAGCCCGGCACCGACAACAATTGCATCCAGCCTGTGATATTTTCTTGCTTCTTCTATGTTCATAATTTCGCTCCAGCTTTAAATATAGTAAGCATCCCGACGAACATCAGGATTACCCCGAGCATTACCAGAACAGAAAACACAAATATCCTGGTGCCCTTCTTTTTCATATAATCTTCTGCAACCATCCTTATCCCGTTGATCCCGTGATACAAAGCCGTTAAAAGGAATAGGAATTGTATCAGATTGAACCAGGGCGCTTTCATCTTTTCAATTATATCCGCATACTTTACTATTCCATGCCCGATAAAATGGTAGGTCACATAATGTGCCATCAGGAGTACAAACAATACGATAGCGGATAACCTCTGAAACAACCAGATGATCCCTCCGCTTTTTGAAGTTTCTTTAAAATTCTTATCCATGTGATTCTCCTACATGTGGGAAATGATCAGATATCCACCGGCAACCCAGAGCGCGAATGCAATAAAGATCATTATAGTAAAAAGTTTTTTATGATTAAGGGATCCTTTCCAAAAGTCGATAATAACAACCCTTATCCCGTTGAAAGCGTGGAATAATATAACTCCCCACAAACCCACTTCCAGAACTTTGAATAGCGGGGATGCAAGAACACCCATCACCCTGTTGAACCCTTCCGGCCCCTTAGAAATAGTGCTTATCACCCATATGTGAGCTGAAAGATAAAAAATAAGAGCAAGGCCGGACAAACGATGAAGTATCCACGCCCAGGACCCTGTAAATTTGTAATAACTCAGATCAAAGAACTTTTTATCCTTGTACAATTTTGCCTCCTTCGTACAGAATTATGATTTTTAATTCTAATACGTAGCAACATTTACTTCAACAAAAAAATTGATTTTTTTTTGAAAAAGTACTAACCTTCTCAGATGGAGGAAAATCAGGAATATAAGAGTAATTTCAAGGCACCTGAATTCCTCGCATTCGATCGTCTGATCAAAGATAACCAGTGGCTGATCAAAATCAGATTCATTTACACTATCTTCATTTCTGTATTCTTTATAATACTAAATCTTGCAAGTGAGACCGACACAGTTAAAATAAGAGACCTCTCATTGCTCCTCGGCCTTATGGTGATCGGGAATATCCTTTTCAATGTAACCCTCAAGGGAGTGATCAGAAAAAAACTTGAAAACCTCGATTACAACAGCCTCCAGTCACTTGCAACTGTCCAGATAGATTTTGATTTTGTTCTCCTTTCTATAATTGTTTTTATATCCGGAGGCATACACAGCCCGGTCATGATCCTGTATATCTTCTACATAATGATATCCACTTTTATCGTGACCCATGACAAAGCCATCAGGAATACAACAATTGCAATAATTCTGGTATCTGCAATATTTTTTATTGACAACTCATTTGACATCAAACAGCAGCTTCCGATAATGCTCTCATACGATGTGATCCTGATGCTTGCATTTTTTATCTCCTCCCACCTCTCAATGAACCTTAGAGAGAACAGGGAGATACTTCAGGAACTTCTGAAAAAAACAAGAGATCTCTCGATCAGGGACGGCCTCACGGGACTCTTAAATCAAACTCATTTTTTTCAGATGCTGGAGGAGCACCTGAAAAAAGCCAAAAGATATAATGAAGTATTTTCTGTCCTTTTATTCGATATCGATAATTTCAAGAACTATAATGATAATAACGGACATATAAACGGTTCCGGCGTAATAAGGAGGATCGGACATATTGTTACCGATACGTTCAGGACTTTTGATATATCCGCCAGATTCGGTGGTGACGAATATGTTATTTTTCTCCCCAACACTGATAAAATAGGGTCATTCCTGGCAGGAGACAGGCTGAGGGAAAGAATTGAAAAATCAAGATTTCCAGGGATGGAGAAACAACCTAAGGGGAGCGTAACGATCTCCATGGGAATATCATCTTTCCCTGAGGATGGCAACACCCGGGAAGAGGTGCTCGACATGGCCGACAAGGCACTCTACTATTCCAAAGAGAATGGGCGGAACAGAGTAACGCTATTTAAAAAAGAGATCCTCAACAAAGAATAGCAACCCCCGTTCCTCCGCTTTATAATTGACATTTTTTACATATTATAATAAACTTTAATGTATGTGGATTAGCAAAAGAGACACAGAAATACTGGCTGCACTGGTTAATTTATATAGTAATACCAGACTTCCGGTCAGCTCTGCACAATTATCAGGCTATCTCCCATACTCCTGTTCTCTAATAAGAAAAGAACTCCAGAAATTGGAATCAAACGGGCTCATAAAGAAAAGCAGCAGTTCTTCAGGAAGGACACCATCCGACAGAGGCATCAAGATGTATTTGAAAAGCCTCGATA
>Ga0190293_1000125_pt1 | contig 26346 bp, 22 predicted proteins | sample 48693001_MG_FD_161671 | JGI IMG/M metagenome (GOLD analysis project Ga0190293, IMG submission 161671) | Hydrothermal vent microbial mat bacterial communities from Southern Trench, Guaymas Basin, Mexico - 4869-30-0-1_MG | ecosystem: Environmental > Aquatic > Marine > Hydrothermal vents >...
ACAGCATCCGGTATTCATTATTGTAACTTTAAAGTTTTCAGGTAAATTCAACATGGCAAAGGAGGCTCCTGTACCCGAAAGAGATTTTTGATGACAATGACCATGAATTTTAAGTACTTTTTTTTCATTTGTAAAAGAATCAGATGTAATAGTTCCTTTTTTTATTTCTTTTTCAAAGAATTCTTCCATGGTATAGGCATGCTTTGATAATTCTTTGGCAGTAGCTTTATCATCTGCCAACCGGATATATTCATCTCTAAAGCCTAAAATTGTGGAAGGTTCTATTCCTACCAATGGGGTGTTTTTAGAGATCAGATCTTTAAAGTGTTTTACATTGAAATCAACTTTTTCTTTGGCTTTATCTAAAACTCCTTTTGAAATAAAGCTTCTGCCACTTTCTTCATGTTCAGTAATAATTACTTCGTATTTTAGTGCTGATAGTACTTCTATGGCATCAATTCCAATATTTACATCGTAAAAATTAGTGTATTCATCCATAAATAAATAGATCTTACCATTGCTGTAATCTCTGTTTGCAAATTTTCTCTTATTTTTTTTATACCATTTGAAAAAACTTTTATTAGCTAATTTAGGAATGCTTCTTTTTGGAGCAATTCCCATTATTTTTTTTGCCATCGGAGTGCTTAAAATGGCATTGGTAAGTGCAGGTGTTATGCTACCAAGTTTATTCCATTTTACATTATCTGCAAATAGTTTAGAACGGAAAGGGATTCCATTTTCTTTATAATACTGGAATAAAAATTCTGCTTTTAAAGCTGCAATATCCACATTACTAGGACATTCAGATGCACATGCCTTACAGCTCAAGCAAAGATCAAATACTTCTTTTAACTCTTTATGATTGAATTTGTTGGTTTGATCACTATTCGTTAAAAATTCTCTTAAGGCATTGGCTCTTGCCCGAGTAGTTTCGGTTTCGTTTTTGGTTGCTCTATAGCTTGGGCACATAGTTCCCCCGGCAGATACAGGTTTTCTGCAGTCGCCGGAACCATTGCACTTTTCAGCAGCTCTTAGGATTCCCTGAGAATCTGAAAAATCATAAATTGTTTCAATTTCAGGTTCTATTCTGTCAGCTTCATACCGAAGTGATTTATCCATTGGTAAAGGGTCAACAATTTTACCTTTGTTAAAAATATTATCGGGATCAAAGGTGTATTTTATTTTTCGAAGTAATTCGTAATTTTTTTCTCCAATGATCATAGGAATAAATTCTGAACGTACAATTCCATCCCCATGTTCACCACTCATAGATCCTCCATATTTTTTCACTAATTGTGCCACATCGGTAGTAATAGTTCTAAAAAGCTTTACATCAGCTTCTTTTTTAAGGTTCAAAATGGGGCGCAAATGTAATTCACCTGCACCGGCATGTGCATAATAAACAGCTTCCTGCTCATAATTATCCATCATTTGGCTGAATTCACCAATATAATTTGGAAGATCTTTTAATTCCACGGCAGTGTCTTCAATACATGCCACCGCTTTATTATCACCTACAATATTACCCAGCAATCCAAGTCCTGCTTTTCGCAAATTAACTGCTTTTTGAATATCAGAACCAATTAATTTTGGATGTGCATAGCCCAGCTCATTTTGTTTTAGATCCTCAATCAACTGATCTGCCATTTTTTGTGTTTCCTCCATTGATTCACTGGAAACCACAAGCATTAGTATTGCTTTGGGATCACCTTCTACAAAAAATCTATTTTTTAATTGTTCACGGTTATTTATGGTGCAATCTAAGATGGTTTTATCCATTAATTCCGCCATATACAAATTATGTTTCATGGCAATTACCACAGCTTTCATACTTTCTTCAATAGTTAGAAAGTGTGAAGCGACCATAATACTTTGCTTAGGTGGCAGGTCATCAACTTTAACCGTAATTTCAGTCATAAAAGCAAGAGTTCCTTCACTTCCACAAAGCATCCTGCCTAAATTGATCTTCTCTTCCGAACCACTGAACACTTCTGAATTTAAAAGATCATCTACTGCATATCCGTTATTTCGTCGGTGAATGTTACTTTTAGGAAATTCTTTTACAATTTCATCTCTTACTTCGGGTAGTGAAAGTTCCGTAAATAATGTTTTATAAATAGAATTTTCAAGACTATTCCCTTTTGTTTTTTGAATAAATTCTGATTTGCTCAAAGAATCAAAAACTGCTATAGATCCATCTGATAGAATTGTTTTTAATGACAAGATTTTATCACGGGTTACACCATATTTTATAGAGGTTGAACCGGATGAATTGTTTCCTACCATACCTCCGATCATACACCGGTTCGTTGTAGAAGTATCTGGTCCGAAAAAGTACCCATATGGTTTTAAGAAGTCATTGAGTTCATCGCGGATTACGCCTGGTTGAACGGTAACTGTTTTATTTTTTTCATCAAAGGCTAAAATTTTTGTAAAGTGTTTTGAAACATCTACAATAATGCCATCTCCAACAACTTGTCCGCCAAGAGAAGTTCCGGCAGTTCTTGGAATAAGTGTGATTTTTTCATTTCTGGCAAAAAGTATCAGTGTTTTTATATCCTCCTCATTCAAAGGGTAGGCTACTGCAGTTGGTAAAATTCTATAAACTGAACCGTCTGTGGCATATATGCTTTTTAATAAATCATCAAAAAACAGTTCACCATGGAGGTTGCTTTTTAATTGCTGTAATTTATCATTTGAGACCATTTTTTCTTTTTTTGAGATTTAATATAAGACACTATGACACTTTTGTGCCGTTATTTGCATTTTTTTGCGTGTACAAAAGTACAACATCTTTCTCATTTTGTATTCCCAAAATCAAGCATTCACTCATAAAATTTGCAATTTGTTTCGGTTTAAAATTAATAATTGCAATAACTTGTTTATTAATGAGTTGCATCTTTGAATAAAGACTTGTTATTTGAGCACTGGATCCTTTTATGCCTAAGGCTCCAAAATCAATTCTTAGTTGATAAGCAGGGATTTTGGCTTTCTCAAAATCTTTTACCTCTATAATAGTTCCAATCCGAATATCCACTTTTTGAAAGTCATTGAATGAAATGATATCTTTTATCATCTTTTTCTTAATTTTGGAAGATAAATTTATAAAAAAATTATGTCACGTACACCATCAAATATGATTGCATTAAATACGGTAGCACTGGATTTTAAATTAATGGATACTGTTTCTGATAAAGAATTATCGTTACAATCATTAAAAGGAAATAAGGCGACGGTTATTTTTTTTATTTGTAATCACTGTCCGTTTGTAATTCATGTAAATGACGAACTGGTTAAAATTGCAAATGATTTTCAACATAAAGGAATTTCTTTTGTAGCCATTTCTTCCAATGATGTTGAAAATTATCCACAGGATGCTCCACATTTAATGAAAAAGGTTGCTGCTGATTGTAAATATCCATTTCCTTATTTATATGATGAAACTCAGGAGGTGGCAATCTCCTACGATGCTGCGTGTACTCCTGATATTTATGTTTTTGATAAAGATCTAAAATTGGTTTATCGAGGACAGATCGATGATTCCAGACCTGAAAATGGTATTCCGGTAACCGGAAAAGATCTAAGACAAGCCTTGCAAAACCTGTTGGAAGGAAAAGATATTTTAAAAGAGCAAAAGCCGAGTATTGGATGCAATATCAAATGGAAATAAGAGATGTAATATGATGATAATCATCTGAATAAGTTGTAATAACTCACATAGTTTTAATAAAAATCATACATTAAAAATATTCAATTTTATATTGAACATTTTCTGATTCATTAAATTTATAATCGATTCTATTTCTGTTTGCCAATTTTTGCAAATGTGTTGTTTTATGTTCAATTATTGTATCCTTTGTGGTTCCAATGGTTTGAATAAAATAACCATTTTTATGATATTTGTAAATTTCAATCCAGGGTTCTTTGAAGTTTGGATTGTGATGAATTCTTTTTATTTCTCTATCTTTATTATCAAAATACACTGTATCAGTTAAAACTAAAGCATCTTTAATTTTTGGATTTTTCTTTGGTGAAAATTCCCAGGAATAGATTTTTTGGATTTCTATCCTCTTCATTCGTTTTGTCTCTTTAATAAATCTTATTGCTGAATCAGATTCATAAAGGGTTTGTTTTTCAATACCACTTTTATTATCAAATTCATATTTAGAAAATGAACGAACAACACAGGTGTCGTGACTTTTGAAGTATTCACAAGATTTTTCAATTACTTTTTGATTGTTTTCAAATTCAGAAGTAGTTATTCTGTTACTTCTTGAATTTCTAAGACCTTTACTTAAATATTTGTTACCATTTTCATCAAATTTGGTAATGTTTACAGGAATAAATTCATTCCCAATTTTTTCATAAGTTGTAATTGACTGTATTTTGGGTGAGCAACTAAGTATGGATCCGAGTATTAGTATTAAGATGAATTTCTGCATTGTTTTGGTTTACGCTATATAATTTCTGGCACCAAAAATCTTACTGCCAACTCTAATCATATTGCTGCCATTTTCAATGGCAATTTTATAATCTCCACTCATTCCCATAGATAAAGTTGAAAGTTGAAAGTTAAAAGTTGAAAGGTTATCGCTCTTAAGTTTGTCATAAAATGTTTTGAGAGATTTAAACTCTTTGGCAATTTGGTTGGTATCATCCGTAAAAGTTGCCATCCCCATCAGCCCTTTGATCTGGATATTTTTTAAAGATTTAAAATCTTCAGAATTCATTATTATCTCAATTTCATCAAAGGTCAATCCAAATTTTGTTTCTTCTTCAGCAATCCTGGCCTGTAAAAGACAGTTTATAATTCGATCATGCTTTTTAGCTTGTTTATCTATTTCTTTTAAGGTCTTTAAACTATCTACACCATGGATCAAATCAACAAAATGAGCCATGTATTTTACCTTGTTTCTTTGCAAATGACCAATCATATGCCATTGGATACTTTTGGGTAAGACATCATATTTATTGACCATTTCCTGTATCTTGTTTTCACCAAATATTTGTTGACCTGCATCAAAAGCTTCCTGGATATCACTAACTGGTTTTGTTTTTGAAACTGCAACCAGTGTAACATGATCAGGAATATCAACTTTTAATGACTCTAAGTTTTGTTCTATAAGCATAATCAAATAAGTATAAAGCTTAACAGATTTTTAATTCTGTTAAGCTTTGAAAATTTATAAAATAATTAGATTTTATGAATTACCAATCCGGAGCGTAATTTTGGTTCGAACCACGTAACTTTAGGAGGCATAATATTACCTGTGTCAGCAATATGCATTAATTGATGCATACTAACCGGAAACAAAGCAAATGCAACCGCCATTTCACCTGAGTCAACACGTTTGCTCAATTCACCTAATCCCCTGATTCCACCAACAAACTCAATACGGGTATCGGTTCGTAGATCTTTAATATTTAAAATAGGTTCCAGTATGTATTTTGATAAAACACTTACATCCAAACTGTCAAGAGGACTGTTGTCATCAAATGTGTTGGATTTGGCAATTAACTCATACCATTTACCATCTAAATACATAGATAAATTATGCAATTTTGCAGGTTTTATTATGGATGTGTTTTGAGAAGCAATATCAAAATTTTCCTTGATCTTATCTAATAACTCATCGGAAGTTAATCCGTTTAGATCTTTTACAACTCTGTTATAATCAATAATTTGTAATTGATCATCAGGAAAATGAACTGCCATAAAATAATTGTAGGATTCATTACCTGTATGATTTGGATTAGCAGCACTTCTTTCTGCACCTATTCCTGCAGCAGCAGCAGTTCTGTGATGTCCGTCAGCTACATAGGTATTCGGAACTTTTGTTTTAAATAGCACTTCAATAGTTTCGTTGGTTTTAGAATCATCTATCACCCAAAAATGATGTCCAAAACCATCTTCTGAAGTAAAATCATAATCTGCTTTATTGTTTGCTACAATATTCTCTACAATGGCATCGATCTCAGGAACAGCGCGATAAGTAAAGAAAACAGGTTCGATATTGGCATTCAATTTACGGGTTAAAACTTTACGATCCTCCTCTTTATCCGGTCGCGTTAATTCATGTTTTAAAATAATACCGTTATCGTAGTCTTTGCAAGCCGCAGCGCCAACAATACCATATTGGGTTCTTCCATTCATGGTTTGTGCGTAGATATAATACTTCGCTTCTTTATCTTGAACCAAAAAACCTTTTTCCTGAAACTTTTTGAAATTATCTAAAGCTCTTTCATAAATCTTTTCATCGTGTGGATCGGTTTTTGAATCAAATTCAATTTCAGACCGGGTAATATGAAGCAAAGATTCGGGTTTATTGGATGCCATTTCCAAAGCTTCAGAAGCATTCATCACATCATAAGGTAAACATGCTACTTTTTGTACAATATCCTTTGGAGGTCTAAGTCCTTTAAATGGTTTTATAATTGCCATAATTAATCATTTTTAATAAAAACTCAATAGTCATATAGTCGAATTTGTGACTAATGAGATTTTAGTGTATATAAATTATTCTCTTATTATTATTTAAGTATTTCTATTATTTGAGATGCCAGTTCAGTTCCAATTCTTCCCTGCGCTTCACCTGTTGCACCTCCAATATGAGGTGTTAAAGAAATATTAGGGTTCATTAATAACTGTATTTCCGGAGTTGGTTCTTTTTCAAAAACATCTAATGCAGCATTTAAAATTTTACCTTCTTCAATCGCTTTCACCAAGGCAACTTCATCAATTACACCACCACGGGCAGCATTTATAATTCCGGAGCCTTTTTTCATCATGTCAAATTCTTTTGTAGAAATTACATATTCTTTTTGAGCAGGCATATGCAGGGAAATAAAATCAGCTTGTTTTAAAACTTCTTCCTTAGAAATAGTGTTGATGGTAAAACTAACCGTTTGTCCGTCGTAAAAATCTAATTCAACATTGGCACTATCAATAAATGGATCAAATGCAACAACTTTCATTCCAACACCCAAACCAATTTTTGCGGTAGCCTGACCAATACGGCCAAAACCAAAGATTCCTAAAGTTTTTCCTTTTAGCTCAACTCCTTTGGCGTAAGATTTTTTTAATGCTTTAAATTTTGTATCCCCTTCTAAAGGCATATTTTGATTAGAATCATGTAAGAATCTCACCATTCCAAAAAGGTGTGCAAAAACCAACTCAGCTACTGAGTGGGAAGAAGCAGCAGGTGTATTGATCACTTTTAGTCCTTTTTCCCGGGCATATTCCACATCAATATTATCCATTCCAACACCACCACGACCAATGATCTTTAAAGAAGGGCAGGAGTCAATGATATCTTTTCTGACTTTTGTTGCACTTCTAACCAATAAAACATCAATTTTATTTTCATTTATATAATCGATTAATTTATCCTGATCTATTGTTTCTAAAATAACTTCAAAATTGGCTTTTTCTAAAGCGTCTACCCCTGAAGTTGCTATTCCGTCATTTGCTAAAACTTTCATTGTTTATCTATTTTTAATTGTCTGTTCTTAAAATACTAAATGCACATCGTGCAATAGCAATAATTTTTTCTTTGTTATGATAAAGTTTGACATCAACTTTAATTATTCTTTTACCATTTTTAATGATTTCTGCTTCAGCGAAAAGATCTTTTGTTTCTGATCCATGTAAATAATCAACACGTATATCAATGGTATTTACTTTGTCATTAAAATTTTGCATGCATGTCAAGGCTGCTAAACCTCCCGCTGAATCGGCGATACTGGCTTGAATGCCACCATGCCATCTTTTTTGTAAAAAATCTCCAATAAACTCTTCTTTAAATGGAATATGAATTTTGGCAAATCCTTCTTTGAGTTCTAAAATTTTTAGTCCTAGATATTTATTTGCAGGCATTTGATCTTCAAATGCCTGCTTTAATAAATTGAATTTTAATTCATTATCCATTTATACCTATAGCTTTTGCATGATGTCCACCAATACCTGAATGCTTTCAATTGGCATGGCATTGTAAATACTTGCTCTATATCCTCCAACAGAACGATGTCCGTTAATACCACTGATACCTGCATCTTTCCACATTTGATCAAATCTTTCTTTTTTACTTTCATCTTTCAATAAGAAAGTAACGTTCATATTTGATCTGTCTTCTTTTGCAGCAGCACCTTCAAATAGTGGATTGTTGTCAATTTCATTATAAAGTAATTCCGCTTTAGCGATATTTATCTTTTCAATTGCATCAATACCACCCAAATCTTTTAACCATTGTAATGTAAGCATAGAAACGTACACAGGGAAAACAGGAGGTGTGTTAAACATACTGTCTTTTGAAATATGCACCTGATAATCAAGCATGGATGGGATTTTTCTTCCGGTTTTACCCAAAACATCCTCTTTTACTACAATCAAGGTTGTTCCGGCCGGTCCCATATTTTTTTGAGCTCCTGCATAAATAAGGTCAAACTGTGAAAAATCTAATTTTCTGGAAAAAATATCAGAACTCATATCACATACTAGGAAAGCATCTGTTTTCGGAAATTCTTTTATTTGGGTACCGTAAATAGTATTGTTACTTGTTAGATGTAAATAATCAACTCCTGAAGGAATAGAAAAGTTCTTAGGAATATAATTATAGTTTTTATCTTTTGAGGATGCAACAACTTCCACATCACCTAATATTTTTGCTTCTTTTAAGGCTTTTGAACTCCATGCACCTGTATCTAAGTAGGCGGATTTTCCGTTCTCTTTCATTAAGTTATATGGAGTCATTAAAAATTCCAGACTTGCACCTCCTCCTAAAAACAAAACGGAATAACCTTTGTTTTCAAGATCGAGCAATTCAAGCACTAAAGATCGGGCTTTATCCATAACCTTCACAAAATCAGCACTTCGATGTGAGATCTCAATAAGAGATAAATCTGAATTATTAAAATTTAAAACAGCTTCTGAAGCTTGTTTTAAAACTTCTTGTGGCAAAATACAAGGGCCTGCACTAAAATTATGTTTTTTCATATCTATATGTTTTTGACCATACAAAATTCATCAATTTATTTTATATAATTAGTATAAATCATCTAAAATTTAGTTAATATTCTACTTATTTAATAAAATTATAAGTTATTTTTTTATTGGCAAGAAAATATTCTTTATCAGAGCTGCTGATTATCCTTTATCAATCTGTTTTTGAGTGTTGAATAATCAATATCCTGTAGTGTTTTATTGCTTTTGATAGCTATAGAAGCTGCTGTTGCAGCAGATTGCCCCAAAATCATAAATACAGGTTCCATTCGAATGGAAGCAAAAGCAATATGTGATGCACTCAAACAAACTGGAACAAGAAGATTTGTGCATTCAGTTTTTTTTGGAATAATGGATCGATAACTAATTGGGAATGGTTTATGAACAACCGCCTCCACATTTCCTTCATTAAAAACATGACCTTTTTGTGTGATATATCTTTGAACATGGTGAGAATCCATTGTATAGGAAGCTAATCCAATACCATCATTCACTTTTTCAATACCTTCATCATGTTTTTCAGTGATCACCAGGTCACTTACCATTCTTCTGGCCTCTCTGATATACAATTGTTGTGGCCATCCGTCTTCTCTTTCAAATTCGTCTTTGCAGGTACCCCATTTTGATACTTCTTCTCTTATTTTTTGAGGTACTCTTTTGTGATTTGCTAATGTCCACATCAACCCTTTTTGATAATTTCTATGCTCTTCCAATATTTTTTCTCTTTCCTTGTAGGAGGCCTCAGGGTAATTATAATTTTGTCCGATAAAATCGGTGGAAAAACCACCTTTGTTATTCGTGTCAGTTTTATTGTTGGGTAATTTATTGTTTGACCACGGAATACGGTCATAGCCATTCTCAAAATTTCTGAACAGCAACTCATAATTCAGCTCCTTATAATTGGCAGGTTTGTCAAATGAAATTTTATTTTCAGTGTGTTTTGTCAGACACATTCTAAAAGCATACGCCTGAATTTTTTTATCGCCTTTACCATCAATTCCAGGTGAACTTTCATTTATATATGGCAATGTACCACTTGTAGAATCTCCTTTTATAATATAAGGATCTACTCCGCTAACAAAATTATGAGCTTCACTTAGTTTTGATTTATGTCCGTTTAAGGATTTACCTGTTCTTTTTGTTTGTACACCATTTAATTTTTCACCATAAACACTATTTGCTTCTCTTCCTATTATATAACTAATTTTTGAAGCAGCCATTAGATCTCCTTCATAGGAAGCATCAATAAACATTTTTCCATGATATACTTTCCCTGATTCCATGGTTATTGTAATGATCTTTCCATCTTTCTTTTTAACTCCGGTTTTTCTGTTTAATCTTTGTTTGTAATGAATGGTTATTTTATCAGATTTTAACATATCCTGATAGACTTTAAGAGCTGCAGAAGGTTCAAATGTCCACATGGTATCATCATTGCCAGATTTATGTGAATGGCTTGGCTTATAATCAGATCTATCCTGCCATTTCCAGTTTTCTGAATTGCTGTAGTATTTTTTAATATTTTGATAAAATTCTTTTGAAATGCCACCAATTGTATGTTTATTCCCGATATCAGTTTGTCCAAGACCGCCGGTTGTTTGACCTCCAATTCTGTTACTTGGTTCTATCATTAAAACAGTATGGTTCATTCTTGCAGCCTGAATAGCTGCCGTAATTCCTGCGGATGTGGCCCCGTAAACTACAATATCATATTGATTTTTATTTGAATTGTTTTGGGCGTTGCTTTTATAACCAAAAAGGACAATGACAACTAAAAATAAAAAGGTATTTGAATTCATGGCTAATTATCTTTTAATTTCAATAAAAATCACAAGTAAAATATAAACTATCTTGGTTCTAAAGAAATACAGGGAATGATCATTTCTTCCAAAGAAATTCCTCCATGCTGATATGTGTTTTTAAAGTATTTTACAAAATGATGAAATTTATTTGGGTATGCAAAAAAGTAATCTTCTTTGGCAAAAATAAATGAACTGCTTATATGAATAGAAGGTAATTGTATACTCTTAGGATCTTTAACGGCATATACTTCTTTGTTATTATAACTCAGGCTTCTACCTGTTTTATATCTCAGATTAGAACTAATATTTTTATCACCAATAACTTTTGACGGTCGGGTTGTGTTAATGGTACCATGATCTGTGGTAATGATCAATTTCAGTCCCATTTTTTGAGCTTCTTGGATCATCTCAAACAATGGTGAATTTTTAAACCAGCTAACTGTTAATGATCGGTATGCTTTATCATCACTTGCCAATTCCTTGATCATATCCATTTCGGTTCTTGAGTGAGAGAGCATATCAACAAAATTATAAACAACAACTGTTAGGTCATTTTCTTTTAATTTAGCAAAATTATTTACCAGATCTTTACCACTATTGACATTGGTTATTTTATAGTATTCATGTTTAAGAGATAAACCTAAACGTTTAATTTGAGCGGTTAAAAATTCATTCTCAAATAAATTCTTTCCCCCTTCATCTGTATCATTCTTCCAGTAATCTGGATGTTGCTTCTCCATTTCTAAGGGAGTTAGTCCCGAAAAAATAGCATTTCTGGCATATTGGGTTGCTGTAGGTAAAATGCTAAAAAATGTTGTTTCATTCACCGTTTTGTAATACTCATTGATGAATGGTTCTAAAACCCTTAGTTGGTCGTACCTCAAATTATCAATAACAATAAGTAAAGTGCCATTTTCCCTATCCATTTGTGGAACAATAATTTCTTTAAATAAATTGTTGGATAGAACAGGATGATCTTTTCCTTCAAACCAGCTTTGATAATTTTTCTTGATATATTTAAAAAACATTGAATTGGCTTCGTTTTTCTGACTTTCAAGTATCTCTGTCATTCCTACATCTGAAATTGATTCCAGTTGAATTTCCCAGTGAATAAGTTTTCTATAAAGCTCAATCCAGTCATTATAATTGTTTACCATGGCAAGATCCATAGAGATCTTTCTAAATTCCTGCTGGTAGCTCGAAGTTGTTTTCTCTGAAACCAATCGTGAAGTGTCTAAATTCTTTTTCAGACTTAGTAAAATTTGATTTGGATTAACAGGTTTGATCAGATAATCTGCAATTTTTGAACCAATTGCTTCCTCCATGATATATTCTTCTTCACTTTTTGTGATCATGATCACCGGTAAATTGGGATTCCTTTCCTTAATTTGAGAAAGTGTCTCCAGTCCGGAAAGTCCGGGCATATTTTCATCTAAAAATATAATATCAAAAGATTCTTCACCTAGTATTTGTATAGCATCAGCTCCATTGGTACAGGGGGTTACATTGTAATTTTTTTTCTCCAAAAAGAGGATGTGAGGTTTAAGTAATTGAATTTCGTCATCTACCCAAAGTATTTTTGCTATACTCATTCTAAATATATTAAATATGATTATTTAAATTAATCCTTTACTTTTGTTTTTCTTATTGAATTTCATCAAATATGATTTCCGAAAAGTACAAAAAACAAATATATTATTTTTACCAGTATATAAAATTATTAAGGTTTTAATTAACAATAGAATTTATTCATTTTAAAATAAACATTTTGAAATAATCTGAAAATAAATAACTTTAAACTCCAGATAATTAGATGGTTATAATTATTTGAAAGTATTGGGTATGATTAGATAGTTTAAATTTTCTTTTGAAGCCATAAAATAAATTGGTATGAACACATAAATTTAACTAGATATAATATCGAAAAGTTGATCGATGAAACAATATAAATATTAAAAAGTGAAAAAAATAAAGATCTTTAACGACCCTATATATGGATTTATTTCAGTTAATAATGAATTGATATTTAATTTAATTGAGCATCCTTATTTTCAAAGATTGCGCCGTATTTCGCAAATGGGTCTGTCTTATCTGGTTTATCCCGGAGCGCATCATACCAGATTTCATCATGCTTTGGGTTGCGGATTTTTAATGAAAAAAGCTATTGAAACTTTAAGGCTGAAAGATATTGAAATAAGTGCGGAGGAAGAAGAAGCCTTATATATTGCAATTTTATTGCACGATATGGGTCATGGTCCGTTTTCACATGCGTTGGAAAATAGTATTGTGGAAAATATGAAGCATGAAGAAATTTCATTAAAATTCATGGAATTTTTAAATATTGAGTTTGATGGAAAATTATCATTGGCAATTCAAATATTCAAAGGTAAGTATCATAGAAAATTTATGCATCAATTAATTTCCAGTCAGTTAGATATGGATAGACTTGATTATTTAAAAAGAGATAGTTTTTACAGTGGAGTTGCGGAAGGTAATATCAATGCCGAGCGACTTATTACTATGTTGTACGTTAAAAATGATAATTTAGTAATAGAGGGAAAAGGAATTTATTCGGTTGAGAAATTTATAGTGGCCCGGCGGTTAATGTATTGGCAGGTATATTTACATAAAACAGGCTTGGCAGCTGAAAGTGTTTTGGTTAAAATATTAAAAAGAGCACGAGAGCTAAGTAAAAAGGGAATAGAACTACCAGCGAGTAAAATCTTGAATCATTTTTTAAATACAACTGTTGATAGCAATGATTTTAATGATAACGAGTTGGATCTGTTTTCAAAACTGGATGATTTTGATGTGATATCAGCTGTAAAGTTATGGGTTGATCATGATGATTTTGTTTTATCTTATTTATGCAATTCAATCATCAATAGGAAATTACCAAAAGTTATCATGCAAATTAACGCTTTTCATAAATCCTTTAAAGAGAAGATAGAAAATGAGATACTTAAAAAATTTCCTATCAATAAAGAAGATATTGGTTATCTCGTTTTTAGTGGTAAGGTAAAAAATCAAGCCTATAACACGCAGGCAGAGCAAATTAATATTTTATATAAAAATGGTGAAATTAAAGATATTGCCAATGCTTCAGATAACTTAAGTATACAGGCATTATCAAAAACTGTTACCAAATATTTTATTTGTTATCCTAAGAATTTAGAAGGGTGATTAATTTTTAGTATTTTTGCAGGAATTAAGAGAAAAATAAAAATAGTCGTTTGAAATTTACAGCCACACAAATCTCAGAAATCCTTCAAGGAGAAGTTTTTGGAAACCCCGATCAGGAGGTATTTAAGCTCTCTAAAATTGAAGAAGGAGAAGAAGGATCCCTAACTTTTTTATCCAATCCCAAGTACAATTCTTATTTGTATACTACTAAAGCATCGATAGCAATTGTTAATAAAGATTTTATTCCTGAAAAGGAGGTAAAGACTACTTTGGTTAAAGTAGAGGATGCATACAAGGCATTTACAAAACTGTTGGAGTATTACAATGAAATTAAATTAGATAAATCTGGTATTGAAACACCTAGTTTTATTGATAAAACAGCAGTATATGGTGATAATGTTTATATAGGAGCATTCACTTATTTAAGTCAAAATGTAACTGTTGGAGATAATGTAAAGATCTATCCAAATGTTTTTATTGGTGATAATGTTAAAATAGGAGATAATACTACTCTTTTTTCTGGAGCTAAGGTATATTCTGAATCTGAAATTGGTAAAGACTGTACCATTCATTCGGGTGTGATCATAGGTAGTGATGGATTTGGATTTGTTCCTAATGAAAAAGGAGAATATAACAAAGTGCCTCAAATAGGTAATGTAATTATTGAAGATAATGTTGATATAGGATCAGGAACTACCATTGACAGGGCGACATTGGGTTCAACATTCATCCGCAAAGGAGTTAAACTGGATAACCAGATTCAAATAGCCCATAATGTTGAAGTAGATCAAAATACTGTAATTGCTTCTCAAACCGGAATTGCAGGATCAACAAAAATTGGAAAAAATTGCCAGATTGGAGGGCAAGTAGGAATAGTTGGGCATATTATTATTGGTAATAATGTGAAGATTCAGGCACAATCGGGTATAGCAAGATCTATTAAAGATAATGAAGTTGTGCAGGGTAGTCCTGCTTTACCATATAGTGATTATAATAAATCATATGTTTATTTTAAAAATTTACCTTCATTGGCCAAAAGGATTGATGAATTAGAAAAAAAGATATCTACAAAAGAATAATAATTATGAGTGTTAAACAAAGAACAATTAAAAAGGAAGTATCTATACAAGGTATTGGTTTGCATACAGGTAATGTTGTTAAGTTAACATTTAAACCTGCCGATGTGAATTCAGGGTTGAAATTCAGGAGAACTGATCTCGAAGGTCAGCCTGAATTAGAAGCTATTGCCTGTAATGTTACAGATACACAAAGAGGTACCAGTCTGGAAAAGAATGGTGTTGTAATTAATACTTCCGAGCATGTACTTGCAGCAATCATAGGTTTAGATATTGATAATATAATTATTGAGTTAAATGCTCCTGAACCACCTATAATGGATGGTTCTTCCATATTTTTTATTGAAGCTCTTGAGAAAGCGGGAGTTGTTGAACAGGAAGCTGAAAGAGAGGTTTATGAAGTAAAAGAGATCATTACTTTTAAAGATGATGAAACAGGAAGTGAGATCATGATCATGCCATCTGATAAATATGAAGTGACCACCATGGTTGACTTTGGTACAAAAATATTAGGAACACAAAATGCAAGTATTCATAATATAAGTGAATTTAAAAAAGAAATAGCTGCTGCCAGAACATTTAGTTTTTTGCATGAAATTGAAATGTTATTGGATAATGATCTGATAAAAGGAGGAGATCTTAATAATGCCATAGTTTATGTTGATAAAAAAATATCAGATGAAACTATGGAAAAATTAAGTAAAGCTTTTAAGAAAGAATCTGTAAAGGTAAAACCAAATGGAATTCTTGATAATTTAACTTTGCACTGGGCAAATGAAGCAGCAAGGCATAAATTATTAGATGTAATAGGAGACCTGGCTTTGATAGGTGTAAAAATTAAAGGGAAAGTCATTGCTACAAAACCTGGTCATAAGATAAATACCAGTTTTGCTAAAAAGATGAGAACCATGATAAAGATCGAGAAACGAAATAAAGTTCCTCAGTTTGATCTGAACCAGCCACCATTGATGGATATTCACCAAATTATGGAAATCTTGCCTCATCGCCCACCATTTTTATTGATAGATAGAATTATAGAATTATCTGAAACACATGTTGTTGGGATGAAAAATATAACAATGAACGAACCTTTTTTTGTTGGTCATTTTCCCGGAGCTCCGGTAATGCCAGGCGTATTGCAGGTAGAAGCAATGGCACAATGTGGCGGGGTTTTGGTGTTGAGTACCGTTCCAGATCCTGAGAATTATTTGACATATTTTATGAAAATGAATAATGTTAAATTCAAGCAAAAAGTTTTGCCGGGAGACACCTTAATATTTAAGGCAGAATTAATGGGACCAATACGTCGAGGTATTTGTCATATGCAGGCCTATGGTTATGCAAACAACAAATTAGTTGTAGAAGCTGAGTTGATGGCGCAAATTGTTAGAAATCCCGACAAGTAAATTTTTCAATTAAAAAATAAAACAAATGAATCAACCATTAGCTTATATTCACCCCGATGCCAAGATAGCAACGAACGTTGTGATAGAGCCTTTTTCAACCATTCATAACAATGTAGTAATAGGTTCCGGTACCTGGATAGGTTCCAATGTAACGATTATGGAAGGAGCAAGAATTGGTAAAAATTGCAAAATATTTCCGGGAGCAGTAATTTCTGCTATTCCACAGGATCTAAAATTTGAAGAAGAAGATTCTTTGGTTGTTATTGGTGATAATGTCACTATAAGAGAAGGTGTAAGTGTGAACAGAGGAACAAAAGCTTATGGAAAAACAGAAATAGGTGATAATAGTTTGATTATGGCAACAGCACATATTGCACATGATTGTATCATCAAAAATAATGTAATTATCGTGAATGGAGTGATGCTTGCCGGTCATGTTGAAGTAGGTGAGTATGCGATCATTGGAGGTTTGTCAGGAATACATCAATTTATACACATTGGAAAACATGCAATGATCTCTGGTGGTTCACTAGTAAGAAAAGATGTACCTCCATATGTAAAAGCAGCTAAAGAACCTTTATCTTATATCGGGATCAATTCGATAGGTTTACGTCGTCGCGGATATTCACCTGAGAAAATTAATGAAATTCAGAATATATATAGAATTTTATTTCAAAAGAATAACAATACAACACAGGCTTCTCGAATTTTAGAAGCAGAAGTGGATGTGAGTCCTGAAAGAGATGAAGTTTTGGAATTTATCAAGAACTCCCAAAGAGGGATAATGAAAGGATATACAAGTAATTTTTAAATAAAAACAAGAAAAATATATAATGGCAAATACATCAGATATTAAAAAAGGACTTTGTATCGTATACAACAATGATACCTATAAAGTTATTGAATTTCAACATGTTAAACCAGGAAAAGGTCCTGCTTTTGTTCGTACTAAATTAAGAAGTCTTACTTCTGGAAAAGTATTGGACAATACATTTTCTGCAGGACATAAAATTGTGGAAGTTAGAGTTGAGACCCGTAAATATCAATATTTATATCCGGAAGGAGATACTTATCATTTTATGAATACTTCTGATTATAATCAGATCACTTTAGAAAAAGATTCTTTGGATGCGCCCGATCTGATGAAAGAAGGTGAAATAGTTACAATAATCATTAGAACTGAAGATGAATTACCATTATCTGTTGAGATGCCTTCACATGTATATTTAGAAGTGACACATACAGAACCTGGTGTAAAAGGTAATACAGCAACCAATGCTACTAAGCCTGCTGTTGTAGAAACAGGAGCAAAGATCAATGTTCCATTGTTTATCAACGAGGGTGATAAGATTAAAATCGACACAGAAAAAGGAGCATATTTGGAAAGAGTTAAAGAATAAGTTAGTTATGAAATTTCCAAAAACTTACACTTTAAAAGAAGTAGCTCAAATTACAGATACTGAATATGTTGGAGATGATAATTTTCCTGTAAAAGGTATTAACGAGATTCATGTTGTCGAACCGGGAGATGTAGTTTTTGTCGATCATCCTAAATATTATGATAAGGCATTAAATTCTGCAGCAACTGTTATTTTGATCAATAAAAATGTAGAATGTCCTGAAGGGAAAGCATTATTGATTTCTGATGATCCATTTAGAGATTTTAATAAACTGTCTGTTTTCTTTAAACCTTTTCAATCCAGTGATCAAAATTTATCTACCTCTGCAAAAATTGGTAAGAACACCATAATTCAACCAAATACTTTTATTGGTAATAATGTGGTTATTGGTGATAATTGTTTGATTCATCCTAATGTAACCATTTATGATAATTGCATTATTGGAAACAATGTTACTATTCATGCGGGAACCGTTCTTGGGGCAGATGCTTTTTATTACAAAAACAGACCTGCAGGTTATGATAAATTAATTTCATGTGGACGAGTGGTGATAAAAGACAATGTAGATATTGGCGCAAACTGTACTATTGATAAAGGTGTAACGGGTGATACTACGATTGGAGAAGGGACAAAATTAGATAATTTAATTCAAATTGCTCATGATACAGTAATTGGTAAAAAGTGTTTAATGGCTTCTCTGACTGCTGTTGCAGGATGTACGGTTATTGAAGATGAAGTTACCATTTGGGGACAATGTGGTATTGTTAGTGGAATTACAATTGGTAAAAAAGCAGTTTTAATGGCACAATCTGGAGTGTCGAAATCTATTGAAGGAGGTAAAGTTTACTGGGGTTCTCCGGTAACAGAATTGCGTGATAGACAAAGAGAATTGATTGCAATTAGAAAGCTACCAGAGTTACTAAAAAAAATGAAATAAATGTGACCTTCATTCAAAAGCAATATTATACTTTTGTATAGTTCAAATTTATTTGAATTTCGATAAAAACTAATTTATAAAAATATATTAAAATGAGTGTTTTAGTAAATAAAGATTCAAAAATTATAGTTCAGGGCTTTACAGGTAGTGAAGGTACTTTTCATGCCACACAAATGATTGACTACGGAACAAATGTTGTAGGGGGTGTTACTCCCGGTAAAGGAGGTCAGTCTCACTTAGATAAACCAGTTTTTAATACAGTTGCTGATGCAGTAAAAGAAGTTGGAGCAGATACTTCCATTATTTTTGTGCCACCAGCATTTGCAGGTGATGCGATCATGGAGGCTGCTGAAGCAGGAATCAAAGTGATTATTTGTATTACAGAAGGTATTCCTACAGCTGATATGGTAAAAGTAAAATCGTATGTTGATCAAAGAGATTGCCGTTTGGTTGGTCCAAACTGTCCGGGAGTTATTACTGCAGATGAAGCAAAAGTTGGTATCATGCCAGGTTTTGTATTTAAAAAAGGTAAAGTAGGTATTGTTTCTAAATCAGGAACTTTAACTTATGAAGCGGCAGATCAGGTTGTTAAACAAGGTTTGGGTATCACAACTGCTATTGGTATTGGTGGTGATCCAATTATTGGAACAACTACCAAAGATGCAATTGAAATGTTTATGAATGATGATGAAACAGAAGCGATTGTAATGATTGGTGAAATTGGTGGTCAATTAGAAGCAGAAGCTGCAAGATGGATCAAAGAAGATGGTAACCGTAAACCTGTGATTGGATTTATTGCTGGTCAAACTGCTCCAAAAGGGAGAACCATGGGTCATGCCGGAGCTATTGTTGGTGGAAAAGACGATACTGCTCAGGCAAAAATGGATATTTTAGCTGCAAATGGAATTTATGTTGTTGAATCTCCTGCTGAGATTGGATTAAAAGTTGCAGAAGTTTTGAAAAAATAATGAATGATTGATTTGTTAAACTTATCTTAATAAATTGATTAAATTTTTATGATAGCCTGTTCTTCAATATATTTGAGAGCAGGCTTTTGCATGTATTAACCTGATGAATATGATGATTCAGGATAATTTGAAATGAATTTGACATTTTATTTTTGATTGATAAAGTATCTTTGTTAAATTGATTATATTTGAGTTCAATTTTTTTAAAAAATATATAAAATGAAATTACTACAGGATAAAACAGCTATTATTACCGGTGCTGCAAGAGGGATTGGTAAATCAATTGCATTAAAGTTCGCCGAACAGGGGTGTAATGTTGCATTTACCGACTTAGCTATTGATGATAATGCTAAAGAGACAGAAAGGGCACTTCTTGAAATGGGAGTAAAAGCAAAAGCCTATGCATCTGATGCAAGTAGTTATGAAGATACACATAAGGTGGTAGATGAAATTATGAAGGAGTTTGGACAAGTAGATATTTTGGTTAATAATGCCGGAATAACAAAAGATACTTTATTGATGCGTATGTCAGAAGAGCAGTGGGATTTGGTAATTAATGTAAATCTGAAATCTGTTTTTAACTTTACAAAAGCAGTACAACGTATTATGCTTAAGCAGCGTAGTGGCTCTATTATTAATATGAGTTCAGTTGTTGGTCTTAATGGTAATGCAGGTCAAACTAACTATTCGGCTTCTAAAGCTGGAATTATTGGTTTTACAAAATCGGTTGCTAAAGAGTTTGGTTCCAGGGGAATTAGAAGTAATGCAATTGCTCCGGGTTTTATTATTACAGAAATGACAGGAAAACTGCCTGAAGATGTAAGAAAGCAATGGGAGAGTCAAATTCCATTAAGAAGAGGGGGTACACCTGATGATGTTGCTGATGCCTGTGTATTTTTAGGTTCTGAAATGTCATCATATATTACAGGACAAGTTCTAAGTGTTGACGGTGGAATGTAAACATAAAATTTGTTAGATAATTATTTTAATGAATTGGGTTGCCTGAAAAGTTTATTATTTATATAAATGAGATTCTACCACTTTGGTTGGAATGATATTGTGTATTTCTTTTCAGTCAGCCTATTTCTTTTTTAAACAAATTGCTTTAAAGTATATTCAATGAATACGGTTACGGTTATTTATTTTGTTTTAGCAATTCTTTTCACTTTTCTGATAGTTTATTTTCAATATTTTTTTAAAGAAAAAAAGTATAGCGATAGAAATATACTGGCTTTTCTTCGGTTTGTAACTTTACTTTCTGTTTTAATATTGTTGATAAATCCCAAAATTGTAAGAAATAAGTTTTTAACGGTTAAACCGGAATTGATCATTGCTATTGATAATTCAGAATCTATACAATTGAATAAACAGGATTCTATTGTTCGATCCTTATCAGAGCAATTGCGAAAGAATAAAGACCTTCAAAACAGATTTCGCATCTCTTCTTATTCATTTGGAGAGGAGCTGAGAAATAATTCAAATCTCACATTTCAAGAAAACAGAACCAATATTCATACTGCTTTAACAGAGCTTACTTCTTTATTTAAAAAAGAATTAGCTCCTATAATTATAATGACTGATGGTAATCAGACATATGGTAATGAATATAAATATTTAAGATCGAATCAACCGGTTTACCCAATTATTGTTGGTGATACCATACAACCATCAGATTTAAAAATAGACCGGATAAATATAAATTCATATTCGTATTTAAATAATAATTTTCCTGTGGAAGTTTTTATTTATTATTCCGGTAAGGAGGAGGTAAGGACAAAATTTATGGTAAAAGAGAAAGGTAAAACTATTTTCACTAAAAACCTTTTGTTTTCAAAGAATAAGAACAGTGAACTTATCACCTTTAAATTACCTTCAGAAAGTGTTGGAAAACATTTATACAGATCGAGTATTGTTCCATTTAGGAATGAGAAAAATACAATTAATAATACAAAGAATTTTTCAGTTGAAGTAATTGATGAACAATCTACTATTGGATTGGTTTATGATATGTTACATCCTGATATTGGCATGTTAAAAAGGAGTATTGAAACCAATAAACAACGAAAGGTCCATTTGATAGATCTGAATTCTTCTGAATCTGTTAAAAACAACAATGATGTGTATATTTTGTACCAGCCAAATGATAAGTTTCAAAGTGTTTTTAAAGAAATTAAAGAATTAAATAAAAATTATTTTATCATTACAGGTACACAAACTGACTGGAATTTTTTAAATGAGATACAAAGTGATTTTAAAAGCAATGTAGGACAAACGAACGAAAAATATTTCCCAATATTTGATATAAAATTCAGTAATTTTTATATGGAAGATATTGGGTTTTCTGAATTTCCTCCATTGGAAAACACTTTTGGTACTGTAAAATTTTCAATTCCTATGCACTCGATACTTTTAAATAGTGTAAACGGGATTGAAATAGATTCTCCTATGTTAGCGGTTTATACTGTTGAAAATAACAGAAGAGCTGTGCTGTTTGGTGAAAATATCTGGAAATGGCGAAGTAGTTACTTTGGCATTCATAATTCATTTATTCCTTTTGATCAGTTTGTCAATGATATTATCCAATATTTATCTGTTTTTAACAGGAAAATACCAATTGAACTGGATTATGAACCATTTTATCATGCTAATGAGCAAATTAAAATAAAAGCAAAAACCTATGACAGTAATTTTAATTTTGATACAAATGCTGTACTGGAATTAAGGATCAAAGGAATTGCTGAAATCCTACCTTTTGTTTTAACAGGCTCAAATTACGAAGCAAATGTTTCCAATTTGAAAAGTGGGAATTATGAATTCTTAGTAAAAGATATTAAAAAAGGTAATCAAATAGCCGGGGCATTTACTATTGGAGAGTTTTCAGTTGAACAGGAATTTAGTTACTCAAATGTCAATGATCTGAATTTGATTGCAAAAAATTCTGGAGGAAGTTGTTTTTATCCGAATCAGAAGAATAAATTGATTGATCTATTGCTGCAAGATAAGAGATTTGTAAGCACGCAGAAGGAGAATAAAATTAAGGTTTCTTTAATAGATTGGAAGTGGCTTTTAGGTTTAATTGTCTTATCTTTGGCGCTTGAATGGTTTATCCGAAAATATAGAGGTTTGGTGTAAATGAATTCAAAATAATCAGATTTTAATCTTTAATTAATTTAATATGGCACAACAACCACAATTACAAGTCCCGAAAGGGGTTTTACCCTTAGTTTTTATAGGGATTTTAGCAATAATATTTATTTCTAAATCAACTGTAACCATAGATTCCGGTGAGGCCGGTGTTTTATGGAAGCGTTTTGGAGGAGGGGTAGTTACTGATCAACCACCATTAGGTGAAGGTTTTCATTTGGTGGCACCCTGGAATACTGTTATTGTATATGAAGTAAGACAACAAGAACTTACAGAAAAAATGCAGGTATTATCTTCAAATGGTTTAGATATTCAGTTAGAAGCAACAGCATGGTATCAACCACAACAAGAAAAATTAGGGTTTTTACACCAAACCAAAGGTCAAAATTATCTAGACAGGGTTTTAAAACCGGCAATTCGCTCAGCAACCAGATCGGTTGTTGGTAGATACACTCCTGAACAGATATATTCTTCTAAAAGAGATGCAATTCAGGAAGAGATCTTTGATGAGACAAAAAAAATTGTTGAAGATCAATATATTCAATTGAATGATGTTTTGGTGAGAGATGTAACTTTACCAGGAGCGATAAAAGATGCAATTGAAAGAAAATTAGATCAGGAACAACAATCATTAGAATATGAATTTAGGTTGATAACTGCTCAAAAAGAAGCGCAAAAACAGATAATTGAAGCACAAGGTAAAGCAGATGCAAACAAGATTTTAAGTGCATCATTAACTGAAAAAATCCTACAGGATAAAGGTATTGAAGCTACATTAAGATTAGCAGAATCTCCTAATGCAAAAGTTGTTATTATTGGTAGTGGAAAAGATGGAATGCCAATTATATTAGGTAATAACTAATAGATCATTTCTTTATAAATTGAATAAAGGCTACCATTATGGTGGCCTTTTTATTTGTGAGACTCTAAAAATTTATTACAAATTTTTGGTTAGTCGAACTAATCCCGCTTTTTCAGCGGGATCTCAGTTATTCAATTTGTAGATTTTGCTCTTTTGTTTTGTTCTTAAAGAATATCCATAAATAAATATATCGGGTGTATAAACCAATTAATATTGGAATAAGTCCTATTGCAAATACTTGAAATTGAAAGATCCAAAGAAGAACCAAAATGTCTAATAGGGCTAATAAAGTGAATATATAATAGTAGCTTATAAGACGATCTTTATTGATTATAAATGCAAAGATCAAATTGGGTGCAAATGCCCAAAGTATATTGAAATTATTGGCTGTTGCCGAATGATCTGTTGCAAACCATAGCAATAGCACAATTATACCTGTTATTCCGGTAATACCAAATATGACAGTATCTAAAACTTTATTTCTTTTGTTGTTTTTATAATCTTTGATGGTCAATAAAATGACAATGATAGCTAAGAAGCTAAAAATCAAAAAAGGTTTAAATATGGAATTGTTTTGAATTTGCTCATCTTGATCCAATAGTATTTCTTCTGTACGTTTAACAATTGGCTTCGCCTTTCCATTTTCGTTGATGCTAATTTTTTCAAAAGCACTAAAAACATAATCGGGTAAGAACATATATTCTTTTGCTGTTGCCTTTCTGTCAATAACAGAGCCAAGTGCAAGGTCGATACCAAAAGAACTCCATGGTAAATATGTAGTGTATTGATAGATAAGATCGCGATGTGTATAATCGTGTTTGTCAAAATTATTATCAAACTCAATTTTCTTTCCTAAAACGGTTTCTAAGACATCATACAGTTTAGTTGAGCAATTATCAAAAAAGAAGTCGTATTTATAAGATCTGTTTTCAGTTTTAGCATTATTTTCCAGGAAATCAGATATCTTTTGAACTTCATTGTTTGTTAGATCTAAAACCTGCCCTTTTACCCATCTGTTTTCTCTGTGATAACCTTGTAAAAAAGCTCCAAAATTATAAGCCCTTAGGTCATATAACAATTTGCCTTGAGTGAATTTTAAATAGAAATTATCTGTATCAAAATTAAAAGTGCCATAATTGTAAACCTTATCGATCTTGTTAGGTATATCATGCACTCTAAAAGCACTATGACCAAAGGTTGCATACAATTCATTATATCCCGGACCACAGGTGATCACACTTATTTCTGCATGTGGAGAAAGTTGGATATTTTGCGATTTACCTGCAAATGAGATAAGGAAAAAAAGTATAACTAATTTTTTCATATTTTTATTTATCTAAAATAGCTAAAATCAACTTTAACTGAAAATATATTAGAAAACAAAGTGCCGCTTGCACCTGCAATATTTGCTAAAGCATAATCTATTTGAATCCCTTTATATCTAAAGCCAACTCCAAAATTAGGTTCAATGGAAGTGGAGGTGCCACCATCAAAGTCCGTGTAGTTTTGAAGATTATTGATACCGGCCCTTAAAAAAACCATATTTATATAATCAATTTGAAATCCGAATGCCGGATCAATACTGATAAATGAGGTAGAGATGAGATCATTGGTTTGTGCAAAGCGCATATTAAGATCAATCTCAGTTAAAATATTAAAATCTCTAAAAATATGAAATGATTTTGCTACACCAAATTGTGCCTTTGGTTTTGTTAATTCTAAGGTTTCGGGTTCTGTTTGATTTTCTCCCGGAAGGGCATTTTGAATTTTTGCAAATTCATCTTCATCAACTGTCCAAGCATTGAAAGTAGTTGTGATATCACGAAGCATTAATCCAAATTTCCATTCTGAATCTGTTTGAAACTGAATCGCTGCATCAAGTCCAAACCCCCAGGAAGAAGCAAAGTCACCTATGATCCTGTGCACGATCTTTCCGTTGAAACCTACATCAAATCCTTTAATAGGTAGTCTTCTTGCATATGCCAAGTTAAAGGCATAATCTGCTGCCGAAAACATACTGATATTATCATAATTAATATTTCCCTGGTTATCAATTAATTCTGTGGTATTTAAAATATCATCTACACCAAACCTTATTAAAGCGATAGCAAAAGTACTTTCTTCATTAATTGGCTTGGCAAAACTTGCATAGTCGTATTTTCCAATTCCCTGAAAATATTCGGCATGCATCAAAGCACCTTCAAAATCCTCTACATTTACCAATCCGGCAGGATTCCAGTAAATAGAATTCACATCATTACTGGAAGCAATTACCGCTTTTCCCATTCCGAAAGCAGCAGCATCAACACCAATATTCAAAAACTCATTGGAGTAATTACGTATTGCCTGACCGTAAATTAATTCAGTAAAAAGGAATATAATCAGAAAATATTTTTTCAAATTCAAATGCTTGATTTTTTACAAAACTACATATATTTTTTCATTGTAAATAGATATTATCCCGAATTAAGAATTGCTTAAAAAATCTATGATCCTGTTTTCTAACCAATGATTATTTGATGTAGATAAACTTGAATTAAAGCCAACATGACCTCCATGATTAGTGAGCT
>Ga0190293_1000126_pt1 | contig 26142 bp, 20 predicted proteins | sample 48693001_MG_FD_161671 | JGI IMG/M metagenome (GOLD analysis project Ga0190293, IMG submission 161671) | Hydrothermal vent microbial mat bacterial communities from Southern Trench, Guaymas Basin, Mexico - 4869-30-0-1_MG | ecosystem: Environmental > Aquatic > Marine > Hydrothermal vents >...
CACCCATGCAGTCGTTTGAGGGACGGGAATATTGTACTGAGCAACCGGGGCAATCGGGGACGTTCGTAAGTTCATCAAGCTAGCTGGAGTAATAATAGCGCAGCAATGCACTATGACGACTTCGTCAAATAAAACGTGATTATTAGGTCAACGCGCTTGATGAACTTACGAACGTCCCCCCCCTCACCCCTCACCGCTCCAGGTCTGCGATAACCCTTCGTACGTCTTCAGCAAGTTCGACCTGTCCTGAATCCTCCAGGAGATCGGCATAATCAGAGAGCATCTCAAGGTACTCCCCGAAACTCATCTCAACGTCATCAGGATAATTGCCGGGGGAGAGGATGGAGAGATGAAGCTGGTCATTTGTCAGGTTTCGCGCGAGGCTGCTTGCGTCACTCAGGCACTCCATTGCTGTCTCCAGGGGTACTCCTGAATCGACCAGAAGATTCACTTGATCGAGAGCGCCACCGAGGAGGAGGATGCACATCTCTCTGCCGTAGTAGTTGCCTCCCGGATACATCACCGACCATCCTTCATCAAGCATCCCCTCGAAGTCACCTGCTCTGCTGCAGACCCGCATCCGCTCAAGGGCTTCGAGGTAGTAGTCATGACCTGATGCATCGAGAAGAAGTAGTTCCCCATCATCGCTGAATTCATATGTGGCCAGATAGTAGTTCGCACTGAACGGATACTGGGAGTAGACAGAGAGGATGTTTGTCTCTTCTTCGAAACCCGCATAGGTCTTTGCAGGATTCAGCAGTCCTGGGAACGGGGCAGAATTTGTAATGGGTGCTGCCGCACTGTCGGGACTCAAGGAAATATATACCTGGAAGCCGTCTGCATTCTCAATGTATGCGAGGTAGACTGGACCCTCATTATCGGGGTAATTCTCTACCTGTATCGGCATGTAGTAGCCTGACAGAACAAGCAATATCATCAGGAAGCTCATGATTCCTCCAAAGCATGGGGTCAGAGGTAAATTCGTTAAGCGCATTGGCGTGATAATCGCGTAACTGCAATAAACTACGCCCTATTGAAAGTACCCGCATGTATTGCTCCAACCAGTTTAACGAATTTACCTCTGACCCCGGTTCACCCCGGTTCACATTATGATAACAGCAAACTACCGAAGGGAGTCGGAAATGACCAGGAGCGAGATACTTGAATTTGTGAAGAAGAACACCACATCTTTCATGTCCACGATTGATGATGGAGAGCCCAGAGTGAGGGGCATGGACACCGCTGTGGTGGATGAGAAAGGCCTTACTTTCCTGACAGGCGCAAACAAGGATGTCTGCAGGGAACTCCTCGCGGATCCTTCCGTCGAACTCTGCTACTGGACTCCAGGAGAGGGCATTCAGCTGAGACTCAGGGGGAAACTGGAGAAGTTGGATGACGAAGAACTTAAGAGGAACATTGTCGAGAACAGGTTCACATTCCTGAAACCCATCGCTGAGCAGTACGGCTGGGAAGCTTTCGTCCTGTTCAGACTCGCTTCAGGAACGGGCAGGATATGGGCTGCCAAACACCCCGCTGGAGGTAATGATACCTTCGAGTTCTAAAGACGAAGAGCGGGTTCGAACGCACAGATCTGATTTTCATTCGGAGGAGGGGGCATGCGAATATTCAGGGAGACTTTCATAAGCGGTAGGCCAGTAGTGGATGGGCGCGGAGCCGGACCCGTCAGATGGGCTGTCTTCCTGGTCAGTTCCTTCGTCTTCTCCTTCTCTCTTACCATCATGTATCACGGCATGAGGGGTGTTATGATGCTTGGCGGCTTCGTAGCATCCGGCGGACCTTATGAGATCGCGCATCCTGCTCCTGACTGGGTATGGCTGATGCCAGTCGCTGTTCTGCTGATGGTCATTTCGATATTTGCATCCATCTTCAGTGCCCTTCGGATCAATGGACCGAATATCATGGCCCTTTCATGGTCAGCTCTCTTCACTTCGCTGGGCTGGAATTTCCTGCAGTACGGCTTCGGCATTGGTATGGGAGGTCAACTTGCGGTGGGCTGGATAACCTGTGCCGTCGTATTTCTCCCGATGGGACTCCTGCCGCTGATCTTCGTGCTGCGGTCCTTCTTCAGATCACTGAATGCACGGAGGAATGCACTCGACAGTGAGTATGCGCCGCCTACAGAGCAACCTCATCAGCTCTCGTGGAGCGCTTCGCTTCTGCTGCAGGTCATATTGTGCGGACTGGGAGTATGGCTCGGGATATTCGTATTCAGCAGCGTATCCTGAGAGCCACGCCGAAAGGATCAATCCTCTGAGAGCTCCTCCTGTACCTGTCTGTCCACACGGGAGAAGTTCAGGGAGTTCCGTTTCCCTGATGCCTAGGTATCCCTTTGTCAGGTCCTCCACTCTACATCGATAGTTGACTAGTCCAGAATCACGAAACTCTCATTTAGCTCAATCTCCCCAGCTTCCAGCCTGCAGAAGTAGATTCCCGGCTGGAGTCCGGTCACTATGAAATTTCCATTTCCATCCGGGTCAGTCTCTGGTTCCATGGCAAGAACCAGTCTTCCTGCCAGATCGAAGATCGAAACCTCTGCAGCACCAATCCCCGTAACCGAGTAATGGATGCTGGTCGACATCCGGGAGGGATTCGGGAAGATCTCGAGGTCGGTGGTCGTCGTCCCTCCACCTTCTTCGCATCCTGTGAGGTTCCAGTTCAGGAAGACGTCCGCCAGTACTGCTGGAGAGGAGCTCTCTTCCATAAGGATGACGATGTACTGGAAGTAGCTGTCGCCGTCCGTCAGAATCCCCCCGAGGTTCAACGGAAACGACAGCGAGTCGGACCATTCCCCCATGTTCTCCGGATCGTCCGATGCGCGGACCTGCACGAGGAACTCACCCTCCCATCCGGTTCCAAGATCGATAGCTCCCCAGAGTGGATCCTCCCCCAGGTCGAGGATGCTGGACTCGATGAAACCCGACACCGGTTCGCCGCAGACCTCCCACCATCGGATCTCACCCGCGGTGTACGCGGAGCAGATCGCATCGGGATCCCCGTCGCCGTCCAGATCCGCAGCGCAGGCCTCTCCTGGATTGAGATAGGACGGTTCGATGATGTTCTTTCTCCAGAGTGTTCCCAGGCCGTCCAGGTTCTCCCAGATTGTCACGTTGTCCTCGTCGAAGCTCTCGCTGACGACATCGAGATCACCGTCCAGGTCGAAATCCGCCACTCCTGCTGAACCGGGAGCCCCGTACCCAGTAGCTATATCGTGCCGGGAGAAAGAACCTCCGCTTCCATCCATGTTCTCCCACCAGGCAAGCGCATTTCCGGAATATGCGGCACCGAGGATATCCGAATCCCCATCGCCATCGAAATCGAGAGCGGTCAGATCTATGGCGAAGTCGAAATTCACATCAACGATGTGCTCGGTCCACGGAGGACTCCCGACTCCGTCCGTGTTCTCGAACCATCCCACTCCTCCGAATCCACCTGCCAGGAAGTCGGTGTCACCGTCACCGTCGATGTCACCGAGGTATGTAGAGGAGGGTTTGTCGTACGATCCGAAAACTACATGCCTCGCCCAGCTTGTGCCTATACTGTCGAGGTTCTCGAACCAGAGGAGATCCTCATTCCACATATCGGCAGCAGAGATATCTAAGTCCCCATCACCATCCACATCTGCCGCATGAATGCCGTCTCCGCCATGCAGATTGGACACTAAGGTATGTCGCGTCCAGCCGGAGCCGGTTCCGTTGTTCTCCCACCAGGCGACGATGCCGTCTGAACTCCCTCCCGATGTGGTTCCAAGCACATCAGCATCCCCGTCAGCATCCAGATCGACGCAGAACAGGGAGGTAGGCACATCCACACTTGAGTCCAGCGTATGCTGTACTACGAATGTACCGGGCTGTGTATCACTGTTCTCCCACCAGTCGATCCGGTCATTCAATTCGGAACCGCATACAACATCAATATCACCATCACCATCCAGGTCCGCCGTCTCGATGCAGCCGCCGTATGGATAGTAATGGTCGACGTAGTGCATCGATGGCTGCGCCCAGCCGAAAGGAAGAAGGGACACGAATCCAGGGATGGATGTTGCATCTGCATTGCTCCCGCCATGGTAGGCAGTCGCCCAGTCGGACACCGGTCCCAGTATACCAGCACCGCCGCTCCAGTCGGTCTGGGTCGCCGTACCGGAGACCACTACAGCACAGCACACGGAAAGCAGTAGTGTTGTCGCTCTCATACCTCTCCCCCTCGCAGCGTTCCTACTTGGTCAGTTCCTCCCTCGATTGCATCACATCTATGGTCAATCTGTCTCGAAGCCGGCCTTGATGCCCCCCCAGGAAGTCTGAGAAAGTGCTTCCGGGAGGACTGTGAGGGTGCATGGGAAGAGAGGTTCGTCCCAGAAGACATCGGTATCCACGACGCCTGTAAGGAACTCGAGGACCACTACTCCCTCCATCTCGTCGTTCTGGATGGTGACGGTAGCAGTCCAAACGGATCCCAATGCCCCCTGCAGGGGGCCATCAGCGATCATGTATGCCCAGTATCCCCATGGAGGACTGGGGTGGTCGCCATCGATATACTCCTCCAGGATATAAAGCGTATCTCCGACTGCCGGATGGAGAGTACCGGTCGTTCCTGGCCCCTCGAACTCTCCACCGATAGATGCCCATCCGTTGGGGAGCATTATCGCTACCCATCCGTAAATCACTTCCTCCTGTCCGCTCGTCACCGTAGCCGTAACCTGCGCCTCGAACGTACTGGAAACCGGTATCTCTTCCGGCGCCTGTACGTCAGTGGTCTCGACGCATCCGACCACGGTCACCAGCGAGAGAAGCAGCAGGGTCATCGTGAACCGGAGTCGACTTTCGAAGGATCTCATGTTCATCCCGTCACCTCACTATCACGAAGCGGTCCGCGAAAGTCTCCGCTCCGGTGTCCAGTACCGCGAAATAGATCCCCGGCATCATCTCGGGGAGGTCGATCTCCAGCGTACACGGTCTGTCAGCCTCAATGACCCCGGAATGAACCGTACGTCCTGCCATATCGACAATGCGAACAGAGGCTGCCAGCGAAGATGGAGCATGGAGGGTTACGGACGCGAATCCTATCGCCGGATTCGGGAAGACCTCGAAGTAGAACCTGTCCGGTGCGGGTTCCTCGATCCCGGTCTGATCCCAGGAGACGGTCACATCCTCCAGCACAGGCGTCTGCTCTATGCTGCCACTCAGATGTACCATGTACTGAACGTACCGATCGCCATCCTCCAGGTAGGCGGATATCCAGCCCGGACTCTCTATCTCCTCCGACCACTCCCCCATGTCAGTGTAGTTCGATGATGCCCGTATCCTGAAGACAACGTCGCTTCCTGCGGGTACTACCGCATTCCAGTCGATGGAGCCCCACGCCGGGCTGGTTCCGGTGTTCAGCACGGAGGATTCCAGAGTTCCCTCTCGAATACCCTCATTCCTCCACCAGAGCATCGGACCTGCGTAGCTCGCAGTGGCTATATCGAGCAGACCGTCCCCGTCGAAGTCGGCGATGCACGATGCAGAGAAGTCATCATCGTAGTGGTAATGTTGATCGAACCATTCAGCACCCGTTCCACGGTTCTCCCATAGGGTAAGCCCGTCCTCTCCAAACTCGCCGACCCCCGTACCAAGAACATCGATGTCCCCGTCCAGATCAAGATCTCCACAATATACGCTTCTAGCCTGATAATCTTCGTCGATTACACTGGACAGCCAGTTGAGACCGGTCCCGTCAGTGTTCTCCCAGTCGTGGATCCCGTCCCATGAACCGGTGACCACATCCACGTCACCATCGTTGTCCATGTCGAGAGCCTGGATACCCTCGGGACGATTCAGGTCGGTGGTGATGTCGTGTCTGGTCCAGGGGGAACTGGCACTGTTCTCCCACCAGGCGACCTCGTCCAGGTACCAGCTTCCCGCGACAGCATCCAGGTCCCCGTCGCCGTCTACGTCAGCCATCTCCAGCGTGTTGACAGCCTTGAACCCGGTATCGATATCCATCCTCTGCCAGCTGGTCCCGATGCCGTCGAGATTGCTCCACCATGCGATTCCATCGTCGTTGTGTGATGAGCAGACGAGATCCAGATCACCATCCCTGTCGACATCCGTCGGCACTACCTGATACGGACTCTCAAAAACAGTGTCGACCGTGTGCATGGTCCAGTACACCCCGGGAGCTGTGTCAGAGTTTTCCCACCAGACAATGCGGTCACCGTCCCGGTCGACCAATGCAATATCGGGGATGCTATCACCGTTAATGTCTGCGGCACGGGCATCCCACACATCCCCGCTCGCGCTCCCGAGCGCGTGCATGATCCATGTGGTACCCGAGCCGTCCACGTTGAGCCAGTACGTCGGACCTCCCCAGGCAGTCAGCAGATCGGGATTGCCATCGAGGTCCAGATCAACCGCCTGGACACTCACTCCTGCTCCGTCTGGGATGTCCATATATGTCATTACCGGTGAGGGATAAATTCCACCCGGATAGGAAACGTTGTCCGCAAGATGGAACAGGTCTCCCCATTCGGTTACCGGCCCGTAGGTGCCCGACCCGCCGCTCCAGTCCGTCTGGGTCACCGTACCGGAGACCGCTACGGAACAGTATACGGATAGCACAAGTGTTGTCACTCTCATACCTCTCCCCCTTGCAGCGTTCCTATTCCCCTAGCTCCTCCTGCACCTGCCGATCGACACGAGTGAAGTTCAGAGAATTCCGCTTCCCCGATGCCTGCAGGTATCCCTTGGTCAGGTCTTCTGTTGTGCTCTCCAGCATCTCCATGAAGAATCCCCAGTTCAACTGCTTCCTGGCATCCTCATCGTCCCCGTAAAGGATTTCGATAAGGTGTTCGATCATCTGGTCCAGCCCGTAGAGCTTGATATGCAGGAGCTCATGGATCACGACCTCCTCTAGATGAGCCGGATCGAGTTCCCGGTTCACCATCACCGTAGCCATCCTGTTGGACATATCGATCTTCACATCGCCGTTCTTGCGCCAGGTCTTCTCCACAAGAAGCGAGCGAATATCCCAGTCCCTCAGTCTGAGGATATCTTGCCAGTGCGCGACAATCTCCCTGATATCCACATCTGAGAACATGCCGCCAAGTTTCTTTCTGCTCATAGTTTCATACATCTTTCGATCAGCACATCTGAGCCCGTTTCCAGAACTACGAAGTAAAGACCGGGATCAATATCTGAAGCGTCCATTTGCACTGTATGTGCTCCTCGTGTTAACTCCCCGGAGCACAACTCCCTGATTAGTCTACCTGAAAGATCGAAGAGTCTGAGGTTCACCTGGCCAATCTCACCAGTGCTGAAATGAATCATCGTGAGCGATGTGAAAGGATTGGGCTCAGGGGATCGCAGATGGGAGTCGAACCAGGTGCTGCCACTTTCGATGGAGGTCAGGTACATCTCTATATCCAGTGTTGTTTCCGTTCCCGAGATTATCTCGATATCCTCGAAGGTCTGTGGTTCATACCCGTCGAGCGATGCCGTGATATTATAGGTGCCCGGATCCAGAACCATGCCGTAGTATCCGAATATGCAGGGATTCACGGATTCCACCCCCGTGGTGATCAGCACTTCCTCCACGGAGCCTGTCCCGCCGTTCAGGGAGACCGAGCCCAGCAGATGACTGATCTGCATATTCCCTGGAATCCAGAAGATGTCGAGGGTGTCTCCTTCCAGACCCACAACCGTTACGGTCAGTGAATCTCCCTCGAAATCGAGAAGGCAGAAGTGATGATCCCGGATCGCAGTGATCACATTCGGGAAATCCGGGTGCGGAGTACGGAGTGGGGCACCCCCGCCGCCGGTTGTGACATGATGAACAGCATTCCTGCATGCTCTGAGGTAGTAGTGGTTATGGCCCCCCAGAACCAATTGGACACCGTATAACTCGCATAGCGGCTGAAGAAGATTCTGAACGTCGTCATTGTTATAGACATGGCCGGTACCACCTGCGGACCAGCCCGGTTCGTGCAGCAGCACGATTTTCCAGGGACTGGATGATGAAGCGAGGTCACCCTCGATCCAGGAGACCTCCTCAGGGGAGAGTAGCCCCTGGCCGTAGGGATCGAAGTTGCTTGGATACTGGTCTACAATGGTGATATGTACCGGGCCGTAGTCGAACGACCAATATCTTCTATCGACATATGGGTGTGGGAAGTACTTCCCGAACAGGGGGGTATCAAGATCAATATCCGCGTAATCATCGAGGTACAGCTCATGGTTGCCCAGACATGCTGTAAGTGGCACTTCCTGCATCCTCTGTCTCAGGCGAGTCTGTGCATCGTTGAATAATTCCTGCTGCCAGGAGTCCTCCTCAGCCCCGAACTCGATGATGTCGCCCGAATGAAGAAGCAAAGTCTGATATCGAGGATGGAGCTCGTAGATATCCATCATCGCTCCAGAGACGGAATCATGGACCATGTAGTTGGACCTTGTGTCACCATAGGCCATAAGGCTTAGAGTCGAGTCAGTCGCTAAAGGCGCTGACCGGAAGGAGCCCGGGAGGGATGTACCTGAGCAGCTGACGGAGTAGTAATACTGTGATTCCGGATCGAGACTGTCTATTACGAAGGAATGCCGGTGATCGTCAGCGAACTCTGTTGTGGAAGCGCTGCCTGATGAATACGTTGTATCATTACCCCATTCTATGAAGCACTGAAGAGAGTCGTCCATCTGCCAGATCACGGTCATTTCAGCGGCAGTGCCGTTGAAAAGCAGCCACGGCGTCTTCAGGAAGGGACTGGCATCGCATACTTCCGGGAGAGGGGCAGCGAACGCGTTGCCTGATGCAGCCATCAGCACAATGAGACTCACCGATCTCAGTATCATCATGAAGTTGCTCCTTTACCTATGCAATATCCTCTTACTCGGAGAAGAGGGCCTTTACCATTCCCCACGAGGTCTGCACCAGACTCAGCGGAGAGATTTCAATTTCGTTGCCGTAGTGAGGAGGATCATCCCAGGCGTAGGAGTCCGGATCATCCGGGTCATATGTCCATCCTGCCTGAAAGGCGAGCCAGAATATTCCGGGAACCGAATCAGTCACCACTTCCAAGGTGACGTTTACATGGAAGGAGTCCAGCAGCACACTCGCCGAATCAGCGACGAAGCCCGACCAGACGTATCCGGTCGGCTCTCCGAACTGACTGAAGAGGTAATCGGAACAGATGGAGTTGTATGTCATTCCCCCTTCGCAATCCCCTGTGTAGTAAACTGTGTCCGTTGACCAGCCATCTGGCAGAAGGGCAGCACAATACCCGATCTCTCCCCCCTGATAGGGCAGGCATATCAGGTCCAGACCCACCTCGAAACCGCTGCTGGTATATCCAGTGGAGGGCATCTCTATGTTCTCTATTGATATTCCGCATGCGGATGACAGTATAGCCAGAGAGGTAACAGCTGACAGACAGATCAGGAATCTCCGGGGTCCTGATGCTGATGTTGATTTCTGTTGATACATTACATACCCCCCTACTTCAGCACTACCAGGCGGGAGGTGCGTATCTCCCCGCCCGAATCCATGGTCACAAAATAAACACCTGTGCTAAGTCCATCCGTCTCAAGCCGTAATGAATGGGGACCGGCTTCCAGTTCGGCGTCAGAGAGAATGGAGACCACTCTTCCGGAAAGGTCATAGATACACACGGAGACAGCTGCGGCTGCGTTCAGTTCGAATGCGGCAAAGGCGATATCCCGGCATGGATTGGGGAAGACCCGGAGCAGTTCTCTGATATCACCAGCATGCGGGTCGGGGCCGGATTCGATACCAGTCCAGATGCCTGCACCGTTTCCGCCGTAGGCTCCCATGTCGTTCCGGATCGTGCCCAGCGCAGGCCACGCTGCATATCCGGGATTCAGGGGATCTTCCGGGTCATTGAACTCCGGTGCAGTGTCCCCGGCGTCGATACAGGGAGAAGGTGCGAATTCATCGAGATGGTAATTACTCAGTGGTCCGGGGACGAATTCGGGAAGCGAATCGATGTTGTTATCGCCCCAGATGAGTACCGAAGGGGATGTCCAGTAGACCGACCCGATTCCCCCGTCAATATCACAGTAGTCGATTGATGCAAAACTCGTGTTGTGCTCGTAAAGCGCTATTTCGCTCCGCTGGGTACCTGCCAGGTTACCCCAGAGGATGTTGTTACGGATGGTGATATAACTACTGGGAGAGCCACCCTGCCAGAAGAATATCCCAGCCCCGGCATCATCCCTCCAGCAAGTGACATGGTTATTAGCAATGCTGTTGTTGATGATGTGTCCATAGGTCGAGCCTGAATCGGCACTCCAGTAGATGCCTGCGCCAAGACCGCCATAGCTGTAAGTAGCGGAATTCCCTGTGATGATATTGTTCTCGATGACCGCTGCCGCCGCCACACCTCCGCCGCCCCATCCCGATGTGTTGTCGCTGATGATGTTGTTCCGGATCTCGATCTCGACATTTTCGGATGAGTAGCAGCAGATACCCCCGCCTTTGAGCTTGCAGCCGTTGTCCGTAATGAGGTTGTTCTCAATCAGTCCTCCACCGAATACCGCACCTCCGGTGTAGGCATAATTCCCGGTGAATGTATTGCCCGTGATGAGAACCTCTTCTCCAAAGGTTCTTACGCCGCCACCGCGCCCGACCCAGATCGATCCGAAGCTGTTGTCCGTGAAGGTGTTTCCAGTCACGACCGTGGTCGAGTCGCAGGCGAGGCCTCCACCATGTGCGAAGTTGTTGGAGTTGCAGTAATTCTGATGGAGCAAATTCGAGGAGATCAGGGGAGAGCCTATTCTCGAAGAGATCCCGCCGCCTTCACAGTAATTACCGCTACAGGTGTTGTCCGATATCAGATTCTCCTCAATAAGGCTCTGCGAGCCCTCGAGGTAGATTCCGCCTCCGTACGCCTGGTAGCCATCAACCGAGTTTCCGGTGATGATGTTGCCGCGGATGGTCGGACTGGCCTCCAGGCAGTAGATGCCCCCGCCGTACTGGTAACCTGTCTGGTTATCCCAGTAGCCAGACCCTCCGGTGAGCGTAAAGCCTTCGACAATCGTGTCCGGTCCCTCGTTGTTCTCGAAGCGTACTACGCTTCCCTCGAATGGAGAGATCGGTTCCGAACCGTCGATGATGGTGGAGTCCGGTCCCAGTTCACTGAGAAGGACAACATCCTTTCCCAGAAAGGTGATGTTTTCGATGTAGGTTCCCGGGGCGACCAGAATGGTGTCTCCAGTCTGCGCCGCATTCAGTCCACCCTGTATTGTGGTGTAATCAGCTGGTATGTCTATGGTTGCTGAATAAGCCACGGAAGCCGCAACAAGTAGTAGAACACCGGATAATTCTTTGCATTTCATTGGGACTCCAATCTCTTAGTACAGCTTCACGCACCTTCCAGTACTGTAGCCATTAGTTGTCTCAAGGCGGTAGAAGTAGATCCCCGGAGAGAGGTCTGCTCCGCTCATCACAGCGGTGTGTCCGCCCTCTGGAAGCACAGCATCTACAAGGGTATCGACCAGTCTGCCGGAGAGGTCGAAGACCTCCAGGCGTGTCAGGCCGGCAGTGGGGAGATCGAAGCTGACCGTTGTCATCGAGGTGAAGGGATTCGGGTATACAGAGAGTTCCGCGAGAGCAGGCTGAGAAACCGTTTCTATTCCCGTTTCCTCGGCTACATAGTCAAAGAGTCGATCCATAATCAGTTGACAGACACTTTGTGAGCCGTAGTTCTGGAGTACTATCACAGCAGAGTTCTCAGAAGGACAGAAGTACATGGCGTTGAAACCGAAGTCTGCGACGGAATTACCAAAATGACCCCAGATGAGCCTATCGTAGAAACTATCGATCTTGCGCCACCCGAGGCCCCAGTTTGGATTGAGTTCAGGATATTGAATCGTCATCATGGTATCGATGGTGGTTTCCTGGAGGATTCGAATCCCATCGATCTCGCCGCCCTGCATAAATGCAACCAGGGGTGTAGACAATTCTGACGGATTCGACTTCAGAAGCCATCCTGCGTAACTCGGCAGGCTCGGATAGCCATAAGGGGCTGTGTATACCCCGCCGGAGTATCGGTATGGCACAGCCACATTCATTGTATCAACCGACGTGATGAGATAGGATGCCAGGTCCATGTCCAGAGGGTCGAAGATATACTCCCTGCAATGGAGGTCGAAGGAATCTGAAAATGTGCTGACCTGCTCAATGATGCCTGCGAGTATCGAAAAAGAACGATGATTGTTGTAGGAGAAATTGCTGCCCGGCTCCCAGTTGTAGAAGTTGGCAGTTGTATCGTACCAGATCCCACCAGGTACATAGACCTCTTCGATGTAGGCGGTGTTCGAGTATGTGCTGTCACCGACCTCAAATTCCCCGGAATAGAATAATGATGAGGCACGCAGGCTTGATGTATGGGATAAAATCATACGAGGGGTGATAGGAATGCTCGGAAAGTATGGATTACGAATATCATAGGGTAGGTAGTTGTTGATATCGGCATCCAGTTCGACGAGACCGTCCTCCCACAGCTGCATGAAGGCGATGGCAGTAATGAGTTTGGTCGTCGACCACATGTAAAAGAGAGTGGAGTCGTTAACGAGGGAGTCCGGGTAGGAGAAGTTTTTGCAGCCATAGACTCCACTCCATATCAGAGAATCCCCGCTGAAGGCGCAGGCAGAGAGTCCGGCCACATTCCGGGCTTCACAGAGGCTGTCTATGTATGCGTCAGGAGGATCTCCAGCCGCGAAGGCAGTGCAGATTACCACCAGAAGTCCAATGACCAGATATTTCATAATGATTCACCCCCCAGGATATTGAACCCCTGGCGGGAGACTGAGTCGTGCATGGAAGCTATAACACCTCATGAGGAGCCAAGGCAGATATGAGGCTCGTGCTGCTACAGCCTTCCCGCCCACTGCCCGTGTGAGCATTATGCCCGTGCACATTCACACAAGCAGATATACGAAAATCCCGTATATGCTATAAAGGTATTCACTTGTCCGAGGCATGTCAACAAGACATATATTGCATTGTAATATAGTAATAACATATTTAGCCGGTAGTATTTGAACCTTATCCTCCTGGAGGTGCTTGTACCGGTCTGGCTTTCCCGATGGTTTAGTTCGGAATCTTGACACCGTTCATCCGGCGCTCAATGCTTGTTATAGGTTGAACGACCGGAGGGGTCTCCGTGAATGATATGAACGACAGGCTGCTCGAGCTCCTGCGGGCAAGCGATGCACCTTTGCCCCCTGAAGAGATGGCCCGGCGGCTTGGTGTCGCTTACGATCAGGTTAGAGTGCATATAGATGCTCTCCGGAGGGGCGGTATACGGATCGACTTCGCTCCTGAGGAGGGATTCAGCCTGGGAAGAACTCCTGATCTGCTTTTTGATAAAGTTGTACAGAAGCATCTGAAGACCAGGATCATCGGCAATCGGGTGATCTTCCGGCATGAGGTGAACTCCACCAACAGTCTTGCGATGGCTCTTGCCAGGAATGACGAACCTCACGGCACCGTAGTTGTAGCCGACAGACAGACCGGCGGTAGGGGCAGGATGGGACGGAGCTGGGAATCACCAGCCGGAGTGAACATTTACATGTCTGTCATACTCCGTCCCCGGGTTCATCCTGAAATAGCCACTCAGATACCGATTCTCAGTGTTATTGCCGTATCCCGCGCACTGGAGAGATTCGAGCCCACGCTGAAGTATGGGATCAAATGGCCCAACGATCTTTACATCGAAAGTAAGAAACTCTCCGGTATCCTCTGTGAAATGCGGACCGGCAGAGTGGGAGTTCATTACCTGGTCGCCGGTATTGGTGTGAATGTGAACATGACCGGAATGGACGATAGCATCTCGGAGACCGCGACATCACTTTGCATCGAGACAGGGACGACACATTACAGACCAGTGCTGGCAGCTCTGATGCTTGAAGAGATCGAATTCGCATACGATGAATGGATCGAAGCCGGTGGGCTTCTACCCTTTATGGATTACTGGAGGGAGAGATCCATACTCAGGGGCCGAACTGTCTCCATCGGCTCGGGCCAGGACATGGTGACAGGTATAGCCGAGGGGCTGGCTGTTACCGGAGCCCTTCAGGTCCGAACCGGAAGGGGGCTGGAGGAAGTGTTCGCAGGGGATGCGAATATGTCTGTGCTGAAAGAATGAGGAAATAAGCCAGCAGTTGCCGGACGATGCACCGTGCTGTGCGGCACATATATTCTAGTACTCTTCAACTCACATAACAAAGAAGGATCCGCTCCGGAAGCCTCGGAGCGGATCGGTCTATTCACTCAGTAGCTGCGTCTATTTTCTGTCAGTGCTGATGAACTTCGCGAAGAGCCAGGAGAGAGGTATCCAGAGTATGAAAGCACCTATGAAAAAAGGCAGCGCATGATCAATGCCTAATGTTTCGTGATGCAGACTTACAATAGCTGCAGCGCTCCAGCCAACGAGCAGCAGACCGAATACAACATGCGCCATCTCATTTAGTCCCCTGGAGAATGAAGCACAGCCGATGGCCGCGAAGAAGACCGGCCACCACTTGCCGACAGAGACGCCGAGTCCCCATAAAAGGAAGAGAGCACCGAGCCCTGCAAAAAGCAAAAAGAAAATGATAAGTCCCCTGTATCTGCCGGCCATCGCTACTCTCCTTCCAATATCGGAGGCGTCAGGCTGGTCAGGTCCACGAGCCAGCTTTCTGCCACCTTTCTGACAACTATCTCCTGCAGTCCATCATCAGTCCGCATCACTACTACGCCAACTGCAGTGTCTGGGTAGCTTACAGAACTGATACTGGTACTGAGATTATGTGCCTCAGGAGAGGCTGCGACCATCCTTGAGAAAAGTGCTTCCCCGGAGAGGGCGGTGAACTCTTCCTCGGTCATCTCGCCAGCAAGCTGTATGGCGGCGGCCTGAGACTCGGTCCAGCCGAATCGGTGGAGGACGGTTACGGTGGAGTCGTACCACTGCCGGCTTTCGGGAGTGGTGAGTTCCCATGCCTGAGAATACAGGGAATCGGAGAGAGCCTGGGCAAATGCAATGGCAGCCGCTGAAGCGCCGGCTGGTGCGCCACAGCCCCATCCGCCAACCATGAGAACAGCAGTCAGCGCCAGCAGAAAAGCCATAGGTCTGCTCACGGTCATAGTACGTGCACTACCATTCCGCTGCGAAGTTTGGGTTCGAACCAGGTCGATTTGGGAGGCATCACATTGCCGCTGTCCGCCACCTCGATAAGCTGATCGATCGAGACAGGATATAAAGAGAAAGCGACCTTGTATCTGCCTGAGTCGACAAGCTGTTCCAGTTCGCCGGTCCCTCTGATGCCACCGATGAAATTGATGCGATTGCTGGTTCTGGGATCGGCAATCCCCAGAACAGGGGCCAGGAGATTCTCCTGAAGGATGCTGGCGTCCAGACTCTTCACGGGATCATCAGCGTGGAATGAACCCGGCTTCGGAGTGAGAGCGAACCAGGTTCCATCGAGGTACATTGAATAGTGAAGGTTGGCCGTGGGAGAGGGAGAAGCATCCTTCTTTACATCGAAGACAGAGGAGATCCTATCCATGAACTGAGCTGGAGTAAGACCGTTCAGATCTTCGACTACGCGATTGTATGCCATGATCTTCATCTGGCTTTTCGGGAAGATGACCGAAAGGAAGTAGTTGTACTCCTCGTTACCGGTATGGTGATAATTGGACTCCTGACGCCGGTCAGCGACAATCGTGCCTGCTGCACTGCGGTGATGGCCGTCAGCTACGTAAAGGGCGGGTGTTCCCTCGAAGATGCTGCTAATATTCTGGAGATCATCCTCGGTTTCCACGAGCCAGAGAGTATGTCTGATGCCATCCGGAGAGCTGAAGTCGTACTCAGGGTCTCCCTCGCATATCCTCTTCTGGATGCGGTCGAGTTCGGGGATGTCCGGATAGGTGAGGAAGACCGGCCCGCACTGCGCGTTCTGGGACATGATATGACGTATTCTGTCCTCTTCTTTGACCTTCCTTGTGAATTCGTGCTTCTTGATGATGTTGCTGCGGTAGTCCTCAGCGGATACTGTTGCAACAAGACCAACCTGGGAGTGATCTCCCATAACCTGCCGGTAGAAGTAGAACAACGGCCGGTCCTCCTGGATCATGCCGCCGTTCTCCATAAGGCGGCGCAGGTTCCTTGCACCCTGCTCGTACACCGAATCATCATAGAGATCCACGGCTCCATCGAGGTCGACTTCAGGTTTAACCACCCTGAGGAAGCTAAGTGGATTGTCCTTGACCAGATGACGTGCCTCGTCAGAATCCAGAACATCGTACGGGGGGGAAGCGATCTTTTCTGCCAGTTCCCTGGTCGGACGAAGTCCACAGAAGGGTCTAACTACAGCCATATGCAGCCTCCACTGCTGGCACCGGGTGCCAGCCTGTCATGTTCCTGTCACTGATGCTGGATATAAGCATCCTGTCATTACTTGTAACAAGAAATCTACTTGTGGGCACACACTTCCGCAAGAATAGGAAGGGTATCAGCCAAGACCAAGAAGAGCATAGATGTGATGTCGCTCTTTTGTGAACCTCGGGTCAAGTATCTGAGAAGCCGTTCCGGTTACCGCAGGTCTCCAGCGCTCAGGCGGCAGACCAGCTGATGATGTGAGGTCGAATCCCTCGACGATGAAGCGCCATCGCCATTCCGGTTCGGGGCCTCCCCATTTCGCAGCAGCTTCAGGCAGTTGTTCGAGTCCCACGCCTTTCCAGGCTGATTCGAGAAGGAGTATCCGCGATTCGAGATAACCCGCCGCATTCTCCTGTAGATCAAAATCTGCTCCCTTGCGCCGTAGAGTTCTGGCGGTAAGGAGAGTTGATAGGTCGTCTGCGCCAGATGCGAGTACAAGGCAGATATCGTGCGCGGATCTCGCCTCGGTGAGCCGGAAGAGGGGACCGAGCCTGACATGCTGTGCTGAGTCGGATCTGCCGGCGGCTATGGCAGCTTCAGCGGAGAGGGAGAACAGCTTCTCGGCTTCAGCCCAATCGCGCATCCTCGAGGAGATATCCGCCGCTACCGCATAGGCAATATGCCACTCGGGGAAATCCGCCATGAGTTTTTGCGCCTCGGTCCTTGCTGCGGCAAAATTATCGAGTTCTGCCAGCGTGAGAACCTCCTCCTTCCGGAGTTTTCTCAGTATGGCGGGGTCGGATTCGGATGCAATGAGATTTCTGAGGGCCAGAAGCCTCCTGCCCTTGTTCCTGCCCTTGCCCGACACCTCCTAATTCCCGTCAGCGGGGCGCTCGTAGCGCTCGAAGTACCCCAGCAGCGAGCCATCCAGGGCTCTGACTGCACGCATCCATGCCCTGTGCTTCTGATTATCAGTTATCATCCGCTCTTCCTCTCCGGCCTGGAGGGCTGCATGGACTTCACGGATGATGCGGCACGAGTTCTCATTATGGAAATCGAATATGGATCTGCCGGTGAGTTCCTCTCCGGGTCTGTAGTATTCAAGTCCCGGTCCGTTGACGTACCTTATCATGTGATCGTTATCAACAAACATGAACGGCTGACCGATACTGTCGATGAAGGCTTCGAAGAGAGCTTCCCTGCTCATATGGCACCTCTTCTCCCTGAAGACGATGGGGGCCGGGCAACGCATTTATCATTACATTAGAGCAATCGAAGAGCCGGAACAGTCTCAATCCGCCGTTCACGGGGAAGAAGCTCCAGATGAAGATAATACTAATATGTGCAATAAGTCCGATTTGTCGCCTGCGGGGGAAGACCCTCGAATCGTATCTGCCTTGAGAGAGGACGCTTGCAGTTGAATATCCGAGCTCTTTACGAGGGACATTACAGGTCTCTCGAACCTGAGTTCGTCAGGCTGGCTTCAGGGCTGATCGGGCGGGAAACGGCAGTTACCGTGATCGCCGCCGGGTCGGGTCAGCTGACCCGACTCAGGGAACTCCTGCTGGAGGAGCTTGCCGGCCAGGTGATGGGTGGGGTGGAGTTCCTGCCGGGCATCCCGCACCTTGTTCAGAAACTGAGTCCATTGCCGGTCTCCGTACAGCAGGTCAGCCACGCTGATCGGACATTCTTCGCTCTGTCAGCCATGGAGGTTATCCGAAAAGGTGAACCGCTCTACGAACTCTGTGGAAATGCTGAGACCGCGCACTCCCTGGCCGGTTTCTTCGAGGAGCTGCTCGATCAGGGGGTGAGTCCGTCATCCTATAGCATGATACTGGATATGATGGAGGGTGATACCGCTCTCACTGTCGAAGTGGTGGGCAGAATATTTACAGTGTATGCCCGGCTGCGGCACGAGAGATATCCCTTTTCCAGGAGCGATGTAACGGCTCTGCCATTCCCGGAGGGAACTTCGGGAGCCTTCCTCTTCTACGGTTTCTATGATCTCAATCCAGCGCAGAGGGGAGTGCTCCGGAGGCTCTCGTCACAATCCAGGACGAATATTTACTGGTTCAGCCCTGCTCGGGAGATGTCCCCATGGCCTGCGGTTTATAAAAGAACGAGGAAATTTCTCGAGGACCTTGGTATCGCGTCCGTAATGCGATGCGGAGGGGAGCTGGCAATGGTCCGCTTCGCCTCCTTCTTCGAGACGCTTCCGGAACAGCCAAGACCTTCGGCCCCCATGCCCGGGTTCAGGATCACCGCTGTTTCAGGTGTAACGGGCGCTGCCAGAGAGGTCCTGGACAGGATCACCTGCCTGACGCGAGCCGGTATCGATCCAAGCCGGATAGCTGTCGTCAGCAGAACCGGTGCGGCCGGTGTCATCAGACTGGCGCATCACGAAGGAGTCCCCGTTTCCGAAGCTCTAACCACAGCCCCCATGGATATGCCCTATGGTCGGCTTCTATCAGCACTCGTCGAGATGGATGAGAGCGGCTATCACTACTCAACAGTGGAGAAGATAGGAACCACGGGAGCCCTTCGGAAGAGATACTCATTCGAACCGGGTGAGGTGCTGGAGACAGTCCTCGATACTGGCATTCGCATGGGGAGGGACCGCTGGAGGGACTGGCTTGTCACCGAGGCCGGTACTTCAGCTGGTCTTCCGGGATTCATAAGGGAGGTCTGCACCTTTTTCGAGAGCCTTCCTCCCACTGCACCGGCAGCTGTTTACCTCGAGCGGCTTAACACGCTCTTCAGAGGGCTCTGTAATGCTTCGCTGAAGACTGCCTTTCTTGACCAGATATTTGATGAAAGACGCTTCAGGCATCGGGGAGAAACAGGGTGGAAGAGGTTCGCACAGGTATTCCGGATCGAGTGCCGGGATCTTTCGGTGGTATTGAGGAAAGGGTCACCTGATGGATTCCGTATTCTGAATCCTGAGCAGGTACGGGGCTCCCTCTTCCATACGGTCATCCTCCTGGATATGGAGGAGGGTATCTGGCCCTCGGTGCCGGTGGAGGATCCGAGACTGCCGGATGAGTTTCGGAAAATGCTCGAGCTGCCCATGAAAGCGGACAGGGAGCAGGAGGACGGGTTTCTGCTAAGACAGGTCGGAGAGGCCGCAACCAAGGGGCTGGAGCTTGTTTACAGGAGCAGGGACTCGAAGGGTTCCGAGGTCTATCCCTCGCCATTCATCGCTCCGCTTGTACTCAGCGAAAAGGGCTATTCCCCCTCCCCCGACTGGTTCTCGCAAGCCTCTTCATCACCCATGGATCGACTTCTCGGCGGCAGCCATCCAGGGCAGACTGCTGCGCTCGAGGCTGCTGCCGGCCGCATCCCCTCCGGTTTGAACTTTCTCCCATCCATCCTCCGGGGAGAGGCCGAAAGGCTCAGTGATAAACCATTCGGACACTGGGACGGAGTGGTCGGAGATGCATACAAGTTGAAGAAGAGTATCTCGGCTTCCCTTCTGGAGAGCTACGTCAGATGTCCATTCGTCTTCATGGCGGAGAAAGTATGGGGAGCCAAGGATCGTGTCTCAGCAGGAGTTACCGGAAGACCGGATCCACGTCTGGCGGGAACGGTAGTACACGAGGCAGTCGAGTCGGTCATCCGCGCTGAAGGCTTTGCCGCGGATGAGAGCCAGATCCTGCAGGAGCTGAACAAGGCTGCTTCGGGCCGTGAACTGGAAGCCCTGCTGGGCAGCCGTGACCTGGAAGAGCTGTGGCTCCGCAGGCAGGTAAGGGTAATCAGGGATTCCCTTCGAGAACTCTCTCTGCAGGAATGGTCATTCGTGAGCGCGGAACTCTCTCTCGATGGCACCCTCGGCAGTCTTTCGATCAATGGCAGGATAGACCTTGTTGTCAGGGATTCTGAAGGTTGCCTCACAGTTATCGACCTGAAGACGGGAAAAGCCAGAAGCAATCGCGATACCACTAGAGGATGGCTGTACCAGCTTCCATTCTATTACACGCTGCTGCGTCAGAACATGCCGGGGGAGGAGATAGCCTACGTCCGGTATGCATCCATCTCCGCCGGAGAGCCGGGAGCGCTTACGGGATTCACCGGCAGCGAGGCAGAGGAACTTATACCGGATGTGATCAGGAGGAGCGAGCTGCTTGCCGGTCTTATACAGGACGGGTATTTCCCTCCATTTCCATCGAAGAGGGATAACTGTGGCAGATGCGGTTTCAAGCACCTCTGCAGGAGAAGTCCTGAAGAGCGGCTGGATCGCAAACTCTCAGCGGATCCCAGACTCTCTGTCCTGATGGAGATGAGATGACAGAGAAATATCCTCCCCCCGTGGACGAGCAGGTCAGGGAACTCATCAGGGCGGAGCGGAAGCGGAACGTTGCCGTTCAGGCAAGTGCCGGTACTGGTAAGACTACCCTTATAGTAGACAGGGTCACTGGACTTCTCAGGGACGGCCTGCCTATCGACCGGCTTGCTGTTGTCACTTTTACGAGAGCTGCGGCTTCTGAGCTGAGGTCGAGGATACGCTCAAGGCTCATGGAGCAGGGTCAGACCGAGCCTCTCCGGAACATCTCCAGAGCATGGATAGAGACTATTCACGGTTTCGCATCAAGGATACTCAAGGAGCACTTCAATCTCACCGGCGCAGACCCCTCATTCAGTACAAGCGAGGGACACTTCGATCCGCTGGAGATCGCCCGTCAATGGGATGCATGGCTCCTTGGTCTTCCGAAAAATACCATCGAGGAATTCGGTGATGTGCTCGAACAGGTGCCAGTTGAAACTCTCAGGTTGATCATTCTCGGTATCGAACCGACGAGATGGCTGACGGAGCGTGATATGCTGGGATATACCAGGGAAGTGCTGGAGCGGTTCAAGAGGGAGCATCTTGCCGAGGTGGACATTGTGCTGGATTCATGTCTGAATCAGTTGAATCCATGGTTCCTTGCGTTCTCAGGACTCTCCCGGCGGATGAAGGAGCTGCTGGCCGGCCCCATTGATATTGCCCCCGCGGAACTGGCGGAACTGAGAGGGCTGCTCTGGAGCAGGAAGAGGGGCGCAAGGAGCGACTGGCCCGATCATGAAGGCATGATGGATATCTTCAACGCCGCCAGGGAGGAATTCATCAAAGGTGTAGCACCGGTTCTTATCGCCCATCCGCTGACGGATGGCACCTGGCAGCTTGCCGAGGGATTTGCGGCAAAGCTCCGTCAGATGTGGGATGAAGACAGAAGCAGACTCTCCTATGATGACCTCCTCTACATTGCCTGGCGTGCGATCGCCACGAGCGGAAGGCTCGCAAAGTGTCTGCATGAACGCTTCGAGCACGTTCTGATAGACGAGTTCCAGGATACGAGCATCGACCAGGTGAACCTGTTCTCTTCCTTCCTCGAGCAGGCAGGCAACCTTCCTCCGGGCATGGTCACGGTTGTGGCCGACGACAAGCAGTCCATCTATGGATGGCGGAATGCTGATATAGAGACCTACAAGAATTTTCTCATCCGGATGAGGGAGAGCGGAGCTCTGGTGGAGGGGATAATCACAAACTTCCGGAGTACAGGAAGCATTATTCGGTTCGTCAATGCTTTCGGGAAGCATCTCTTCGGAAGCCAGACTGCGGAGGAGCAGCCATTTGGCTGCGACTACTCCCCGATCACCGAGCGTCCCGGAGCAGGGGAAGGAGAACCTGTACTTATCCTCTCCCTCCCGGAGGCACCGGATGATCTGCCGGTTTCGATGAAGACAGCGGAGTACAGAGCGCTTCTCCAGGCGGAGTGGTTCGCTTCATATGTCACCAGAGGCCTTGAGAGTGGCTCCAAACCAGGGGACTACGCTCTTTTGATCCGAAGCACCACTCATCTCAGGAAGTTCATCGAAGTACTCGAGAGGGAGAATATCCCATACTTCGTCGAAGCCACAAGGGACTACCGTTCAAGGCCTGAGGTAGCCGACCTGAGGGAGCTCCTCAGATGCCTGGTGCATCCGGAGGATAGACTCGCATGGCTCCATACTCTTCGCTCCATGTTCTTCGGTCTCGACGATATCGCCATTTCCCAGGCTGCCGCTTACGGGATCACGGGTTACTCTATCGAGACGGATGAATGTCCCGTCGAGGTTGCAGTAGCCAATGCTGTGATCAGGAACCTGCGGCGAGCGGCTCTCTCCCTTCCTCTACCTGATCTGCTCTCCGCAGTTCTCTACGGGACGGAGATCGTTCCCTCCATTGCCGCCTCGAAGTATCAGGCTGCCAGGAGGCTTGGCAATCTCCAGTTCATCCTGGAAATGGTGCTGTCGGGAGGACCGTTGACGATAGAGGAACTGCTGCTTGAACTCGATGAGGATTTCGCTCCAAGCAAGGTGGAAGAGCCTCCAGCGGCTCCGTCGGACGGCAGTGCCGTCACTATAACCACCATACACAGGGCGAAAGGCCTCTCCTGGAAGCGTGTCGTGCTAGCTGCACAGAATGCGGGAAAGAGAGGGCTTACTGATGTCCTGCTGACGGATGAACACAATCGTGCTGCAGCGTTCGATCTTGGTCTCAAAGTACCTCTCACCAGTAATGCAAACATCAGATCGAGAACGGCGAACTGGAGAAACATCGCCTTGATAGATGGCTACAGAGGTACTGCGGAGAGCAGGAGACTTGTCTATGTCGCGGCCACCAGAGCAGAAGAATCGCTGGTCCTCTTCGTGACAGAGCAGAAGGAGGATTCGACCAGCCCCGCGGGGATCGTCTGGAACTCGGTTCAGAGTGCGCTTGAAGAGGATCCAGGCTGCTGCGTGTTTGAGGAACTGGAGCCAATCATTCCAAAGGGTCGGGGAGGCCGGTCATTACCTCTTCCTGAATTCCATCCTGTTTCTCTCCCGCCGGGAGAGCTCTTCTCCGTAGAACCATTCGTTCCCGGCTGGCAGCCTGAGGGCGCCAGAATCGGAGATATGGTCCACAGCATGATGGAGAAGATCGATTTCGTTGATCCGGAGAGGTGGCTGAGGGAAAAATCAGCCGATCTCGAATGTCTGTTTGGAGAGGACCTGCCCTTCGTAAGTGAGCTATGCCTTTCCTTCTTCAGTATGGAGTTACCCTTCGATCCAGTGAATGCCAGAATAATCGGACGGGAGTTCCCATACACAGTGATGACTGACGGGGGACTGAAGCAAAGGTACATCGATCTGCTGCTTGAGGATGATGAGGGCTTGATAGTGGTGGATTACAAGACCGACGCTTTCGCAGGGAGGAGTGTCGAACAGGTGGCAGAGGAGTATATCGAAACCCAGCGCCATTACAGAAGAGATGTGTCTGACTTCTTCGGCAGACCTGCGAGGGGCTACCTGATCTTCCTCCGCGAAGCGATCACAATTAAGGTGACATGATACTTAATTGTATATAAGGGGACAGGATGAAGATGCAATTATCCAACATCACACTTCTCCAACAATCATGGTGTCCCCAAATAAGTAATTAAGTATCATGTCACCTTATAGGGGCGTGCGTATGGTTGATACGCACGCCCTGGGTTTCTGCTAAGTATCAGCTAGATAGAACAGAAAGCCGTAGTGCCACCCCAGCTGTCACCGAGGGCGGCATAATCACCGGTCGACGGGTCTGTTACCCAGATTGTGCCTTCCCAGATGGTGTAGATATAGCCGTCAGCCACGGCCATCTCCGTTACGCCACTGTAGCTGCCGCCGAGACTCTCGTAGTCGCCGGTCCAGGGATCGATCCAGTAGAGCACATCACCCTGTATCACATAGAGAGCATCATCGGTACCCGCGACTGCCGTGGTTCCCGAATAGGTCGAGGGGAGCTCAATGAAGTCGCCGGTCCGGGGGTCAGTTCTATAGAGATAGTCGTTCTGAATGATCATAAGGGCATCACCGGCCCAGCAGAGGAACTGAGTACCGTCATAGGAGCCCGGTATTGATTCCCAGACACCACTGATGGGGTCGGCCTGGTAGATGACACCGTTCTGTGCTGCATAGATGTAGTCATCATTGGCTGCGAGTGCGTTAGTCCCCTCCCAGGTATCCGAGAGAGCTTCCCAGGCTCCATCACTCGGGTCGATGTAGTAGAGCCAGTCACCCTGGATGGCGAAGAGCTCGCCAGCCGAACCGATCATGAGCTCAGTGCCTCCCCATGTATCACCGAGTTCCATCCACGTTCCGTCACTCGGGTCGATGTCATACATGACATCTCCCTGTATCGCGTAGAGCCAGTCCGCTCCAGCAGTTCCGGCCAGTAGCGTGAGCGCAGCTGTCAGGATGAAGTACATTCTTCTCTTCACAGTTTTCCTTTCTGTTCCGGACTCGAATCACAGAGTCCGCCGTTGAGTGTCACACGAATGAGAATCTGAAATATACTCTTTTAGCCATGCCTGCTCATCGCCTCCTCGATGAGATGCAGGGCAGCGGCAACGCCGTTCTCCTGTTCCATACGCTTCCCCAGAGCTTCGGCAGATCGACGATACTTCGGGTCTGAGATTACCTGTTTAAGTCTGTCTGCCAGCTTTGTGACAGTGAGTTTCCTCCTGAGAAGTGGCACAGGAGCAACACCCATCCGATTCAGATGCGGCCCCCAGAATATCTGGTCGACACCGAACATCACCACGACCGAGGGGCGGCCGCTCAGAGTGGCGGAGTGACTCGTTGCAGCTCCTCCATGATGGACTATGGCCGCGCAGCGCGGGAAAACTAATGAATGCGGTGCTCTTTTTACATGGAATATCGTGGAACTCACATTCCTTCTCCTCAGATCGTCCCTGTCACACTGGATGACAGCCCTGCATCCCGCCTCATCTGCCGCTTCTGCAAGAATCCCAAAGATTTCATCAGCATTGGACTCGAAGACCATCATGCTTCCGAATGTAATCCAGACAGGGGGAGGACCTGCATTCAGGAAGCTCTCAAGATCCTCGGATATATTCTCTTCCACTCCATCATCCATTCTGAAGCGTCCGCAGACATGATAGGTATCTCCCCAGTCAGGGGGTGGAGGAAACAGAGAAGGACTGGATTCGACGAGATTCAAAAGGCCTGACATCACTGCTTCATCCATGAGATGATCTGAGGGAGGAAGTCCCTCTCGCTCCCTGATGGTATTCACATCATCAAGGATGTATTGGTCTACGATGAAGCTTCCGAGTTTCCAGACGAGACGATTTATAAGAGGGCCGAAAGACGGTAAACCCGGTGCAGGCAGGTATCCGGAAGGGAAGACCGTTGGAGTGGTCGCTACACCGATGTGAGGAATGCCATTTTTCTCGGCAACGGTAACAAGAGGGTGGAGAACGAAGTGACCTATAACAAGATCGCAGTTTGAGACAAGATATTTTGATTCCCGGAGAACAGCTTCAAGCATTGCATTGAAGAGATCCTTCACAACAAATTGGAACTGAGCCAGCGCGTTCCAGCTTGCGATGGCATCCTTGCCCATTTCAGTGAGTTCATCCTGCGAGCAGTCGAGTCCAGGGGTACTTCGGAGTTCAATATCAGTATCCTTTATGAAATCCGAATAATCCCTTCCTTCGATCTCAGAGATTGACAGAATGACGCTATGTCCTGCCGCAGCCAGTCCTCTCGAGAGGGCGATGAAGGGGCGCATATCACCCTCACTTCCCCAGGCCTGGACCCCTATTCGCATCCCCTGAACCTTCCAACTGTATTGTTCTGCGATCCCGGTAAGGATGTGCTTCCGAGTATTGAGAATTTGTAATGTAATAAAACAGAAATGCACAGGGAAGGTCGAGTCGCTTCTTGTGGAATAGAGAAGCGGGGGGCAGTACACCCCCGCTCTCGGGTCGCTC
>Ga0190293_1000127_pt1 | contig 26130 bp, 20 predicted proteins | sample 48693001_MG_FD_161671 | JGI IMG/M metagenome (GOLD analysis project Ga0190293, IMG submission 161671) | Hydrothermal vent microbial mat bacterial communities from Southern Trench, Guaymas Basin, Mexico - 4869-30-0-1_MG | ecosystem: Environmental > Aquatic > Marine > Hydrothermal vents >...
GCGTCCTCCAAGTTCCAAGTACCAAGTACCAAGTACCCTCCTCCCCATGGACTACTCCAACATCATCAAGGCCTACGACGTCAGGGGTGTGTTCCCTGATGAGCTCGACGCTGTTGCGGCGACACGGATCGGGGCTGCGTTTGCGGCGTTCGTGGACGCCGAATCCGTTCTGGTCGGCTACGACTGCAGGGAGTCCTCACCGGAACTGCGAGATGCTCTTGTCGATGGCATCACGAGCCAGGGGGTCGATGTCATCGACATGGGCGAGATACCGACGGATGCGCTGTACTACGCATCGGGGGCGTTCTCCATGCCAGGGGCGGTCATCACGGCATCGCACAACCCTGCCGAGTACAACGGTCTGAAGTTCTGCAAGAGCGGCGCAGCACCGATTGGTGCAGACACGGGACTCGGGGAGATCCGATCCATGGCCGAAGCCGGGCTCGAAGTTGCGTCGGAGAGGGGATCCGTGTCTGGCATCGATGTCAAACCAGGGTACGTCGACCACGTTCTTTCATCGACCGGTGCAGACGGTATTCGAGACCTCGAGGTTGTTGCCGATGGTGGGAATGGAATGGTGGGGGTCGTCCTGCCACAGGTCTTCGACCGGATCGACGCAGAACTCGTCGGGTTGTATCTTGAGCCTGACGGTACGTTCCCGAATCATCCTGCCGACCCGCTGCGGCCGGAGAACCTCGTTGATCTTGTCGACCTCGTGAGGGAACGCACACCTGACCTCGGCGTGGCGTACGACGGCGACGCTGACCGTGCCTTCTTCGTTGATGACCTCGCATCACCATTGCCGGGGTCAACAACGACGGCGATCATCGCTGATTGGTATCTCCAACGGCATCCCGGAGCCACGATCGTCCATAACCTCATCTGCTCCAAAGCGGTGCCTGAAACGGTTGCAGGAGCTGGGGGAGTGCCTGTACGGACGAAGGTCGGTCACTCCTACATCAAGGCGGTGATGGCCGAGACCGACGCCGTGTTCGGTGGTGAGCACTCAGGCCACTACTACTTCAGGGATAACTTCAGGGCAGATTCCGGCATCATGGCAACGCTCGTGCTTCTCCGGGTTCTGTCGGACGAGGGCATTCCCCTGTCAGAACTCCGGAAGCGGTACGAGCCGTACGCACAATCTGGAGAGATCAACTTCGTCGTATCTGATGTACAAGCCGCAGATGCGGCCGTTGCGTCGTCCTTCCCTGACGCTGCCGTGGACCGCTTGGACGGGTTGACAGTCGATCTCGGAGACCGGTGGTTCAATCTCAGGCCCTCGAACACAGAGCCTGTGCTGCGGCTCAATGTCGAAGCCCCAACGCCAGTCGACGTGGAGGAACTCACCAGTAGGGTGGGGCGCATCATCAAGGAGTACACATGAGTGATGACGGAACGCTGATCGACCCAAAGCTGCTTGAGATCATGCAGTGCCCTGCGTGTGCGGGTGAGCTTTCTGAGCGGATGGAACCTCCCGCCCTGGTCTGTGCAGGATGCGGACGGGCGTACGCCGTGCGCGAGGGCATACCCGTGATGCTCATTGAAGAGGCCGTCAGCCCCCAGGATTCAGCTGGCAGCTGAGATCTGGTCAACTCGCAGCTGGACGGCCTGGGCCAGGAGGGCCTGCGAACGCCTGTGCGATCCCCATCCACGTGGTCGCGGTATCGCCTGTGACGGCGATCTGTGTATCTGCGATGTTGCGTCGCTGGGTGACGACGAGGCAGAACTGCTCGGCATCGCCGTGGATCGTGTCAGGTGCGTTCCGATCACCCCAGGCCCAGCTATCGCCGCCGGGCCCGCTCAGGTTGACGTACACAGGTGAATCGGGTGCGGGCAGTCCGTTGACCGAGAAACTCCAGCCCATAGTCCTAACGCCAAGGTGAGCGATCTGACGGAGCCGTGATGTGGGTTCGCGAACGACTCCGAGAGCATCGGCAATGTCCTGGCCGTGTGCCCACACCTCCATGAGCCTCGCCGTTGTGAACGAACGTGCGGACATGTCTGGTCCGTACCACGGGACACGGTCTGCTGGCTCCAGGGTCCCAAGTGCCGAGGCGAGATCGGTCCTGGCAGTGCGCCACATCGTGAGCAGATCGTTGGGTGACGAGGACCTGGCTGTCGCGAGATGCCGGTCCATGTAGGTGTCGACGTCGAGCAGAGCTTCAGAGAGTTCGGTAGCGAAAGCCTGTCTGTCTGTGATCGCCATCGTGGCACGCTCATCGAAGAATGTGAGATGACCGATCTGGTCGCTGATGTCCCAACCAACGGACGGCGTCTGTATGCGCCACGACGGTTGATCGATGTTCGAGACGATGGTGTCGAGATCGACCTGCTCGGCAGTGAGGTCCCCGATGATCTCGATCACCGGTTCGCCCTTCGCCATGCATTGTTGAGTTCCTCGCTCACGATGAGCTGACGAACCTCGGTGGTTCCTGCTCCGATCTCGTGGAGCTTTGCACCGCGGTAAATACGGCCGACTTCGGAGTCCCACATGAATCCGGAGCCGCCGTGGATCTGGACAGCATGGTCCGCAACCTTGACGATCTCGCGGCCGCAGAAGAGGGCGACTGCAGCGGTGAGTTTGTGGATCTCGCCGCGTCCGCCCTCGCCGACCTCGAGGTTGCGGATGGCATCGAGAGTCCGGTAGGCGAACGACCGCATAGCCTCGACCGAGGCGTACATATCGGCCAGTCTGGCCTGGATCATCTCGAACTCGGCTATCGGTTTTGCGAACTGGGTGCGAGTGTTGGCGTAGTCAACGGACAGTTCGAGACATCGCTCAGCCATCCCGAGAGCACCCGTTGCCAGCCATGCCCTCTCGATGTCGAGACCACTCATCGTGACCACAACGCCACGGTTCTCATCACCGAGCAGGTTCTGAGCAGGGACGATGCAGTTGTCGAACACGAGTTCACCCGTTGGGCTGCCACGGAACCCCATCTTGGTGAGTTTCTGTCCGACAGAGAAGCCAGGGAAGGTGGATTCAACGATGAAGGCAGAGATGCCGTGGGCCCCTGCATCTGGATCTGTCTTGGCGTACACGAGCACAACGTCCGCGATCGGGCCGTTCGTGATGAACATCTTCGTGCCGTTGAGGATGTACGTATCCCCATCACGTACGGCAGTTGTCGCCATGGATCCGAGGGCGTCTGATCCTGCGCCAGGCTCGGTGAGGCCAAGTGCCCCGACCAGCCTGCCAGAAGACAGCCCCGGGAGGTACTTGCGCCTCTGCTCCTCGTTGCCGTTGCGGTAGATGTTGTTCGCACACAGATTGTCGTGTGCACCGATACTGAGGCTTGCTGCATGGTTCCACTTTGCCTGTGCCTGGGAGACGAGGCCTGCCTGGAAGGGATCCATGCCCTGGCCGCCGTACTCAACGGGGATCGTGAGCCCGATCTGGCCGTGGTCGCCCAGCATCTCGAAGAGCCCATCGGGCCAAGCCTCCGTGTCGTCCATCGGTCCTGCGAGTGGGAAGAGCTTGTCCCTTGAGAATCGATTCGCTTCGGCGAGGATCATCGCGTCCTGCGCGCTCAATCCGTAATCCGACGCTGCCATGGCTGTCTCCTTGAGAAGTGAATGTCATTCACCACTCTAGTCGGCAGTCTGCTAGGTTGCCGGGTAAGAGGTAAAGGAGCAGTGGTGGTTGTAGGTGAATTGAATTCACCTGGTGGGTCCAGCAGGAACACCAGGAGGGAGCAAATCCTCGCTGCTGCACGCACGTTGTTCGCGGGGAGTGGATACGACCAGACCTCCATCAGCGATATCGCAACGGCTGTTGGCGTTGCGGATGGTGCCATCTACAAGCACTTCACCTCAAAGAGAGAGATCCTCTACGAGGTGATCAGAGAGTTCTACGAACCGGTCATCGATATGGCCGCGACGAACGTGGAAGGGATGTCAGGCATCCGTGAGCGGTTGCGGTACCTGATCTGGTTGCAGCTGCGGGCGTTCACCGAACAGCCAGAATTGTGCAGGTTGATCATCGCTGAGGCTCGACCGATGGAGGATTACTACGAATCGCGCATCGCTGATCTCAACAGGAGGTACACGACTCTGCTTGTTGAGGTGGTCGAGGACGGCCAGCGGGCTGGTGAGTTCAACGATGATATCGATGCTGCAATGGTCCGCGACGTTGTCTACGGCGGTATCGAGCACGTAGCGTGGGGAGCGGCAACAGGGAGGCGCAGCGTCGACGCAACTCGCGTTGCAGATTCGCTGACCAGCCTCATCTGCAACGGGCTTGAACGTCGTACGGATCGTGACGGGCTTCTGGCTGATGCCGTTGATCGTCTTGAGCACGTGGCAGACAGGCTCGAACGATGAGCGCGATCGTGTCAGCCATCGATGTTGCTTCGGATTCGTTCCGCGCCAACGCGGCTGCGATGGAGGAGCACCTTCGCGCCTATGAGGAGCTGGTCGCTGAGGCGCTTGCGGGTGGGGGAGAGCGCTACACCGATCGTCACCTTGAGCGTGGCAAGATGCTCGCCAGGCAGCGGATCGAGCTTCTCGTGGATCCTGACGCACCGTTCCTCGAACTCTCGCCGATTGCAGGTGCCGACACTGAGTACTCTGTTGGTGCCGCCGTTGTCACCGGTGTCGGAGTCGTCGAGGGCGTCGAGTGCGTGATCGTTGCGAGCGACCCAACGGACAAGGGCGGTGCGATCAATCCGATCGGGCTTGCGAAGGGTCTTCGGGCACTCGAGATCGCGATGCACAACCGGATGCCTGTCGTCTACCTCGTCGAATCTGCCGGCGGCGACCTCCCACGCCAGGTGGACGTGTTCCTCCCAGGAGGCAAGACCTTTCGGGAACTGACCAGGCTGTCTGCTGCTGGTATCGCGACGATCGCGCTCGTGTTCGGAAGCTCCACAGCAGGCGGCGCCTACCTCCCTGGCATGTCGGACTACACGGTATTCGTCGAGGATGCTGCGAAGGTGTTCCTCGGCGGTCCCCCTCTTGTCAAGATGGCTACGGGTGAAGAGTCAACGGATGAGGATCTTGGAGGCGCTTCGATGCACGCCACGATCTCAGGGCTCGCGGACTACATGGCCACCGATGAACGCGACGCGATCAGGATCGGCAGGATGATCGTGTCACGCCTCAACTGGACAAAACACGGTCCGGGGCCGCGCCACCCGAGCGTCGACCCGCTCTATTCCCGTGAGGAGCTGATCGGCATCGCCTCGGCAGACCTCAAGGTCCCCTTCGAGATCTCTGAGGTACTTGCAAGGATCCTTGACGGTTCCGATTTCGACGAGTTCAAACCGCTGTACGGAACCAACCTCGTCACGGGTTGGGGACGCATCCACGGGTTCGACGTCGGGATCCTGGCCAACCGCCGCGGCATTCTCTTCTCTGAGGAATCGCAGAAGGCTGCTCAGTTCATCCAGCTTGCGAACCGCTCGGACATACCGCTTGTGTTCATCCAGAACGTGACCGGCTTCATGGTCGGTGCCGCCTACGAGCAGGGAGGGATCGTCAAGCACGGATCGATGATGATCAACGCTGTCTCCAACAGCACGGTACCCCACCTGACTCTGCAGGTGGGTGGTTCCTACGGAGCAGGGAACTATGCAATGGGTGGACGACCGTACGACCCGCGGTTCTTGTTCGTGTGGCCGAACGCCAAGACATGCATCATGGGTGCGGAGCAACTCGCGGGGACGATGTCCATCGTGGCGAAAGCGGCTGCGCAGCGGCGCGGGATCGACTTCGATGAGGAAGCCGATGAGAGTCGCAGGCTCATGATCACCTACAAGATCGAAGAGGAGGAACGCGCAACGTATCTCAGTGGACGGGTGCTCGACGATGGCATCATCGACCCGCGCGACACGAGGACCGTTCTTGGCATAGCGCTCTCTGCGGTGCATTCAGGTGAGGTCCGCGGCACCGAGCGCTTCGGCGTCTTCAGGATGTGAGGGCAATGTTCAAGAAGATCCTCATCGCCAACAGGGCTGAGATCGCGACACGGGTCATGGCGACCTGTTCTGAAATGGGAATCGCGACGGTTGCTATCTTCGGTCCGTCTGACACCAATGCCCCCTTCGTGGAGGCCGCTGACGAAGCGGTTGCGCTGCAAGACGATGGGTCATATCTCGACATCGAAGCGATCGTTGATGCAGCCCTACGGACCGGTGCGACGGCTGTGCACCCCGGGTACGGGTTCCTGTCGGAGAACGCTGACTTCGCGTCCGCCGTCGAGTCAGCGGGTCTTGTGTTCATCGGGCCCAGGAGCGACACTATTGCAGCAATGGGCGCAAAAGGGGAGGCCCTCGCGACGATGTCGAAGGCCGGGGTTCCGGTACTCGAGAGCGTGGTTGTCTCCAGGAGTGTCGACTCTGCAGCTGTCGCTGATGAAGTGGGTTTCCCGCTGCTTGTCAAGGCGTCGAGGGGAGGGGGAGGAAAGGGAATGAGGGTCATCCATGAGCCTGCTGCCCTCGAAGGTGCTGTCGAAAGTGCTCAGAGAGAGGCCCTGGCATCATTCGGCGACTCGACCGTTCTGCTGGAGCGCCTGGTGGAACATGCCCGTCACATCGAGGTCCAGGTCATGGGGGATATCCACGGCAACGTTGTTCACATCTACGACAGAGAGTGCTCTGTCCAGCGCAGGTTCCAGAAGGTGATCGAAGAGGCGCCTGCACCGTTCCTCTCTGACACGACCCGCGAGGCTTTGTGGGATACAGCGGTGAAGGTCGCACGGACAGTCGGGTACGTTGGAGCCGGAACCGTCGAGTTCATCGTTGAACCAGACGACAGCTTTTCGTTTCTCGAGATGAACACGCGTCTCCAGGTTGAGCACACGGTGACGGAGGAGACAACAGGACTCGATCTGGTCCGCATGCAAATCGAGATTGCACGTGGGGGTCACCTGCCTGCTCAACGAGATGTGCCACCCGTCATTGGACACGCCATCGAGGCAAGGATCTACGCCGAGAGACCAACACATGGGTATGCACCGTCCACCGGCGCCATCGACAGGTTCCTCGTCCCACCAGGTGTCCGGGTCGATGCCGGTGTTGAGGACGGATCTATCGTCACCCACCACTTCGATCCCATGATCGCAAAGGTGGTCGCATCGGCAGCAACGAGGAACGAGGTGATCAGGGTGCTCGTCAGGGCCCTGACGAGCACTGAGATCCACGGTGTCTCCACGAACAGAGGTCTGGTTGTTCACGCCCTCGGAGACGCCGCATTCGTCACGGGCTCGATCGACACGAACTGGCTCGATCGTCTCCTCGGGACACTCACGGAGCCCGATCCCGGTGTGATGCGCGTGTCGGCAACAGCGGCGGTCCTGGCGATCGCGAGCGGCCACAGGGAGGAGGCCTCCGCATTGGCAACGTTGCCTTCAGGGTGGCGAAATGTTCGCTCCCAGCCGAACCAGATCACGTTGGTTACCGACGATGGCGCGATCGAAGTGACCTATGTCGTTGGAACGGGTACGCCGTCGGTCGAGGTCGAAGGGCACGCAGTTGACATCACGGCCGTCTACGCGGTCGAGCCGCATCGTGTGGACATGGCTGTTGACGATATCCGTATGGTGTTCCGAGTGCACCGTGTCGACGCCGAGGTGTACGTGGACAGCGTCCTCGGGTCAGAACACTTCACCGTTCCACCGCGCTTACCCCTCGCTCAAGCGGCTGTGGCAATCGGGTCGATGGTTCCATCCACTCCTGGAAAGGTCGTTGCAGTTCTTGTTGCGCCCGGCGATATCGTGATATCTGGAGATGTGCTGATGGTCATCGAGTCAATGAAGATGGAACAGGCCACCGTGGCAACCTTGAGTGGCCGCATCTCGTCCGTTGCGTTTGCGGTGGGGGATCAGGTCGCTGCGCACGACGTGCTCGTCACGATCGAAGAGTCGGAGGATTCTGATGACTGACGCGATCGTGATCGCCAACGCATCCGGCTTCTACGGCGACCGTTTCTCCGCTGTCGAAGAACAAGTCATGGGGGGACACATCGATGTTCTCACAGGAGACTATCTGTCCGAATTGACGATGCTGATCCTGTGGAAGACCAGGGAGGCAGGACGCTCACGCGGGTACGCGACGACACTCCTGTCCCAGATGGAAGTGGTGCTCGGTACATGTGTCGACCGGGGCATCAAGGTTGTCACGAACGCGGGTGGTCTCAACCCGGCAGGGCTGGCTGGCGACCTCTCGCAGTTGGCAGGCAGGCTCGGAATCGATGTATCGGTTGCCCACATCGAGGGTGACGACCTGATGCCCTTACTCGAGAAGACCATCGCGGACGGATGCACGTTGTCCAACATCGATTCAGGGCTGCCGCTCTTGAGCGTTCAGCGGAATCCAATTACTGCGAACGCCTATCTCGGCGCGTGGGGAATCGCAGAAGCCCTTGGGTCCGGTGCGGACATCGTCGTGTGTCCGAGGGTCACTGATGCCTCACTGGTCGTTGGGCCATCGGCGTGGCACCACGGCTGGGAATATGGCGACTGGGATGCTCTTGCGGGAGCGGTCGTTGCGGGGCACGTCCTTGAGTGTGGCGCCCAGGCGACAGGCGGGAACTACGCGTTCTTCGATGAGATCGCCGACCTCAGCCATCCAGGCTTTCCCATCGCAGAGATAGCGTCCGACGGCTCGTCTGTCATCACGAAACACGAAGGAACGGGCGGAGCGGTCTCGATCGGGACCGTGACGGCCCAGATCCTCTACGAGATAGGGAGCCCGCTCTACCTCAATCCAGACGTCACCGCCCACTTCGACTCGATCACGCTCGGTGATGACGGTCCCGACCGGGTGACCATCAGCGGCGTACGCGGGTCGGCGCCTCCACCGGACCTCAAAGTTGCGATCAACTTCCCTGGTGGGTACCGCAACGCTGTGACTCTCGGAGTCGTCGGGCTCGATGTCGAGCGGAAGGCGGCACTTGTCGAGAGGGAGCTTGTGGCCACTCTCGGAGAGGCCACACCAGAGACTCTGCAGTTCGCCCTCGAGCTGACCGGACGGCCTGACGCGGACACGAACGCTCGGGCAGCTTCGATGCTGACGGTCAACGCCATGGACGGGGATATCGACAAGGTCGGGAGGTCGTTCGCCAACGCTGTGATCGAACTTGCGCTCGCCAGCTATCCCGGATTCTTCGCCGTTGCTCCGCCATCGCGCGCATCTGCCTACGGTGTGTATTGGCCGGCGCTCGTGCCACGCAGCGCGGTTGAACACGAGGTGGTTCTCGAAGACGGGACAAGGATCGCCATCGAAGATCCCGAAACCGCTGAAGTGACAGAACCCTCCTCCTCGCCTCAGACCCCACAGAGATTCGCTCACACAGAGACACGGCGTGTTCCCCTCGGGACCGTTGCCGGTGCCCGATCAGGTGACAAGGGAGGCAACGCGAACATCGGTGTGTGGACGCGCACCGACGTCGCGTACGGGTGGCTTTCGACGTTTCTGACCGTCGACGCACTACGTGGATTGCTGCCAGAAGCAGCAGATCTCTCGATAGAACGCCACGAGTTGCCCAACATCAGGGGCCTCAACTTCGTGGTACACGGTCTCCTCGGCGAGGGTGTTGCGTCGTCGACCCGATTCGACCCCCAGGCAAAGAGCCTCGGAGAATGGCTGCGGTCCCGAATCGTCGACATACCTGGAGAAGTACTTGGTATCTAGTACTCAGTATCTGGACGGAACCTTGTGCCAGATCGGACGATTGACGGCTCCTGGTATCCTTCGCTAGACGCTGGTATCTGGCGTCCGGCCTCAGGAATCTGCTCTGTTGTAATCATCCTCGAGTCGGATGACATCGTCGAGTTCCGGTGTCGAGACCTCGATGATCTCGACATCTTCGTTTGACGGTGCTGCGAACCGATGGATGTCACCGACTGCGATGTCGTATGACTCGCCAGGAGAGAGCTCGAGAATCCTAGCGTCTTCACCCTGGCCGAGATGGAGCAGAAGCGTCCCTGAGATCACGAGCACGGATTCATGCTTCCGTTCGTGATACTGCAGACTGAGCCTGGTTCCAGCATTGATGTGGATGACCTTGCCGGCATAGTGGTCCGTGTGGGTCCACAGCAGCTCGTATCCCCACGGTTTCTCGATTCTTCTTGCCATCAGATGCTCCAGCATAATCGTGGTCGCTTCTCGGAGGGTAGAACCGATCTCTGGCGAAACTGAGATGGCGAGGAACGGTACGATTGGGTCTCAGCGACACGGCTCACACTTCGGAGGATCACATGGACTATGACATCTTGGACATCGGCCTGGCCCCGGCTGGTCAGCTGCGCATCGAGTGGGCTGCACGGCGTATGCCCGTGCTCGAAGCGATAACCGAGCGTTTCATCGAGGAACAGCCGCTCGCCGGGTACAGGATCGCTGCGTGCATGCACGTGACGACGGAGACCGCCAACCTGATGTTCACGCTCGTAGCGGGTGGTGCCGAGGTCGTCCTCTGCGCATCGAATCCACTCTCCACACAGGACGATGTTGCCGCAGCGCTCGTTGAGGCAGGAATCCCAACCTACGCCGTTCGAGGTGAGAGCGACGAGACGTTCTACGAGCACATCAACGCCATCCTCGACACGAACCCGCATCTCGTCTTCGATGACGGCGCTGACACGACGACCGTCCTCCATCGAGAGCGGACAGACCAGGCGATCCTCGGAGGCATGGAGGAGACCACGACGGGGGTCATCAGGCTCAAGGCCATGGAAGCTGATGGCGTGCTGCGGTATCCGATCGTTGCGGTCAACGACTCTGCAACGAAGCATCTGTTCGACAACAGGCACGGCACGGGCCAGTCAAGCCTCGATGGGATCCTTCGTGCATCGAACATCCTGTTCGCAGGACGGCGTGTCGTTGTGGCAGGCTTCGGGGACTGCGGCTGGGGTATCGCCACCAGGGCAAAAGGGCTTGGTGCGGACGTGATCGTCACGGAGATCGACCCTGTGCGTGCCGTTGCGGCAACGATGGAAGGTCACCGCGTCATGACAGGTGACGACGCTGCTGAGGTCGGGGATGTATTCATAACCGCTACAGGCAACATCCACGTTTTCAGGGCGGAGCACTTCGCAAAGATGAAGGACGGAACGATCCTTGCCAACGCAGGCCATTTCGATGTCGAACTCGATCTCGTCGCGCTTGACGAGATGTCCGTGTCGCGCAGGGTGCTTCGCGACAACCTCGAAGAGTTCGAATTGCCTGACGGTCGCAGGATTCTCGTCGTTGCAGAGGGCAGGCTCGTCAACCTCGGTGCAGCAGAGGGCCACCCAGCCGACGTCATGGACATGTCGTTCGCTGACCAGGCACTTGCAGCGGAGTGGCTGATAGCGAACGCGGACACGCTTGAACCCAAGGTGTACACGTTGCCCTCTGACCTCGATGACGATGTCGCACGGCTCAAGCTCGAAGCGATGGCTGGTGGCCTTGAGCAGCTCACCGAGGAACAGGTCGAGTACCTGGGCTCCTGGCAGCACGGAACGTGAATCAGCGCTGACCGCCGTCCGCTTTCCGCCATCCGCCAAGAATCGCGCTCAGGCATCGTCCGAGCTGGCCACTGACCAAGGTCAGCCAGCATTAGCCATCGTGGTCTCTAGCGGACAGCGGAAAGCGGAAAGCGGAAAGCGGAAAGCGGACTTCTTTTCTGTCCTACCGAGTTGATACGTTCTTCCCATGCTTTGTATCGCTTGTGCGAGGCCGGGGTGGCCGTTGTGTCTGGCATGTGACCGCGGGCTCATCGTCACGCATGACCGCTTCGTTGCGGGCATGAAGGTGGGCGTTGCCTTCGAGCACACAGGCACCGCTGCTCGGCTCGTCCACAATCTCAAATATCGCAGGTCGGCTGCAGCGGGACGGCTCCTTGCAAACGCGATGGCTCAGAGGGTTCCGGTCGATGCAACATCACTCGTTCCCATCCGACGATCACTCGTCCGGAGGGTCAGTTTCGGGATCGATCAGGCCACTCATCTCGCAGGCCTGATCTCTGACATCGTGGGTCTTCCCGTCGCCGATGTGCTCAGGCCTCCCGTGTGGTGGAAACAGCGCGCTGGTGCACCCAGGAGCGAACGAAAGCTCATCCGGTTCCATGCTTCCTCGCCGATACGTGACGGAGCGGTCCTCGTCGATGATGTGCTGACGACAGGCTCGACCATCGCGTCTGCGGGACGCGCGATCGAGCCTGCGAAGTATTCGTCATTGGTCGCAACCGCAGCAGGTATGATGGGGGCAGGAGCCGGGTTGGCTCCGAGCCTGGGAGGTGACGTGGCGGACAAGCACCGATCGAATACCGATCGATCAACCGCCGCGCAGATACCTCCCAACCAGTCCATCCCGAGAGGTCGCGGATTTGTCGCGCCATCCCGGGGAGTCCCGACAGAGAGGAGCGCGGGTGACCGTTCGTATCCACGGTAGAAACATGCAGGTGTCTGAGAAGATCAAGGAGATCGCCTCGGATCAGATTTCGCACGCGGCGAGGATTTTCGACAATGTTGGCGCCGTCGACGTCGAGTTCACGGAGAGGCAGAATCCTCGGCTGGTCGATGAGCGATACAAAGTTGAGATCACTTCGAACGCAGCAGGTCATATCGTGCGAATCGAAGCGGAGGCACCGGACGCCAAGTCGGCGCTCGACACGGCCACAGACAAGTATGAACGTCAATTGAGGAGACTCAAGGAGCGACTGATTCAGCGCAATCGGGTCGCGGCTGACCGATCCGTACCCAACGATGATGCCCTGGTAGAAGACGACATGGCTGGCGAGATCGTGCGCACGAAACGGTTCTCGATGAAGCCGATGACCGCCGAAGAAGCTGTGCTTCAGATGGAGATGCTCGGACATGACTTCTTTTTCTTCCTCGATGGTGAATCGAACGATCACTGTGTGGTGTACAACCGGAAGGACGGCAACGTAGGTTTGATAGAACCTGCCTGACTCCCGGAGAAAATCACACGTTTCTTACATACGGACGGTTCGGGAATACCTGGTTCCCCCGTATGCTTGAAGAACCATGTCGATTTTCAACAAGATGCTCCGCGCTGGCGAGGGCAAGAGGCTCAGAGAACTACAAGCGGTCGTGGATGGGGTGAACGCGCTTCGACCCGAGATGAAAGCACTCTCGGATGCCGAACTCGTGGCTCGCACCGACTGGCTCAGACAACGCGTTACCGACGGAGAAACCCTCGATGACATCGAGGTGGACGCGCTCGCAACCGTTCGCGAGGCTGCGTGGCGGGTCCTCCAGGAGGAGCCGTACGACGTCCAGATCATCGGTGCCGCCGCGATGCACAGGGGGATGATCGCTGAACAGAAGACGGGCGAGGGCAAGACGCTCGTTTCCACGATGCCTGCGTATCTCAACGCGCTTGGTGGGGACGGCGTTCATCTCGTTACGGTGAACGACTACCTCGCAAGTCGTGATGCCGACTGGATGGGGACCATCCATCGCTTCCTCGGGCTCGAGGTCGGGTTGATCCAGGCATGGATGACGCCCGAAGAGAGGCGCCCCGCATACGAGGCAGACATCACCTACGGGACCAACAACGAGTTCGGTTTCGACTACCTACGCGACAACATGACGATGAACCCTGCCCACATGGTTCAGCGTGGCCATGCATTCGCCATCGTCGACGAGGTCGACTCCATTCTCATCGATGAGGCTCGGACGCCGCTGATCATCTCAGGGCGTGTCGGCGAGACAGGGAAGTGGTACACGGATTTCGCTCGGGTAGCAGATCGGCTCCGCCTCGACGACCACTACGAGGTTGATGAGAAGAAACGTCAGGTATACACGACAGAAGATGGTGTCACCAGAGTCGAGGAGATGCTTGGAGTCGAGAACCTGTACGACCACTCCAATGTCGACTTCATCCACCACCTCGATGTAGCGCTCAAGGCGAAGACGCTCTATCAGAAGGACGTCGACTATCTCGTGCGCAACGGCCAGGTGATGATCGTCGACGAGTTCACCGGCAGGGTGCTCGATGGGCGAAGATACTCCGAGGGCTTACACCAGGCGATCGAGGCGAAGGAGGGCGTGGCGATCAAAGAGGAGAACCAGACCCTCGCCACGATCACGCTCCAGAACTACTTCCGCATGTACGACAAGCTTGCAGGGATGACGGGTACGGCCATCACAGAGGAGGGCGAGTTCGTCGAGATCTACGGTCTTGAAGTGATCGTCATCCCAACGAACAAGCCGATAGCAAGGCTGGACCAGGCCGATCTCGTCTATGTCGATGAGGACAACAAGTTCGCGGCACTCTCTCAGGACATCGTCGAACGCCATGAACGAGGCCAGCCGGTGCTCGTGGGTACCGTGTCCATCGAGAAATCCGAAAGACTCGCTGCCACGCTGAAGCGGAAGGGCATCAAGTTCGAGGTCCTCAACGCAAAGCAGCATGAGCGCGAGGCACACATCATCGCCCAGGCGGGAACGCCAGGTGCGATAACCGTGGCCACCAACATGGCAGGCCGTGGAGTCGATATCGCGCTCGGTGGCAATCCCGAGGAGATGACCAAGGCCATCATGGCGAGAAGCGAGCTGGAACCGGACGATTCAGAGTACATCGCGCAGTACGAGAGCATGCTTGCGGAATTCGCGGAACAGACCGCCAAGGACCGCGTCAAAGTGCTTGATGCTGGTGGCCTCTATGTACTCGGTACCGAGCGTCACGAGTCCAGGCGCATCGATAACCAGCTTCGCGGTCGCTCCGGCCGTCAGGGTGATCCGGGAGAAAGCAGGTTCTATCTCTCGCTTGAGGATGACCTGATGCGTCGTTTCGCAAACGACAAGGTTGCCTCGATCATGTCGAGGCTGCGGATCCCGCCAGACGTGCCGATCGAAGCCAAGATGGTGAGCAAGTCCATCGAACGTGCCCAGAACCAGGTCGAGGACCAGAACTTCGAGATTCGCAAGAACGTCCTCAAATACGACGAGGTCATGAACACCCAACGGACGATCGTCTACAAGTGGCGGAATCAGATCCTTCAGGGTGACGACACTGAGTCCCTGCTGTCGGAGTGGCGCGACGAGGTGGTCGAGGACCTCGTTCATGAGGTAACCGCGTCAGGTGATGATTGGGACGTATCGGATGTCGTCGCCCGGGCCTCAGAGATCTACCCGACCAAGATCTCGGCAGAGTCATTCGATGATCCACGCGATGTAACAGTGGCTGAACTGATCGAGGCCTTCTCTGAGGAAGCTTCGGAGGCGTATGCAGCGCGTGAGGAGCAGCTGACCACTGAGGTCATGAGAGCCCTCGAACGGCGCGTCGTGCTGTCGATCATCGACAACAAGTGGCGTGAGCATCTGGCAGAAATGGACTATCTCAGGTCCGGCATCGGCCTGCGTGCCATGGGCCAACGTGATCCGCTGGTCGAGTACCAACGCGAGGGGTACACGTACTTTCAGGATCTCGTCCACACAACCAAGGCGGACTCGATCCGCTATATGTTCCATGCCGAGGTTGTGCAGCAGCCTGCGCCGGTCCTGAAGCCATCCGCCGTGCTCACATCGAGTGCCAAGGGCGACGGGTCGACATCGCGACCGGTCCAGCGCACAGGAGACAAGATCGGTCGTAACGACCCATGTCCGTGCGGATCCGGCAAGAAGTACAAGCGGTGCCACGGTGCGCCCGGGGCCGAACCGCTGTCCGCGTGATGCATCGGAGACGTATCAGCGTCGCTGTCGATGTTCGCTACCCTCTCTCGACATGGAACCAGTAGAGCTCAGAGCGATCGTGACTGATCTGAGGACCAGGCACGGCGATGCGGTGCGATTCCTCAATGTCGAGGGGAAGGAAACCGAGATCGTCGAACTGGCGAAACAGGCTTCCGCGCCAGGATTGTGGGACGATCCAGATCGTGCCCGCGAGATCACCAGCAGGCTTTCGCGCCACGAGGCGACGATCAAGCATGTCACGGATCTCGGGCGTGGCATCGAGGATGTCGACACGCTGCTGGAGATGGCGATCGACGAGGGTGACAAAGAGTCCCTCGAAGAGGTGGAATCCGAGCTCACAGAGATCGGCACCGATCTTGCAACGCTGGAACGCGAGTCGTTGTTCTTCGGAGAATACGATGACCGCCCCGCGATCCTGTCCATCGCTGCGGGCGCAGGAGGTGTTGACGCTCAGGACTGGGCGGAGATGCTGCTGCGTATGTACACGCGTTACCTGGAGCGGTCAGTGTTCTCATTCAATGTGGACGAATACCAGGAAGGCGAGGAGGCTGGGATCAAGTCTGTCACGATCACGATCCGGGGTGACAACGCCTATGGAACCTTTGAATCTGAACGCGGCACACACAGGCTTGTGAGGATCAGTCCGTTCGATTCCAACGCTCGGAGACATACGGCATTCGCAGGCGTCGATGTCATCCCCGAGGTTGACGTCGAGGAGATCGAGATCGAGACCGAGGATCTTCGCATCGATACATACAGGGCGTCAGGTGCGGGAGGCCAGCACATCAACAAGACGGACTCGGCGGTCAGGATCACGCATCTGCCGACCGGTGTCGTCGTATCGTGCCAGGCGGAACGATCACAGATGCAGAACAAGGCCCGTGCAATGCAGCTGCTTGCTGCACGGCTTGCTGAACGCGCCCGTCAGGACCAGATGGCTGAGGTTGCCGCGATCCGCGGTGACAAGACCGAGGCGGGATGGGGTAGGCAGATCCGAAGCTACGTGCTCCAGCCGTATCAGATGGTCAAGGATCTCCGCACGAATTTCGAGGTCGGCAATATCTCTGGTGTGCTCGACGGTGATATCGACAAGCTGATCGACTCGTATCTCCATTGGAGACGCTCGGAGCTATACGAGGCATAAGAGTTCACGGTTGACAGTTCACAGTCCACAGTCAGAACTGTCGACTGTGAACTGTGAACTGTCAACTTCGTCCCCGATATCCCTTGATTTACCGAATCCATGGTTAACCTCATGTAGCTCGCACTATTGCGAAGCTTCAATCAATGTTTCTGGGTACGTAAACAATGATCACACTTGAGAATGTAACGAAGGTCTATCCGGGTAACACCGTTGCCGTCAAGGATGTCGACATCGAGATCGCCAAGGGTGAGTTCGTGTTCCTCGTCGGTCCATCAGGGTCGGGGAAGTCCACGCTCATTCGCTTGATCATGCGTGAAGAGGCGCCAACGAACGGCGACATCTGGGTCGCGGGCAAGCACGCATCCAACCTCCAGAATTGGAAGATTCCGCATCTTCGGCGTTCCATCGGGACCGTCTTCCAGGACTTCAAGCTTCTCCCGAACAAGACCGTGTACGAGAACGTAGCCTTTGCAATGGAAGTGACTGGCAAGCGTGGATCCATCATCAGGAACCAGGTACCACAGGTTCTGAAGCTTGTCGGCCTCTCGTCCAAGGCCGACCGTCTGCCTCGACAACTCTCTGGTGGTGAGCAGCAGCGTGTCGCCGTGGCACGGGCGTTCGTCAACCGGCCACTCATTCTGCTCGCAGATGAACCAACAGGGAACCTCGACCCGGGTACATCCGTCGGCATCATGCGCATCCTCGACCGCATCAACAGGACTGGGACAACCGTCGTGATGGCGACGCACGACCATGCCATCGTGGATGCGATGCAGCGCAGGGTCGTTGAGCTCGACAGGGGCCGTGTGATTCGCGATGAATCGCGTGGTATCTATGAGGCGAGCACACCGCATCGGGGACCTGATGCACTGGCTGGTGTTGATGATGGGATCTATGACGAGTTGATCGCCGACGTCAAAGAACCGGAGACAGAAGCCGGCCAGGACGGACCTGACGGAGCCAAGGACAAGGAAACGTCTGAATCTGATCTCCCTGAAGGTGCCACAGAAACGCCGTCGGAGGCACAGGAGAAGTCGCAAGACTCAGATACCAGTGACCCATCCGATGAAGAGGCCACTGCATGACCGCCTTCACCTACGCGCTCAGAGAGGCCTTCCACAACCTCGGACGCAACGCCCTCATCGTTCTCGGAGCGATCCTCGCAGTGTTCATCTCACTGACGCTGACGTTCGGCACGCTGGTATTCGGAGAGATCGTCAGGGTCAACACGCTCCAGTGGGCTCAGGACGTGAGAGTGATCGCGTTCCTCCAGGACGACATGACAGCGGCGGGAACAGACAACCTCCAGCAAGAGGTTGCAACGTGGCCCCAGGTGCAGGACGTGTTCTACGTGTCCAAGCCAGACGCACACGAAGAGGCACTTGTGCTCTTCTCGAACGACGACGCGATGCTCCGCGTACTCGGAGAGAACCCCGATCTATTGCCAGCATCGTTGCGCGTCCAACCGGTCGATCCGGAGGACTATGACCTGATTGTGACGCGCCTGGAATCAACTCCTGGTGTGCTCCAGGTTGAATCCGCGGATGACGCCATCGATGCGATGATCGCGCTACGAGATGGATTACAGATCATGTTCTGGTTGTTGGCAGTGGCACTCGGAGTTGCCGCTGTTGCCTTGATAGCGAACACGATTCACATGGCGATCTACGCCCGTCGCGAGGAGATCGAGATCATGCGGCTTGTGGGAGCGAGTAACTGGTTCGTACGTACGCCTTTCCTCATCGAAGGGGCATTGGAAGGGCTCATCGGTGGCGCGCTCGCGGTCACCTTCATCGTGGTCGCACAGCAGCTGGCTGTCGACCGACTCGAACAACTTCCATCATGGATCAATCTTGCGATCCAGAACGATTTTCTCCTGAGGCAGGGCGCGCTGGTCTTGCTGTTCGGAGTCCTTGCCGGTCTTATCGGCAGTTCTTTGAGCCTTGCAGTCCACCGCACTCTGCGCTCATGACCCGGAGATTCTCTGTACTCGCGCTCGTCGTCATCCTCACGATCGGACTCAGCGCGCCCGCTGGAATGGCCGGTTCGACAGATGACCTCGCTGCGGTCAAGGCCAGAATCGCATCCCTTGAGAGTCAGATCCAATCCTCGTCAGGGCAGCGATCCTCGATCGCCACGGAGGTACTGGCCGCACGAGGGAAGCTCGAAAACGCCGAAGCTGACGTCGATCTTGCGCAGACGAACGTTGATGCATTGCGGGATGAGCTTCTCCGACGCCAAGGTGTGCTCTCAGGCGTGCGGACCGAGCTTGCTGAGCGTCTGATCCAGCTCACATTGACGCGTTCAGATCGTGACGATGCGCGTATCCAGGCCGAAGCGTCGGTCATCCAGGCCTACATGCGTGGGGGTGTCGACGATCCGTCGATCGCTTTCTCGGCTTCGGGCATCGTCGAGATCTCTGTCGGGCTCGGGTACCTCGACACGCTCACCGGAAACAGTTCGGATGCGGCTGACACATATGGCGAGATCCTCACCGCGGAACAGCAGGAACGGGCGAAGATCCAACAACTCGAGGGCTCGATTGTCGCTGAGGTCCAGGGGCTAGAAGAGTCCGAGCACGAGGCCGAGATTCTCGCATCTGAACTTGCCATCAAACGCGCAGCGTTGAACAATGAGTATCGAGCCCAGACGTCGCTTCTTGCCAGGGTCGAGGCTGAGATCGCCGAGTTCGAGCATGCGAAGGAAGGGTTCGAGGCCGAGGAGGCTTCGATCCGAGCGACGATTGCCGCAGCCGCCGCAGCGGCGAAGGCCGCGGCGAAGGCCAAAGCAGACGCGGCAGCGAAGGCCGCGGCAGCTTCCGCGGCAGCGTCTGCACCTTCTGCACCTTCTGCGGCTGCTGCACCTGTCACGACTGCCCCACCCGCGGTCTCTACGGGCAACGGAACGTTGCGATGGCCGATACGCGGATCCATCGATTCACCGTTCGGCTGGCGTGTCCATCCGATCACCTGGGACAGGCGCTATCACACAGGCATCGATATCGCTGGACCGTACGGTTTGCCCATCAAGGCTGCGAAGGCAGGGATCGTGATCCTGGCCGGCGTCAAAGGCGGCTACGGGAACTCGGTCATGATCGATCATCAGAATGGGTGGGTGACACTGTACGCACACCAGCAGTCGCTCAATGTCCAGGTCGGCCAGTACGTTACGACAAAGACCACGATCGGGTGGGTTGGTTCGTCGGGGAACTCCACGGGCCCGCACCTGCACTTCGAGCTCAGGATCAATGGTGTCCCCACAGATCCGATGAGATACCTCTAGGCCACCAGGTAGCCTTGGAGCCATGGCAGGTCACAAGGTCGTTGCGACGAATCGCAAAGCTCGGTACAACTACGAGATCCTCGATACGTTCGAGGCTGGCATCGTGCTTGTCGGATCTGAGGTCAAGTCCATGCGTGCTGGCAGCGTCGCGCTGAAGGACTCTTATGCAACGATACGGGGAGGAGAGGTGTGGCTCGAGAGCGCTCACATCGCGCCATACACGTTCGCAGAGAACGGCGGGCACGAACCGGAACGGCCCCGGAAGCTCCTACTCCACCGCAGAGAGATCGATCGGCTCTTCGGGCGCATCCGTGAAGAGGGCCTGACGCTCGTACCTCTTCAGGTGTACTTCACCGAGGGGAAGGCAAAGGTCGAACTGGGCCTTGCAAGAGGTAAACGTCCCCACGACAAACGAAGATCTATCGTCGAGCGACAGCAGAAACGCGAGATGGCCAGGGCGCGATCACTGAGGAGATAGCCGAGGACAGCTGCTCTCCGGTAACCGCTTACCGCTGACCGCAAGAACTCGTATTGGGCATGAGACGCTTTCGCGGATTGCGGATTGCGGATTGCGGATTGCGGATTGCGGATTGCGGATTGCGGATTGCGGATTGCGGACTGCGGACAGCCCTCCTCACACAACGGTCAGATCTCTGAATCCGTGATCGGCGAAGACTCCTGCGATTTCATCTAGTTCGACGGGGTCCGCGTCCCGTATGTGCGAAGCCTCGACGCGTACGCCGTGAGCGCGGTACCCGATGATCTTGATCCTCATGTCAGGGTCGATATCGCGGAGCCACACGGCGGCATGCTCGGCGGCATCGAGACCATCGTTGTAGCCGGGTACGATGAGCAGACGTACCTCTGTGAGCTTGTCGTGCTGTGCCAGGTAGTCAATGGAACGGAGCACATCGGCGTTTCCTCTGGCTGTGAGCCTGACGTGTACGTCGGGGTCGAGTGCTTTGAGGTCGATCATTGCACCATCCATAACGTCCATCAACCCTTCCCATACGCCAAGAGGTGCCGACCCGTTGCTGTCAACGAGCGTCGTCAGATGGCTGAGCGTGGAGTCGCTCTTGATAGCCAGGAAGAGCGAGCGGACGAAACCTGGCTGCTGGGTCGCCTCACCTCCTGAGACCGTGACCCCAGAGATGAACGGTGCAACGGCGCGGATCTCGGCCACGAGTGCCTTGACCTCGACGTAACGGGCGAGGGGAGTGCTGTCCTCAGGACAGACGTCGATGCAGATATCGCATCTCGTGCATGCAACGCCGTCGACGACAACAAGCGGGCCCGCCTGGATCGTCAACGCCGCCTCTGGGCATGACCTGACACAGACACCGCAACTGGTGCATTCCATGATCGTGTACGGGTTGTGGCAGGTGATGCAGTTGAAATTGCATCCCTGGGTGAAAACCACGAACCGGTTCCCAGGACCGTCAACGGCCGAGAACCGGATCGTACTATTGACCAGGCCTGGGGCTGTGTTCATGGATGAGGACGCGTTTCGGTCTTCGTTGTGTCACATGTGAGTTCGCGACCGAACCCGCAGCGAAGACCGTGCTCCCGTGGCGTTCGGGACCTTCTGAGAACCGTTCGAGATCCGATTTGCGCACCAGGTAGCCTGTGATACGGACGAACTCGTTGTCGTCGATATTGAACGTGAAATCGCGCATTCCCGAGATGAACGCCCCTCGGATGATGTCGACCATCGCCTCAGGGTTGTTCTGTACCGTGTCGTCGATCTTGAATATGTCCGAAACGCCGGAGTCGAAGTGGCGGTGATGGGGAGCGACTGTGGCGATGTGTTCGAACGTCTCCGGTTCGCCTCCAATGGGGATTCTCGTGCCCGCCGTGACATCCAGGTCGGAATCGATACCTGATTGTGAATGCAGGAAGGCTCTACCCCCAGCACCCTGGCAGTAGGGCATCTCGCGCTCATCTACGAACGCTCGGAGGCGCTCGATGATCCGGTAGCTGAGTTCATCGGCTTCTCCACCGTCGCCGTAACGACTGTCGGAACCCTCGTGTTCCATAAGGATATTCACCGCTTCGGCGAGTCCGTAGACACCGTACATCGCAGAGAACCGGTCGAGGTTGATGATCCCCTCAACGGCAAGGAAGTCGTGGTCGAAGAACTTCGCCTCTTCTACGAGGAACCTGATCCTTGCTTCCATGAGTTCCGCGTTGAGTTCTGCGTAGTGGGGGAGGGTATCTGCCAGGAACGACTCGATGGATCCGGATTGTGCGAGCGCAACCTCTTTGAGGTTCAATCGCACCAGCGTGTGGGAACCCCCACCCTGCTTCATCGAGTTGTAACAGCTCGCAACGCCGTACGAGGTTCCGAGGTCACCGACCATCATCTCATGATTGACGAAGTGTGGCTTTGCGGTGGCGAAGACCGTGGTAACAGCGTCTCGTAGCAGATCGTCAGGCGTGAGTTCGGGATCGACCTTCAATGAGAGGTTCGGAACGGTCTGTTTCAGTTCGCGCTCGACATCGAGAATCGTTCGCAGAACACGGTTGTCGGTTGGGCCCAGGTTCGCGTGGACGAATCCATCGGGGAGGATCCGGTCCAGTGCTATCCAGAAGAGTCGGATCTTGGAGCGCAGGTCAGTATCTGAAACGCTGCCTGTGTAGGGCAGAAGGAGCGAATCGATGTCGCCGAGGTACACGGGGTATCCGGTGATCGACGGTACCTGGGTGTACAGGATGAGAAGGAAATTGAGTGCCTCATCGAGATCTGTCGGTGGATCGAGTTCAAGGTGCCCTGACCCGTTGGTGAGCGCCCTTTCGTAGTCAGGGAGGAGGTACCGCGGACGGTACGGGGCATGGCCCTCGAAGAGGTCCGAGATGATGCCCTTGTTCAGCGCCTCCGCGCACGCATCACCAACAGGGGGATAGGGGAGTGCGTTCTCTGCGAGGCTCGCGAGGTAGTGCCTGCGTTGGTGGAATGTGAGGATCTCGTCGGTGATGACAGATCTGACCTGATCGACGAACTCTTCCTGGTTCACGGCGCGACTCCTAGCTGTTGCTCGGAGTGTAGCGAGCTGATGCCAGAGAACAGATGCCGGATACCAGAAGTGGACGTGAGAGTCCGGCGTAGGGAATGCAAGACGGCCATTCCTCAGCGATCCGTCAGGCTCTATGAACCGAGTTGAGTACGCAGACGCTCGTCTCTGAACCGCGCCTCCGTTTTCACGATCGTGTTCGATTCAGATCCGCTGGGTGTCGGTGGGAATATGGCGAGTACGGTTCATGATGTAGTGTGCATTCCATGACCGAGAAAGGCAACGGGAACGGCGAGCGGATAACGCACGATTCGTCCATGCATAGAGTGGTTGTTTGGGTCAAGTGGGGAGCGCTGCTCTTGGCGGCGGTCGTGACGGGCTCCAAGCTGATGGGGACGGATGACAGTCTTCTCTTCACTGTCATTGCGTTGGTTGCCTTTGCAGTCGCCCTAATCGCGCAGATAGCCGAAGGAATGCTTTCGGAATACGGCGTGCGGGGAACGGCTATGCGCGGATCGGGAATCTTGGTGGCAGTCATGTCTCTGCTTTTCTTGCTTACGTTGAGCGATCCCGATGACCGGTGCACAGCCTTCTCGCAGCTGTCGGGTTCGGTCACCGTTGCCGTCGTTGACTCGGCCCCTATCGAAGGAGAGCAGGACGGCATCGACGACGCAACATTGGAGATCGCGAAATCTGTACACGCTGTACTTGCCGAGTCATTCGACAGTGATGCCCTCGGTGACCCTGACCTTCTACCTCGCATGGAAGCGAAAGCACAAGAGGAAAGAGCCGAGTTTGCGAGCGAGGTCGCCCTCTGCGCAAAGGCCGACGTCGTCCTGTTCTTGGATGTGAAGGCCTCTGTAGGCCATGCCACTATCCAGCCGAGAATGTATGTGAACCCTGACCGCATTTTCAAAGCGCAGGAACTGGCTGGCGTTCACGCCCTTGGGGGGCCGATCGAGATGCATTCCAACCTCCGTAATCAGAGGGCCATTGCCAACGACGTGACTCCTGCGGTGAGGAAACGCATCCAGATTGTGAGTGGCTTCGTTGAGGCGTTGCAGGATTACGACCGGGGAGAGTTTGCGCTCGCCAGAGACCGCCTACTCGCAGTGGCGTCCGCACCACTGTGGAAAGAGAGCGACGGCGAAGAGGTCATCATGCTTTTCGTCGGCAACGCGGCACTCCTGGTCGGCGACAACTCCGGTGCGAGAGCCGCCTTCGACGAAGCCTTGCGAATCTCCGAGGACTACGGGCGTGCATCCCTTGGTTTGGGCGAGGCTACCTTCCGGTTATCTAGTGGACGCGAATGCAAAGAGGCCGATATCAAAGGACTCAATGATGCGATTGGGTTCTTCGAAGACGCACACGATGCGCTCGATCAGCCTCCGTTTGCCCAGGTTCAACTCAAGGCAAACCTTGGCATCGGACGGGCGTACAACTGTATCGGGATTGCCCTGGAGAGCCCGTCGGATTTCAAAGAGGCCCTCAATCGTCTGGAGTTAGTCACATCGGAATATGACCCCAATGATGACAATGTGGTTTCGAGGGATGTCTTCGCAGTGGCATACGCTGAGATCGGTGTCGCCAACTGGTTCCTTGGTGCTTACGATGATCCGTGTTTCTTCTTTGACGCGGCGGCCGCCTACGAGGCTGCGGCTTCGATTGACGTGCGTCCAGATATTGGTAAGCAATCTGATACCTGGCGTTCGGCAGCGAACGAGGCGCGAAAGCTTGCGGACCGGTGTCCCGAAACGTCATCTGCACTTGGTCATGGCTAGCGGAGTCCGGGTGATCAATCGTTGATGGGCCGGCTGTGGCACTCGGAGGCCGACCAGTCCCTGCAACGCGCGTCAGCTTCTTCCTGCGTTTCGTACCAGCCCGAGTAAAGGACCCAGAAGCCTGGATTCAATGACGCGAAATCGTCGCTGAGAAGGACGCGTACGTCACCGAGTGCTTCTGCCTGGTCCCATGCGTGATTGACCGTGGCTCGATCTGTCGATAATGAGGCGACCATTGAGATCCAACCCGGAACCGGGCTCGGTTCTCGTGTCGCGGAATCGAAGTAGAAGTGCGAGAACCTGCGGACCCGATCGACGAGTTCGAGGTTGTAGCGACACCAGTCACTCGTTAGTAGGTCTCCATCACCATCCGGATAGAGCTCAAACGACCAGGCTTCCAGAATGTCGGCATCTGGTAGGAGGCACACGAAGGTTTCGGCGTCGCTCGGCATCGTAGGTATCGAGGCAAACCCGATCCCGGTTTCGTCAGTTGTGACCATGAGTGTGCCCACATAGACCTCCTCAGACGAATAGTCGGTGGGACGTGCATAGATGTGAACTGCAGCGGGGGATTCTGGGGGATATCCAGAGACGAAGACCTGAATCGGCATCCCGGCTTGCACCTGGGGTCTGAGCGTCTTCATCCACGTGGACGCTACCTCCGGTTGAGTGACGCGAATATCCGGAGATGTGCTCGATGACGCAGTGAGCGTGTACGACGCCCATTTGCTCACCGTGCCCTGCGTCGCTGTCATGACATAGTCGCCCAGGGGCATATCTGGCGTGTTGAGGTGCATCCAGATGTAGGCAGGGTCAGCTAGGTCGTCATATGTCTCGTTCACATTGGGCCGTTCAGCGTCCCCTGGTTTGAAATGGCGGACAATCGAATACCCGTCCGGCCCCTGGAGCTTCGCATCAAGGGGCTCGAGGACGTTGAAGCCCTCGAAGCAGAACACAGGACTCCATCCGACTTGACTTGTGCCAACCTCGTCGACCCCAAACGCCAGTCGAATCCGAGGGTTCGACTGTGATAGGCATCCACCGGTCTCATCGCCGCCGCCAATTCCGATGCCGACCTGCTCCGGTAGGCCTGGTGGGCTGGGCACGTTTGCTGCTGCGAAGCTCAGATTGGCGCCTTGACCGGCGGGGAGGGTGGCTGGTGTTGTGGTTGTGGGGGTGGCTGGTGTTGTGGTTGTGGGGGTGGCTGGTGTTGTGGTTGTGGGGGTGGCTGGTGTTGTGGTTGTGGGGGTGGCTGGTGTTGTGGTGCAAGTG
>Ga0190293_1000128_pt1 | contig 26069 bp, 25 predicted proteins | sample 48693001_MG_FD_161671 | JGI IMG/M metagenome (GOLD analysis project Ga0190293, IMG submission 161671) | Hydrothermal vent microbial mat bacterial communities from Southern Trench, Guaymas Basin, Mexico - 4869-30-0-1_MG | ecosystem: Environmental > Aquatic > Marine > Hydrothermal vents >...
TCATTTCTGCATCAAGGAGAACTGCAAATGTCTTTTCAAACATTCTGTGGTTTCCCCAATACTTTCTCATAACCCTGCTTCTGACATCCGGATTCTTTGATTTTCTATATTTAGCGTAATTGGAATAATTCAATTCGACTTCTTTTCCGTCTGCAAGCTTTATTTTTGCATTAGGCATTTCAACATTGTTCAGAATCCCTGATGCGCGGCTTGGTGCCCCACTGAACAATCCGGTAAGGGAAACTATCTTTTGTTGTTCAGGAGGAAGTACATGTGATCTCATTCTGAGTATTTCGTCTATCTCAAATTTATAAACTTTAAGTTCAGGTTCTGCTTTGATGTATTCGGCAAATTTTTCCCCGCCCAGTTTCAAAATGTCAGAATTAATAAAAGAGATCATCGAACCTATTTTAATAAAATATGACCTCATCTCGCCCTTCATCTTCTGGAATTGAGGATTCCCCATATCCATATTACTTCTATTACTCGCATATGAGTATAGTTTATACCCTTTCCGGTATATTTTGCCCAGAGTCTTAAAAAATTTAAGCATATTTTCCGAGGATTTTGTCCAATCTTTAGAAACTTCCTCTAATTGAGGAATAAGGTTTCCCAACTCTTCACTCCCTTTTTTCCATGCTTCAATTGAAGGGAATATATCACTGATATTCCACTTGAATTTTTCAGGAACTTTATCTCTTTTCGTCGTTGAAAAATCGGGAATACTCTTCGATGAACTAAATCCTGAAGCTGGAAATATTAATCCCGCAAATACTAAAACTATTAAAATCTTTTTAATTAAACTCATTAGCTTACCTCCGTTCATGTTTTATGTCTTACTTAACAGATCAATTATTGTGTCCATTATCTCTTTCCCGCGGTTTACAGCATAGAACTTTCGCAATTTAAGATATACCTCTTTCCTGTCAATTTCACCCGATTCAATTTTATCCCGATGATCATCAAATATTGCCTGAACTTTTCCAGGTCTGGGTCCCCATCTGGAGATAAGGGTACCATCCTCAGCGAGGAAAAGAAAAACAGGAATAGCTCTGCCGCCATTTGTAAGAAACTTATCCATAAGATCAGTATTCTCGTCACGTAATAGAATCCGGACTTCCCATTTATTATTAATTTCACCCATTTTTATCAATACAGGAAGTGACGCCAGGGAATCGCCACACCACGGTTCAGTAATAACAAGGATCTTCATCTCATCAAGAGTTCTGATCAAAGATAATTTGTTTTGATCCGGATTAAACTTTTTATAATGAAGATCATGAATAACCTTATTTTCGTCAAGCAATAACTCGAATTCCTTAAACCCCAAGGCATTATCAAATTCTTTTTTCAGATTCATTTGTTAACCATATATCTGAGATCATATCTGCTTCAGAATGAATCCTCTCTCTCTCAACAGGTTTATTATTCCTTTCTCTCCAACAAGATGTGCAGCTCCGACAACAAAAAAATACCGGCCCCCTTCTTTCATCCACTTTTCTATCTTTACAGACATTGATAAATTCCTTTTATCAATTAATATAGTAAAGATCTCTTCCAGATCTGCTTCTTCACTCCTGTTCTCTGTCACCATTTTTGTGAGCATATCAATATCACCGGATTGCCAGGCTTCTACCATAGCCTCAACATTTTTCCCCAGGGAATCCGCTTCCTTAAGGCTTGAGAGAAGGAACATATCATTCTCTTTATCAGAGAAGTTATCAAAGATACCGATCTGAAAAGGGATCCCCTCGAGTTCAAGAATTGTTTTCCCTTTAGCTTTATTTATAAAATACTTGTCGACACCAATATTGGGATCAAAACCAAGTTTCATTAATTCCATACTGGTGATAGACATTGCGAGAAACCATGGCTTGAAATTCTCGAAATAATCGATCGACATGTTCAGCCCTTCCATTCTCTTTTTTGCCAGATCAAATGCTTCCTGAGATATATGATCTTTAAGTTTTGAACCATCGTCATACCCTGCTTTCTCCATTGTAACCCTGAGTATCTCTCCCATATTTTCTGTAGATATGTCTGCCTCTACAACGAGAAAACTGCAATTTGCAAATCCGGTCTCAAGTTCTTTTTTCAAAGGGAAGGAACTTTTCTTCAGCATATGAATCGAGCCGAGTATATAACTCTTTTCCCCTTTAACCTCCACTTCCCATAAAAATGACTTTGCTTCGAGATTTGATATGGAAACTGAAAAAAGTGTAAACATAATTACTAAAAGTGATAGAATGGCCCTCATTGTTCCCCCTTCATATCTCAACATTTTTTTTTAAAATTGACAGGATCGAATCTTTGGAATTTTCAAAAACTTCTTCTTCACAACTACAGGACCCGGCACCCAGATGCCCTCCACCTCCGAATCTGGCGACAAGTTTCCCACAATGAACCCTGCATTTCCTGTTAAAAATGCTATGCCCGATGCTGAGGATGATATGTCCCTTTTTCTCTTCAAGATTTCTGATCTTCATATTTACATATGTATCAGGAAAAAGAGAGAAGACAAGAAACCTGTTACCTGAAGGGATGGAAGTAAGCGGCCTGAAATCTGTTATTGATATACCGTCATAAATTGTAGTATATTTCAATAGATATTTTTTATATTCGAGATCGTTTTCAATTACCTTTTGAATTCTATCTTTTACTTCTCTTTCTTCAATTATATCCCCAATTTCCTCAGTTCTGAGCAGATCAACCACTTTATTCCAATATGATTCATTCCCCTCATTATTTCCTTTGATAGTGAATGAAAGCATCACATAAGGATTATTCCCTGGAAGGAGTATCTCCTCTCTTGTAAGACGTGCGGAATCTATTCTGTCTGTCTCTCTAACCAGTTTGTCATAATTCCTCGTGAAGTCATCCCTGAAATAATCGTATATGATCCCTGCTGCAGAAAGAGCTATTCTGAACTCGCCTTTAAAATCAAACCCGATCGAGTTAGTGAAATGGTGATCAAACCACCAGCTGCATCTGTTATCAAAGGGGAGATTTGCAATAATATCGCCTTCTTTTATCCCTGCTTCCTTATTATTAATTTTAACAGGCTCTACCCACAGGGTCGGCTCGGTTATTTCAAATACTTCCATCAATAGTGTCGCACATACGATTCCATCCATATCCGGACGGGTCACAATTCTCATTTTGCCACCACCTGGCCGGATCCGGTCTTTTGGAAAAAGACAACTTCTGCTCTTTCTCCGATTAGTTTTCTTAGTTTTTCAAGCACAATGCCTTCCTCGCCCCGCCACAGCACTATCCCGCCTTCACATACAAGATCCAGCATAGGAAAGTCCAACTCAGAATCTCCTGCAGCGATAAGTGGCAATTCATCTCCAAAAACTACATGATATAATTCTGCTTTTCCATTGTTAACAGGGACAGGCTCTTTGAGTTTACCCGTTAGTTTCAATTTACCACCTTCATATTCTTCAATTTCAGATTCTACACCGAAAACCTTATCCTTTTGAAGACCCAGATATTCCTCTGCAACAATTCTGACCGAAATTGAATTACTTGCGGAGATCACATTAATATCATAGTTTTCTTTTTTAAGTAGGGAGAAAAGTTCTCTTATCACCGGGTCAATATGAGGGATGTCTATTTTCTCTCCTGAATGTTCAAGAAAACTGAAGTCACTATTCATCAATTCTCTTGTCAGATCAGCAATAAGATCAACGGGCACATTAACCATGCTCTCTACAACTCTCTTATAAGCATACTCTTTTTGTCCCCCGGATATAATGCTCTTGTATTTATCCCAGGTAAGATCTATCAGGCTTCCATCCATCTTCACCCTTTCTTTAATTTCAAGATTCTTGATCCTGCAGAAAAGGGCCTCACCAATATCTCCAATAAGTATAGTATTATCCAGATCAAAAATCGCCCTTTTAACTCCGTTAGCCGACAGCCCTTTTATTTTTTTTGAAAGTTCTACGGGAACTTCCGGACTGTTTTTCCTGCGGCGGTAACCGGGCAGTATTTTCATCTGACAATAATACTACCCATTATTGCCTAATTCAAGTACAAAAAGTAAAATTTATTTCAGCTATTACATCTTGAATCTATATGTAAATTTCAGCATAAAAATATTATCACCTGGAGCACTCAACATGTCTGACAGATCTCTTCCGAAAGAGAGATCACCGGGGTTGCCGAAATCGGCCCTGTTCTGGGTCCAGACAAGGTATAATGTCGAACCCAGTCTGTATTCCCATCTGAGAACAACAGTTCCCCTCAAAGACTTATAATTGAAATCAGGATTACCGAAAACAATCTTATCCCCACCATCTCCGGGATCGATCGTATATTCATCATTTTCATATGAGATCGTTGAACTTCCTTCTCCATATTTGTTTAAACTATATGTTCCCGGTTCTGCAAACTCTGAAAAACTTCTATAATGTCCGACAGACATAAAAGGTTGAATATATGCCTGAAGGCTGAGAGTTGGAGAAAATATCCAATTGAGTCTGAGTGTGAGTGATATTGTATCCTGATCTATATCTCCGAATACATACCTTGTCCCGTAGGTTGATGTCATCATAGGATCATCAAAGTTCCCTATCCATTGAGTATTATTTCTGTTCTTCTCATAACGGGGTGATACAGACATGTTGAAATTAGAGCCTGGTTTCCACCTTAAATTTATACTGAATGCATCCCTTGTCCTTCCCCAATCACTCATTAAATGGAATGATCCGAATCCTAACACAAAAGATTTCCTCCCATCACTATTTACCCACCAGTCTAACCAGTTGTACTTCTTAAGAAGCATTAACGGGCCGCCACGTGTCCTTGTATTATCCCATCTCTGGGGATTATGACTTAATTGCCAGTAGAAACTCCAGAAATTTGTAAATGTAAAACTATTTATTATGATCAGCCTTTGATCACCGATAAGGTCACCACCAAAATTATAATTTCTTTGAGTGAGCAAATTTAGCCGCCAGTTTTGTATAAATTTCCATTTTTTATAAGACTTATATCCGACCATTATATGACCATTGATCACATCACCACCCCATTGGAATCCCATATCCCTCGAATCAAAACCCGGGGAAATAAATCCGATCGCAGCATTGAACATCAGGTTTCCTCTCTCTTTATTTACAGCAAGCCTGCCTGAATACCCGCTGAGGGATGTAGCATTTTCGTCTATATCCAGGTAATCATTGTCTGGCCTCTGGTAATAGTGAGGATATCCGGCCTGCAGGTCATAGATTCTTTCTTTACTCCCCTTTACCTGAGAAAAGCCCAACCAACCGGTTGCCACCCATGTTTTATCTTTATCAAGAGAGGTCCATCCATCTATTCCCAAACTGAACGCTTCTTTGTTCATCATGGATGCCATCTCCTCATTCTGAATATCTCTTATAACAGAAGTTGCAATAAATCCAAGACCCTGCTTCCCTTTATTAAACTCTTTTTGAGCTCTGAGAACTGTATAATTTGTAAAGGGTTCAACTTCACCCTCAGACCTGTCGCCATTAAGGTCAACCTGTGCATATTCTCTCTGAGTAAAAGCGGTCATAACTCCCAGATTCCAGTCATTCCCTATCTTTCCACTCAGCTTTGCAGCAGTCAAAATTGTGCTCCACTCCGGATAATCGGTATATCCATCAGTATCTACATATCCCTGTGGAGGCCTTCCGATCCTTCTGCTGTAAAAAAACCTGGGGCTGCCCCAATCGGCTCCCCAATTATCAGACGCGCCACCGAGTCCAAACCTGAAAATATGAGCCCCTTCTACAAAGAATGGCCTCCTTTCTGAATAGTAACTTTCTGCGGCACTAAGGTTTATAACTGCAGGATCCACCTCTACCTGTCCGAAATCGGGATTTGCCGTAAGATCAAGGGTCAGGCTGTTTGTAATTCCATATTTAAGATCGATCCCTACATTTGCCGTATATTCGGAGCCGGTCCTGAAAGGATTCCCTTCTTCAGCCTGGGATAAGTTGGCCTTGCCGATCACATAAGGGTTCAATTCAAAAAGGCGGGAAGGGTTGATCCCTTTTATACCGGTTAATTTCGCATAATGTGAAACCTGTCCGTTCTCTGTTTTCGGGATCCAGGAGTATGTAACTATTTCGTTTTTTCTTCTCAAATATCTTCTGAAATTGAATCCCCAGGTATACTCGTCTCCATTATTCTTCTTTTTAAACCTTAATTGATCAAATGGGATCCTAATCTCTACAGTCCATCCTTTCTCATCAATAATGGTTTTCGCTTCCCACACTCCATCCCAGGAGCTGTCATCCCAGCCATCATTATAAATGGTCCAGTCTGCTATTGATCCGGAAGGGTTTACAGCAAACTTAAAACCGCTTCTCTTATCATAATAAGGATCTACATAAAATAAAAAATAATCAGCTTCAACAAAATTATCCCTTCTGGCAAGGAGACTGATTATTTTATCAGGTTCAGAATCATACATCCTTGCTGCAATATATATGGCATTATCATCATAACCTACCCAGACCTCTGTCTTTTCTGTAGCAGGTTTCCCCTCGTCAGGGTCGTTCTGTGTAAAACCGGTTATCGATTCCCGCTGCCAGGAACTCTCGATCAATTTACCATCAATGGTTATTTTATCCGAGATCCTTTTGGCGATCTCGGTTTTCTGTTTAAAAACCCATTTTTCTTTGTCATCACTTTTTTTCGAATATTGAAATGCCGAAAATAACAATAAGGTCAAAATTAATGCAAGAATTCTTTTCATCCGATTCTCCTAATACTAAAAGACGTAAAAGGAGAGAAAAAGTTTTAAAAAAATTATAAAAAGAACTGAAAATTAGTTAAACAGTATTTTTTAGAATAAAAAAAGCCTACATCAGAATCTTATTCCGAACATCAAAAAGGTTGTTGAGACAGTTGAAGGATCAAGATTTTTTACAATTGTTTTATCAAATTGCCATTCAACAATAAGATTAAGTTTTCCTATATTAAATTCTGTCCCGAATAGAATATGCCAGGCAAAATTTACGATAAATTCACTATCTGTTACACCAGAGAATTTTACACTTTGATACACGAGTTGCGTTCCTGCGCCAACCCCTAAGTATAGATTCATAAATTTAAGTGAATTGGTTATCATTCCCAAATTTGTTCCGGCTTTCACATTAAAAAATACATTTCCGGCAATAGAAGAAAATGTGGTGGAGATGGCTGGAATGGTAAATGACCTGTAATAAGGCTGCAGCTCTAATCCCCATGTCAGATATTTACCGATAGGACTGTCAAAGCCTAGACCTGTTATCCAGCTGTTCCCAAAATCTACACCGGAAGGAGATGTCATAAATCCCCCTTTCAGGAAAAAACCGGAGAATAGTTTTTCCTGTTGATGCTTTATTCTGGTCCTCTTTATTTTTTTTGGTTTACTTTTTTTCAACTTACGTTTTTTCGCTTTCTTTTTCGTAAGTTTTTTTTTCTTACTCTTTTTCTTTTTGGGTTGCTGCACAACCTCTATCGTACCGGTTATCTCTTTAACAGTTATCTTGTGAAGAAATCCGGATTTATTTATCTGGAATTTAATCTTATACCAGTCACCTTCCTGTTTCTCTACTCTGAAGACCTCACCCGTTAAGGCTTTTCCTATTATCTCACCCTGGAGGCTCGGCAGCGCCCTGATATTTGCAGATTTTGCAATAACTTCAATTTTTTGCTCTTCTACAGGAAAAATAAATATTGCTGCAAATAAAACCATTAAAATAAGAAATATTAATTTTTTCATAATTTGTTATCTCCTTTTATTGAGATCAATATACATGGTAGCTGGTTTCAGAATCTTCTTTAACATTAATGTATTGATAGTTTGATGCATCTGTAGAGAGCTTTATTCCATTCACCATTTTGTATGCAAAAGCACCATAGAGTTTTGGCTTAAGTGAAACTCTTAGACCAACTTGTCCTGCTTTTACTATAAATACAATGGTGCTGGCGCTTCCCGCACTTCCCCAGAAATGAACCTCAAGATCGAATACAGTATGGTTGATAATGCTCACGTAACCGAGTTGAATATTAATAAGTTCATCCGCACAAGAATCGGATCCCCCGCACGATTCTGATTCTGAACCCTGAAAAAGAAATATTGAAAATAATATTGTAAGAGCGAGCAAAAGACGGTAGAACTTTGAATTTCTCATTGTTTTCCTCCTATTAAAACATTACCACTCTAGTTATATATCAATATAAAAATAAATAATCAAGTTTTTTAACAATTAGATCAAATTGTTTTTTTTCTCACTTTAAAGATAATAATTCCTGCTGAAATTAATAACAGGCTTATTAATTGTGGTATAGAGAGGCTCAGGAACTTGGACAGGCCTTCAAATATGTAACCTCTCCCGCTGTCATTTCTCAGGAATTCAATGAATAACCTTATTATCCCGTAATTGATCAGGTATAAAGAAAGTATATGACCGTGAAACTTCTGCTTCAGTTTATAAAAAAATTAAAACCTTATCCCAAGCATAAAGTATCCATATGATTGAGTTGAGGGATCAATATCCGGATCAATAACCTTTACACCCTGTATCTCCAGGATCAGATTCATCTTCCCCAGTGATATTTCACTGCCTATCATATAGTGCCATGCAAAGTGGGCGGCGAAATCAGTTCCGCTTAACCCGGCAATGTCTACATATGAAAATGATAATGAAGTTCCTACACCAAGTCCGCCATACAATGTAAAGAATTTCAAGGGTTCGAAGAACTTCCCGAGGTTAATTCCCCCTTTGAAATTTACAAAAACATTCATTGACAAATTGTGCAGAGTAAGATCAAAAGCTTCTTCACTGAAATTCCTGTAATATGGTTGAAACTCAAGTCCCCATGACATATAACTCCCTATAGGTTTATCAAAACCGAGAGCAATTATCCACTTATCACCAAAACTGTCTGCTTCTGGAGAGGTCATTAACCCGCCCTTCAGATAAAACCCTGAAAACAATTTATCCTGATCAAATTTAATTATATTTTTCTTTTTAACTACTTTTACCTGTTCTGGTTTCTTTGCATTTTTTTTGACTTTCTTTTTGGATGGCGGAGGAGGAGGTGGATTGTTTTTAACTTCATCTGATTTAATCTGTACAATAGAAGAATGTATATAACCAAACACAGGGCTTCCCTTCTTATCAACTGGCAGGGCAATTTTATACCAACTTCCTTCTAACTCCAATATTTTAAAATTATCACCCATCTTTGCCTTTTGGATAGTATCCCCTTCAGCACCGGCCTGAGATCTGATATTTGCAATTTCAACCACTATTTCAACATTTCCACTATTTTTAGAAAGCAGAGGAATCATAAAAAAAGAAATAACTACAATTATTATAAATATCTTTTTATTCATTTTTCCACCTTTCTCTTTTACTTGATTTCCACAGTTTTATTTGAACCCAGCTTTATCTCTACCATACGAACAGTCAACACCTTTACCGGTGTAAATCCATCAATTTGATAAGCAAGAACATTGTACAAACCTTCATCCAGATAAAACACTTTGCTTCCGTTCGGGGCCATTAAAGCACCCACCGTGTAATCCGGTAAGATCAATACAGTAATATTATAACCGGAATTATTAATAACATTCAGTGACCCTCCAAGGTTCGCATCCTCACACTGAGTGCACCCATGATGATCATCGCTTCCCTGAAAAAGGAATAAACTGAAAAGTATTATCAACCCCAATACAAGCCTGTAAACTTTTGGATCTCTCATTGCAACCTCCTCATATGTTTTTTGAGTTTCGGAATACGTAATTGAAATGAAAAATTAAATAGAGTCAGGATTAAAGAAAATTTAGTATATTTTTTTTCTTGGTTTCCCATCTCTATTTTGATTTTAAAGCAAATATGTTTTAATTACAATAATTATAATTTGTTATTTAACAATATTTAATTTAGTTTATCTAATGATTAATACTGTCCTGGTTTTTATAGACCCAATTGAATATCCAATAATTGCAGCTGTTATTCCATAGAGTATAAATCCTACACCGGATTCACTTAAAAATTCAGGCTCTATATTTCTGAAGAATGGTACTTTTTCAAGGAAATAAAAAACTATGGTCCCTGCAAACCCGGCAATAGATGACCAGAGAAGAGGGGTTGCTTTTACATGTTTGATAAATACAGATGCTACCGGTAATGCAACAGCAGTAGTGAGAATACCTGATGAAAGATAGAAAATATCCCATAAAGAGGTAATGAACAATGCAAAGATCGCTGTTAAAAAAACAGATAATAAAGTAAATATCCGGGACGATTTTTTTGGATCCTTCCGGGATTTGATCTCTGCAATATCATAACCTATACTTAACGCCATCACATTGATACATGTATCAATTGTTGACATGGCTGCAGCCACGAGCCCCAGCGAAGAGAATAACCTTACCCATTCCGGTGCATATTTCAGCAGTAGAGCAGAGAAAATAGCATCACCGTCATTTCCGACAATAGCAGGGAAAGATCCATTCTCTGCAGGAAACAGATATAATGCAGATATGCCGATAAAAAGCGGTAATACTCCTACAAATATCAGACTGTTTACTCCGGCAATGAGAACACCCTTCTTCGCCGCTCTGGTGTCCCGGGCTGCCTGTATCCTCAGCCAGAGATCAGTCTCGAACAGCCAGCCGGGAAGATAAGCGATCATAGTAAGTGAGATCAATGCGATCCCCGGGGAGAAGATATCCCTCCACGGGACTCCGGATTTAACTCCGGAGGCCGGTATATCGAATATATTGATATCGTTTATTATTAAGCCTTTGTATGCAATGAATCCTATTACAAATATATAAACTGCAACAATAACAAATTGAAGTTTATCTGTCAGTATAACTGCACGAAACCCCCCCGATACAGTATAAAAGGCTATGAAGACACTTATAATGATAATAACCAGATCAGCGCTGATTTTCAGATCGGGTGCAAGCAGGACAGCTGCAACATAGATCTCCGCTCCTCCCCATACCAGAAAAACAAAGGCAAGTGCAAGTGCTACTACTTTTTTCAAACTTTTTCCAAACTTTTTCTCGATCATTTCGGGCTGGCTGAATGATGATAAGGCATGATATTTCCTCGAAAGAAAATAGATACCTGTCAGGGAGATGATCCAGGGGATTGTTACCAGCCATAATGCACCGGCACCATACCAGTAGAAAAGCTGAACCGCATAGACACATGACCAGGAGATCGACATAAATCCTGCAGACAATGACAATCCGACAGATAACGGGCTCAGATCCCTCCCGGCCGTCCAGAAGTCCTCACCATCCCCGGTTTTTTTTGCAGCATACCTGCCGAGGATCAGGGTTATCCCGGCATATAAAAGAAATGTGATCCAGGAGATGGTCATTCTTTTCCGCTAACCTTTAAATCATCTATTTTAATTTTTCCAGAAGAATTGAATTGAAGAGAAGTTTATAAGTCCCACCGGTGGAAGCTCTGAACTGAGGATTAAAGCCCATCAATACCAATTGACCCCTGTTCTTTTTCAGCCAGACAAATACACTTTTGTTCTCTAATATTTCTTCTTTTTCACAATAGCCGCTTAACAATATCTTATCCTTCGGGAATTTTCCTATCACCCTCCTGTCTCTGTCAAAATCGGGAATACTGGTTCTGAAAAGTGCTGTACCTCTGAAGAATATCCCACAGTTGTCACCCATACCGATCGTCAGGGGATGATTTTTTTTGAGATCTATTTTTACAAATGAGCCCGGGCAATATAGACCGCTTTTTTTTGCCATCCCGGATATATCACTAACCGGAAATGAAAAAAATTCAGTTACTCCTGATGAATTTTTTATCTCATGCTCTCCCATGAAAAGTCCTGTTGAGGCTCCCCAGGAGACAACAATTCCCCCTTTATCAATAAACTCGATCACTTTCTTCAATCCTTTTGCTCCCATCCCTTTAGCATACTCGGGTGGATAACTAGGCGAAAAGTAATCTGATCCTGACTTGTATTTACCCTTTTTTAGAACAGAGGGCCGGGCATCCGGGAATATGATGACATCAAATTTCCCTGAAAGGTTCAACCCCTCGATGTCTGCAGGCCTTATGACAGTGAAGGGGATCGAATATGAGTCAAGAACAAACCTTGTCCATCCTGTATCTATGTCGTGGAACCACGTTTCAACAAGCCCGATCCGCGGGATTGTGAATTCTGCTGTTTTCAGTTTGTTGCTGATATTAGTATAACCGGGCGATACGTTCAAAGCTGACAATATTCTTTTGAGTTTGGAATTTTTACTGTTTCTTATCAGGAAACTCCCCTTTTCGTAATCTTCTTCTCCGATCTTCATATCGCTATTCAACCTTTCAACCCTTATCCCGGAACTTTTTGCTCTGAATGCAACTTTAAAACTTTCATTGTTTGTAACAGAGAAGATCAAATGGGTATATTTATCTGATGGGGATGTTTGTATTGTGAAATCGGGACTATTCTTTATCAGATTTGAAGAGATCTCATCAGAAGGCTTATCTATCATAAAACTCTTTACTCCTTTATGCAGTGGAAGAGACCAGCTGGTGATATCATAAGGCTTAATTATTTTCCCTCCCGGAGTGTAATGTCTTACGGGGTATTTCTGCGACTCCATCACCTCTTTAATAAAAGGCCGAAATGACTGAGAAAGTGGTACTACCACATCACCTTTATTGAATTTTCTCCCGTTGAATACTACATCATTTTTGAGATGATATGTATCAACTCCATGTTCGTGTAATAAATTGACCAGTGATACCATCTCACTCTGATCATGCTGAGTAAGAGGAAGTACATAATAATATGGAGCTGAGTTACTACCTCTTTCCACTTCTTTCCTGCATATCTCATTTCTATATCTGAGAATATCAGCCCTGTGATTTGAAGCCGTCTTAAGTATCGAATATGTAGAACTTATCTCATAATTTATAATATCTCCCAGCCTCCACCAACCGCCATCCCATGGGAGGGGCATATTTATACTTTTTTCATATTCTGATAAACCTTTCCCGTATCCCCTCAATTCATTCTGTTCAATATATACCGGAGTTGCATACTTTGCACTTGCTGCTTCGGTGAGGAATCCTATCACATTTTTCCATATACAGGTTTCCGTGGAACCCGGCCAGTAGTCATCAAAAAGATAATGCTGGGAAACTCCTGCCAACCCGTCCTTTGTCATATCTTTGATCATATTAGCACCGAAGATTCCTGCCCAATTCCATATTCCGGCATCAATATTCTCGGCGATAGGATCATGATTAGGAGGAACAAAATATCTGGATGTGTTTGATCCCATCTGATGTTTTTCCACCATCACCTGGGGAAACCATTCAAGATTATAAATACCTGCGATCGCCTTTGTATCTGTTTGAGTAAGTGTTACAAAATCTCTGTTGTTATCATGGCCTATGTATTTATGATAAACGCCCGGCATGTAACTTCCTTCATATTTTTTCCCTTTGTATTTCCAATAGTGGTGAATAACCATGTCCATTCCATCAGGATTATGATTCGGTACCATAAGGAAAAGGACGTCATCCAACCACTTCATTTTATCCTTATTCACCGTCGTTATAAGGTCATATGCAATTAAAGGGGCTGACTGTGACGGGCCAACCTCTCCGGAATGCATGGATAGTGTTGCAAGAAATGAGACCGGTGTATCTTTCAATATCCTGTCTAATTCATCATCAGAAATCCCAGGGTCAACAGCCAGCTTCCTGTTTGTTTTTTTAATATTTCGAAGGTCATTTATGTTTTTTTCTGAGGAAATGAATGCAATATAGATCGGTTTACCCATTGGAGATATTCCGATCTGTTCAAGCTTTATTTTTGATGATGCTTTATCAAGAATCTTAAAATATTTCATCAACTGATCATAATCAAAAAGCATCCGGTCAGTTCCAGGCTTGAACCCGAAAAATTCTTCCGGTGTTTTGATCGAACTGCTTCCTGATAACATAAGTGAAAATAGTAATAAAGTTATAATGAAAAGAGATTTGAATTTCATGAGTATAATTCCTCCTATTTGGACCAACAGAATATAATAACTTAAAATATTTATTTTTAACAGAAAAAAAATTCTATTAGATCAGATTGGGGACTTCTATGAATTCTGTTTCTATTTTGAACTTTTCTTTGATCAGGTTCATCAGTGTAATGATCCCCGGTCTTTCTGAGTAGTAATGGCCCAGGTTGATGAAGTTGGTTCCGGTTTCCAGAGATATTGCAGGAATATGTTCTTTGATCTCACCGCAGATAAATGTATCCGCCCCCTTTGATACCGCTTCTTCATAAAGGTCTGTTGAACCACCACTGGCAATAAAGATATTTTTCGGGATTTCAGGGCCATTCTCAAGCAGCATAAATCCAGATCTGTATTTTAAATTAAATTCATTAAGAGCGTCAGGGATATTCCCGTCTTCAGAAGTATTAAAAGTAAAATCTTCAGGATGCAGGAATTCATGAAATGTATCTACAATTTTGAGAAGTGATCTCTTCTCTTTATTCTTCCCGAAAAACCCCCATTTCAATGGCCCTGTGATCTCTGCTCCAATACTTTGCATCAGGAGGGCATTATGTCCTATCTCCGGATGAGCATCCATGGGTAGATGTATTCCGAATAGAGATATATTTTCATTCAATAATTTCTTTACCTTATTCTTCTCAATTCCTTTTAATGCAAAGAACCTTTTTTGAAATATCCCGTGGTGAACTAATATTGCATCACATCCGGAATTGATAGAACGATCCAGAAAAGGGGCGTTAAATGAAACTCCAAAACCCATTTTTTTTATCCTTTCTTCTCCTTCAACAACTAAACCATTAACACAATAATCATCAAAATTCTCAAATTTATAAGTTTTATTCAGAAATTCTTCAAGTTCATTTAGTCCTGCCATTTGTATCTCCAATTATTGGTCATGGTTCTAACAACAGTCCGACCCCTTCCAATTCGACCGGGTTTTTCAGAAGCCCGTTCAGAAAGGACTTCCCTTTTGAAACTGCAGTATCCAGGTCCTCTCCCATCGCAATATAAGCTGTGATCGCTGATGAAAGTATACATCCTGATCCGTGGGTGTTAACCCCTTCTACCCTTTTATCCTTTAAAAATATTTCACTATCATTTGTAAAAAGGATATCGGTGGCATCTCCTTCAAGGTGCCCTCCTTTTACAAGCACAGGGATATTGAGTTCATTTCTGATTGATCTCCCTGCTTCCACCATCCCTTCTATTGAATTGGTTTTTATACCGGAAAGGATCGCAGCTTCATTAAGGTTAGGTGTGATCAGATCTGCATATTTTAATAAAATTTCTTTAAGAAAATCTGCATCCTGACGTTTAAAAAAATCCCTTCCGGAAGTAGCACTGAATACAGGATCAACGATCATAGGGATATCAATATTTCTTCTTTTCCAGTCTCCGGCTATCTCTGCTGTACTCTTCGTAAGAAGCCCGGTCTTTACAGCTTTTATCCGATATCCCTCCGATACACTTAGGAGTTGATCTCTGAAACTTCCCTTTTCTACTTCTGAAACATTATGAAAAGAAGTATGATGCTGAGATGTGATACATGAAATTACTCCGATACCATAGACCCCGATCTGTCTGAAGGTTTTAATGTCCGCAGAGATTCCGGCACCGCTTCCCGGATCAAATCCGGCAATTGTTAATGCAACAGGTTTTTTCATGGATCTCAAGTCCCACCTGCTCCTAATTCAGTTCCCAGAGAATATATATGCGATAACAACTCTCTATTCCTGATATGATCATGCTCTGCCAATTTAACCGGAATTTGAAGCTTCTTATAAAGACTTTTTAATTTATTCAGGTCAAATTCGATCTGCCCCCGGACAGCAAGCCTTTTCCCGTTAAAAGTATAAAGTTCATTATTTTCCCCAAGCTCCTTAACTATGAATTTCATGACCTTAATGATGTCAGCCCCCTCATTTTCATCCGGAGAACCCATGGAAAGCAGAAGTACAAACTTCTTCCTCCATTCAGTCCAGGGAGTATGGATCAAACCATCACCCGTAATTCTGACATGGATAAAAGACCTGAAACGATCAATTATCCCCTTCAGTTCTGACGGGAAGTTGAAGAAGTAAACCGGAGATGAAATCACAATGATATCTGCACCAAGAATTTCACTACTAAGTTGTTCCCAGTCATCGCCTCTTAAAGAACACCTTTTGATCAAATTACATCTAAGGCATCCCGCACACGGTTTAATATTCAATTCACCGGACTTAAAGGTTTTTATGTCCCCATCTGATTTTTTGCATCCATCAAGGAATCTGTCAAGCATTATTGAAGAGTTCCCCTTTTCTCTGGGACTCCCTTTGAAAGCGAGGATTTTCATTATTACTATTTTTTAAGAATTGATAAAACCTTTCTTACAAATGATCTCTTTTTTTTCTTTGCCGGGCGGTCCTCATTGATCTTAAAATCATCACCATATTTTTTCTTGTAATATTCGAGCCTCTCTTCTTCATTCATCGGCCTTTTTGATTTTTTTACTTCATGATATTTTTTCTTAGGCGATTCTGTACGGGGGGTAAAAGGCGTCTTCCCTTTGTGATCATGTTTTTTATAATGTTCTTTTTTGTCCTTATCAGAACTTACGGCTGACTCTCTCTTTATTGCAGGTTTGTTTTTCCTGGAACTATAGGATGAAGTTTTCCTTCCCCCTTTTTTAGCATGCTTCCTCCGGTCAGGAAATGAGGACGGTATATTCTCGATCTTTTCATAAAGATCATCATCTGCATATCCGACCGGGATCGGCATTCCGATAAATTCCTCAATAGCTTCCAGATTATAAATATATTCTTCACAAGCCAGTGCTACCGCTTTACCACTCTTCCCTGCTCTTGCAGTTCTTCCGATCCGGTGCACATAATTTTCACAATCTCCCGGGAGATCATAATTAACAACAAGCTCAAGATCGTCAACATGCAATCCCCTCGCAGCAACATCAGTTGCAACCAGGAGATTGTTCTTCCCCGATTTGAAATCATTTATTGTAGCCAGTCTTTTATTCTGGGGAAGGTCACCTATCAGATACTGGCACTTTTTTCCGTTATTCACAAGATACTTATGTATCCTGACAGCCTGATGTTTTGTATTTGTGAAGATCAGGGCATTTCTGGGCAGTTCACTATTCAGTATACCTATTAAAAGATTGATCTTCTCCTTTTTCCCTACATGGTATAACTTCTGATCGATATTATCGACCGTAATATTTTCCGAAGAGACCTCTATACTTTCAGGATTATTCATATACTCCCAGGCCATCTGCTTTACATTTAAATTCAATGTAGCTGAAAAAAGCATTGTCTGTCTTTTGTTATAAGGAGACATTTTCCTCGCCATTCTTCTGATATCAGGGAAAAACCCCATATCAAATAGTCTGTCAGCTTCATCTATTACAAAATAGCCGATATCTCTCAAGTTCAATTTCCCCTGACTCTGAAAATCAAGCAGTCTTCCGGGAGTGCCGATAACAATATCCACCCCTTTTTTCAGGAGATCTTCCTGTTGCTTGTACCCCACTCCACCATAAAAACAGCCTATTGTAAGATCATGAAAAGAACTCAATAATTTTGTCTCTTTCTCGATCTGGACTGCCAGCTCTCTTGTAGGAGCAATTATTAATGCACGCTTATTGAATTTAAATCTTTTATCTTCAAAATTATTCAGAATAGTAAGGACAAATGCAGCGGTTTTCCCTGTCCCTGTCTGAGACTGCACATAGACATCCTTACCCTCAAGAGCGATCCGGAAGGTCTTTTCCTGAACAGGAGTACAATCTTCATATCCGGCACTTTCTATCCCCTTCAAAACTTTATCTGTAAATTGGAATTCTGTAAATTTCATTAAAGCTAATCTTCTTCAATTTCGGTCAGGGATTGTTTCAGCACAGTTTCAAATTTTTTCATTTTATTCTTATATTTGAGGTGGAGTTCCTCTATCCTTTTTTCATAATCAGAAGAGAGTTTGTCCAGTTTGTTTGAAAATTGAGCCTTCTCTTCATCAAATTCCTTTATTTTTATTTCCGAGGTCTCTATTTCTCTTAAAAGCTTTTTCTTTTCCTCATCTGATCTTGATTCACGCTCTCTGATATTGTTGACTTCTTCCAATAGAGATTTTTTTTCTTTTTCAAATTCCAATGCTTTTGCCTTCATCTCTTCCTGAAACTCGGTACTGATCGTCTCAAGATCGTTCTGATCCTCTACCTGGAATGGTGAATCTCCAAATACGACCGGTTCTGCCAGATCCGGAATTTTCTCGATCGAATCCACAAGTATCTGTTTTATTTCAGTATTGGTGCCGGAATCAGGACCTTCATTCTCATCAGCCTGTACAATATCAACAAAAATATCTTCTCCGAGTATCTCGGAATTATCATCATCTCCATTTACTTCCGAACTCATATCAAGGATGTCATCATCATTCAGGATATCCTTCATGGTGATCATATCAGAAGGGATCAGATATGAATCGGGATCCAGATTCTTTTTTATGATCTCAGTGAGGTCTGATTTGCTGACCGGCTTCTTCAAATAACCTTCGGCCGTGAACTTTAATTTTCTAACCGCAGCAAGAACCTTTCCCGAATTTTCAGAATATAAGATATAGATCAAAGGCGAGCCCGGATCATTACATCTTTTCAGAATATCAAATATAATAAAGTCATTAACATCAGGAAGATCAAGGCTGAGAAATACAAGTGTCGGATCTTCGATCCCGATAAGAGTTAACAGTTCTTCTCCTTTTGTATGGTGATCTATATTTATCCGGGAAGGGTTGCAATAGGACTTTAACTCTTTCAAAAAGACCGTGTCTATATCTGCGACGATTATTTTTTGCTGCATTTTACTTCATTTTATAGCAATTTCAAGATTAAGTAAAGATTGATCCTATACAAATATTTAATGCTTCCCGCCGTGAAGCATACTTTTCCCATGTTCAAGAACTGGAAGTATGAGTTTGGTACAGAGAGTTACAGCTTTTACTGAACCCGGAAAGTTAATTATTATCGTTTTTTTTATTAACCCTGCTATACCTCTGGAGAAAACCGAGAACTTTGTCTCCTTGTAGGATTCAACTCTAAGCATTTCCGCAATTCCCGGGAGTTCAATTTCACATAATGATCTGGTCACTTCAGGAGTGATATCTCTTTTAGAAATCCCGGTGCCGCCTGTTGTAATAATATAATCTTTGTCAAGATTCCACTCTATCTCTTTCTTTAGTAATGCTTTTTCATCAGGAACCACTGTTAAACTAACAATTGAACTGATTCCGCTCTTCTCGATTATCTCTTTTATTTTCGGACCGGACCTGTCCTTGTACTCGCCGGAATATGCCCTATCCGAAGCCGTAATGACCGCTATCTTCAGCACCTATTCTCCCTCCTTTTATAACTTTTGCAAAGATACCTTCTGTCGGCATTATACATTCTCCGACTGCATCATATATGGCACAGCCTGAATGACACTCCTTGCCGATCTGAGTAACTTCCAGCAAGGCATCACTTATGGATATCAATCCTCCGACCCGGACTTTACGCCAGTCTATCCCTCTTGTTATAATGTTTTCACCAAAATCGCCATTCTTTATAACCAGATCTCCCGCTCTTTCTCTCATACTATTAATAGATTCCAGAGCAAGAAAAGATACCTGTCTATGCCATTTCCCTGCATGAGCATCTCCTTCTATCCCATGATCTTTTACAAGCATTGCTTTCTTCAATGGGCGCTTCTGCACCCCCTTCTCACTTGAAATATTAACCGATTCAATACTGAAGTTCACTTTTGGTTTTCTCCTTTAATTTTATCTCAGAAATCATCATATTTTTATCTACAGCCTTACACATGTCATAAATGGTCAATGCTGAAATAGAAACAGCTGTCAGGGCCTCCATTTCAATGCCGGTTCTCCCGTCACAAACAGCTTTCGATCTGATCAATATTCCATCACTTTCGATTTCGAACTCAACTTCTATTTTATTTATCGTAATGTTATGGCAAAGAGGGATCAACGCAGAGGTTGATTTCGCAGCTGAAATCCCTGCAACTCTGGCTACAGACAAAACATCTCCTTTACCTATAAGGTCCTCTCTGATCAGCTTCAGAGTAGCAGCTGCAAGATATATCTTTCCGGATGCCGTTGCTTCTCTGTGGACTACTTTCTTCGAACTGATATCAACCATTTCGGCTTCACCTTTTTTATTCAGATGTGTAAGATTCATTTTTCACCTTTAACAGACAAATTTTATTTAAATTCAATGTTTTTATCAATACCGGTTACCTCTAACCACCAATCTCCCAATTACCTCTTGTTGTGTTCATGCTCCCATTCCGGGGTTTGCTCAATACAGCTTGCCTGAGAGATCTCTCCGGATCATCTTTGTCAAGAGGGATCTCAAGATCTGAAAAAAGACAAGGTTTGAGCTTCCCCTCGGAAGTAAGCCTGATCCTGTTGCAAACAGAACATTTTAACGGCCTCTCAGCCTCATACTTCCGGTCGATACTATTGATGTCATGCAGGGAATAGTGATTTATCCTTTGTAATGACAGCCCCTTGATCCTGCAAAAATTTTTCATATCTTCAATTTCATTATCATTAAATCCGGGGATAAGAACCATATTTATTTTTGTTCCGGTAAATCCGGATTCAATAGCTTTCTCAATGCCTTTAAGAACATGAGAAATCTCTCCTATCCTGACCAATTCTTTATATTTCTTAGCATCGAGAGTATCAAGAGAAATATTGATACGGTCAATTCCCGCTCTTTTCAGATCTTCCGCCATTTTTTCAAGGAGTACACCATTTGTGGTCATTACCAGCTCTTTTACTCCCGGAACGGATTTGATACCCTTGATCAATGAGATAATATCCTTTCTTACCAACGGCTCTCCACCGGTAATACGTATTTTATTTATCCCTATCTCAACCGCAGACCTGACAATTTTGATAATATTTTCATATGAAATAATATCAGTATGTTCTTTTTTGGGGATCCCCTCTGCAGGCATACAATAGGAACATCTGAGATTGCATCTATCTGTAACAGATATTCTCAGATAATTTATTTCTCTTTTAAATTTGTCTAACATCAACCATCTCATCCTGAGGTATTTCACTTACACCTCTTACTATTTTTAAAAATCCATTAGATCTTGATAATGAAATAAAATGGGCGGAACCATGATATTCAATCTGGCTAACCACTCCATTTTCATATTTAACCGGTATGAAAAGATCTCTTTCTGTTTTTCTTCTTTTAAACCCTTTTTCCATCTTCCCATTGATTATAACCGGTGAATATATGCTTCCGGCCATCCTGATTAACAAAGGTTTAACCAATACTTCAAAGATCACAAAAGTAGAAACAGGATTGCCCGGGAGGCCAAAGATGATCTTATCCCCCTTTGTACCGAAAAGTGTTGGTTTCCCCGGCTGGATCGCAACTTTGTTAAAATGAATGGTAACACCGAGCTCTTCAAGGATCTCCGGAACAAAATCGAACTCACCCATAGATACGCCGCCTGAGATTATTACCAGATCCATTAAATCGATCATCTTTTCAAAAGAATCCTTTAGTAGAGATCTGTCGTCTCTGACTATTTTATTCTCTGCGACACCGGCTCCTGAATTGATCAGCTGTGCAGATAAAGAATACCCATTACTATTATAAATTTGACCCGGCTTCAAAACTTCACCCGGATTTCTGATCTCCGAACCGGTAGTGATCAGCCCCGCCTTCACTTTCTTATATACATTTAATTTATTTAGGCCGAGAGAAGCTGCAGCGCCAAGTTCCTGAGATCTCAGTATTTTCCCTTTCTCCAGGATCTTATCTCCTATCTTTATATCCTCTCCGCGAATGCAAACATTAAATACTTTATCCTCTCCTGTCAAATACATATATCCTTGTCTCTCTTCAGTAACTTCCACTTTAATTACTCTGTCCGCTCCATCAGGCAGCGGAGCTCCGGTCATGATCTTTGAACACTGCCCTTTCCTGATACCCTTCCCTGGAAATCCTCCTGCGGGTATAGTCTCTACTATTTCATATTTATCAGATATATCCCTGGAATTAACCGCATAACCGTCCATAGCGGATTTATCAAATGGAGGCATCTCTATATCGGAATAAACATCTTCCCCCAACACCCTTCCCAGTGATTCAATCAAAGATACTTTTTCGATTCCGGATTGTTTTCCATACCGGCCAATTATTTTCTGTGCATCTTCCAATAACATCATCTTTTCTTCTTTTTTCATTTTATCCTTTTCGCCAGATTTTTTTCATTTTAATCTAATGAGTGAACACCCTTAATGAGGAGACTTTAAACGTTGCCCAAAGTTTTTTTCCCATTGATATTTTCATATCAACAAATGATCTCCGGGTAATATCGACAGATAGGGGAAATCCGATATCAACCACAACCTCAACAATAGTGGATTTTTTTACTATATCTGTAACTACTCCACGAAATGAATTCCTTGCAGATGAGCTGATCTTTCTTTCTGACAGAAATATATCATCTGATCTTATAGCGACATAGGACAAAGATGAATTTTCTCCGTTAACCATAAGTGAGATACCATTTGATCTGAAGATACTTTCCTTCACCTCTCCCTTAATAACATTCTTATATCCCAGAAAATCAGCAACAAGTTTTGATGAAGGGAAACAAAATATCTGGTCGGGAGTACCTGTCTGAACGATCTTCCCATCAAATATGATCCCGATCTTGTCAGCAAGAGAAAGAGCCTCCTCAAAATCATGAGTGACATGAATAAATATTTTTTTTGTTTTCTTATGCAATTCTCTGAAAAGAATTCGTGTTTTTTCCTTGAGGTTCCTGTCGAGTGCTGATGTAGGTTCATCGAATATATATATTTCCGGAGAAAGAATTGTCGCTCTGGCAATGGCCGTCCTCTGCTTCTCACCCCCTGACAACATCTCTATCCTTTTATCAAGTAGATGAGATATCCCGTATTCCCCTGCAGTTTTTGCCACTCTTTCTCTTATCTCTCCCTTATTCAGGTCTCTGAATCTTAATCCATACGATATATTCTCATATACACTCATATGGGGGAAAAGCATATAGTCCTGATATATCAATCCGATCTTCTCACCATCAACACCGGAGATCGTACCACTATCAGGTTTGAGCAGACCTGCGATCATTTCGATAGTTTTGGTTTTCCCGGAACCGCTCGGGCCGAGAAGTACAAAATACTCGCCGTTTTTAATCGAAAAATTAATATCCTTAAGGGAAAAATCACCCAGTTTTTTATTAATGCTCTTTAGTGAAATACTCATTTTTTATTTCCGCCCCTCATAAACCCGGACAAGAAAAAAGATAACAAGGCTGATACCGATCATGATAATTGTGACAGGAAGGGCATATTGTAAGCCGAAATTTTGAAATCTTTCAAATATCAGGACCGGCGCAGTGACGGGATGATAAGCAAGGATTATTACAGCTCCGAATTCGGATATTCCCCTCCCCCACATCATAATTGAGCCTGATATAATAGACTTTTTTACCATCGGGAGACTTACCGTATAAAATGCCTGCCAGGGAGAGGCACCCAGTGTTATCGCTGTATTTTCATATCTGGGATCGGTCAATCTGAATCCGCTCTTAACCGAATTAACAAGAAAGGGGACAGACACAAAGAACATCGCCATCGATATAGCAACTTCAGTCCCTACGATGTTGATCCCTGTTAATTTGTTTATCTGGGAATGCCTGCCCCACGCTGAAAGAAGAGCTATACCGACAGCAGTATGCGGAATGATAACGGGAATATCAATTAGCCCCTCAAGAAATTTTTTCCCGGGGAATTCCTTCCTTGCAAAAATATAGGCAAGTGGGATCCCTGTAAAAAAAGCTGCTATTGTAGAAAAAAGTGAAGCCCTTAGAGTCAGCATAATCGAATCCATCACCTCTTTTTCCTTTGCAGTATCAAGAAGTATATTTGGATCGACATCAAAGATCATCTTCAGAAGGGGGTATCCAAGAAACAGCAACAGCAGAACCCCGGGCAGAACAAATATGTACTTAATTCTCATTTAACTTTAAGATGGCTCCTTAACTTTTCAGGAACTGATCCAGGATTATCTGCAACAGGAGATGTCAGAACCGGCTGCCCGTTTGCTTTCATTATTTCCCTTCCGATATCACTGAAAATAAAATTTATGAATTCAGCAGCCCATATTTTATGTTTAACACTTTTTGGAATAGTTATCCCGTAAACCATGGGAGCCCCTTTTTTTCTGATCGACTCTCCCGGTTTCTTTCCTGTAATATCAACAAAAACTTTAGAATAAAAGTCAGCCAGTTCATTTGAAACAAGGTTTATCTCAGGCGGAAGAAGAATATACTTCAAACTGTGCTGCTCAGCTACACTCCTGTATATGAAGAGGTAATCAAGTTCTCCTGTTTCGATCATAGCCAGGAGATCAACTTCTTTCGGCCTGATATTTTTCTTCTTTGTATTTGCTTTGAACAACTCATATAACCCTTTCTTCGCATAATGTTTTTCAGCAAGCTTCATCGTAAGGACAGCTCTGTATCCGCAAGGATCGGAATCAGGGTCAGAATGGCCGAACTCAACCCCATCCATAAGTAGAATATCGAACCAATTGGAACCATTTATCTTTTCTTTGAACAGACTCTTACCTGTATAAACTAAAACCATCTCATTCGTAGTGAAGTCGATACAAAAATCAGCACATTCCGGGTAAAGAAGTTTTCTGATGACGTCGGAATCGGCCGAGGCCAGTACATCCACTTCACGCATGAGATCAGAGACCTGTCGGGCCGCGGTCCTGCTTCCATAACTTTCAAGCATAACGACTACTTCCGGATAGGCCTTCATAAACTCTTTTGAGATCTCTTTAAATGGAATAGAGAGAGATCCTGCATGGACAACAAGTAATTTCACAACAGGCTTCCCGGTTCCATCCTTATTACTATCCGAACAATTGAAGAAAAAGTTCAGTATGAATATTAGAACAATCAATAGAAAAGATTTGACTTTCATATAAACCTCCATATCAATTTTAATATGGAAGGAGATCTTTCGAGGACAAGGCCCCGGGTTGAGTTCTCCTTTCCAAACATGGGAGGCAGCCCTGTTTCCGGGACCACCCTACAGGTTTTCAGGCATTGCAAAATGCTTTAGCCGTAAAAACTCGGAGAAAGTCAGATATTAACAAAATTTGATCAAATGGTCAATAAAAAAAAGGGCAGGTGTCACCACCTGCCCCGATCACGGAAAATCAATTATTCTCATAAATAAGAACTGAGAATTTCACTATTTAAATCTGATCAGAATAGAAATATTACACTCAATCCTGTGTTGATCCCTCCAAAGTTACTTGTCAGATCATCCACTGTATCTTTCGCTGCTAAATATCCAAGTTTAAATGCGAGACTGATCTGTTCGCTAAGTTTATACTGAAGGGATGTATTTAAAATAAAACCGCCACAATTCCCTTTATTCCCCAATTCCATACCGGTTAACTCTTCATTATAACTTATATATGCAAGAGCGATTTCTCCCCGGAATCCGAGCTTTTCAGATAACTCTTTAAAATAGCCTCCGCCAAGGGAAAGGATGGTCTGGGTCATTTCTACATCAAAATCCCATTCAACGGTTTTTCCCTTCGTAGAATAGAACCTTAATCCTCCAAATGCAAAAAAGTTGTCAGTTATAAAATAACCACCGGTAATCCGGGGGCTAATTACTGAACTTGAGTATATATTCTTGAAATCGGTACTATTCGGAAAAAAGAAATTTACCGAAAGATCAATAAAAAGATTTTTTTCTGCGCCATTTATCATTGATGGGGATAACATAATTACCATGATCAAAATAATTAACATGGAATGATTATTTGATTTTCTAATTTTTAACATTGTTTTCTCCTATATGGTTATTTCTTCTGAAACCGAAAGAACATTGCCAAGGCTATCGTAAGCAATTATTTGATAGGTATAACTGTCATCAGAACTGATGTTCATATCAAGAT
>Ga0190293_1000129_pt1 | contig 26024 bp, 23 predicted proteins | sample 48693001_MG_FD_161671 | JGI IMG/M metagenome (GOLD analysis project Ga0190293, IMG submission 161671) | Hydrothermal vent microbial mat bacterial communities from Southern Trench, Guaymas Basin, Mexico - 4869-30-0-1_MG | ecosystem: Environmental > Aquatic > Marine > Hydrothermal vents >...
GACCGCGTCCACCGCCGCCCCACAGATGAGGCATACCGTCTCGATCTGGGCGCAACCCCATCTGAACAGCTCACGATCACTGTCACAGGCTCACGATCGCTGCGGTGGGCCCTCGTAGATCTTCGGAAACGGGTCAACGGCCCTTTGTGGGTCGAGGGACAGATCACTTGCAGTCCGTCGTTCGCTACACGAGGTTTGATCGAGGGCTTCTACGGGCCCCCGTGGAGCCACGAGGCTCGCTTGGGAATGGTCGACTTCGCAGCGCGGAACCGGCTCAACACGATCATGTACGCACCGAAGGATGATCCCTATCTTCGCAGAGACTGGCGCACCCCTCATGCTCAAGCGAGCCAGGACCGCTTGGTGGAGATGATCGATCGTTGCCGGGATCGTGATATCGACGCGATGGTTGGAATCTCTCCTGGCCTCTCGATGCGCTATTCGAGCAAAGAAGACGCAGAACTGCTCGATGCCAAGATCGCAACCCTCGTTGAGTCCGGTGCGACACAGATTGCGCTTCTGTACGACGATATTCCCGACAGACTCCAACACCCGCGAGACATCGAGGCGTTTCCCCATCTCGCAGCTGCCCAGTGCGAAGTCGCGAACAGGGTCCATGACAACTTGAGCGCAGCCGGGATTCCCCTGATCGTCTGCCCGACGATCTACTGGGGCGAAGGCGACGAAGCCTACATCTCGGCTCTGGGACTAGGGCTTGACCCGCGGATCGAGATGTTCTGGACCGGTAGAGCGATCTGTTCACCGGCTGTCACAGCCAGTGAGGCAGCCCATTTCGCAAGGGTCAACAACCGACCCCCGCTCTACTGGGACAACTATCCGGTGAACGACGTAGCTATGACCGCGGAGATGCACATCGGTCCATATCAGAACCGTGATCCGCTCCTGGGCCGATTCAGCAAGGGAGTCATGGCGAATGCAATGGAGTACCCAGAGGCATCCAAGATCGCTCTGGCGACCATTGCGGACTACCTGTGGGATGCAGACGGATACGACCCAGATGTCAGCTGGACCAGAGCCATTACCCAAGTTGCCGGAGCACAAGATGCCGCTGCGATGCAGGCATTCGCAGACACGGTGAGAGCTAGCTGCCTCTCTGATCCAGAACCCGTCGCTTTGACCGAAGCCCTGCAAGCGTTCACGTTCGAGGTCGAGTACGGCGATCCAGAAGTGGCTGGAGTGAGACTTGAAGCGTTCGCCGAGGAGATCCGTCGTACGGCAGCGCACCTGCAGGATCCTGATGTGGTAAACCTCCCGCTCCAAGCGGAGCTTGCGCCGTGGCTCGCCAAGTACGAACTCGGAGCTGAAGCCGTCAGCGCTCTCGCCATCCATGCCTCCAGCCATTCCCCCATGACACCTGAGGGTGTGGCCTCGATCTCACATGTTCTCGAACGACTGAAAGAAAACGACCATCGAGTATTCGGTGATGTGCTCGAGATGACACTCGCCGACGCAATTCTGTGAAAGGAACAGACACATGCGAATAGCAATTTCGAAACGAGACGGTGCGAGGCGCTTCGGCGTGGTCGCCAGCGTGCTCGTACTGGCTCTGGCACTGGTTGCCGGAGCGTGTAGCTCGTCCGACGGAGAGAGCAGCACAGACCCGGATGCGCCGGTAACGCTCCGCGTGGCTATGGGCTCACCGGGTGAGGCTCAGATCGAAGTGTGGGAAGCCACAGCGGCGTCATTCGAAGCATCGAACCCGAACGTAACCGTGGAATTCAACTTCCAGGACGACGACCTCTACGAGACGATCGGCCTGCCGAACCTCCTCAACGGAGGAGATGCACCAGACGTCTACTTCGAGTGGGCCGGCCAACGCCTTCAGAACCGCTATGACGAAGGCTTCGTGGCCGACATCACCGATGCGGTCCAGAACGGTGAGCTTGGAACCTACTTCGACGAAGGTGCATACAACGGGATGGTCATCGATGGCAAGAACGTCATGGTGCCAGCCAACGCAGATGTGACAACCGTCATGTGGTACAACGTTGACATATTCAACGATCTTGGCATCTCCGTACCCACGACGTGGGACGAGATGATCGCTGCCAGCGAGACGATCAAGGCGGCCGGCATCATTCCAATCGGTATCGGCAATAAGGATCTATGGCCCGTCGGTAACTGGACGTCGCACATCCTGTCCCGCGCGATGGGTGAAGAAGCGTACGACCAGATGCTCAGGCAGGAGATTCCTATGGATTCACCTGAAGTCGTCGCAGCAATGGAATACGTCGTGGAGCTTCAGCAAACTGGAGTCGTCAATGAGAGTGTCAACGCCATCGATGACAACGAAGGCGCAGAACTGTTCTTCCAGGGCAAGGCGGCAATGCATCCAATTGGAAGCTGGCTTGTGTCGTGGGCAATCGAATCTGCTCCGGATCTGAATTTCGACTACTTCAACCTTCCGCCGCTGGAAGGGGCCGGTACACAGGATTCAGTCATCGCCGTCTCGACCGGGTTCATAGTGAACGCGGAGTCAAGCCATCAGGATGTCGCAGTCGACTTCCTGACATTGTTCTCTTCGCCGGAATTCACCTCGCTGATGGTTGATGCCGGTGGCACGCCGCTCGCAACGGGAGCGCTCGATCGTGACGATGTCGACAGCCGCATCCTGAGCCTCATGGAGATGATGCAGACCGCAGGTGCCCTCGTTGCACCGCCTGACACAGGCTATGACATCGAGGTTGCCGATGCGTTGTATGCAGCTGAGGCCGAGGTTCTTGGTGGCGTGAGCACTCCTGCGGAAGCGCTTGCGACGGCTCAGGCGAAGATCGGCGGCTAGCGTCGAGCTAGCAAGAGGGAGAAGCTGAGATGAGAGCACACCGGTGGTTCACACCGTACCTGCTGGTTCTACCAGCAATGGCATTGTTCACCTTTGCCATACTTGGTCCGGTGCTTGCCACCGGTGTGTTCAGCTTCTACGAGTGGGATGGCTTCGGTGCGTTCACCTCGGTTGGCATCGACAACTACATACGGGCCATATCTGACCCGGTCTTCCGAGCCTCCTTCGTCCACGTGGCTATCTACATCCTTCTGACGATCGTGCTCGAGGTCGGAGCCGGATTGTTCCTTGCGGGAATGGTCACGTCCCGGCCGAGAGGCACAGGCTTCTTTCGGGTGGCATTCTTCATCCCGGTGATGCTCCCGCTCGTGGTTGTGGCTGTTGTGTGGGGATTCGTCTATAACCCGGACTTCGGTCTCATCAATGGGGTGCTCGAAGCGGTCGGTCTCGGATCGTTGGCCACAGTGTGGCTGGGTGACACCCGGACCGCGCTGATCGCTGTGTCTGTAGTTTCGGGGTGGGTCTTCGCCGGATTCTTCATGGCGATCTTCTACGCAGCCATCAACCAGATCCCCAGCGAGATCTCCGAGGCGGCCCGTATTGACGGTGCATCGGAGATCCAGACGTTCTGGAGGGTCAAGGTGCCGATGATCCGTAACGTGATCGAGATCGCCATTCTTCTCGCGGTGACCGGTGGATTCCAGAGTTTCGACCTCTTCTTCGTTCTCACCAACGGGGGTCCGTACGGTGCTACCGAGATCCCGACCACCTACCTTGTGAAGGTGGTGTTCCGAAACCAGAACGTTGGATACGGGTCGGCGATGGCGATGATCATGACGGCAACTGTGCTTGCGATGGGTGCGGTGTACGTGTGGGTTCGCAAACGAGCCGAAGTTGACGGGGGAACCGCATGAAACGCTTGCTTGGCAGCCGAGCCCTGTTCTTCACCGTGATGGCAGTTCTTGCTGCTATCTACACACTGCCTCTGATGTGGATGGTGATGTCGAGCTTCAAGTCGAACAGCGAGATCTTCTCTTCGCCGCTGTCTCTCCCCACCAGTATCGATTTCTCTACCTGGGTGGATGCATGGGTGGTTGGCAATCTTGGACGGTACGTGTTCAACAGCTTCTTCGTGACCAGCATGTCAGTCCTGGCGATCCTTGTCTTTTCATCGCTTGCGGCCTATTCGTTCAGCGTATTCGACTACAAAGGGAAAGGAGTCTTCTTCGCGATGTTCGCTCTCGGTCTTCTGATGCCCATTCAGTCGTATTTCATCGCTCAGAACTCTCTCTTTGAGTTGCTGAGTATCAAAGGACACCGGTGGACTCTGATAGTTCCCTACGCCGCAATGGGTATCCCGCTTGCTATCTACCTGCTCAAGGTGTATCTCGATGGTGTGCCGCGTCAGTTGTTCGACGCCGCACGTATCGATGGTGCGAGCGACATGAAGATCTTCAGAGTGATCGTACTTCCTCTTCTTCGACCTGGTATCGCGACGGTCGCTGTGTTCTCGATCCTCGCCTCATGGAACGAGTTTCTGCTCGCACTTCTGTACGTCACCAACGACAAGTTCAAGACCATCCCCACGGGCTTGCTTGCGTTCTCGAGTAGGTACGTCACCGATTATCAGCTTCTGTTCTCTGCCCTTACGATCGTAACGCTGCCGATGATCGCCATCTATGTGATCTTCCACCGCCAGGTCATTGCCGGAATCACGGATGGATCATTGAAGTAGACCTCAGAGATCGACGTTGCGATGTTGCCATGCGGATTCCGTCCGCCACGACCATCGGCGACAGTCTTTGCTAATGGCGTCGAGCGCCTGGCAGGCAGAACTTGCATGACGTGGTCATGAGTTCTTAGAGTCTCTTGATCATTCGGTTCACCTGCATCCCCGGCAGGGGTGAATACCGGGGTGAAGTGGCGGTGACGTGCATACCGAGTCGCTCATAGAGACGTCGAGCACCCGTGTTGTTCACGGCAACGTGCAGCATGAGACTGTCGGCCGAAACCTCTGTTGCCTGTTCCTGAGCGTGTTCGAACAGCACAGTGCCTATGCCCTGCCCGCGAAGATCTGGATCGGCAGCCAGGGCCTGGAGGTAGAACCCACCTGCTGGGATCTTGTCAAGGAAGCGAAGTAGCCTGACGGTGAGCAGAGCAATGAGGCCAACGCGGACGATCCTCCAGCCGACCGCTCTCATGAGAGGTTTGATGGCGAAGTTGCTGTGATGCATGGACGAGTACGCCGACATCATGCCCACCGCAGTGCCTTCTTGTGTTGCGAAGGTGACGTACTCGTAGGACAGATCGTGTCCGGGGTCAATAAACGACTTTGCCACGATGCTCTTGAAGTCAGGACCGAACATCAGTCTGAACAGTCCGTCCGCCGACATGTCGAGGTACGTTGCGAATATGAGACCATCGTCAATCGTCGGACGCGCCGAGCGCAGGGAGATCTCATTGGTCATGGCAGGAGTCTACGCGTCGTGGGCTATTGGGTACCAGTGAACCGTCGGACCGATTCCGGGAGTTCCATGTCCTGGGGGAGGCCGTCGTCAGGTATCGGAGCGCCTGGCACGACCGACAGTGGGATCACGCCTGCCCAGATGGGGAGGTCATAATCCTCGGGTTCATCTCCCACGTTGCCGTCATTGATCTTGGCCGAGAACTCCTCGATGGGGACCGCAACGAGCAGGGTCCCCTTGTCCTCCTTGACGCTCGGAATTCGTGCCTCGGACCACCGTCCTGGCAGCGCCGCATTCGTGATGGCCTCCAAGGCAATGGTTCGCTCCTCGGGATCGTCAATGACCCGCGTTGTTCCGAACACCATGGCGGATCGGTATCGCATCGAGTGGTGGAAGGCTGATCGTGCGGCGATGATGCCATCGACGATCGTGGCGGTCACGGTGACTTCGGCACCCTTCTTCATCAATCGCAGCATGCGGCTTGCGGGGGAGCCATGGAAATACAGAATGTCGCCGACCCTTGCATGGATGGTGGGGATAACAAACGGTGAACCATCCACGACGAAGCCGACATGGCAGATGAGCGCCTCATCGAAGACAGCGTTCACAACATCGCGGTCATAGCGAGCCCTGTCAGGGATCCTCTTCACGGTGGTACGAGGTGTTGATGCGGTGTGGGTATCCGGCGTGCTCATGATCCAAGGTCCATTCATAAGTCGATATGTAATGGTACAATCGGGCAGTTGTACCATTACAAGTGTACCACGGGAGGGAGGCGTCTGATGCGTAGTTGGACTGCGATTGAACTGGCGGCAGATATCGAGCGCCGTGTTGCTGAGCGTGACCTTCTTCCCGATGATCGGCTGCCACCCGTGCGCGTCCTGGCAGCCCAACTCGAGATCGCACCCAACACCGTCGCCGGGGCGTATCGTCGACTGGGCGAACGGGGACTAACGGACGGTCGAGGACGAATGGGGACGTTCGTTACAGCGAGACCACCAGTGATGGTCCCTTCTGACCCCGAGATTCCCGTTGGGGCGTTGGATCTGTCGTCGGGCAACCCAGATCCCGTACTCCTTCCGAGTCTCGGCGACGTGCTCAGCGAACTGAGCGGCTCGACCGTTCTCTACGGACATCCTTCAGTCGATGAGAGCCTCGCTGGGCAAGGAGCGAACCTCCTCATGGCCGACGGGATCGTGGCCGACGATATCGCCGTCGTGTCAGGTGGGCTCGATGGTCTGGAGCGAGTACTCCAGGCCCATCTCCGCCATGGCGACCGTGTGGCGGTAGAGGATCCTGGCTACCCCCCGGTCGCAGACCTGATCAGGGCTCTCGGGTTCGGTGTGGTACCGCTGGCGATCGACGACGAGGGACCTCTGGTCGAATCGCTTGCTGGCACCCTTGACAGGGGAGTGGCGGCGGTTGTGGTGACGCCACGTGCTCAGAATCCATTTGGCAGCGCCATCTCTCTCGAGCGCGCCACAGCACTTCGCTCGATAGTGGGCGAACACCCACACGTGCTTGTGGTCGAAGACGACCATGCGGCAGGGGTTGCAGGTGCACCGATGTATTCCGTCGCTTCGGGACGTGAGCGGTGGGCAACGATCCGGTCTGCCGCCAAGACGTATGGCCCCGATGTTCGATTGGCAGTTCTCGCAGGTGACCCCGTCACCATTCGCAGGGTCGAAGGCCGACAACGCATCGGGCCTGGATGGGTGAGTCACATACTGCAGCGACTCGTTGCGCAGTTGATGTCGGACGGAGACGCCGCCGCCGGTGTTGCTCGTGCCGCCAGCGTCTATGCGTCTCGTCGACAAGCGATGCTCGCTGCCCTCGATGAGCGGGGCCTCCAAGCCCACGGGGAGTCCGGGTTGAACGTGTGGGTACCCGTTCCAGACGAGTTGGCAGCCGTGAGGGCATTGGAGAAGCGCGGAATCGCGATTCGAGCGGGTGTCCGTTACCGGATCGAGTCCTCACCTGGTGTTCGCCTGACCGTAGCGGCTTTGGACGAAGCTGAAATCGAAAATGTGGCTGATGCCATTCACGCGTCAGTGTCTGAATTGGGGCCAGGAACTCGCAGCGGTTGAAGCAGTGTGGTCAGTCAGGCGATATCAGGTGGCTTGACCTGGCGACCCTGCACCCAGACGTTCGTGATGTTGCGGCGAACGGCGGTGTGCAGGACCTTCTGAAGCATGTCTTGTGTCGTGTCGAGATCTGGCCAGAGCATGAGGTCTGTATCCGTGACATTCGCGTCGACGATGATGGCATCGAACGAATAGCCGGGGGAGAGAATGCCGATCGGGAGGCCAAGAGCCTGGCCGCCGCCTGTTGTTGCCATCCAGAGGGCTTCGGCGAAGGTCAATCGGCTTCCCTGCGTGCCGCGTCGGTCTGGGGGAGCCTTCGCATCGACCCCGTCCTCGCGCAACCGAGAAACTGCGACAGCGTTTGCAGCCGCACGCAGCATTGAGGGACTCGGCCCGCCCGAGATATCGGTGCCGAGTCCGACGTTCATACCGGCATCCAGAGCTTCTCTGGCAGGGAACACAGCGTTCGAGAAGAAGATGTTGGACAGAGGACAGTGCGCAACGGATGCGCCGGCTGCGACGATGCTCTTCATGTCAGATGTCGTGATGAAATTGCCGTGAGCGAGCACCGTCCTGGGTGTCAACAATCCGAAGTCCTGATAGGTGGCGGTATCTGTCTGCCCGAATCTCGCCAGGCCATAGTCGTGCGCCCAATCGGACTCGGAGTCGTGTGTCTGGACATGACATGAAGTCGCAGCGGCCACCTCGCCAAGGCCCCGCAGCAGATCGTCTGTGCAACTCGGGAGGAAACGTGGCGTGATCACCGGGCGCACCAGATTCGCGTCGTTGTCCGGGTGCTCTTTGACGTATTCGATGAGGCGGATGGTCTCATCGATGGCAACTCGGGCTGATGGGTCCCGGTAATACGCGGGACACCCATCGCGAAGATCCATAGCGACCTTGCCGATTAATGCTCGCTGCCCGTGACGAAGACAGATGTCGACCAGGAGTTCGGTTGCGGGAAGATGCGTCGTTGCGAAGTACATGGCGGTCGTCGTTCCGTTGGCGATCATCGAATCGACGAGCGACTCATAGACAGTCTCTGCGAAGCCGACGTCCTGGTATCGCGCCTCGAGGGGGAACGTGTATTGGTCAAGCCAATCCTCGAGGGGGATATCGAGGGCCTTGCCGAGATGCGGCCACTGTGGAGCGTGGTTGTGGAGATCGATGAATCCTGGGAGGAGGTATCGGCCATCCTCGAATTGGCTGAGTGCACCTCGATCGATCAGGTCTTGGCGAGTGGCGGTGTGCGCAGGCGTCCGGGGCTCCATGATCTTCCTGATGGTGCCGGTTTCGTTGATGACAACAAGCGCTCGCTCCCTGACCCGCAACTCACCAAGAATCGGCGCGTCGATGATCGTTGCTTCAACTCCGAACGTGTTTCTTGGATCCATAGGTCACCTCGACGCGATACTCAGCGGTACGGGGATCGTGGTGCGAGCCGCCGTGTCCAGTGAGCTCTCAGGGTACCTGGTCGGTGGCTGGCGGGGGCTGGATGTCCATGGTTCCCCCTGTGAAGCTGTCGCTCGAGAAGAATACTGGCAAACATCCTCGACTGGTGGTATCTTACACACTAGCTGACAAGCTAGGTAATCAGATGGGGGAGTCTCATGTCAGAGATCACGGCACAGACTGAGGAGAACCAACCGTTCGTTCCGTATGCGGACATCGAGAACGCATCCACCGATCTGAGTCGCCAACTGGACTCCTACTCAGAGCGCATGGGGTATCTCCCGAACGCACTCAAGTTCTACTCCCACAGGCCACACATCCTCAAGCAGATCATGCGTACGAACAACGCCATCATGCGCCATCCCCAGAATGTCCTGTCCGAGGAGTTCAAGTATCGGCTGTCGTTCATCGTTTCGCGGAACAACGGGTGCAGGTACTGCTGTGCGCATCACGCAGACACGCTGCGGAGGAAGTTCGGGTATTCCGACGACCAGTTGATGGACATCCTCAAACTCCGGAATCCACGTGACGAGAGGGAGCGAGTCGCGTGGAGTTTCGTCCACGCTGGATCTCTCGGTCCGGAACACACAGACGATGAACACCGGACCGACCTGGCAGACGTGTTCTCGCCCGGTGAGGTTGTCGAGATCGCATGCACGCTGGGCTTCTGGTCGATGTTCAACAGGGTTCACACATGCACGGACATGCCCATCGAGGGACACCTGCTCGAGTACTCAGGGTGGGTTGATGTGACCGTTGACCAGGACGTGAACTAGAACACAATCAAGGGGGGACACCGTGGGTACAGCATCACAATCACAATCATATCCAAACGAGGATGAGCCGTTCATCCCGTACGTTGCCATGGCCGATCTGGATGCCGGCCTGAAGGCAGCCTTTGAGCCGCATTTCCAACAGCTGGGATTCGTGCCAAACGCGATGATGCTGTACGCCCACAGGCCGGAGATCGCTGCGACGCTCCTCAGCCTCAATACCAAGATCATGCGAGACCCGAGTTCTACGTTGCCGCTGCTCATGAAGCGGAAGATCGCATTGATCTGCAGCACGATCAACGGGTGTGCGTACTGCACTGCGCACAGTTGCAGCATTCTCAAGCGTCCTTCCAGCGGCGACCCTCTGTTGGGGGAGGGATGGGGGCTCGATCGAGAAGGGCTCGAGGGGTTGATCGACGGTTCTGACATACCCGCCGATGACATCGAACGGGTGAGCTTCGCCTATGCGCGCGCAGCGAGCAAGGACCCAACGAACGTGCCAGTGGCAGTACTGCACGATCTCCGAGACCACCTGACACCGCCACAGATCGTGGAACTTGCCTGCGCTGTGGGATTCTGGAAACTCTTCAACACCGTCCACGACAGCCTCGCAATCCCTGTTGAAGCAGACCTGGCGAGCGAAGCGCACTATGTTGAATTGGCGCCCGCCAGCGCAGTTGTTGGTGTTGTGTAAGGGAGCCAGGTGTCTCAGGCTGGCCTCAAGGCACTAGTAGATATCGGCCCGCTCGTATTGAACCGGCCAATGTGACTCGGCACGCAATTCTGCGGCGGCTCTTCGGGGCCACAGGGGGTCGGCGAGAAGTGCCCGACCGAGGAGTATCAGATCGGCATGCCCGCCTGCCAGGATGTTCTCAGCCAGTTCAGGGCTGTTGATCAGCCCAACGGCCCCGGTAGCGATGCCGGCTTCGGCTCGCACCCGTGACGCAAGAGGGACCTGATATCCGGGGTAGGGATCTGCGTGCTCTCGAGAGTCGTTCCCTCCTGCGCTGCAATCGATCAGGTCCGCCAGGCCCTTGGTGTGGAGTAGGCGGGCCAGTCGTGAGGAGTCATCGGTGGTCCATCCGCCCGATATCCAGTCTGTGATCGATAGCCGAACGAAGATCGGAAAGTCTTCAGGCCACTCGTCGCGCACCGCGGTCAACACATCCATCAGGAAACGAACCCGATTGTCGAAGGATCCCCCATACTCGTCGGTACGCTGATTCGATCGGGGCGAGAGAAACTGGTGAAACAGGTAGCCGTGGGCTGCATGGATCTCGATCACCTGGTACCCGGCCTCGGCTGCACGACGCGTTGCTTGTATGAAGGCGTCGATGACCCGGGCGATCTCTGAATGATCCATCTCATCAGGGGTGGGCCAACCCGGTGCGAATGCTCTCGCAGATGGGCCGATGGGATTCCAACCCCCGTGCTTCGGCGACAGTGGTGCGGAACCCTCCCATGGCCTACCCGTGGAAGCCTTGCGGCCAGCGTGTCCGATCTGGATACCCGCAACGACGCCCTGTTCTGAGATGAACGACGCGATCCTGGAGAGGCCCTCAGTCTGATCGTCATTCCACAGACCGAGGCAATGGGGCGTGATCCGGCCACGCGGTTCAACATGCACTGCCTCAGTGAACACCAAACCTACGCCACCGACTGCCCGTGAACCCAGATGGATCAGATGCCAATCGTTCGCCTCGCCATCCTCTGCCGAGTATTGACACATAGGTGAAAGAGCGATTCGATTCGGCAGTGTTACACCACGAAGTGTGAGGGGCCTGAAGAGATATGGGTTGGAGGTGCGGCGGAACACCCTCCTGGCGTCCTCCCCGCTGCGCCGCACAGCGGCTTCAGGATGGATCATGACGGTGACCGCGTTTCGAAGACGACTCGTTCGGATTCCGCACGCAGGACGTTTCCGTCGAAGAGAGGAACAAGATTCTGCTCCATGTCCACCCTGAGGGCGTCGCGCTCAGGCCCGTTCAACGACGACACCAACTGGTCCTTCGAGTCAAAGATCAGGTGGGTCACCAGGCGGATCTCACCCTCGTCGTCCCAATCGAGTTCGACTCTGCGGATGCCAGGAAGGTGCCACAACAAGGGGACGTGCACCCGTTCGTAGTGGTCGCGGAAGCGCCCGGTGTCTGAGATCGTCCCCTGGTAGATGATGACGGCTGTTGCGACCACGTTTGCCTCCGTTGGTACGTTACATACTAGCACGCTATCGCCGACGGTCAAACGTTGTTGCACAGCGAAGAGAGGCGGTCGAGCACAGAGAATGCAGCGCGGCGCAGGGGTGTCTTTGATGCGGAAGGATATGGAAGGTAAGGTAGGGGAGTCGAACCGGTCTATCGATGGGGGTTGAACGATGGTCGACATGGCGTCATTCCTCGCGGAACACGCGGATTCCTTTCTGCAGGTCTCCCAACCTGTGGATCTCGATGATGTGGGGGCTCTCACCGCTCAATCCGAGGGCCCGATCGTCTTCAACGACATCGTTGGCTTTCCCCGGTGGCGCCTCGTCGATCAATTGTTCGTCGATCGAGATGCCCAGGCGAGGGTGTTGAACTGCGATGCCAATGAAGTGGTTCCGCGGCTTGCCGAGGTCATGCGGATGGGGCCGTCCCCGCTGCGGACCATTGACAGTGCGCCGTGCCAGGAGGAGGTGTATGAGGGTTCGGAGGTCGACCTTGCCATGTTGCCCATCGTGACCCACACCGACCTTGATCCGTATCCGTATTCAACGAGCTTCGCCGTTCATCGTGATCCCGACTCGGGTGCGTTCAATCAGATGTTTCCGCGTTCGGGCGTGCTCAGCCGCAACGAGATGGTTACGTCGTTCGTCTCATCCACGGCGAATCGGTACCTTGCCGGTTACGCCAGCAGGGGAGAGAAGATGCCCCAGGCCATAGCGATCGGAGGCCATCCTGCGTGGGAGCTTGCCGGGTGCTACTCACACCCGCACGACGACTGGTGGGAGGCTGAACTGTTCGAGGCGATCTCAGGGCACAAGGGAGAGGTTGTCAATTGCCGAACGGTTCCGCTTGTGGTCCCCGCAGACGCATCGGTCGTGATCGAGGGATGGGTGAACCCGCAACGCAGTGCGCCCGATGGGCCATCGCCAGGTCCATCGATGCTGTTCCTTCCCTACGCAGCTGAGCAGCCCGTGTTCGAGGTGACTGCGATCACCATGCGCCAGGATCCGATCTACCGCAACCACCAGATGACCCCGTTCACCGATCACCAGGAGATGCCGAGGCTCTTCCACGAAGCGATCATCTACGACCGTCTGGCGGCGATGGGGATCGGAGTTCGTGATGTGCACTTTCCTCAGGGTGGCGGAGCCCTCTCGGTGATCATCCAGGTGGAACCTTCGATCGATGGCCAGGTCACGGACGCGTTGTTATCGGTTCTCGGATCAGCCTGGATGAACACGAAGATGGTGGTCGCCGTCGATCCGGACATCAATATCTACGACTACAGGGATGTGTACCTCGCCCTTGCAACCCGGGTGGATCCGTCCAAGGACGTCATCACGATCGGTAACGCTCGCGGCCTCCCCTTCGATCCATCTGCAGAGCCCGTGGCTGGAGCTCTCCCGACAACTGCCGAGACGCGATTCCCATCGACGGTTGGTAAGTGGGGGATCGACGCGACCAAACCTGTCCCGTATCGCGCAGAACGCCGCCGCGAATACGAGCGAGCATGGCCGAAGAACTGGGGGAAGGTTTCGTTGAGTGACTATGTCTAAGAAGCTTTTGAGGTTCCGGTCCGAGGCTCATCAACAGGGTCCGCACCTGGAGGGATCATGACGTCTGTAGGGGGCTGTGCGCCACATGGATACCGAGCCTGACACGCGACTGATCGTTGCGATCTCCGGGGCGAGCGGAGCGATCTATGGGATCAGGCTCCTCGAGGTTCTCAGTGCAACGCCTGAGGTCGAGACACATCTCGTCGTCTCACGGGGTGCCCGTGCGACGATCGCACACGAAACGGACTGGCAACTCGAGAGCATCGAGGATCTCGCTGATATCGTGCATGATGTCGAGAACGTCGGAGCCTCGATCGCATCGGGAACGTTCAAGACGGCAGGCATGGTCGTTGTGCCTTGTTCGATCAAGACGTTGTCCGGTATCGCCAATTCATACAACGACAATCTGGTCGTTCGGGCGGCCGATGTGTGTCTGAAGGAGCGCAGACGCCTCGTCCTCGTGCTGCGCGAGTCCCCGCTGCATCTCATCCACCTGCGACTTGCGACAGAGGTGACACAGGCGGGAGCGGTGATCCTCCCCCCTGTACCCGGGTTCTACTCGGATCCCAGATCGATCATGGATCTGGTCGACCATACGGTGACGAAGATCCTGGATCAGTTCGGTATCGGCTCCGACCTGATCTCCCGATGGGAGGGGCTGTAAGCGGGTCAACACCTCCTCGAAAGGATTTCTCAAGGTTGTACTTGCATACTAGTATGTTACGTACTACAGTCCAGTTATACCCAAGCACGATATAGAGGAGGCAAGGGTGAGAAACGTACGAGGATCATTCATTCTGGTGATGGCTCTGACACTCATGGCGAGTGCATGCAGCGATTCTGGTGACACAGGGTCGACATCAACAGCAGGCACAGAGACCCAGACGACGGCAGCTGCAACTGCCACAACACTCTCAACGACTGACGCGTCGACAGAGCCGATCGTGATCGGTCTCATCACCGATCAATCCGGCCGATTCGTCACATTCGGAAAGGACATCGTTACCGCCACCGAATACGCGGTTGAAGAGGTGAACGCCAGCGGTGGCGTCAACGGCTCGATGATCGAGCTTGAGATCGTCGATACCGGAGGCGAACCAGCGGCTGCTGTGGTTGCCTACAACGAACTGGCTGGCAAAGGAGTCTTTGCGGTGAGCGGGCCACTGTCGTCTGGTGAGGCTGAGGTTCTGTTTCCTCAGGCTCCAACGGTCCAGGTGCCGATCATCACAGGTACGGCGAACAAGGAAGGCATCGTAGACGCTGGCGAAGGGTGGGCGTTCCGAAACACGGCCACCAATACCGCCCTGTTCACGGTTGCCATGGACGCCTATGCGAAGGAGTACGGCGTTACAACAGCGGTACTCGTGTTCGATGAAGAGGAACCGTTCACGGCTGCAGCAGCCAAGTTCGCGATACCCGGTGTTGCAAAGAATGTCGGTGTGGAACTGGTTGGCGACCCGATCACGTTCACGAGAGGAACGACTGATTTCTCCACGGTCGTCCAGAAGGTTGGCGAAACTGAAGCTGATGGTTTGATCATCATGTCAGCTCCGGCCGAGGCTGGCCTGATCGCTCGCGAACTCGCGAGGCAGGGTGAGACGCGTCCGATCCTGGGTCACCCGGCACAGGCAGGCTCGTCCTTCTTCGAACAGGGCGGGGCAGACATCAACAACTGGGTGATTCCGTCGACGTTCGACTCAACGCTGGTCGACGCTGACACCGCGACATACGTCGCTGAGATGTCCCAGCGTGACAACGAGCCACCGACGGTTGCGGAGGCGGCTAACTACTACGACAACATACTGCTGCTCGCTTCGGTCATGAGCGATGCTGGGATCGACGGGAGTACTGCGGTTGATTCTGCAAGAGCTCAGATCCGAGACGGCCTGGCCGCGGTGGTCGACTTCGACGGTGTTGCAGGATTCATCACGTTCCTGCCCAATGGTGATGCCGAGAAGACCATCTATGTGAACGTTGTTAACAAGGGCGAAATGGCGCCCCTCTAGGCGTCCGCTCTGAGATTCATCGGGAGGAGAGGGCGAATGGACCAAGCGATTGTGAACGGGATCCTGTTGGGTGCGAACTTCGCACTCCTGGGCCTCGGATACACGCTGGTATTCGGTGTCATGAGACTGCTGACGTTGGCGCATGGTCAGATCTTCATGGCATCGGGACTGCTCGCCCTTCTCCTCGCCGATGCAGGCACCCCGATCTGGTTCGCGGGCCTGTATGCCATAGTAATAGCAGCCCTCCTGTCGATCGCAACAGACTTTCTGGGATTCCGGCTCGTTGGATACCAGAATTCGATCGCAGCCGCTGTTGCAACGATCGGGTTCGCCATGGTGCTCCAGAACAGCATTCTCCAGATCCGCGGATCCTCAACGGCTGTGGCAGTGCCATTCGAGGTACCTCGAACCGATTTCGAGATAGGAGGAGTTCTCATCTCCGGCGTCCAGGTTGTGAACCTCGTTATCGCTGTCGTGGTTCTTGTGATCACCCACCAGTTCATTCGACGGAGCAAGTGGGGGATGGCGATGCGGGCGTTCTCGCACGACCCTGAGACGACCACGCTCATGGGAGTTCCTGTCAGGCGCCTTACGGTGCTCACGCTCGCCATTGCGGGAGTGTTGGCCGGTCTTGCGTCGTTCCTCCTTGCTGTGCGCACCGGCAGCATCTCGCCCCACTCAGGGCTGGATACAGGGCTCCTCGGGTTGGCGATCATGACGATCGGTGGTCTGGGAAGCCTCGTTGGTGCCATCGTTGCTGGCCTCGGCCTCGGCATACTCATGTCGGTCGCGGCGTACTCCGGAATCGCAGGATGGCAGGCAGCCATTCCCTGGATGCTCCTGATCGTCGTGCTGCTGGTGAAGCCAAGCGGGCTTGGCGGGGAGGACGCTTCATGATCGGCATCCTGTCCAACGAGTCATTCCTCATTCTGTTGGCGATCAGCACGATCTCCGCCATCGGCATGAACCTCGTCTACATAACAGGTCAGCTCAATCTCGGGCAAGCTGGGTTCCTCGCGATAGGTGCGTACACAACCGCAGTTCTCGAGGTCGAGTTTGGTCTGGGGCTCTGGTTGACACTCCCTGCAAGTGCTCTGATCGCCGCACTTGTTGCTGTACCGGTGGCGATCGGTGCGAATCGTCTCAGAGGTATCTATCTGATCATGGGCACCCTTGCTGCGGGCGAGGTGATCCGCGTATCGATCTCCAATATGGAGTTTCTCGGTGGTGTCCAGGGGTATTCCGGGCAGAGTCCTGTGGATCTCTCCCAGGCGCTGGTCACCCTGGCCATCATCCTCGCGATCGCGGTGTCGATCATGGCATCTCCGCTCGGCCTCAAAATGCGATCAATATTCGACGATGAGGATGCCGCCGCGGCTTGCGGTGTGAACACACGACTCGTCAAGATTCTCGCCGTCCTGATCTCGGCTGCTGTTGTTGCTGTGGCTGGCGGCTTGTTGGCCAAGTTCTTGCTCTTCATCGCGCCCAGGGACTTCGGCATCACGGTCTCATTCACCATTGCTCTGTACACCCTCCTCGGGGGCGTTCAGAGCTTGGTAGGAGCTGTTGTAGGAGCATTCGGGATAACTCTCATGCTCGAGGTCCTGCGGAACATCGAAGGGATCAGTTGGATCCCAGCGTCGCTCCACTGGGCAGATTCATGGCGATTCGTGATCTTCGGCGTCATCATCATCGTGGTGATGTGGCGGTGGCCCGAGGGGATCATCAGTCGCCAGGGGGGGATCCGGATGAGCCGGCCTTTCCGTCCTATTCGGGACGGACTGAGCCGGTTCTTCCGGATTATTAGGTTCGGGAACTTCGGTGACCCCGAGGTCCGAGAGCTACTCCTCGCGGCACGAACGCGTCCTATGCGCGATAGGTCAGACAAACCGATTCTCAGTGCCACAAACATCACGTACAGTTTCGGAGGGCTGGTGGCGGTCGACGGCGCCTCGCTCGAAGTGTACGAACGAGAACTCGTCGCGTTGATCGGTGCCAACGGTGCAGGCAAGAGCACACTCATCAACGTGATCGCCGGGCGATACCGATGTCAGGACGGTGACATCGTGCTCGATGGTGCATCGATCTGTGGCCTCAAGGCCTATCAGAGGTGCGCTCGCGGGATATCGCGAACCTTCCAGACCCTTCGCCCGTTGGCCCACCTCACAGCGGATGAAAGCGTTCGCCTCGGAAGTTTTGCGAGCGTTCTGAGCGACGGGACCACCGCAGAGCACGTCCTGGAATTGTTCGACCTTGAGCAGTACCGAGATGATCTGCCATCTCGACTGTCGCTTGCTGTGCAACGACGAGTTGGCATCGCACGGGCGTATGCGTCGCTGCCCCAGGTGATCTTCCTGGATGAGCCTTCGGCTGGTTTGAATGCTGCGGAGCGCACCGAACTGGGAACCCTGATCGAACGGTTGAGAGAACTCGGATCATCCGTGGTGCTTGTGGACCACAACCTCGACCTTGCATTGGGGATCGCCGATCGCGTCGTTGTCCTCGATCAGGGCCAGGTGATAGCGACCGGTAGTCCGAAGGAGATCATTGCTGACGAGCGGGTTCAAGAGGCGTATCTCGGCCGTGAAACCACGTCGGATCGACCTCCACCAGAGGGGGAGATGTTGTGACAACAGCTGTCGATGTATCAGACCTGCGGGTGAGCTACGGACGGTTGGTTGCCGTTCGCGACGTGTCGTTCCGCGTCGATGTAGGCTCCGCAACCGTCATCCTCGGAAGGAACGGTGCGGGGAAGTCGAGCCTCCTTCGAGCGATCGCCGGGATCGTGAAGCCCGATTCCGGTACCGTCCAACTCTTCGGTGAGAACCTCAAGCGACGCTCAGCGGACCAGAGGGTGCGCCGAGGAATGGTCATGATCCCCGAGGGCCGCAGCATCTTTGCCAACCTCACTGTCAGAGAGAATCTCATCCTCGGCGGATTCCTTGCACATCGAGACGACAGGGAGCAGCTGTTGGCCGAGGTTCTCGATCTGTTTCCCTTGCTCGAGGATCGGGCAGAAGACCAGGCCGGTGACCTATCAGGCGGTCAGCAACAGATCCTCGCTATCGGAAGGGCACTGATGGCCAGGCCTCGGGTGCTGCTTCTCGACGAACCATCGCTCGGCCTTGCCCCGATCGTTGTCGACGAGGTCTACAGACACCTGTTGACGCTGCGGGAGCTCGACCTCACGGTGATACTCGTTGAACAGCAGGTTCATCGTGCGCTCGAGTTCGTCGACACTGCCATCGTGATGAACCTTGGCAGTGTTGTGCTCGAGGGCGAGGCGAATCACCTCGTAGATGATCCAACGCTGATGTCGATATATCTTGGTGAGGCGCAATGACGCTGACATTGAACGTCTTGGGAATCCCACGTACCGTCGAGCCTGAGAGTGCTGTCATTGCCGGCTTCACAGGCCGCGACCAGGAAGACGTCGTCGATCATCTTCTGGAACTGGAAGCGCTGGGGATCCCGACCCCTGACACAGTGCCGATGTTCTACACCATTCCAACCGATCTCCTCGTCCAGGACAACAGGATGCTGGCAGTGCATACGTGTACGTCGGGTGAAGCAGAGGTCGTATTGATCGTGGACAGAGGGGAAGTGATGGTGGCGCTCGGGTCCGATCACACTGATCGAGCTGCTGAACGGCACGGCATCGGCATCGCCAAAGGATTGTGCACCAAACCGATCAGCGGTGACGCGTGGCCTCTCGAGCACGTCGAGAACCATATGGATCAGCTGGAGATCCGAAGCTGGATCACGGATGGGGGAGTTGAGGTCCTGTACCAAGCAGGGCGATTGAGCGAGATACTGCCGCTGACGGAACTGCTCGCCCAGGTTCCGTTCACGTGTCAGCCGCGTTCGTTCGTGCTCTTCACCGGCACGGTCCCAGCTATCGGAGGTATCCGCGGGAGTCAGTCGTTTCGTGCGGAGTTGTTCGATCCCGTTCGTCGACGGTCCATAACACTCGACTATCAAACCATGGTTCAGGTAGGGCTGGCACGAACCCGTGTTCCAGCTATGGCGTACGAGAAAGGTGCAGGATTGCCGTGATTCCCAAGAAGCACACAGAGTTCCACACGATCGACATTGCCTCCGGCTGGCGCAGCCCTCCCGGGTATCCGCCCGGTATTCAACAGAAGATACTGTCGGGCGCACTCGACGAGGCGAACATGTTGGGGAGTCGAACGAGGCTTCTGCGGTTTCTGCCTGGCGCGTTTTCGACCGTTCCCTTTGTACATGATTACTGGGAAGAGGTCTACGTGCTCGAGGGCGTTCTCACAGTCGGTAGCAACGAGAACGGGATGGGCGGTGCCCCGTATCCAGCACACACATATGCGTGTCGGCCCCCAGGGATCGCCCATGGGCCATTCAGGAGTGACCTCGGGTGTCTGCTCCTCGAGATCCACTACTACGAGGTGTAGTCACGATGTTGAACCTTTCGATCGAACCTGAGCTGAGTGTCACTGAAACGACTAGAATGTTACGTACTATGTCATCTCCCTTCCCCCCCATCGGTCGATCTGAGACCCTCGCACAGCAGGCATATCAGGCGATCAGAGTCGCGATTCAGTCGGATTCGTTGATAGTTGGGACGTTCTATTCAGAGAACGAACTCGGCAAATCGATGGGTATCTCGCGGACACCCGTTCGCGAAGCACTCATCGAACTTGCCAAAGAAGGTCTCGTCGAGATCGTCCCACAACGGGGCTTCCGACTCCGAGTCCTGACTCCTGAGGAAGCAGCCGAGGTTTTCGAGCTTCGGATCGTTCTCGAGTCACACATTGTGAGGCGAGTTGCCCAGGACGCAACGGGCGAACAGTTCGCGCAGCTCGGTGCGGTTCTGGAACGGCAGCGTGAAAGCATCGACGATCCTGTGGAGTTCCTCCGTCTGGATGAGGAGTTCCACCTCCTGATGCCGGAACTCATCGGACACTGGAGAACACACCAGATGCTATCGACCTTGCGCGGAGCAGTCTGGCTGATCGCAGGTACCGCACTTGCGGCACCGTCGCGGGCGCTCAAGATCATGGAAGAGCACGATGCGATCCTCGCAGCTATGCAACAGCGTGATCCAGACGCTGCAGCGAGGGCCCTTGAAGCACACATGGAGCTAACTGCGGCTGCAGCGCTATCTGGCGCAGACGAGGTCTAGGGGCAGGCCCACAACAACACTCCAGACTGTGGCCGCACCATGTCTCTTGTTCCACTCCCAAGAAATCCCAGATAGGGGTTCTCATCGGGCAGTTGGTCGCGTAGGGTTGTTTGCAGGTGACTCCATGCACTCGTCCAGATATGCCAAACGGGGGAGGAGGCAGTAATTGCTTCCAGTCGTTGGCAGTGGATCGAAATCACATGGTGCCCCACGGTACGTTGATTCGTATCGAGATGTGACGTGCACGTCACATCTCCGATACACCCATGCGCCTCTCGACGTTCCGTGGCCCTGCCACTGCGACGCACTCAATCACTGCCATCACAGGTGAGCCCAGAAGGTGATGGATCACCCAAATGAGTAGAGAACAGATACGAACATTGGAAGGATAGAAATGACTATTGCAATGCGAATAGGCGCACTCGTGGGGGCGGCTTCATTGGCGCTGGCACTTGTGGGGTTCATTGCCCTTGATACTGCAGACGCAGGCCGCTTCAACGAGAAGGTCAGCGGCAACTTCATCGACACCGCGATCGACATGAACGGCGATGGCATGAACGCCAACGCCTGGAGTGGAGCGGCGAAAGGCAACGGCAGTCCAAGCTACGAGGGCCTCGTCGAGGTGGCTCTCGACGGCAGCGCACAGTGTGGAGAGAACGAACTAGGGGGCTCAGTCGTCGCGTACAGCATCGTACGGAGATATGCCAATGGGCATCTGATGTTCTCCAACCTCGTTGACGGCGAACTGTGCTTCAACCAGGGTACGGGGCTTGCCAGCCTCACGATCAACGCTGCGGTAACCGGCGGCACCGGTCAGTATGCGGGAGCAACAGGAACCTACACCGCCAACTACACGATACAGGGACTCGTCCTGGCCCCGGGCCAGGGAATCGCGCACGGCGCGTTCTACGGAACCACGAGCGGCTAACGAATAAGGAACACGGGTCGGCAGCGCACGAGCGCTGCCGACCCGCACCCTTGGCACCCACGGACAACGCCGAACCTCACCTGCCGGATGGCATCGGCGTGATCAGTCGTTGTCGTCTTTCACGGTTTCAGTGCCCCGTGAGTCCTCGCCGATCCAGTCAAGGGAGTCGGCGTACGCTTGTTTGAGTGTCGCACCCACCCATTGATCCGACTCATAGATGTTGTCGACGCCGACGGCTTTCTTCACTCCTGATGCCTCCATCTGGTGATTGATCGAGTCATCAGCTGACACGAGGACCAGTTTGCTGCCAACGGACGTGAGGTCATTTGAGTATCGCAGGAGTACGTCCATGAACGTCGATCCGAGGTCCGTGCGTCCACGAAGACGCAGGATCACAACTGCATCAGATGAGCTCTCTTCAACATCGGGAAGTGCCTTCTCGAACACTGGAGCCGCAGCGAAGAACAGGCTCCCGTACGGCTGGAGAACAATAACCTCACCGTGAGGGACGACGTCGGGCGGATCAACCTCCTGGTAGTTCCCGTCTCCGTCGTAGATCCACCGCTTCAGGGTCACCTGGTTGGACTCAGTCACGATATACAGGATCATCGAAATGCCGACACCCACGAGCACCGCGTACTGAAGTGGGATCAACATTGTGAGGATGAAGGTAACGCTCATGACTGTTGCCTGCATCTTCCCCGTCTTCCATACGGCCTTGATGTCTGCTGGCTTAATCGTGCGGAACCCGACGATCATGAGCAGCCCCGCCAGGGCTGGCATTGCGATGTAGCCAACAGCATTGGCGAAGACGAGGATCACGATCGCCATCACGCCGGCTGCGATCAACAATGCGAGCCTCGTTTTCGCACCGGCAGACTTGACCAGCGATGACGCAGACATCGAACCGCCAACCGGCATGCCCTGGAACACGCCAGCCGCGATGTTTGCGGCTCCCTGGCCGATGAAGTCCTGAGACGCGTTGGGGTAGCTGCCATCGGGGTTCGGGAAGTTCGCGGAAATCCCGGCTCCTTGTACCAGGCCAATGAAAGCCAGCGACAGCGCAGGGATCAGGAGCGCTGGTATGGCGTTCCAAAGAGGGAGAACGGGCCCAGGGAGGGAACGTGGTATGTCGGCGATGTCCGTCAGCTGAGCGACTTCCCATCCGGTTATCACGACGACTGCCGAGGTGATAACGATGGCGACGACCATGCCGAGAGAGTCGAGTTTCGTGTGCTCCAGCAGGACGATCAGCACGATGGTTGCCGTGCCTATGAGGAGTGTCTGTCCGTGGGCCTCGTTCAGATTAAGCACTGTGTCGATGGCGCGCATGACGCGGTTCGATCCCTTGCTCTCATATCCGGTGAAGTTATCGAGTTGGCCAAGGATGATGTTCACGCCAACTGCGTTGATGAATCCGACCATCACAGCGTTCGAGACGAATCTCAAGACGAAGCCAAGCTTGAAGACACCGGCAGCGAACATGATGATCCCTGTCAGGACAGCGAGCGTGAACAGCGCCCTGTCCTGGTTCTCTCCGAAAGAGCTGAGTCCGACGTCTGCCACCACAATGGCCATTGCACCGGTTGCTTGCACCGCCATGAACGAAGAGCTTGTGGTAAGGCCGCCGGTGAAGGTGCCCACCATGTAGGCGTACAGTCCAAATACCGGGTTCACTCCTGCGAGAAGTCCACCGGCGAGTCCATCCGGGACGCTTTCGACACCAAGGACGACTCCGGCAACAGTGTCGTCCTTCAACGTCTCCTTGCTGAACAGTGCACGCGCGCTGGCGATCTTCGTGTTGGCGAACGCTCGAATCCTGTCCACGGTACTGGGTCTTTCCGGCTTGCGTGATGCTCAGCGTAGCCTCGTAGCCGGCAGCCTAGGTGCTTCGCATCGCTCCCGATCTACGAAATCGGTGTACAGGGCGAAAGAGCTCGCGTACTGTTGGCTACAGAGCATGCTATTCAGATCGGGCATTGCTGAGAACCGGCGACCCGAGTCGTGCCTGGCAGCGTGACATGCGCGCGCTCTGCGAGCTCAAAGGAGTTGACATGAGTGCCACCGATCAGGACCCACGAGTCATTACCGGAAGTCATGACCTTGAAACGAACCCCGGTCTGCCCTTGATCCCGGACGATTGTGGGCAGGCTGAAGAGGATCTCATCTACGACGAGACGGGATCTCTCACCTATCGGCGCCTGTCCGAGCCACGTGCGTACGAATACTCTCCATATGTGCCCGAGCGGAGGATCCCACTGACTCGGAACTGTTCCCTGGCGGCGCTCAATGGATCATGGAGCATCACGATCAGGCCGAGGATTGGATTCCTCGGCGGGCAGCTGCGTGGCCCTATGCGTCTCGAAGCGGCCGATGGTGTGCTGCGCGTCTCCGGTGACCTCTACTACAAGCAATGGGCCTGGGCAAGGTCAGTGATAGGGTCTCGGACGGTGTTCCCGCGCGGCGATATTGGACTTGGAGATGATGCAGAGGACCACCAGATGGCCACAGCGACCGCCGTTGCGTACTGGAACCGCAACTGGTACCCGCACTATCCCTTCGATGAGTACTCGTGGTACTTCCGCAGTACCGGGGCGTCGTATTCCGGGGGTGAGCTGTATTTCCCCCTCATGCGCCACATCTGGAACAAGTCGAGCCAGGAGTTCGTATCGACGGAAGCCGGGTGGATGAGGTTCAACTGCTCCCGATCCATCGTGACGTCTCGGTGGTATCCCCAGCCGACGATCAAGATGACAGGTGAGGCGATGATCGGCGGAAAACTGCATGTCGTCACGGCCACCAAGACCTCTCCGTATTACAGGGGAAGTGTTGTCGAGGTGGATGTGATGACGGACAGGTCGTGGCCGTCATCCGCCGGCGGTCACACGTTCACCGGCACATATAGGGGGGACGGGATCGACCTCGCAATTCGCATGAGCCAAACGAATATCCCTGAGGACAACACGCTCACAGATGCAGAGCTCCATACGTTGCTCAGCGGTTGGCGTGACATCTCTGACATCGGGAACACGTGGCGTATCTGGACACTTGTCGGATCGAAACGATCGGGTAGCAATACCTTCGGGTTGATGTTCGACCAGGCTGAGCCTCACCGGGAGGGATGTGTCAGCTACACCGATGCGATGTTCGGGTCGTCCTCCACGCTGAAACCATCCGTCAAGAACAAACGCCTCGGTGACGTACCTGTGGGTCATCTTCGAACTCTGGTGCACGAGGTTGGGCATGTCCTGAACCTGTATCACCCGAAACATGACGTCCACAACCCTGGCATCGGCACCACGATCATGAACCAGACCGGTGACGTGATGGGACAGGCAACCACAGGGAACCTGTATCCGGACAACGCGACGTTCGCGTTCAGCGAGCACAACAGGACATCGATGATCCACTCACCGGATCCCCAGGTCGCCCCTGGTTGGAAACCCTTCGGTTGGGGCCACGGTTCGTTGTTCAGCGGGCTTGCCACACCGACGGATGCGGTGGGTCTCAGCCAGCCAGAGTCCGGTGGCGATTCGATCCGTCTCGATATCGAGTTACCACCAGATGTTGTGCGAGGCGAGTTCATCACGGCACACGTAACTGTGAGCAATCCATCGGACGAGAGCATCGTCGTCAGCTCGGCGTTGAACCTCGCCGAAGGCGACCTCGAGATCGATGTGACGGCTCCCTCTGGCCGGAGTCTTGTCATCAGAGATGTTGTACAGGTATGTGGAACTCCGGGTTCAACGGAGCTCGCAGCGGGGGAGTCGCTGCGCAAGACGATTCAGTTGTTCTACGGCAACAACGGTCACGTGTTCGACGAAGCGGGGAGGTACGAGCTGAGAGCGAGGTTCGTACCTGACGCTGGTGCAGATGTCACCGTCGACTCTGGCGTGGTATCCACGACCGTGCACGAGCCGACAACGGACAGCGAGCGTGCGATCGCAGATCTTTCGATGGATCCCGATGTGGGATTGAGCTTCGCTCTCGGCGACTTTGCCCATTACGCCGACGCCGGGGCGAAGCTGAAGCAGATCTCGGAGAACTATGCAACGACCGACACCGGCACGGCCGCAGCTCTCGTCCTGGCGAACGCATACGGCAGAACGTTCAGGGATGTGCGAGAGGGAACAGTCCTTCGCAGGCGCAACGCGGCTGACGTATCTTCCGCGCTCGACCTGGCCATGGAGGACACAGACCTCGTGCATCTCGCTGAGATCGCAACAACGATTCCTTCGGCTGGAGACAGGGAAGCTCCCGTGATCCCTGAGCTCGTAGATCGGATATCCGCAGGAGGAGCTGCATCGCTCGACACGATGGACTCTGAGGCAGCGATTAGGATTCTGGAGGACTTCAGAGGCTGAAATCGAGAGGCTCCGGCAGTACATGATCGAACTCGTCGACTACCGCGTTTCGTATGGTGAATGCGCCGGATACTGCACGTCGGTACTGACCATCGACGGAACCGAGATGGAACTCGTCCAGACGAGCAACGATGCGGGCGAGTCGTCCCGTCGCTATCGCGGAAGCATCGAAGACGAACTCGCAGAGAAGATCCGTCACGCAGCAGCCGCATCAGGAGTCCAGCCGGTGGGGCGCGT
>Ga0190293_1000130_pt1 | contig 25964 bp, 18 predicted proteins | sample 48693001_MG_FD_161671 | JGI IMG/M metagenome (GOLD analysis project Ga0190293, IMG submission 161671) | Hydrothermal vent microbial mat bacterial communities from Southern Trench, Guaymas Basin, Mexico - 4869-30-0-1_MG | ecosystem: Environmental > Aquatic > Marine > Hydrothermal vents >...
TGGATCATCGATCTTGGCCTTGGCAAGCATCTGCCGGACCACGATACCGATGTGCTTATCGTTGATTTTAACGCCCTGGAGCCTGTAGACTTCCTGTATCTCGTTCAGAAGGTATCTCTCTGCTGCCTCAGTACCCTTGATCTTCAGGATATCATGAGGAGAAAGAGGTCCCTCAGTGAGCCTGTCACCAGCCTGGACCCTGTCATCTTCGCGGATCCTGATGTGCATTGTAGCCTGTATCTTGGTCGACGATTCCTGACCGTGATCTCCACGGATGGTGACAGTTCTGATACCTGCCTTGATCGGACTGAGGGCGACTATCCCGTCGATCTCGGCAATGGAGGCTGCTTCCTTGGGAATCCTGGCCTCAAAGAGCTCGTCCACTCTCGGCAGACCGCCGGTGATGTCACGAGACTGGCCAAGCTTCCTCTCGATCCTGGCTATGTGTGCTCCCTGACCGATGAGACTTCCGTCATGCACCCTCAGGTGGGCACCGCTGGGAATGGGATACTTCCCCTTCACCGAGTCGGAGATGAACTTCTCGACGGGATCCTTGTCAGCCTTCTTCCGTCCGGACTGGGCGATATGACTCCTGGTCCCCCGGGAAACGAAGTCAATAATCAGGAGCATGGAACTCTCGGTAACTATATCCTGTATGTTCTTCACAAGATTCTGGGTACCCTGATGCCCTCTGTCGAGGGATTCGATGGCGATGATGAATGAAGCTTTCCTGCTGAGCTCCGCCAGCATTTCAGCAAATCTGAGTTCGAGAGCATCGTTGTTTCGCTTTGTTGATGCTTCAAGTTCGGATATCACCTCGGTGAGAGCACTGACCTGCTTCTTCGCCTTCGTGCCGAAGGAATCGATGATCTCCCGCACGGCGCTCATCATTGCCACATATCGGCCGGTGCCGGCTTTCCTGCAGTCGACACAGGCAACGGGCACCTTGTTCCCGCTCTCCACCAGCCGCGTGAGGAAGTCCTCTATGAGAGTCTCTGTTCTGTAAGTACTGACCTCCTGATAGGAGTAGACGATCCTTCCGGCGCCCTCCTTCATTTCCTTGACCAGCTCAGAAGCCGTGAACAGCTCTTCTTCACGGCGCCTTGGCTTTCCGCTGAGAACAACCATCTGCTCAGGAAGGATGAAGATGTGCGGATGCAGGGTCTTGCTTCTGTCCTCCACAATGACCATCTGCTTGCGCTGCTCGCTGTCGAACTCCTCCTTGAGAGTGGTATCCTCCTCTATGTCGACATAGTGGATGCTACCTGACTGCTCAGCGACTATCGGGATGATGAAGGGGTCACTCGAACAGATGGGATCGTCCTTCTTGACCTTCTGTCCGTCCTTGACGAACATTATGGAACCGACAACTATGTCGTAGGTCGAGATCACTTCACCCGACGAGTCTAGGATATCCAGCTGAGTGTTCCGTGTACTTATGTTGATCGGTTTACCGCTCTGGTCCGTACTCTTGACGATACAGAGGCTTCTGAAGCTTACAACACCGGAATGTCTTGCAGTTACCTCGGATTCGCGGGTTTCGCGCCCGGCAACACCACCAGTGTGGAACGTACGGAGAGTCAGCTGTGTGCCTGGCTCGCCGATACTCTGTGCAGCGATGACGCCAACGGCCTCACCGACAGTGACCATCCGGTTTCTCGAGAGGTCCCACCCGTAGCAGTTTGCGCAGAGACCTCTCGGAGCCTCGCAGGCAAGGACGCTGCGAATCCTGACCGACTCAACTCCCAATCTGTCTATCTCTTCAGCAAGCTCCGCTGTGATCTCCTGCCCTGCCTGACAGACTGCATCGTCTGTTCCGGGTTCATATATCGTCTCTGCCGCGACCCTTCCGAGTATCCTGTCGCTCAGAGGTTCGATCACTTCTTCGCCCTCTTTAAGCGCGGTGATGACCCTTCCTCTGATTGTGCCGCAGTCCTCCGTAGTTATCATGACATCCTGGCAGACGTCCACCAGTCTCCTTGTAAGGTAACCGGCGTCGGCAGTCTTCAGCGCGGTGTCAGCCAGACCTTTTCTGGAACCGTGTGTAGAGATGGAGTACTCGATAACCGAGAGTCCCTCCTTCAGCGATGAGATGATCGGTGTCTCGATGGTCTCTCCGAGCTCTCCGGTGAGGACCTTTCTCGGTTTGGCCATCAGACCCCTCATACCGGCAAGCTGCTTCATCTGGTCAACGCTGCCCCTCGCGCCGGAGTTTGCCATCATGAATATGGGATTGAAGCCATGGTTATCGTGGCTCAGTCCCTCCATCATGGCGGTCTTCACCTCTTCTGTGGCCTTGGCCCAGGTGTCGATGACCATGTTGTAACGCTCAGTTTCGGTGAGCTCTCCCCGACGTGAACTCAGCTCAATCTCGCTGATCTCGTTCCTTGCCTTATTGATTATCACCGCTTTTTCGGTGGGGATGAGCATGTCATCCATACCAACCGTCAGTCCGGAAAGCGTGGAATACTTGAAGCCGAGGTCTTTGAGCTTGTCCAGCAGTATCGCGGTCTGAACGGCGCCGAGTTCGTTGAAGCAGCGACCTACCATCGAGGTCAGGCCCTTTTTACTGAAGATGTCTTCATGAGGGATATGGTTGTTAGCCATAATGTAGCCCATGCCCTCAGGGACTATTTCATTGAAGATGACCTGTCCAACCGTGGTGTAGTCTTTCCAGAAGGGTGGTGTCCTCTGACTATCACCGTTGAACTCGGTTATCTGGTTGATGCCGCGGATCTTGATCTTCGCATGAAGGTCAACCCTGCCTGCGTCGTAGGCTCCCCGCACCTCATCCATGGAGGCGAACATCATGCCCTCTCCCCTGGCTCCAGGCATAGGTTTTGTCAGATAGTAGGTTCCGATGACCATGTCATGGCTCGGAGCAGCCACGGGCTCGCCGCTGGCTGGTCTGAGAATGTTCTTCGACCCGAGCATGAGTATCCTGGCTTCGACCTGCGCCTCGGCGGAAAGGGGAACATGCACCGCCATCTGGTCTCCGTCGAAGTCAGCGTTGAAGGCTGCGCAGGCAAGGGGGTGAAGCTGGATGGCCTTACCTTCGACCAGCACGGGTTCGAATGCCTGTATGCCGAGTCGGTGGAGAGTGGGCGCTCTGTTCAGCAGGACAGGATGATTCTGAATGACCTCTTCAAGGACCGGCCAGACTATGTCTTCAGCATCCTCCCACCTCTTGGTAGCCTTCTTCACGCTCTCATCGAGCATCTCGCAGATCCTCGCGACAATGAACGGTTTGAACAGCTCAAGAGCCATCGTTTTGGGCAGACCGCACTGGTGGAATCCCAGCGAGGGTCCGACAACAATGACGCTTCGCCCTGAATAGTCAACTCTCTTGCCGAGAAGGTTCTGACGGAACCTGCCGCGTTTACCCTTGAGAAGGTCGGAAAGTGAGCGCAGTGGTCTCATCCCGGCACCCTTGACGGGCTTGCGCCTGGAGCTGTTGTCAAGAACGGCATCAACCGCTTCCTGCAGCATCCTCTTCTCGTTCCTGAGAATTACATCAGGTGCCTGGAGATCAAGGAGTCTCTTGAGCCGGTTGTTCCTGTTGATGACCCTTCGGTAGAGATCATTTAGGTCGCTCGAAGCGAACCTTCCGCCATCAAGGGGGACAAGAGGTCTCAGGTCCGGCGGCAGAACAGGCAGGATACCGAGTATCATCCATTCCGGACGATTATCCTCCTGGGAGAGTCTGAAAGCCTCGACGACCTTGAGCCTCTTGATGTTCTTCTTCCGGCGTGAGAAGGTGGTCTCGTTGGCAATGGAGGTCCGCAGCTCTGCGGATATCTCGACCAGGTCGAGGTCCTCGAGCATCTTGAAGATGGCGTCAGCGCCCATCCCGACCTTGAATACATCCCCGAACTCCTTGCGCGCCTGCCTGCACTCCTCATCGGTCAGTATTGTCCCAACCTTGAGGTCGGGATGATCGGAGCGAGTGACAATATAGGACTCGTAGTAGATAACGCGTTCGAGCTTCAAGTTGGTGATATTGAGAAGCTTGGATATCTTCCTGGACTTGAAGTACCAGATGTGGACGACGGGGACGGCAAGGTCGATATGCCCCATCCGCTCTCGTCTGACCCTCGAATGGGTGACCTCGACTCCGCATCGATCACAGACGATGCCCTTGTTCCTTATCCTCTTGTACTTGCCGCAGCTGCACTCCCAGTCCCTGACGGGGCCGAATATGCGCTCGCAGAAGAGCCCCTCGGGCTCAGGCTTGTAGCTTCTGTAGTTAATGGTCTCGGCCTGTGTAACCTCGCCGTGCGACCACTTTCTGATTGTCTCGGGGGAGGCAAGGCTTATCTTCATGCCTCTGAAGTCCGAGAGCATCACCCTCGCGTCCCTGCGGGATATGTTCTCGAGCATCTCTACACCTCCTCATCCAGATCAGGGAGAAGTTCTACGTCAAGCGCAAGACTCCTCATCTCATTCTGGAGAACATTAAACGACTCAGGCGTGAGCGATTGCGGGATGTTATCACCATTGACCATGGCGCTGTAGGCTCTTGCCCGTCCGTCCACATCATCGGATTTGATGGTGAGCATCTCCCTCAGGCAATGTGCGGCTCCATACGCTTCGAGAGCCCAGACCTCCATCTCACCAAGCCTCTGCCCACCGTTCTGGGCCTTGCCCCCGAGGGGCTGCTGGGTGACCATTGCGTAAGGGCCGGTAGCCCTGGCATGGAGCTTGTCTTCCACCTGATGGGCCAGCTTCATCATGTACATGCAGCCGACGGTTACCCGCTGGTCCAGCGGTTCTCCCGTCCGGCCATTGAAAAGCACTGTCTTGCCGTCGGCATCAAGCCCTGCTTCGACAAGTGCCTCTGATATCTGTTCGTTCTTGGCTGAGTCGAAGACTGGAGTAACTACATCGTAGCCCATGTTCTTCGCTGCCCAGCCAAGTGTCAATTCCATTATCTGACCAACGTTCATTCTACTGGGAACACCAAGCGGGTTAAGGCAGATGTCGACCGGTGTGCCGTCTGGAAGGTAGGGCATGTCCTCCTCGGGGACAATGATACTGACGACTCCCTTGTTCCCGTGCCTTCCGGCCATCTTGTCGCCGACCTCGAGCTTGCGGCGCTTTGCCACATAAACCTTCACGGTCTTTATGACGCCAGGCGGAAGATCGTCCCCTCTGAGGAGTTTCTCCTCCTCCACTTCGAGCGTGCTCGTGATCCGGCGGAGTTCTGATGCGGCGTTCTTCAGAACCTGTCTGGCATCGTCGTCTGCGGAAAGATCCTCGACGAGCTGCTGACTGAGATCGATATCTGTGAAATCAACCCTTTTCAGGAAAGTAGCCGTGAGATTCCTTCCTGAAGGGACCATGACCTCGCCGGTCATTCGGTCGACCATGCTGACGGCTTTCTTGCCCTTGAGCAGACCTCGGAGGAAATCGTCTCTCTCCTTGATTATCCTCTGCTCATTGTCAGTGCTCTCGGCACGGAGACGGTCGATTTTCTCATCTATCTCCTGCCGTGTCCTCTCGGACCTGTCGCGGCGGGAAAACACCTTGACATCGATCACAACACCATCCATGCCGGTGGGAGCCCTGAGGGATGCATCCTTAACATCTCCGGCCTTCTGGCCGAAGATCGCCCGGATGAGCCTCTCCGAGGGGGAGAGATCCTGCTCGCCCTTGGGCGTGATCTTACCGACAAGGATATCGCGCTCACATATCCTGGACCCGACCTTGATGATACCGTCGTCGTCCAGGTTCTCTATTTCCTCAGGATTGTCGACGCTGGGCAGTTCCCTCGTCAGTTCCTCGGGACCAAGCTTGGTCTCCCGGAACTGCGTTTCCAGCTCGACAACATGCACGGAAGTGAATGAGTCGTTCCGGATCAGTCTCTCGCTGACGACAATGGCATCCTCGAAGTTGAAGCCGTTCCAGGGGAGGAATGCAACAATGGCGTTCACGCCGAGGGCGAGTCTGCCGTTCTCGGTGGCCATTCCATCTGCGAGGACATCGCCTTTCCTGACCACATCACCGGTTTTTACCAGTGGACGCTGATTGAAACAGGTGTCCTGGTTGGTTCTCCGGAATTTCTTAAGATGGTAGGTGTCAAACCGGTTGAAATCGTGGGCATCACATTCCGCTCGAATGATGATGTGCTCACCATCAACATCTGCAACTTCCCCATCCCTTCGGGCAACGACGAGGGTCCCCGAATCAAGTGCGGCCCTTCTCTCCATTCCGGTGCCCACAACCGGGGCATGCGGCCGGAGAAGAGGTACAGCCTGGCGCTGCATATTGGAGCCCATCAGGGCTCTGTTTGCATCATCATGCTCGAGGAAAGGTATAAGAGAAGCGGAGATGCCGACCAGCTGTCTGGGACTGACATCGATAAATTCAACCTCATCGGGCGGAACCATCGGAAAAGTCCCTGCACGGCAGGTCCTTACTAGCTTGCCGCTGAGGTATCCCTTCTCATCAATGGGGGCATCGGCTTCAGCTATCGTTGTTCTATCCTCGCGATCAGCCGAGAGATAAACGACCTCGTCGGTTACCCTGCCGTCAATGACCCGTCTGTACGGAGTTTCGAGGAAGCCGAATCTGTTGATGGTTGCGAAGATGGCCAGAGTGGTGATGAGACCGATGTTAGGCCCCTCCGGGGTCTCCACAGGACACATGCGTCCATAGTGAGTGTGATGAACATCCCTTACGTCGAATCCAGCCCTCTCTCTCGTGAGGCCGCCTTGACCGAGAGCACTGGTCCTTCTCTTATGTGTGAGTTCAGCAAGCGGGTTAGTCTGCTCCATGAACTGAGAGAGCTGGCTTGACCCGAAGAATGTATTGATAACACTGGAGAGCGTCCTGGAGTTCACAAGGTCGTGCGGCGTGAGCTTCTCACGATCCTGATGCCCCATGCGATCTCTGATGGTCCGGGCCATCCTGCTGAGACCCTTGGAAAATTCCTGCCCCAGCAGTTCTCCGACGGTTCTAACTCGGCGGTTGCCGAGATGATCGATGTCATCCGATGTGTTGCGTCCTTCTCTGAGCATGATAAGGCTCTCGACGATAGCAACAAGATCGGGAACGGTGAGAGTGAGTTTCTCCATCGATGTGGAGATGTTCAGCCTCTCGTTCAGTTTGTATCTGCCGACATCGCTCAGACTGTAGCGCTTGGAATCGAAGAACATCGACCTGAGGTAACTCCTGGCATGATCGAGGTTGGGAGCTTCCGTCCCCCTGAGCGCCTCGTATATCCACATTGTTGCGGAATCCTCGTTCTTCTCCAGACCAGCGCCGAGGCTGGAGGCCTCTTTGCTCAGGGTCTTCCTGATGCCGTCGAAATCGTTGGTCTCCATCCTCGGAGCAAGGAAGTCAACTTCCTCGATGCCACGCTCAACGAGCATCTCGATCTTCTCTATGCTCTCAACCGGCTCATCGCATCTGGCGATAAGTTCACCGGTCTCGCTGTCAACTATGTCGTGAGCGAATGACTTCAGCATAAGCTCTATCGCCTTGGATCTGCTCTTCAGCGCCGCCTTCAGGTTACGGGTAACCCTGGGGTAGAAGCTGGCCAGGATATCCGCATCGGAGCCTAAGCCCAATGCGCGAAGCAGCATTGTAACCGGTATCCTCTTGGGTCTGCGGTCAATATTGGCGTAAATGATGTCGTTATGGTCCAGCTTCAGGTCCAGCCAGGAACCCCTCTGGGGGATGACCCTGGTGGAGAATATCCTGTGGCCCCTCTGCATTGTCTTCTCTTCGAAGAAGACGCCCGGGCTCCTGTGGAGCTGGTTCACGATGACCCTCTCAGCACCGTTGATCACAAACGAGCCAGTTACGGTCATCAGCGGAAGCTCTCCGAGAAAGACGGACTGGTCTATGATCCTGGAGACCTTCCAGGTATCCGGCGAACTCTTGCCGTTCTTGGCATCTACATCGGTCCTGAATACCAGTCTGAGCATAGCGGTGAGGGGTGCGGCGTAGCTTAGCCCTTTATCCATGGCCTCCTGAACGGTGTACTTGGGTCTCCCAATCTCGTAGGAGACATACTCCAGTGAGAACTCCCTGTTGCTGCTCTCTATCGGGAAAGTATCCTGGAATATCTTGTGCAGTCCCTGGGGAAGACGCTCATCCGGTGGAACGTCATCCTGCAGAAATCTGCTGAACGATTCTCTCTGGATCTTAAGAAGATCGGGTACGTCGATGACCGGCTGTACCCGCCCGAAGTCCCTTACAGGTCTTGTAACCTTCACCTGGTAACTCCTCACGCCTATTTGGACACGGAACGACGGAAACCGGAAGCACGGGTCCCATCAGGCGGCGGAAGATGGCATCACCACAGTCCTCCGCCGCGATTGACAGGAAGTCGCAGTTACTGGAGTTTGACGGTTGCGCCAGCCTCCTCGAGCTGCTTCTTGAGAGCTTCGGCCTCGTCCTTGTCCATTTCCTCGCGGAGCTTGGAGGGAACATTGTCGACCAGCTCCTTGGCTTCCTTGAGGTTGAGCTCGAGAGCATCCTTGACGACTTTGATGACCGGTATCTTCTTGGCACCGAAGTCCTCGAGTATTACATCAAATTCGGTCTTCTCGTCGGCCTTGACCTCACCGGCCGCAGGAGCGGCAGCGGCGACGGCGGGAGCAGCGGCGGAGACACCGAACTGATCTTCCATCTCCTTGACGAGCTCTGCGAGCTCCAGGACGGTCATTTTAGAGATGGCCTCGATGATGTCGGCCTTCTTGACTTCGCTCATTTCATTCCTCCGTTTGATTGGGCGCCACACAGGGCCCTGCTAATAATGTCGATACTCTTGGAACCCGCTCTCTCAGCTTTCTTTGCTCTCCTTCACCGCATTAATGGCATAGAAGAGCTTCCTGATGAGTCCGCTTGTAACTGCTACGAAGCCCTGTATGGGGGACATGGCAGATCCGAGAAGCTTCGCGAGAAGCTCCTCCCTGCCGGGTATATCCGCGAGGGTCATCATCTGCGAAAGCTGGTAGGTCTGTCCTGAGACGAAACCTCCCTTTACCACGGGAAGGCCCTTGTGGCTCGCAGCGAACTTCTTGAGAAGCTTGATGGGAAGGACCTCATCCTCGGCATACGCGAGTGCAGTGGGACCCTCCATCATCGCATAGACCTCATTCTCCGGGTCAACTTCCATGTTGCTGAAGATCCTGCGAAGGAGTGTATTCTTCACAATAGTGAAGCCGACACCCGCCTCTCTCATCTCGATCCTGAGCTGAGTGATATCTTCCACATTGATTCCCGTGAAATCGGCTATGACGACAGAGCCGGATGCTCCGAGATCTTCCGTAAGGACGGCGACGACGTTCTCCTTGCTCTCTCTGCTTTTTGCCATCATCCCACCGCCTATCGAATGAGGGCTCTAAGGTCGTTTGTGTCGACCTTGATGCCCGGCCCCATGGTCGAGGAGAGGGAGATGTTACGAAGGTATTTCCCCTTGATCGATGAGGGTTTTAACTGAATAACCTTCTCGAAGAAGGTAAGTGCGTTCTCTGCAAGCGCCTTCTCATCGAAGGTCGCTTTGCCAATGGGTACGTGCAGGTTTCCGGTCTTATCTACGCGAAAAGTGATCTTACCGGCCTTGGCCTCTTTTACGGCCTGACCGACGTCCTGCGTCACAGTACCGGTCTTCGGATTGGGCATGAGGCCTCTAGGTCCGAGTATCCGGCCCAGCTTGCCGACAATGCGCATCATGTCCGGACTGGCTATGACAACATCAAAATCCAGCCAGTTCTCCTGCTGGATCCTGGTGGCGAGGTCATCGTCTCCGACGAAATCAGCGCCAGCGTCTCTGGCCTCATCGGCCTTGTCACCTGTCGTAAAGACAAGGACTTTGACGGTTCTGCCGGTACCGTGAGGAAGAATGCAGGTTCCTCTCACCATCTGATCCGAATATTTCGGATTGACGTTGAGGGAGACTGCCATCTCCACGGTCTCGTCGAAGCTGGCAGTAGCAAGCTTCCTGACGAGAGTGCAGCTTTCATCCAGCGTATAGCGCTTATTGCGATCAACGCCTTCTTTGGCCGAGCGGAATCTCTTGCTGATGCTGGCCATGTCAGTCAACCACCTCCAGTCCCATGCTGCGGGCGGTTCCCGCTATCATGGAGATCGCTGTCTCCTCTGAGGCTGAAGTGAGATCCTTGGCCTTGAGCTTTGCGATCTCCAGACACTGGGCCCGTGTAACGGTCCCCACCTTTTCCCTGTTGGACTCCGGAGAGCCCTTCGCGAGTCCGGCAGCACGCTTGAGCAACACTGCTGCTGGGGGGGACTTGAGTATGAAGGTAAAGCTTCTATCCTTGTAGACCGTTATGACAGCTGGGATAATAAGTCCCTCGCTCCCGCGGGTTGCGGCATTGAATTCCTTGCAGAATCCAGCGAGGTTGATCCCGTACTGTCCTAGAGCTGGTCCCACCGGGGGTGCCGGTGTCGCCTGCGCGGCAGCAAGCTGAAGCTTTACCATGCCCAAGACTTTCTTGGCCATGGCGACTCCTTTCTCCGCCGGAACCACCTCCCCTTAGTGGTGGCCGCGGCGTCTATTTGGAGCGACTTCAATGCCGCTCCGCTTTATCCGGTATAGACCCTTGGTCAGACCGGTCGAACCTGTGTAAAGTCTATCTCTATCGGTGCTTTGCGGCCGAAGATGGTGAATATCACCCTGACACGGCCCCGCTCAGCATTGATCGATTCCACAACACCCGTAAAGTTGTTGAACGGTCCCTCGATAACCCTGACAGTCTGGCCAACTGCAAAGGGTACACGGACGACCTTGGACTTCTCAGTACCTTCGGCCTGTCCCCTGAGCCGATTCACATCTTCATCAGCTAGCGGCTCGGGATACCCCTGGTTCATCGGCGGAAATCCACTCACATTGCTCATGGATCTGACATCCATGACTATCTCATCGGTCAGGTCTATCTGAACAAATACGTAGCCAGGGTAGAGCTTCCTGTGTCTTGTTGATTTACGCCCTCGCTTCGTGGAGCTGACCTCCTCCGTGGGGATGAGGATATCACCTATTCTATCGGGGTATTTCCTGGCCATCTGGACCTCAAGGAACTTACCTACCCTGTTCTCATAACCGGAGAATGAATGAACCACATACCATTTGAGGTTGGGATTCTTCTCCTCTTCCTCCCCGGTCTTCGCAGCTTCTTCGTCCTCCACGGTCTCTTCGGCGAGACTCTCAACTTCCAGGGTCATATCCATCCGTTCTTTGTCGCCTGATAATTCTATAAGCCGGAATCGATCAGTGTATCAGCCGGATCAGTCCGGTTATCAGTATTCCCGATACCTGGTCGGAGGCGAATATCCACACGGATGTAATGCCCACTGCGAACATCACCACCCAGGTGGAAGAGACGACCTCACTCTTGCTTGGCCAGGCCACCTTCATCAGTTCAGCCTTGACCTCAGCGAGGAACTGCACGGCGGCCTTCACACCTCTGACAATGATGTTGCCCTCATGGGCTTTCTTTGCAGCCATTGCCGATCACTCCTCTCGAACCATCATAATGTTTCTCATCTCGCTGGAACTGGCAGGGCAGGAAGGACTTGAACCCTCAACCGCCGGATTTGGAGACCGGTGCACTACCAATTGTGCTACTGCCCTGCGGCTCCTTTGGACTCTACTTGGTTTCCCTATGCAGAGTATGCTTCCTGCAGAACTTGCAGTACTTGTTTGCTTCCATTCTGTCCGGATGCGTTCTCTTGTTCTTCGTGGTGGTGTAGTTCCTGTTCTTGCATTCCTGACAGGCAAGTGTCACTATTGTCCTCAAGCTGGTCCTGCTTACTACTTTATGATCGTGTCAACCACTCCGTGCCCGACGGTACGGCCACCCTCGCGGATAGCGAAGCGGAGACCTTCCTCAAGAGCGATCGAAGTGATGAGTGTAATCTTCATGCCGTCAATGTTGTCACCTGGGAGAGCCATCTCGCGACCCTCGGGAAGCTCGATCTCACCGGTCACATCAGTGGTCCGGAAGTAGAACTGTGGACGGTAGCCGCTCATGAAGTGCTTCTTCCGTCCGCCCTCCTTGATACCGAGGATGATGGCATTGGCCGTGAATTCAGTATGCGGAGTAACGCTTCCCGGCTTGGCCAGGACCATTCCACGCTCGAGTTCGTCCTTCTTCATACCGCGGAGGAGGAGTCCGACGTTATCGCCGGCCTGACCCTCATCGAGGATCTTCCTGAACATCTCTACACCGGTGCAGACCGTTTCGACGGTCTCCCTGATGCCGATCCTCTGGATTTTATCTCCAGTATGGATGATGCCTCTCTCGATACGGCCGGTACCGACAGTGCCACGACCTTCGATCGAGAACACGTCCTCTACGGGCATGAGGAATGGCTTCTCGGTGTCGCGCTCGGGAGTGGGGATCCACTCATCAACCGCAGCCATGAGCTCGTATACGCTCTTGGCATCCTCGTCATCCGGCGTTCCGCTGCTGTTGAGTGCCTTAAGCGCACTTCCCCTGATGATGGGTGACTCGGGATCGAATCCGTACTTGTCGAGAAGTTCCCCGACTTCCATCTCGGTGAGCTCAAGAAGCTCATCGTCATCAATCATATCTACTTTGTTGAGATAGACGACCATCCTCGGCACGTTGACCTGACGGGCAAGAAGGACGTGCTCCTTGGTCTGCTCCATAACACCGTCATTGGCGGCGATGACAAGGATCGCTCCATCCATCTGGGCGGCGCCGGTGATCATGTTCTTGATGTAGTCAGCGTGTCCGGGGCAGTCCACATGGGCGTAATGCCTGTTCTCGGTCTCATACTCCTGGTGGGAAGTAGCGATGGTGATACCTCGCTTCTTCTCCTCAGGGGCGTTGTCGATCTGATCGAATGTAATGAAAGAGACTTTGTCCGACTGAGTCGCGAGACACTTCGTGATCGCGGCGGTCAGAGTGGTCTTCCCGTGATCGATGTGACCGATGGTTCCCACATTGACGTGGGGTTTGGTCCTTTCGAACTTCTCCTTGGCCATGGCTTCCGCCTTTCAACTATGCCAATATCATTCTTGGCTGTACTGCTTACCTCTACTACTTTTACTACTTTTCTTCTTACTTATATGCACTGCGCCATTTTCGCCGATTGCTCTATGCACAGGTCGCCTGGAGCCCACGAGCGGGATTGAACCGCTGACCTCGTCCTTACCAAGGACGCGCTCTACCGACTGAGCTACGTGGGCATCGGCACTCGATAGAGAATCCCGGTCACCGACCGCACGCTACCGCCGCAGGATGCATACATCCAGCTGGAGCGGGAGACGGGCGTCGAACCCGCGACCCTCAGCTTGGAAGGCTGATGCTCTGCCAACTGAGCTACTCCCGCATCTCGGCTGCATATGTCCGGCAAACAACCGGAGATCCCAGAACTGGTGGCGAGGGGTGGATTCGAACCACCGAAGGCGTCCGCCAACAGATTTACAGTCTGCCCCCTTTGACCACTCGGGAACCTCGCCGGTTATTTATGTATTCAAACAGGCATTTCAGCCTTGTTCTCCTCTGGAGCTGGCGAAGGGACTTGAACCCATAACCTGCTGATTACAAATCAGCTGCTCTACCAGATTGAGCTACGCCAGCAAAGCGAACCGCAAGCATACAGAAAGCCATTTCCGCTGTCAAGATTCTTCTGAACGCATTGACGCAGATGAACAGCAATCCTTAGCTTTACCGGACGATGAACTTATAAATTGGAGGGAAGCCTGTCAATGCGATTTTCATACCCGTTCCGCACCATGTTCATCCCTGCTGTCGTCTGCATCCTCACCATTCTCTCCGGATGCGGAGCAGGCAGAGGAATATCAGAGGAGCTGGAGCAGGTGCCGGGGCTTTCCTTCATGCATGTCCATATTGAGCAGGATTTCAACCTCGACCTTCTTCCTGAGGAATTAAACTCAGTTCTCCCGATGTGGTTCTGTGACAGTCTCCTTGCCAGGGGGCCGCTTGGTCTAAGCCTGCTTGGCATCAACCTGACTGATCTTTCCCCCCAGCTTCAGTTCCTGACTGCCGGCATTCCTGAGGACAAGGTTGGTGAGATCGCCGCGTCCGGCTTCGGCTGCGAGCTTGTCGAGAAGAGCGGGTACTTCAACCTGATAGCACCGGGTGGAAGCCTGTCAGGATCGGTCGCAGGCCGGAACGGCTGGACCTGCACCGTCATAGGCTCCGGAGCCGAATCTGCCGTGCAGCGCTGGCTCGAGCTGGACCCGGAGGAATCTCTTGCCGGTGATTCTTTGCTGCTATCAATAGCTGAGGGTGATGGACAGCTGACGGTTCTTGTTTCGGAGAACACGATGACTTTTGTGATGTTCATCCCTGATGGGATGCTATCCAGGGCGGAGAAACCGATCATGCAGGCTGTTAGATCAGTTATCGATGCTATCGATCCGAGTGCTCTCAGGCTTGCATTCACCTTCAGAGAGGTCACTCCATACGCCGCAACGCTCGAGCTGGAACTTCTCCGCAGGGGGGGGGAGCTCAGTACGATGACTATTGAGATCGGTGATAATACCATTTCCCCGGACAGTCTTATCACAGCTATCACCGAACTGCTGGGACTGGGTTCATGAGTCTGCTGAAAGCAAGAAATGTTATCAGGCATTTCGGTGAGATGCAGGTTCTGAACGGAGTTGACCTGGATGTTGCCGATGGGGAGTTCCTTGCCATTGTGGGCAGGAGCGGTGTTGGTAAGAGTACTCTTCTAGGGGTACTAGGTACACATGATCCGGATTATACCGGTGATCTCAGTATTGTCGGAAGCAGCGTAAATAGCCTTGACCCGGCAGAGCTGGCTACTCTCAGGCGTGAGCATCTCGGATATGTCTTCCAGGATTTCCACCTTCTTCCGAACCTTACTGCAATGGAGAATGTCATCCTTCCCGCAGTCTTCTCCGGAGCAGATCTGAGCGCGGCAAGGAAACAGGCTGATGAAGTCCTTGAACACCTCTCCATAAGAATAGACAAGACCCCTACATCTGTCCTCTCCAGGGGTGAGAGGCAGAGGGTGGCAGTTGCCAGGGGGCTTGTCAATAGACCTTCCATCCTCCTGGCGGATGAACCGAGCGCAAGTCTAGACGAACAGAGCGAGAGCGTCCTGTTCGATCTGCTTGACGGACTTCGAGAAGTCCAGGGCTTCGCCCTGATCGCGGTCGTCCATTCAACCGCTGTTCTCGGAAGGGCAGATCGTATCCTGAAGCTGCAGGAGGGGGTCCTTCATGAAGTTGTCTGAGGTCAAAAGGGCACTTCACCTCTGGAACAGGGGACACTGGAGGGATTACATCTTCAGCCAGGGAATGCTCTTCACCGCATCCCTCCTGCTCGTCTTTTTCATCTCAGTCGGTCTTGGCGTCCAGAAGGTCCTGGACAGATTCCTCTCCAATGACCTTCCCGCCGAACAGGTGAGGGTTACACCACCGGGTCTCCAGGCTGGTTTCTTCCAGACTGAGACAGGAGGCATGGAGATAACCGAGGACATCAGGATGGACCTGGAGTCGATGGAACAGGTTCAGAGGGTTGATCCGCAGATCTACGCCCACGTACCCGCAGCACTGAGGGGGATGCTCGGCGGGCAGAACTATTACACAGACATCACTCTCGAGGGTGTTACAGGTGAATTCCTTGGTGATTCGCTCATTGGTACAATTGACTGGTCCTACTCTCTTGCTGATTCCGCCGATCGACTGCTGCCCATCGTACTCAGCGAAAACCTCCTGCTCCTCTACAATGCCGGCTTCGCCGAGTCGAATAACCTCCTTGGTCTCTCAACGGAGGGAGTGATCGGGATGGAGTGCTCAGTCACCCTGGGGCAGAGTTCGATCGCCGGGCTGGACCATCAGCCCATCACTGTAAGGGCACGTATTGATGCCACATCCAGGAACATGAACCTCTTCGCGATAGGTGTTCCATTCGAGTTCGTGGATGAAGTGAACAACCTCTTCCTTCCGGATGATACACGCAGGTACAGCGCCCTCGTTATAACTGCGGTCGATGCGCAGGATGTGCCTTCTATCGTAAGAATGGTGGAAGAGACCGGTCTCAATGCGGAGACGAGAAGAGGTATCGCTCAGAAGGCCGAGGTCCTCGTAGGCGCGGTCACTGCTGCACTATCAGCCCTTGCAGCTGCAATACTGCTCTCCGCACTGTCGAGTGCCATTCATACTCTTGTGGCGGACCTTCGAAACAGGAGATTCGCACTAGGCGTTCTAGTTGCCCTTGGAACAGCCCACGGAAGACTTTCAATGCTCTTCGCCTTCCAGATATTCCTTATGTCCCTGGCCACTACAGTGCTCGGAGCGCTTCTGGGATGCCTTCTGGCCTGGGGGGCCAGCAGCATGGTTCTCTCACTGAGCCCGGTTCTCAGCGCGGCGGTTGATACACTGGCCGTCTTCCCTGTGGGATGGCTTGCGGCAGGACTCGGAGTAATGCTCACAGCGTCAACGGCCATCGCATATGCCTTCTTCAACAGGATACTGCGAACCCCGGTTACACGCCTCCTCCGTCCGTAGGACCTCGGGGACGTTCGTAAGTTCATCAAGCTAGCTGGAGGAATAATAGCTTCAGAGATTAGCATACCAACACCAATTAATAAATCGCTATTATTCGGTCAACGCGCTTGATGAACTTACGAACGTCCCTACAGTACTACAGTAGGTTGAAATTCAAGCTGGTGAAGAATCGTGTGTCATACTTCTCCCAGGTCGGGATCAGAGGATTCCGAGTGTAGTCCACCTCGTAGCCAAACGAAACGTAGAGCGGTTCCCAGGTCCTGAAGGCCAGCGAGATCCTTCCGCTTGAAATGAACTCCTCAAGCCTGTCCGGCGGGAAGTAGACCTCTCCGGAAATCTCAGATCTCTGGATGAAGGTATGGGGTTTCTCAAAAAAGAGACCGGCCGAACTGTATATGGTGAATTCCTCAGTGTACTCCGCTACAGCATCGGAAGTCCACCTTGTGCTGACCATTCCACCACCAAGCTCGGGAGAAAGCCACAGCCAGGATGTAAGCCATTCCTGCCAGCCTCCGGCCACGTATGCATTGAACTGCCAGGGTCTGCTGGAGAATCTCTGCCTGTCCCACTCGCAGTTGGCCACAATGTAGAAACTATCATCTATCCAGTAGTTCGCAGTCAGATCAGCCCAGCCGGTCTCGGTTCTCAGTGTGTCCACACCCAGACCAACAGTTGCCTCCCATTCAACCATCCTGCCCCCGAATCCGAGATCAAGGGATGTTCCCCGCTCATTAAAGCGATAGGAAAGGAGCATACTGCCTCCCGCTTCGAGGAGGTTCCTGTTCCCACGGTCAAGCGAAAGGTCCGCAGAGCATGTTAAGCTGAATCCATTGTCAGATCGTGACAGCAACAGTGGATCGTAGCCGTCCCCGGCGATAACCCTCAGCCTGTCTCTGGCGAATTCATCCTCCGGATCGAGTTCAAGGGCTGCAAGATAGTGATTCACTGCCGTTCCGGTACTGCCTGCGTGCTCAGATATCCACCCCAGACGATTGCGAGTAAAAGGGGATTCCGGGGCTATGAGAAGGAGCGCAAGATATACCTTCTCGGCTTCTTCAAGCTCTCCTGCCTCAAACAGGGCTTCTCCCAGAACAGGAAGTACCGCTGCACTGTCACCGGACATATCAAGCAGATCCTCTGCGAGGATCAGAGCCATCCCGTGCAATCCCAGATCAAGATAGACGGAGGCGGCTTCAAGAAGCAGATCGGGATCCTGAGACTGGGCTGACAGCATTTCGAGGGCGGCATGGGAGACTGCTGGTTCACTTTGCAGATGATAGACCGCGACATCGAGCCATACTCCTGAGCAATCGGGGGTGAGCATCAGCGCAAGGCTGTCAGCCTGGTCATCCAAACCAAGTGAATCCATGAGAAGTGCTCTCTCCGCAAGGGCCAAACGAGCTGTTGGACCGGTTCCAGACACAGTCTCATACACAGCAAGGGCCTCCTCCATCCGTCCGCTGGCAGCAAGATATCTTGCATACTGAACCGCCGCGGGACTGAAGCCCGGATCAAGTTCCATCGCGCCTGAGTACATGGTCGAAGCAGATCCACGATCACCCTCCATCTCGCTGAGGAGACCGCTCAGGTAGAGGCTCATGACAATGGAGGGATCAAGGCTGATGGAGTAGGACAAAGCATCCTCAGCCTGGTTATACCAATCAGGTCCCCGCTGCAGCAGTACCGCTGCGGAAGCGGTCCATGCCAGCGGCGCGGCGCTGTCCATCGCGACGGCTGCCTTGGCAAGTTCGAACAGCTCCAGAGAAGGGTCGTCAAGCATCGCGGATATCATCAGCGCGGCGAGCGCATCCGCATTCGATGAATCCGCCTGAAAGATCGCTGCTGCCTCCTCGGCGGAGGATACCCAGTCACCAGTCGAGCAGAGATCATGCCAGATCTGCAGTTCCGACGGAACCGAAGCGGAGCATCCTGAAAGGAGAAGGAGGGCCAGGAAGGTCATCAGAGTATCCTCAGATTCAGCCTGGAGTAGATCTCTGTATTGTATTTCTCCCAGTAGGAGAAGAAGGGTTTTCTAGTGTAACCAACGCTGTACCCCAGCGTCAGTGAGACGGGCTGCCAGACCTCGAACGTCAGTTCGGCAAGAGCATTGGTCATGAGCCCTGCTGGATTCTCCGGCGGCCGATAGAAGTCACCCCACAGCCAGAGAGTAGGCAGGAAGGTATCCTTGAACTCCAGCCAGAAGGCCACGGAGCCGTACAGAGTGGTTATATCTGTTCTCCTGCTGTCAAACCCCGATGACCAGTGTGAATTGACAAGGCCGATACCCAGTGTTGGAGAGGTCCAGAGCCAGTCTGTGACCCACCTGTTGTATCCGAGTGACATGTATGAGGATATCTGCCAGGGTCTGACCGTTCCAGGCTGCCTGTCCCAGTAGCTGCTGGCCTCCATGGTCATGTATCCGGAGAGAACTCTCTCAATGGATATCCTTGTAGAGGCCCATGAATAATCGCTCAGGTGCGCCTTGTCCGTCTCACGAAGACCATAATCGGCCTCCAGAGAAACAACACTTCCATTCCCGTCGTAGTCGTAAGTGAGTGTCGCTCCAGCAGAGTATTGCCTCTCTCTTGTATTCCCGTTCTCAGCCCGGGTGTCCACCCAGAGCGATGCATTGAGCCGCCTGGACTGCTGGCGGTTCCACTCCGCATCAAAAGCCGTGTCGGTGATCTCTCGGATCCTGGACTCGGTGTAATCATACCCGGGTGAAACACTCAGAGAGAGGAAATAGTAGTCCAGAGCCTTGTCGGGGTAACCGGTCTGCTCGTAAACAAGACCAATGTAAGCGAGCACCCAGGCAGAGCCTGGTTCGAGTTCCAGTGCCCTTTCAAGAGCATATCCAGCCTCCTCATACTGCTCAGCGAAAAGGCATGCCTCACCAAGACTGCTCCAGCCATCAAACGAGAGACTGTCCAGTCCTACCGTGATCCGGAACTTGTCGGCGGCTTCCTTGTTCATGTCCTCGTTGTAAAGATAGAATCCCCATTCAAGCCAGATATCCGTGCTGTCAGGTGCGAGCTCCGCAGCTCTTGCGAACGAAGCCTGGGCAAGCTCATGCTCATCAAGTGAACCGTAGAGCACAGCCAGGTCGGACCAGAAATATCCATCAGTGCTTCCGTCGGCTTCCGCCCTTGCACCGATTATGAGAGCTCTTCCCGGGTCTGTAATGGAGTACCGGTAGGCCATGTCCACCCATGCGGAGGGGTAGCTCTCGATCATCATCTGCGCCAGGCTGTCCGCTTCTTCCATTCTACCAAGAGATTCCAGAAGAAGAACCTGCTCACTCATTGCAGTACTCTCATCTCCTCCAGCCAGCACATAGCTCTGCCATATCTCCAGGGCTTCAGCAGTCCTCCCGGCAGAAGCCTCCAGAGGAGCCAGTCTCATCATTCCGAACGCATAGGATGTATCAATTGCGAGTGCTTCCCGATAGAAGATCATCGCGCTGTCAGGAAGATCGAGCTGCTCCAGCACAAAACCAAGTTCTCCGAGTAGCCAGGGACCCGGTTTGGTTTTCTCGGTTGCCAGGAGATACCATTCAGCAGCTCCTTCGAGATCACCGGAGTTTTCGAGTAGCATCCCCCTCTGCTCCCATGCCCATATGTAGTCGGGAAAGAGTGATACGCCCATCTCATACGCCTCGCCTGCCTCATCATACCTGGCCATCTGCTCCAGCACCGCACCAAGTTCCCCCCAGGTCCATGAACCTCCCGCGTCCTGCTCCAGAGCAGCCCTGTATGCCGCCTCCGCTTGTTCGAGGTCACCGAGGTCCTCGTTCAGAAGCCCTATTGAGATCCACGCATCGACAAATGATGGATCTCCATCCACACAGATGGAGTACCATTCAAGCGCGATATCGATGTCTCCCTCCATCTCCGCCAGATATCCAAGCCTGTAGGCAGCAAAGGAATACTCGGGATCAACCTGCCACGCGGCTCGATAGCTCTCAGCTGCGGCAGTGGGATTCCCGGCAGACTCAAGACAGAGACCTATCTCCCCGAATATCCAGGAATAGTAGGGATCCCTGGAAAGGGCTTCGCGATAGATCTTCACCGCCAGACCGAACTGGTTCTGTGACTCGAACATCAGACCCAGGCTTATAAGAGCTTCGGTATCCTCAGGGTGAAGTTCAGCAACATGCCTGTACGTTTCCTCAGCCGAATCATACTTGTTGAGCATTTCCATGATCCAAGCGTACTTCAGAAGCATCTGGTAGCTGTCGGGCCACCTCTGCAGCGCCTCGATCACCACCTCCAGCGCCGCGGCGTATTCATCGAGGTATTCCAGCACCTGGATCTTCTCCAGCCAGAGAGATATCCAGGATGGATCGACTGCGAGAACTTCGTCGAGCAGATCGGATGCCTCCTGATACTTACCGGTCATGATCATGGTATGAGCAAGACCTACTGAAGAGAGCGTCATCGATGGATCGAGCTCCAGTGATCTGATGAATGACTCTGCAGCAGCATCCGGGTCGGAGGAGAGCACAGCTCTTCCAAGGGACCCCCAGGCCATGGCGGAAAGCGAATCCTCGTCAAGAGCCATTTCAGCACTTGAAATGGCTTCATGCTCCATCCGCATCACAGACTGCGAGAAGGAGAGTGCGGCCCATACCTCGGAGCTGGTCGAATCCTCCTGAAGCATTGTCTCTGCGGTCTCGAGAGCAGATTCCCAGTCACCTTCAGAGAAGTGGGCTCGCCAGCCCGAGAGGTCCACTGCCATGAGCAGGGCAAGAATCAGGACGGACACATCAACTCCTGACAAGGGTCAGGACAACGCCTGCACCCCCGACGACCCAGCAATACCATGCGAAAGACGAGAACTTCCCTGCTTTCAGGAAGCGGAGCAGGAGTCTGAGAGCAGCATACCCCGTGACAGCGGAAACAAGAAGCCCAGCAACTGCAGCGGCTGCGCCGATAGAGGATGCACCAATGCCATCGTTCAGTTTCAGAACGGAAGCCCCGAGAATAGCCGGGATAGAGAGCAGGAATGAGAACCGGGCAGCTCTCTCCCTCCGGATACCGGAGAAGAGCCCCGCTGTGATGGTGAAACCTGATCTCGATATACCGGGAAGCAGTGCACAAGCCTGGGCGACTCCTATGAGAAATGCACCCATGGGCGCCGGCCATTCGCGTTTACCATGCGGGGCATACCTGGTCAGGAACAGAACGGTACCGGTCACCAGGAGCATCATCGAGACAACCAGCGGCATGTCGAATATCTTTTCAAGCGGCTCTGAAAGAAGGAAACCCGCTATTGCTGCAGGGATCGAACCAAGTATCAGCAGAAAGACCATGGAAATGTCTTCTCTTCGCCCTCTCAGAACACCGCCTGCCATCTTCACCAGGTCTTTCCAGTAAACGGCTATCACTGCGGCTAGTGTCCCGAGATGGACGATCACTTCAAAAGTGATATCGCCGTCGGGAAGATCAAGCAGAGTACCTACAAGAGCCAGGTGACCTGAACTGGATACGGGCAGGAACTCCGTGAGTCCCTGAACCAGAGCGAGTATTATGGCGGCGAGAAGACTCATTCTTCGATAAACTCCTCATGCAGTGCCCTGAGGGCATCATCCCTTTGTTCAAGGCGGACAAGAGCGGAGATCGTGGCATGGGAGTCAACGGTCTGCAGCATATCTATGGAGCCGGAGTTGAGAGCTTCCGAGAACCTGGCCATGACCCCTCTGAGACCATGCATTCCTGCCCCGACAATAGATACTTTCACGCAGGGGGAGAGGGTCGTATGCCGGATGCCAAGTCCTTTGAGCACGGCGATGACATCTCTCTCGTCGCCGACAGCCACAGTGAAAAGCATCCTTCGATCAAGGACACTGAACATATCCATTGAAATCCCAGCCGCTGCCACGGCCCCGAAGACTCTCGAGTAAAAAACGTGAAGCGGATCATCGCCCTGATCGCGGATATCGAAGCGAACTACCTCCGGTCCAGCTGCCACTCCGCTGATGTACTTCCCTTTCCGGAGTGTATAAGGAACAATAGAGGTGACTCTGGAGCCTGTCGAATGATCTCTGATATCCATCTGGATCCCGGCATCGCCGGTGATCTCGGAGGCCGATGGATGAACCACTCTCGCTCCCTGCCAGGCCATCTGGCGAAGATCCTCGCTGCTGATGCGCTCAATTCTCTGCGCTGATGGCACCCTCTCCGGATCGGCAGTGTAAACCGAGTCAACCGTCTTATAGAGCTGCAGCTCCTCGGCTCCGAGGGCGACTGCAAGTGCCGCAGCCGTTATATCGCTTCCTCCCCTTCCGAGAGTGGATATCTTCCCATCCCTGCCAAGTCCCTGAAAACCAGCGATCACAGCACAGTCGCAGTCCTCCAGCCTGGCAAGAATGTTCGCGGGATCTATCGATTCAATGGAAGTGTCACAGTTCTCCCCATCGGTTCGAAGACCTGCCGACCAGCCTGTCATCGCTACAGCATCTACAGAAGCCATTCGAAGCATATCAGCCATCACAGTGGCGGAGAGTATTTCCCCGCAGGCGAGGATAGCCGCCTTTTCCCATGGGAGCGGGTCATGGACGAGCCCCAGCAGAGTATCCGTTGCATACGGGTCATCAAGTCGGCCCATGGCTGAGACTACGACAACGAGCCTGCAGCCCTCGAGAAGCTCCCTTCGACAGTGCTCCACCGCTCTAAGCCTGCCCTCCCGGCCGGCAAGGCAGGTTCCTCCGAACTTGAGAACTCTGACAGCCCGTTCAGCTCTGCTCACCGTGCAATTCCCCCTGCCGTAGATAGAACCAGTTCCGCGAATTCATTGCAGGTATCATTCCAATCGCTGCGGCCATCCGCCAGTGACCTGCTTCGGATGCCCATTGCGAGACGTGCATTCTTATCCTCGATCAGGGTCCGGAGCGCTGCGGCAATCGCATCTGCATCCCCCGTTGGCACCAGAAGCCCATTCTCACCCGGCAGGACCAGCTCGGGAAGGGCGGCAACATCAGAGGCAACAACCGGAAGACCATGCCACATCCCTTCGAGGACAGAAATACCGAATGCCTCCCACCTTGCGGGATGGACGAGGATGTCCGCGCTGTCATATGCCCTGTCCAGTTCTTCTCTGGGCAGCGCCCCTCTGAATATGATGGAATCCTGAAGTCCGTTCTCCACTATGAAATCCCGCATCTGCACGAAATACGGATCATCCTCCTCGAAGCTCCCCGCAAGATCAAGTGAGAAACTGCCGGGTTCGAGCATGGCGCACGCCTTCAGGAGGATCTCCTGCGCCTTCCTCGGAGCGATACTGCCGACACAGAGGAGTCTGACAGGTCCCTCTCTCATCGAGCGGTCTGGGGGCGGATTCAGACTCCTGGCGAATCCAGGACTGATCCGATGTATTCTCTCCCCAGGGATCCCGGTCGTCTCAATCTCCGTTCCCGTGCTCAGGCTGTTCACCCAGATGGCATCCGCCATCCCGAGCAGCCACCTCACATAAGTGATGTACATCCCGGAACGGATTCTGTTCCGTTCGTCCATCCATTCGAGATGATGCATTAGGTAGAGGACCGGAGTGCCGAGAAGAGGTTTCAGTAGCCGCAGGAGTCCTGCATAGTGATAGCTCTTCGCAATTACAATGATATCAGGATCATGCTTGAGGATCCGTCTGCAGACATGAGCCGATGCAGAGAACTTCTTCTCTGGAAGCCCTTCGGGAACGGTTGTGAAGTGGATGATGTCCACATCCATCCCCATCCCGGAAAGCCGCTCTGCAACCCGCATGTTGAATACATAGCCGCCCGAGAGGAAATCCTTGCGTCCGAGCATGAGAAATGAGACCTTCAGATGATCACCAGAGCCTTTCGGTGCGATACTATTTCAGTAGTGCAGTCCTCCGTTTATATACTAAGGTCCGGTCTTTACGCTATACATGACAGTTCCCTGGATATTCAGGCAGGAGTCCAGTTGAAATCTACCAAAGTCTGCATGGTGGTCAAAAACCAGCTCTGGAACGATGCCAGGGTTAAGAAGGAAGCCATCACACTGATGGAGGCAGGCTTCGACCTGACAATAATCTGCAAACCCGAAGGGGACCGACCTCTGGAAGAGACCTGGCGGGGGATGCGGATACTCAGACCCCGCAAGGACTCCGCTTCCAGAGATGCTCTTCGAAGCAGGGTGATAGCTGTTTCAGATGGGGACGGGCAGCGATTCTCCGCCAGATTGATGAAGAGCCTGAGGCGCAACCGCCTACGCAGATTCTTCACCGATCTCAAGCGCGATCTGCCCTGGGAGCGAAAACTATTCAGGGCCGCACTGGCAACAGGAGCGGATATATTTCACGCCAATGATCTTGATACCCTCCTCATCTGCACAAAGGCCGCGAAGAAGCTCGGAGCGAAACTGGTCTATGACTCGCACGAACTCTGGCTGGAATCAGCAAGATATCTCAGTGAGACCTCCGCCCTGAACAGACTTCGATACAGGCTGACTGAACGGAAGCTGATCGGAAGGGCCGATGCTGTTATAGCAGTAACCCCATCGAGGGGTGAGGCCATGGAAAGGATGTATCCTGCCATCCATGGCCGCGTGACGATCATTGAGAACAGCACCGATCCCATTGATGAACTCCCGCCGGGCGGATTCCTCCGCGGAAGACTCGGCATCCCTGAAGAGACCCCCATTATGCTCTATCAGGGCATCATCTGTCCCGAGAGGGGACTCGAGGAGCTCCTCCATGCCGCGAGCGTCCTCAGGAGTGACGAGAATGTCGCAATCGTTATAGTGGGTCACGATGCCTGGGGTGGAAGACTCCACCGGCTCCACGCGGAACTCCATCTGGAGGAGAGGGTCTTCCTTGTCCCGCCAGTGCCCTCGGAGGAACTCCCCGGTGTAACCGTATCAGCCGACGCCGGACTGATCCTCTTCCAGAACACATGCCTGAACCACTACTACTCCCTGCCTAACAAGCTATACGAGTACATGATGGCCGGCATCGCCGTCATCGCCAGCGATCTCCCGGAGATGGGCAGAGTCATCGGAGAGACAGGATGCGGTATTCTCATTGATGAACCGGTTCCCGAGAAGATAGCCGCCGCCATCAGGGAGATGATCTCTTCACCCGACCGAATGAAGCGGATGGGAGTCCTCGGAAGGACTGCTGCACTCGACCGCTACAACTGGACTACCCAGGCCGGGAAACTTATCACGCTCTACAGAGGACTATCCTGATGAGGAAATTCATCTTCCTGTGCAGCAACTTTCCCCCCCTCTCGAGCGGCGCCACACCTGTGATCCTCAACCTGTCCAGGTATATGCCGGAGGTCGGCTGGGAGATGCTCCCGCTAACGGTCAGCAATCCAAGGGGGCTTCCGGAGGATGACTCTCTTGAAGCTGAACTGCCAGACGGACTCCGCGTATCAAGAGTATATCATCCGGATCCTGCCGCTCTTCTGCGAAAACTCCGTCGCTCTGAAAAGACCGCTGAAGGTGAT
>Ga0190293_1000131_pt1 | contig 25961 bp, 32 predicted proteins | sample 48693001_MG_FD_161671 | JGI IMG/M metagenome (GOLD analysis project Ga0190293, IMG submission 161671) | Hydrothermal vent microbial mat bacterial communities from Southern Trench, Guaymas Basin, Mexico - 4869-30-0-1_MG | ecosystem: Environmental > Aquatic > Marine > Hydrothermal vents >...
GGATGAATGCGGATGGCGATGCCGTCTGGGTCAAATACCACCTCAAGACGGACCAGGGGATCGAGTGCCTCACCAACGCAGAAGCAGCCGTGGTCGCAGGCGAGAACCCTGAGTCGAACACAACTGACCTGATGAATGCCATAGACGAGGGGAACTTCCCTTCGTGGACGGTCAACGTGCAGATCATGCCGTTCGAAGATGCAGCCACATACTCGATCAATCCGTTCGACGTGACGAAGGTCTGGCCACACGCAGACTATCCGTTGATCGAGATCGGGAAGATGGTCCTCAACCGCAATCCGGTGAACTACTTTGCAGATGTTGAGCAAGCAGGGTTCGATCCAGCGAACTTCGTGCCAGGAATCGGACCGTCCCCTGACAAGATGCTTCAAGGACGGCTATTCGCCTATGGAGATGCCCACAGGTATCGCCTTGGGATCAACCACACGCAGCTGCCGGTCAACAGACCTCACGCGACTGACGTCGACAACTACGGTCGCGACGGTTCCATGAGATTCGACGACAATGGCGGCGATTCGAAGAACTACGAACCCAACAGCTTCGACGGCCCTGCGCAATCAAACGAACCGATCTACAAGGGCATCGAAGTGAGCGGCGCCACAGGGACCTACGAGTGGGACGAGCGCGACACGGACAACTTCTCACAGGCCGGAGACCTGTACCGGCTCATGGATGACGCTGCTCAACAGCGGCTTATCGACTCGATAGCTGGCGACCTCTCGGGAGTGTCCAAGGACGAGATCATCGAGAAGTCGTTGGCGAACTTCGCCAATGCAGATCCTGAGTACGGCAGTCGCCTGCGAAGCGCCATCGACGCTTTGCGAAGCTAAAGACGCACATCATCAGAAGATGGGTTGGATGGCACCTGGAGACAACTGTGCTCCAGATGCCATCCGTTCGCCTAGGCTCGAATCGTTACGATGATCGGAGATTCCATGACACAGTTCGCATACTTCGCAGGACATGAACAATTCCAGCCAGAGGTTCTCGTACGCCATGCCGTGCTCGCCGAGAAGGCGGGATTCGACACGGTTGTCGTATCCGAACACTTCCACCCATGGGTCGATGACCTCGGCGCGTCAGGTTTCGCGTTCGCAACCATTGCAGCAATGGCACAGGCGACATCGACGATCACGTTCATGACAGGGGTCACCACTCCCCTGTGGCGCTTCCACCCTGCCGTTGTGGCCCAGGCTGCAGCAACACTTGACCGTCTGAGCGGAGGCAGGTTCACCCTCGGTGTCGGCACGGGAGAGAACCTCAACGAGGGACCGCTTGGCTACTCGTTCCCGAAGTACGCAGAGCGTGCCGCCCGCATGAGTGAGGCGCTCGACATCATGCGCCGACTCCTCGATGGGGAGAAACTCACCTACGACGGCGAGTACTACACGACAGACAGGGCGAAGCTGTACAGCCCACCCGTCCACGATCTGCCCATCTACATGGCGGCAGGCGGGCCAAAATCAGCGGCACTCGCCGCGACGAAGGCCGAAGGGATCATCACCAGCGTCAAACAGCCAGAAGTGACCTTTGAAAGGGTCATCGACCCTGGTCGCGCCGCAGCAGCGGAGGCAGGACGTCCGAATCCCCGGATCGTTGCGTCGCGTTGGAGTATCCGTGCCGAAAACGATGAGGAAGCTTGGACGACGCTTGGTGCGTGGAGGGGTCTGCGTGCTCCCGGACGCCTCCAGGCTGTCGACCCTATGGACCTACGCGTCAGGGCCGACGAGATGCCGCGGGAGGAGATCCTTGCGATGTACAGCATCGTTCACACACCCGAGGACTACGTGGATGTGTATGCCCCGCTCATCACTGAGGTGCACGCCGACACGGTGACCATCCAGGCAACCTCCATCAACCAGGAGGAGACCATTGCGATGCTCGGCACAGATGTGCTCCCTGAACTGAGAAACCTGCGCTAACCCCCGTTCAACACGCTTCTGGCGTCCATGACAGCGATATATCGCTGTCATGGACGCTGGAAGCCGAAGGAACCGCTGTTAACCCTCGGTCTGGGAGCCTGCTTCGACTTCTTCGATCAGTGCAAGAGCGCTACGGGCGAACTCGTCACCGAAGTCACCCTCAGCCATGGCTGCCCACATGCTCGGTACAACGGTCGTCACGTAGGCCTCCCTCACAAGGTCACCATCCTCGCCCACTGGAATGTCAGCGTAGGCAACGAGGAGGACCTTCGCGAACCCGTCCGCAAGCGTCGCGACCATGTCGACTTCCCACGTACCATCGTCACGCATTCGCGTGATCACGAGCGACTCGATAGCCTGGCCGCCCGACACAGGGACAGCGGCGAACTCTGCCCCCTCCGACGTGAACGTGGTTGCCTGGCCGACAGCAAGCGTCGACACAGGGCGAGATGCAAAGGCAGAGAATCCTTCCGCAAACGACGCCCAGTAGCTCTCCTGGACCGCGATCGGCACACCGTTGTCGAGATAGTCGCTCGTTACCTCGACGGGGAGGTCGTTCTCAGTTCCGAGGATAAGAGCAAGCGAATGTGGGTGGATCGCATCCGATGCGGTCTCGGTCTCTCCGGCATCGATCGCCTCAAACCATGATGCCACTGCCTGCTCAGGAGTGTCATGGCCGGAGGGCTCCGAATCGGCGTTCGAACACGCTGAGACCACAAGGGCAAGGACCGCGAAGATGAGAATCGTGCGTTTCACGCTGGAAGGGTACTGTCGGAGGTCGCCAACCAGCCTGCGCTAGTCTTGCTGGCATGAGTTTCTCGTGGCCAAAGGCCGCAATTGTCGGCATTGTGGCCGGGTTTCTGTCCGGCCTTCTTGGCATCGGGGGCGGCGTCATCGTGGTGCCAGGGCTTGTGCTCCTCGTTGGACTCAACCAGCACTCAGCGGCCGCAACCTCCGTGGCGACGATCGTACTCACCGCTTCAGCCGCTCTCCTGGCGTTCGGCACCGGTGGCTCTGTCGATTGGACGACCGCCCTCATCGTGTTCTCTGGAGCGGCTGCTGGCGCATGGGCCGGCGCTCACTACATGCACAGGATCCCCGAGTACGTCCTTGCAGGCGTGTTCACCCTCGTGCTTGCTGTCTCGTCTGTCAGGATGTTCCTCTGATGCCACCTGTTGCCGAGATCATCGGCCTCATTGCGCTTGGCCTGTTCGCTGGCACCCTTGCTGCGACGCTCGGCGTTGGCGGTGGCATCATCTTCGTCCCCATCCTCGTGTCCGTGTTCGGCTTCACCCAACTCGACGCTCAAGGGACATCGCTTGCGATCATCGTGCCAACTGCGATCGTGGGGACGATCACCCACGCCAGGGCCGGAAGAGTCATGTGGCCAGTTGTTGCTGTCGTCGGCGGAGTTGGCTTGTTCGCTGCGTTCGGAGGTGCGATGCTTGCCCAGTCAATGAACGAGGATTTCCTTCGGCGGATCTTCGCCATCGTACTCGTGATACTCGCCATCCGGATGGGCCTGCGCACCTATCGGCTGTGGCAGGAGCCCAGAGACTCAGACCCGATCGATCCTCGCTGAGACAACACCGGTGCGCCATAGCGTGAGACGAGCCGCTGGATCCCTGAGATCGGCCCGCCTTGCAAGTGCAAGCAGATAGATCAGGCCGAGCGCTTCGCCAGCCCACATGACCGGGTTGGTCAGGAGATCCCCGACATACGCACCGTAGGTTGACAACCCGGTCGCGGAGAACTCGGTTCCAAGAAATGGCCACCATAGGGTCTCTGGCAGGTTCCACATGGCATCGAGGAGCAGGTGCAGGAGCACCCCCGTCGCGAGCAGCATCCAGCGCTTCCGGGCGGGACCCCGCCTGGTGAAGATGAGCACGGCAACCATCACCAAAGAGCTGAACAGGATGCCGTGGCTGACCAGTCTCACCGCACCGTTCGACGACCAGCCCACGATTCCGATGGGCGTGTCGATCAGGTCAGGGAGTATCGCACCGAGGGCGAGGAAGCGAAGGTCCATGGCATCATCACGAAAGGCGTATCGAATGAACGCCACGGTGGCGCCAACATGCCAGAAGATCACCGCTCAGATGACGAGCATCGAACGACAGTGGATGCAGCGAGGCGGGTCGTCCTTGCTGACCTTGGACACTTCAGCTGCCGTGAGTCGAAGATGACAGACTCCGCAGATGCCGTCTGTGAGTCTGCCAACGACCCTGCCGTCCCTGACGTCGCGGAGCTTGTCGTAGATCTCAAGGAGGTACTCGTCAACGAGTCCTACCGAGGCCTTCTTCGTCTCCTCTTTGAGTGCAAGTTCCTTGTCGATCAGTCTCCACTGATCCGAGATCGACGTACCGAGTTGGCCCTTGAGATCTGTGGCAGCAGTCAACTCATCGGTCAAGCGTTCAACCTCGGCTTCTGCCTGCTCCTTGTCGTCGAGGTAACCGATGACCTCGTCCTCCATCTTGGAGACCTTGGCATAGAGCATCTCGACCTCCCTACGCAGATAGTCAGCATCGCGGGCGGACATCCCTCCCGCATACAACCGGTTCTGCTCCGCGGCCGCACGCTCAGCGGTCAGTTCAAGCTCCCCATTGGTCTTGCGAAGGTTGAGATCCGCCTCGGACAAGGTCTTGTTCGCCTCGTCGAGCGCGATAGTCAGCCGTTGAACCTCGCCGTGGGCGCTCTTGTATTCATCGAGTTCAGGCAGTGAACTCCTCGTATCGAGCAGCTTGTCGATCTTCAGATCGATGTCCTGGAGATCGAGCAGATCGGCAAGGCTCTTGAGTTGTTCCAATTCAGTCCCTCCACAGGTAGGGATCGGGTCCGATCCGTTGAGTGTCTTTGGTCATCGTGTCTATGACATCGTACAGTGCGTCGAACCCAGGCCGTTCTGTGGGAATGTGCCCCGCATCGATAATCGCCAGGCCATTCTCGGCTGCCATGGCGGCCTCATGGTGCTTCACATCACCTGTGATGAGAACGTCTGCGCTCAGGGCAGCAGACACGAAGGAGCCGCCAGAGCCTGGCGCCACAGCAACATTCCTGATCATCGTGCCGGCTTCACCAGACGTTCTCACGGTGTTCCCGAGCCAGGTAGCGACCTTCGATGCCAGTTCACCGAGAGAAATGGGTTGGATGGAGCCGATCCTTCCGATACACCGCCGCGGGTCGTCGTCCTCACATCCGAAGCCGACGGGCTCATCGATGCCAACCGTAGCAGCGAGCGCATCAGCCATGCCTCCCTGGGTGGAGTCGAATGCCGTATGGACAACGATGACAGAAACCCCTGCGACAGCAAGACGAAGTGCCCTGCCTGTGGCATTTGGCCCGTCCACGAACGACGTCGTTGGGGAGAACAAGAGCGGGTGATAAGCAACGACCGTGTCGATACCTTCGGCGATGACCGCGTCGACCGACATCGGCGTGAGCTCATGGCACACGCCGACTTGACCAACATCGGCACGAGGATCCCCGATCTGGAGTCCAACCTGATCCCATGACGCCGCTCTCGTCAGATCGATCGACTCATCGATTGTACGTACGAGATCTCTTACCAGCATCGTCGGGAAGCGTACCGGGTCACGTGAGGCTCTTGGTCACCGATACAAGACCATCGGTCATTGGTGCGCGCTCGTAGCCGAGCGATTTCAGCAGAGCAGCCACTGCCGTGTTGTCCGGTTGGTAGAGACCAACGAACTGGCGAATGCCAACAGACCTGGCGTGAGGCTCGAGATGTGCAAGGAGCAGGCCACCCACGCCGCGCCCACGCCACTGCGGATCGACGACGATCGCAACTTCGGCTGACTCGCTGTTCTGGTTCCCCTCGTACCTTCCGATACCGATGCTGTTGCCCTCTTCGTCCATCGCTATGAGCGCAAGACGCCAGATGTAGTCCGGGGTCACCAGATAGTCAATCGCTCCGTGCCCCTTCGGCGGTGCCCCGGTCAGGAATCGACGTTGGATCGTTTCGGGGTCGCCGAACTCAAGCGCATGAGCCATGCGCTTGTCATCGACTGGTGCGATCGGGCGGACGAAGACCCGCACTCCTCCGCCTGTCTCCACCCACTGCTCGAGTTGTCGCGGATAGTCGGCGGGCACATCAACGAGGTGCATCGGTGAGAATTCGGCGTCGTGAAGTTGGGTCATGACCTTGGTCCGTTTCGATCTGTCAGGGAGGGATCATCCAGTGACGGTCGCCTCGTACCGCTTCCTGGGTTGAACGCTAGCCGCTCGCCGCCGCTGTCGGAGTATCGGGTCAACCATGGGATACTTACGACAGCTCAGTATCACGCACATCAGGGAGGACCCATGACCGACATCGTTGAGATCGCATCCTACGGAACGACGTTCGCTGCGAGAGCCGCCGTCGCCCATCTCGAGTCCGAAGGGATCAAGGCATCAGTCGTCTCAGACAACGCGGGCGGAGCCATCCCCTCGATGTCCAACCTCTCAGCAGGTGTCCGCGTCGTTGTCTCGAGTGACGATGCCGAGCAGGCGTCTTCGATACTCTCCGAACACTTCAGCCCTGAAGAGGTCGAAGAAGCCGAAGAAGCCGGTGAGCACACCCCAGAAGACTCGAACGCGTAGGACAGATTCCAGACGAACACTCTGGATTCTGATTTCCGGCATCTGTCATCTGTCAGTGAGCTCGCGAGCGCTCTGACGGAGAAGCAGGCTCACACCGTTACGCCCCGGCGTTTTCCTGCTCGCAGAAGCACGAGGCCGAGGAGGAACGGAACCAGGGTCGTCACGGCGCCCCCGCCGATGGCTGTGCCCAGATCGTCGGGGTTGTCGATCGCACCGATCAGCAACAGCACCCAGATCACAGCAACGAATCCAAGAAGGATCCTGCCCACAACTCGTAACCACAAGCCGGAACCCGTCAGGCTCCCTGAGGCGGCGGCAGCTGGAGGAACAGGGACGGAGACCGTTCTCACACTCCTCGGGGCAACGACCAGGTGTTCTGTCCTCGACTGCGCAACTCTCCGCTCTCTCACCGTTGCTGTGCTATCGATGTTCGGGCTTGTCCGACTTGGCCGACTTGGCCGAGCGACCGTCGTGGCCGCACCGGACACATCGCGAGGGGTCACGTCACTGGCCGAGGAACCGATGTCGGCATCTGAGATACCTGCTTGACCAAGGTTCTCCCCCGCCCGTGGCAAGAAGTCCTCCTTCTCAAGCTGCAGCGACTCCTTGGCCCGGCGAATCATCTCATCACTGCTGGAGGAATCCGTAGTCATGACTTCATTCTACGCAAGACCCGCGCAACGTCGCGCCTGAACCCAGGGTTCACAAGCTCGTATACGCGCGCCCGGGCCCATAGAACGGAAGGTGGCCTGAACCCAGGGTTCACAAGCCTGTATACGCGCACTCCAGCCCATAGAACGGGGGGAGGGGTCAGGTCAGGAGAACAGGCCGTCGGGGAGATCGAGGGTGACGATCTGTGCCTCAGCGTCTACCTGTGGCACCAGAGCGTGAACGAATGGGACCTCCGCTCGTTCGCCGTCCGGGCGGACGATCACGAGCCTGTCCTGGGTGCCGCCGAGGATCACCTCGACGACTTCGCCCACAGGGGCTCCCGAAATGTCAACGGCCGAGCAGCCGACGAGGTCCTCTGGCCACCATTCACCAGCATCGAGCACTCGACGGTCGGCGGCATCGATCACGAGTTGCACACCCTTGAGTTCTTCGGCCTCGTTGCGGTCGTCGATGCCCATGAAATGGATGCGCAGGTCTGTTCCTGATTGGGCAACGGACTCAACCGTCAGCACACGGTGTGGACTCTCGTTCGTCTCGAACGAAGCGGCAACAACGAGCCGGTCATGTGCGTCCTCGAGGAGTCCACGAACGACGACATCCCCGCGAATCCCGTGCGCCTTGCGCACGTATCCCACGGGGATGGCAGTCTGACCTGAATCGGTCATGTAACTGGTGTCGCGTCAGTCGAGGAAGTCGACCTCAACGGCAAGACCTTCCTCATCACCTGCAGCACCGGACACGTTACGGATGGCACGCGCCACGCGTCCACGCTTGCCGATAACGCGGCCCATGTCACTCTTTGCGGTGCGAACCTCTGCAACGACAGCATCCTCGCCGTCAGTTACGACATTGACTTCGATCGCGTCTGCATCGTCAACGATCTCAGACACGACATAGGTAACAACCTTCTCGACGATTTCGCCCTGGCTCATACTTCTTCCGAACTGTCGGCGGTTTCTTCTTCTACTTCGACCGCAGCCTCTGGCTCAGCGGCCTCTACTACCTCAACGTCCTCTTCATCCGAGGATGCTTCTGCCTCAGCGGCTTCTGCTGCCTCAGCGGCCTTCTTGGCTTTCTTCGCTGCCTTCTTGGCCTTCTTCTGAGCCTTCTCGTCCAGCTCAGTATCACCCTCATCACCGATGGTGTGAATGTCACCCTTGGAGACCCGGAACTGGGTCCAGGCTCCGGAGATCTCAAGAAGCTTCTGTGCCCGCTCAGTTGGCTGGGCACCCGTGCGGAGCCAGTACAGTGCACGCTCGTTGTTGATCTCAACGACAGAGGGATCCTGTCGTGGGTCGTAGAACCCGAGCTGCTCTATGTACTTGCCGTCGCGCTGCTTGCGTGAATCGATCACAACAACTCGGTACGTCGGCTGCTTCTTCTTGCCAAGCCGCGTCAGGCGGATCTTGACTGCCATCTGGTCACCTCTTCTTGTATTGCCTCGGCATCCCGGGCATGTCGAGCCCCGGTATTGGGCTCTTCCCGGAAGACATGGCTTTCATCATCTTCTGTGCTTGCGAAAACTGTTTAAGAACACCGTTCACGTCCTGCGGCTTCGTTCCTGACCCCGCAGCTATGCGGCGTTTGCGACTGCCGTTGATCATCTTCGGGTTTCGGCGTTCCCCGGGGGTCATCGACCTGATAATCGCTTCCACGCGGTCGAGTTGTTTCTCGTCCACCTGGACATCGCGCAGAGCAGAACCTGCGCCTGGGAGCATACCAATGAGCTGCTGCAATGGTCCCATCTTCTTGAGTTGCTGGAACTGTTCGAGGAAGTCCTCGAGGTCGAACGTGGAGTCGAGCATCTTCTTGGCTGCCCGCTCGGCTTCTTCCTGGTCGTAGTTGGATTCCGCTATCTCGATGAGAGACATGACGTCTCCCATGCCCAGAATCCGTGAAGCCATGCGATCCGGGTAGAACGCATCGAGATCGCCGATCGTCTCCCCCGTACCGACGAACTTGATGGGAACACCCGTTACTTCACGAGCCGAGATAGCGGCGCCGCCGCGCGCATCACCATCGATCTTCGTCATGATCAGACCGGTGATATCGGTGTATTCACCGAATCCCTCGGCCACGTTGACAGCCTCCTGGCCCGTCATGGCATCAACCACAAGGAGTGTTTCGTCAGGGTTCGCGACCTTCTTGACGGCAGCGAGCTCCTTCATCAGCTCCTTGTCGATCTGAAGACGCCCTGCCGTATCGACGATGACGACATTCGCGCTTTCAGTTCTTGCGGCCTTCATCGCGGCCTTCACAACCTTCGGCGCCTTGCTTCTCCGCTCGACATAGACAGGGACGCCGATCTGCTTCCCGAGGGTCTCGAGCTGATCGATCGCCCCAGGGCGTTGGAGGTCAGCAGCGACGAGCATCGGGCGCTTGCCCTTGCCCTTGAGATACTTTGCGAGTTTCGCCGCGGTGGTGGTCTTACCTGAGCCTTGAAGGCCGACCATCAGTATCACCAACGGAGGCGCCGCGGGTCGTACGAGGGGGACCTCTTGTTCGCCGAGGGTCACAACGAGTTCTTCGTATACGATCTTGATGACCTGCTGGCCCGGCGTGAGGCTCTTCGTCACCTCGGTGCCCACAGCCCGTTCCCTCACCCGTTCAATGAAGGCCTTCACGACCTTCAGGTTCACATCGGCTTCGAGCAGCGCTATTCGCACCTCGCGTAACGCAGCGTTGACATCGTCTTCGGTCAGGCGCCCCTTGCTGCGGAGCTTGTCGAAGACGCCACCCAGGCGCGTTGAAAGAGAGTCGAACATGGGAAGAGTTTACAGTTCACAGTTCACAGTTCACAGTCGGAGGCACAAGACCTAGCGTCCCCTTTTTCAAGGGCGACGTCGGAGCCGCTCCGACTGTGAACTGTTGACTGTCTACTGTCTACTGTCTACTGTCTACTCTCCCACCCATGGACCAGCCTCGGATATCCCTCGCCAACCTGCCGACGCCGCTGGAGAAGGCTGACAGGCTCACCGCGGCCTGGGGTGGGCCGGCCATCTGGATCAAGAGGGACGACCTCACCGGTTTCGGGCTGTCGGGGAACAAGGTCCGCAAGCTCGAGTTCCATCTCGCTGCAGCGCTCGACAATGGTGCAGATACGATCATCACGTGCGGCGCAGTCCAGTCGAACCACTGCAGGGCCACCGCACTCGCCGCAACCAGAGTCGGCCTACACACGATCCTCTACCTGAGAAGCCACGATGGAGCACCACCACACGAGACAACGGGGAACCACTTCCTGCAACGCCTCGCTGGGGCTGAATGCCGCTTCATCACACCGGCTGAATACGAGCAACGCAATCAGATCATGGAACGTGCAGCCATTGAATCGGGATCGGCCTGGGTCATACCCGAAGGTGCATCAGACGCACTCGGAGCTCTCGGATTCGTTGCCGCCATGCATGAGATCACACCGCAACTCGATGAGCACGGTATCTCGCATCCTGTGATCTGGCACGCGTCATCGAGTGCTGGAACCACAACGGGAATGGTGCGAGGAGCGATCGAAGCCAAACTCGATGTCGACATCATCGGTTCGTCCGTTGGCGACGCAGCCGGTGACGTAGTCGCCCACATCGAGACCCTCCTTGCGGACAGCGATTCCCAGTTCGGCTATCGCAAGGGCGATGTCAACTGGCGAATCATCGACGACTACATCGGTCGTGGCTACGGTCTCACGACACCGGACGAACTTGCTACACAGCGCGAGGCCACGCGTCTCACAGGCCTCCTTTTCGATCCCGCGTACACGGGCAAGCTCATCTATGGCCTGAAGCACGAGATCGACCGCGGACGGTTCACATCCGACGACAACGTCGTCTTCTGGCACACAGGTGGAGGCTTCGCCACCCTCGCCCACCCAGAGCTATTGGACTGACCGCTTTCCGCTCTCCGCTCTCCGCTTTCCGCTTTCCGCGAGAGAAGACAGACCACATCTCTCTCCGGCATCCGCCCTCCGCAACCCGTGAGCAACCGCTGTCGCTCTGGCGGAAAGCGGAGAGCGGAAAGCCGTCTACGCTTACCTCATGAGTCTCACAGTTATCGATCATCCGCTCACCCGCCATTACCTCAGCGTTCTCAGGGATAAGGACACCAACCCGCAGGCGTTCAGGGCAGCAACCCGGGGCCTCACCTACACCCTCGTCATCGAAGCAACGAAACGACTCCCACTGCGGCAGTTCGAAGTCGTGACGCCGATGGAGACAACCACTGGCTACGCGGTCGATAACGTCGTGGCTGTGCCCGTGCTCAGGGCAGGCCTTGGGATGCTCGATGCAGTTCTCGAAACGATCCCAGGTGTCAAGGTCGGATTCGCCGGCGTGGCACGCGACGAAGAGACCGCTCAGCCCCAGGAGTACTACGCCAAACTCCCCGACCTTTCCGACGCGTTCGTGCTCATCTGTGAACCAATGCTTGCGACGGGAGGGTCACTGTCGTGGGCGGTCGACAAGGTCAAGGGATCGGGAGCCACGTCGATTACCTGCCTCTGCGTGGTTACAGCACCCGAAGGTGTGAAGCGCATGTACGAGGACCATCCGGACGTCGAGATCATCGCTGCTGCGTACGACAGGGAACTCAACGATTCCTTCTACATTGTTCCCGGCCTCGGAGACATGGGCGACAGGCTCTTCGGGACCGAGTGATGACCGATCGTGGCGACGACTTCACCGAAGCAGTGATCGCAACGATCGAGGCGATTCCCCGCGGAGAGATCTCCACGTACGGTGAGGTCGCCCTGGAATCCGGATACCCCGGTGCAGCAAGGGCGGTTGGGAACCTGCTGCGGACGGTTCCGGGATTGCCGTGGTGGCGCGTCATCACTTCGACAGGTCGACTCGTGCCAGACAAGGAGACAGAACATGCCAGACTTCTGCGGGCCGAGGGCGTCAGCGTCATGAGAGGCAGGGTCACTATGGGAGGGCGAACATGAGCTACTCGATGGTCGAACTGATCAGCAAGAAACGTGACGGGGGCGCGCTCACCGCCGATGAACTCGCATGGATCATCCGCGAGTACACGGCCGACGTGATCCCCGACTACCAACTGTCGGCGCTCCTCATGGCCATCGTGTTCAACGGAATGACCGTGGATGAACTCTCCGCATGGACAAGGGCGATGCTCTATTCAGGTGAGGTCCTTGACCTCGAGGCCGTCAAGAAGCCCAAGATCGACAAGCATTCGACGGGCGGAGTTGGAGACAAGATCTCCATCCCACTCGCCCCGATCGTTGCAGCCTGCGGAGTGGCTGTCCCGATGATGTCAGGCAGAGGGCTCGGTCATACCGGCGGCACCCTCGACAAACTTGAATCGATACCCGGATTCAACGTGCTGGTTCCCCCGTCACAGTTCGTGAAGCAACTCGAAGACATCGGTGTCGTCATGGTGGGACAGACCGAAACACTCGTCCCTGCCGACAGGCGCATCTACGCACTTCGCGATGCCTCAGGCACCGTGCCGTCGGTTCCGTTGATTTCGTCGTCCATCATGTCGAAAAAGCTCGCTGAGGACCTCGACGGCCTGCTCCTCGATGTGAAGGTCGGCAGCGGAGCATTCATGAAGACCGTTGCTGATGCCGAGGAGCTTGCACGAACGATGGTGAGCCTCGGGAAAGCCGATGGAACTCCCGTTACTGCGATCCTTACCAACATGGATCAACCGCTGGGCCGGGCCGTGGGCAACGCAAACGAGATGGTCGAGTCCATCGAAGTCCTCAATGGAGGGGGCCCGCCTGATATCCGTGAACTGACCATGCGGTTCGCTGCCGAGATGCTACTTCTTGCTGGCGAAACCGATCCGGAGTTGGCGAGGAGCCGAGCCGATGACGCGGTTACCTCCGGAGCCGCCCTTGACGTCATGGTTCGTCTCACTGAGGCACAGGGCGGGGACGCAAGCTACATCGACGATCCTGCAAAGTTCGAGATCGCCCGCAAGAAGCACGTGATCGAGGCTGATCGCGATGGGTGGGTTGAAGCCTGCGATGCGTTCGCTATCGGAACCGCAGCGGTCCGCCTTGGTGCAGGCAGAGCAAGGAAAGAAGACACCGTCGATCCAACCGTTGGATTCATGATCGAAGCGAAGATCGGCGATCGTGTCGTCAAGGGACAACCACTCGCAACGGTTTCGTATCGTGATGGCTCAAGGCTGGACGGTGCTCTCACTCTTGCCACTCCAGCCTGGACGATCGTCGACCATGAAACCCACGTACCAGAACTCGTGATAGGAACGATTACATGAACTACGAAGAGATCACGCAAGCCGCGGCGTACATCGCTGATGCCACCGGATTCCCGTCACACGATGCCGCTCTCGTTCTTGGCTCAGGCCTTGGCGACTACGCAGCCTCGTTACCAGACGCGATCGTCATTCCCTATGCGGACATCCCCGGCTTCCCCGTGCCCCAGGTTGTCGGACACGGTGGTTCCCTGATCAGCGCACCTGTCGGAGATGGCCGGATCCTCGTGCTCTCCGGCAGGGTCCACACATACGAGGGCTGGCCGATGGATGAGGTTGTGTTCGGTGTCCGCACTGTTGTTGCCTCCGGAGCCAAACGTGTGATGCTCACCAATGCAGCGGGTGGCGTGAACGCTGCCTACTCGCCCGGCGATCTCGTAATCATCGACGATCACCTCAACCTCACCGGTCGCAATCCCCTTCTCGGGGCAAACGATGACAGGCTCGGGCCGCGGTTCCCAGACATGTCAACGGTCTACACCCCGCGCCTTCGCTGGGAGCTTGCCGACGTGTTCACCGGTATCGGGATCCCGCCTCTCGAAGGCACCTACGCATGGTTCCTTGGGCCCACATACGAGACGCCTGCCGAGGTTCAGATGGCCAAAACGATGGGTGCAGATCTGGTTGGCATGTCTACGGTGCCCGAAGCGATCGCAGCGAGGCATATGGGCGCAGAGGTTGCGGGAATCTCGCTCGTAACGAATCTTGCGGCGGGCATCTCTCCAACTCCGCTGTCGCACGATGAGGTCACCGAGACCGCTGCGAATGCGAAGGAGACCTTCACGGCAGTGCTCGATGCGTACCTCCCGACGTTCGTGTCAGGTTCACCTGACTGAGCTTTTTGAGTGTCCGCTCAAAGTCCGTAACATACGCTCACACGCCACCGAAGGAGCCGCATCATCATGAACATCGCGGTCTGTGTGAAACAGATCCCCGACCCGGCGACGCCATATCAGCTCGATAGCGAGAACCATTGGGTCGTCCGTCCGAACGATCAGGTGCTCGACGACACGGACCGTGTCGGTATCGAGGTTGGTCTGCAACTCGCCGAGGGCTCTGAGGGCACGGTGACACTGTTCTCCATGTCACCATCAGGAAACCTGCAAGGAATCCGCCAGGCGCTCGCCATGGGTGCCGACGGTGCCGTCCTCATCGACGACGAAGCGCTCAAGGGTTCAGACGCACTCACGACTGCCAGGGCGCTCAGCGCTGCGATCGCTGAAGGCGAATACGACCTCATCGTCGCCGGTACAGAGTCCACGGATGGCTTCACCGGTGTCGTTCCACAGATGATGTCAGAGATCCTCGACATGCCATGCCTCTCGTTCGCTCGCAAGGTCGACGCTGCCGATGGCAAGGTCACCGTCGAACGTCAGACCGCTTCCGGCTACGAGGTCGTGACGTCATCAATGCCCGCTCTGCTCGCCGTCACGAACGGCGCTGTTGAGCCGAGATACCCGACATTCAAGGGGATCATGCAGGCCAAGTCCAAGCCGGTCACGGTCAAGACCGCAGCAGATCTCGGTATCGAGAAAGCTGAAAGCCAGAAGATCGTATCCGTGGATACGGTGGCATCAAGAGCAGCTGGTGAGATCGTCGAGGATGAGGGCGAGGCCTACACCAAGATCGTCGAAATGCTCGAACAAGTGAAGGTGATCTGAGATGGCTACATGGGTATTCGCAGAAGAAGCTGACGGCGCACCTACGCCCGGTTCACTCGAACTCGTCTCCAAGGCAGCAACGATGGGGCCCGTGACGGTGTTCTATGTTGGTCCAGGTTCACCAGAGTCGTTCGCGACGTTGGGCGAATACGGTGCAACGATGGTTCACCACCTCGAAGCGGGCGACGCACTTCCGGCCGCTCCAGCCGCAGCCGCGCTCGCAGGATTGCTTACTGGCTCCGATACCAGTGTGATCCTTTTCGGAATGGGTAATACCGACCGCGATGTCGCAGGCATGCTTGCAGCACGCATGGGCGCCCCGTTGGTTGCAAACGCACTCGACGTGTCCACAGACGGTGCGGTCACGGTCACATCGGAGATCAACGGCGGATCGCTTGGGATCACCACCGAGGTCACCGGATCAGGCCCGGCGATCGTGATCACACGGCCCAAGGCCTTCGCTGCGGAATCCACTGGTGGTGGAGCGCCGGAGGTTCACACCGTTGCGGTACCCGAAACCGGCCATGCAGGCGATGCAACGATCACAGAGCGCCACGTCGAAGCTTCAGAGGGCCCCGACCTCGAAGCTGCTGCAGTTGTCGTCACAGGTGGACGAGGGCTCGGAGCGGGGGACAAGTTCGCCATGATGGACGAACTTGCAGGCCTTCTCGGTGGAGCCGTTGGTGGCACACGTGCCGTCGTCGATGCCGGATGGGTTCCCTACTCCTACCAGATCGGCCAAACGGGCAAGACCGTCAAGCCAAGCGTCTACCTGGCAGTAGGTGTCTCTGGTGCGATGCAGCACCTGGTGGGGATGAAGGGTTCGACAACGATCATCGCGATCAACAAGGACCCCGACGCTCCGATCTTCGGAGTAGCCGACCTCGGCATCGTCGGAGACCTCCACAAGGTCGTCCCACAACTCATCGACGCCCTCAACACCCGCTGAATAACCCCTTCTGGCGTCCGTCAGAGCAGTATTTCGCTCTGACGGACGCCAGAAGGGCTGGCACCAGGGCCATGATTGGGTGTCACCATTCGCGAGACTCTGGTCTACAAAGGCTCCCGCATGCGTAGACCTCGGATCTTCTCGAAGTCTGCACGGTTCCGCGTTACCAGGCCGAGCTTGTTCTCGATCGCGGTCGCTGCGATGAGCGCGTCGGGTAGACGAACACCCGTCTCTCGCCGGATTCGCCCTGCTCGTTCAGCGACCGATCGTCCAACTGCTATCTCACGAAACGGTTGGAGGATCAGACTCACGAGATCGGATGCGGTGTTGCCTGCGAGCAACTCTGCCCGGGTCACCACGGAATAGTGAACACGGTGCTTCTTGACGACCAGTTGCCTCGCTCCCCGAAGATGATCGATGAACACGTCCGTATCAACAAGGAGGTCAGCCACGATCCCATTCATCCCTGCTCGGTACCTCCGCCTCAGGCGATGCACCAAAGGTTGCGGCCAGAGCGACATTCGGATCGGGCAAAACGTGATCAAGGTACCCGTCGAGAGCACGTCGTATGACCTCTGCCATCGTCACGCCTTCAGCCTTCGAAATAGCGTCGATACGCGTGCGTTGGTCGTCAGTGAGATAGACCTGTGTGCGAGTTGCCGACATACAGCACAGCATACAGCATGCACCTCAACCTGTCCAGCAATGGCTGACCGGTCGTACCCGGCCGATACGGTTGTGCTCATCCCCACCATCGTACGACGCCGGGCGATTGATGGGAAGGTGGTCGACCGTGATACTGGTCCGCGAAATCCCGAGTTGATGGCGCCCGCTACCATCGCCAGCGACTCAGGAGGAGCATGACACGGTTTGAACCACGCGATCCGGATTGGGAAGACCGAGTGCGTGGAAGCTTCGCAAGGCAGGAGTTCATGGAGTACCTCGGGGTCGAGATCGGACACCTCTCCCCTGGCGAGACAGACCTCGTACTCCCGTTCCGTCAGGAACTCATGCAGCAACACGACTACTTCCACGGGGGTGCGACAGCAACAATTGCTGACTCTGCAGCCGGATATGCCGCTCTGTCGCTCTTCCCCCCTGGGATCGGCGTCCTCACTGCTGAATTCAAGATCAACCTACTGAACCCCGCCATCGGCGAACGACTTGTCGCGAGAGGCCGAGTGATCAAGCCAGGTCGAACTCTGACCGTCAGCAGATCAGACGTGTACGCACTCAACAACAACAGTGAGACCCACATCGCAACCGCACTCGTAACACTGATGAGCATCGAGACCCTCGATGACTGACTACGTGCTCGACAACGGTTCTGGCGTCCACCAGAGTGATATATCGCTCTGGTGGACGCCAGAAGCCGTGAAGACGGGTGAAGCGAATGGCTGATCAGGGTTTGCATCTCGCTCGGTCGGATCCGGAGTTCCGGCGTGGCTTCGCCTCGGACTGGCCAGAGATCTGGCCGATCTTCCATGCCGTGGTCTCCGCCGGCGACACCTACCCCTATCCCCCGGACATCAGCGAAAGCGATGCTCGCGCTGCCTGGTTGTCGAATCGAGCAACCCGGCGGATCACCCACGTGGTTGAGGTGGATGACGTCATCGTTGGAACCGCCTATCTCCGACCGAATCAGGTCGGACTGGGCGATCATGTTGCGAACGCAGGCTGGATGATCGCCCCGGCCGAGAGTGGCCACGGTATTGGAAGACTCTTCGCCCTGTACATCCTCGAAGAGGCAGCACGTCACGGGTATCGGGCGATGCAGTTCAACGCTGTCGTAGCAACGAACGAACGGGCAATTCGACTGTGGACCTCGATGGGTTTCGAGATCGTCGGCACTGTGCCTGATGCATTCAGGCATGCCACCAACGGGCTGACAGACATCCACATCATGTACAAAACTCTCTAGTTCTAGGTTCTAGCGTCAGGAGAGCCAACATGTTGGCCGAGGTGACGCCAGAAGCCTGGAAACGGCCTCTAGATATCGAGGGCTTCGGGGCCGAACGACATGGGGAGGAGATCTTCGAGGGTCACGGTGTATGCCTCTCCTGAGGGCGTGCGCATGATGACCTTCTCGACCCCGAATTCGCGCATGATCTGACGGCAGTTCCCACAGGGTGTGCACAGGTCCCCATCGAGGCAGACGACTGCCACAGTCGAAACCGAAGTCGCACCCCCAGCGATCGCTGAGGAGATAGCGTTCGCCTCGGCACAGATCGACGCGCCGAACGCTGCGTTCTCAACGTTCGCTGCTCTGATGACCACTCCGTCGCCAGTAACGATCGCCGCACCGACACGGAAGTTTGAGTAGGGCGAGTAGGAGCCCTCGGCAGCTTCAGCGGCCTTTGCCAGGAGTTCTTCGTCCGTCATCGTCACCTCGCTATCAGCGCCTCGATGAATGCATCGGGGTCGAATGGTAGGAGGTCGTCCATGCCTTCGCCGACGCCGATGAACTTGATAGGCACGCCAAGCGTTCGTTCGACCGCGATCGCGATACCTCCACGTGACGTCCCGTCCAGCTTCGTGAGCACGACACCAGTGATGCCGATCGCCTCAGCGAATGCCTTCGCCTGGATCAGTCCGTTCTGGCCCGTTGTCCCGTCGAGCACGAGGAGTACCTCGTCGATTGTGCCTGCTTCACGCTCGAGTACCCTTGCGACCTTCGAGAGCTCCTCCATCAGGTTCTTCTGGCTGTGCAGCCTGCCAGCGGTGTCAACGATCAACACATCCGCGTTGTCGTTCTTCGCACGTGAGTACGCTTCGAATGCGACCGACGCAGGATCGGAACCCTGGGCCCCGGTCACGACAGGGACACCAACACGATCTCCCCACGTCCGTAGCTGAACATCCGCCGCGGCACGGAACGTATCCGCTGCCCCCAGAACAACTGTCGAGCCTGACGACACGAGATCCTTGGATATCTTTGCAATGCTTGTGGTCTTCCCCGTTCCGTTCACGCCGACCACGATCATCACGGCAGGCGAGCCGTCGAGGTGAAGGGATCGATCCCTGTCAGCCAGGATCGCATCGAGTTCCTGCTCGAGCAGCACCCGTGCTTCCTCGCCCGTTTCCGGATTGGATGCCTTGACCGCATCGACGATATCCGCGGCCGTCTGGGGCCCGACATCTGCCAGTACGAGAGCATCCTCAAGTTCCTCCCAGTCGTCATCACCGAGGTGCTGGGATGAGAACAGGCCGCCGAGCGAACTGACAAGAGCACCACGCGATTTGGCCAGCCGATCGCGTAGTCCCTTCTCCGCCTTCGGTTTCGCTTTCGGTTTGGGTGGGGCAGGAGCCACGGCTCCTGGCTGCTGGCTGACCGAAACGTCCTCGCTCCTGCGCCGTCTGAGCAGGAAGAACGCGGCGATTGCGACGGCCGCGACGATGGCGACGAGAAGAATAATCAAGATGGGGTCCACGGGCTACCTCTCGGATTCGAAGAAGGAGTTCCTAAACGGTAACGCTGCTCATGCGCTTCGAGATCACTTTGGACGAACCTCCCGGTTCGAGTGTCACACCGTACAGCACGTCGGCTGCCTCCATCGTCTGCTGTTGGTGCGTGATGATGACCAACTGCACACTGCTCCTGAGTGTGTCGACAAGCCTGAGGAACCGGTGGAGGTTGGCATCGTCGAGTGCTGCCTCCACCTCGTCGAGCACGTAGAACGGACTCGGCCTTGCACGGAACACGGCAAAAAGGAACGCAAGCGCCGCGAGCGACCGCTCGCCACCGCTGAGTAACGACAGCCTCCCCACTTTCTTCCCTGCGGGCTGGGCTTCGACGATCACGCCCGCATTGAGGGGGTTGTCGGATGATGCAATACGCAGACGCCCTCTTCCGCCTGGGAACACAAGGGCGAAGTTCTCCTCGTAGAAGGCTGCGATGTCTGCAAACGCCTCCTCGAACAGGTCGACCATCTTCTCATCAAGCGCAGCTATGACCTTGTTCAGTTCCGATCTCGACTCGTTGAGGTCCCGCAGTTGGGTCTCAAGTTCCTCCACTTCGGCGGCCAGAGTCTCGTGCTCACTTGCCGCGAGTGGGTTGATCGGGCCCATCCTGCGGAGGTCAGCACGCAGCGAGTCGAGACGCGCCTCGGGGTCTGTGCCTTCGGCGAGTTCTGGCTCAGGCGCGTCCAACGCACGTCGTTCCGAAGCATCGACATCTCTGCGCAGAGCCTCGAGCGCCGCCTCGTCCCTCACCCGGAGTTCGGCCAGCTCGATATCGAGGGTGTTGGCCACCGATGATGCCGAGCGGACCATGCCCTCGAGCTGTTCCCTTCTGGCCTCGGACCGCGCGAGCTCTCCATCGGCCTCATCAACCTTGACGCGGAGTTCACGCTGGCGGGCGCGCAATGTGTCGATCTGCACAGACACGATCTCGGTACCTCGTCGAGCCACACGTTCAACGCTCCCGAGAGAATCGAGGGTGCCGTCATCATCTGGCAGCAACCGCAACTGGCCGAGGTCCGCGGCTACGATCTGTAAACGTTTGGAGCTGATCCGTGATCGTTCTTCGATCCCTGCCAGCTCGGCAGACGCCTCCTGGAGTGACCGCAACGCGTCCTGTCTGCGCTCTGCAACCTCGGCTCTGCGGGCATTGAGAGCATCCCAGGCAGCTTGTCTCGCTGCCTCCTCGCCCTCGAAATCGGCCACACGGTCCCTGAGCATCCCGATTCGCTCGTCGCGGGACTCCGAGGCTTCAACGATCGCATCCGAGCGTGCCGTGAGACGTTCCGCCTCATCGAGAGATGCGACGAGCGCCCTATCGACGAGGCCGAGCGCTTCGCTGAGTCCTCCAAGTTTGGATTCAAGACTCTCAAGAGCTTCCAGAGCTTCGGCGGTTTCATCACGTGCGGTCTCGAACGTTCTGGTCGCACCTGTCATGATGCTCGCCGCACGAGCCAGGTCACGTTGTGCGGCTTCGAGCGAAACCGTTGCTGCTTCGAGCGCGGCAGGACCTGCCCCGTCAGGCTGGGCCACGACCATCCCGTGTGATGTGACGATGTCTCCCTCGGGAGTGACTGCGATAACCCCGGGAACACTCTCGGCGACCTGCCACGCAGTGCTCCACCCCTCGACGAGCACGACATCTCCGAGGAGGGCTTCTGCGAGTGCCGTGTCCGCATTCGGGCCGAGGAGGTCAATAAGGGCATCCACGCCGAACCTGGCAGCAGCGGTCCGTCCGGCGATCGTCGGAGATTCCTGTGGAAGAACGATCGAGACACCACCGGTGCCTGCCGCTTTGAGAGACTCCACCGCCGTGCGCATGGACACCTGTCCGTCAGCAACGTACGAGGTACTCCACACGCCGAGTCCTGCGTCAACTGCTGTTGCGTACTCCACGGGCACATCGAGGCGTCCGACCACGGTACCCAGCAGCCCTGGCGAACCAGTGGCGATCTCAACGGCGTGCTCATCGACAAGTCCATCGAGCGCGTTCTGAAGAGCATCGGCTCTCGCCTGACCTGTTGCGACCTCGATGCGGGCCTCGTCAAGTGTCAGGCGGGCTTCGTCAAGTGTCAGGTTCGCTGACTCCCTGGTCTCGAGTCCTGCGTCGTAGGTCTTTGCCAGGCCTGTCACCGAACTGTCCGCCCTCTGTATCTCATCGTTGAGGCGTTCGATCTCCTGCCTCTCATCTGCGATCCGGTCCTCCACGACTCGGAAGCGCCTCGCGATCTGGTCGCTTTCATCGTCGTCGCGCTTTGCGGCGGTTTCCAGTGCACGGAGGTCTCCACGAAGTGTCGCGACAACGCCTTCAGTGGGCAGCTGAATCTGTTCGGCGAGTGAGCGTTCTTCGTCCTCAAGGGCTCGCAACACCGCTCCCCTGCGTTCGACCTCCTCGCCTGCGGCGCGTTCGAGCTTTGCGGCGTCGTCGAGAACGGACCGAAGGTCACGGGATTCGACGTCGAGATCCTCCATCCGCTCGTCTGCCCCCTCGCGACGCGAGGAGATGGACCTCGACCGCTCTCGTGCCACGGCTGTGATCGACTTGAGCCGTTCCCTCGCCGTTTCGAGCCGTGCGGCCGCTGTGGTATCTCTGTTGAGTTCTGAGCGCACCTGGCTCGCCGCGTTACGGAATGGCTCAAGCGATGCGAGCAGCTCTGAGAGCTCGACCTCGCTCGCATCAAGAGCCTCCCCTGCATTCTTGCGTTCAACGGAGGCTGTGCTCAGACGGGATCGCAACGTACGGAGTTGCTCGCCGCCGAGCCACAAGGCAATGGCGACAGACTCGGACTTCACCGAGTCGTATCTCGCTGCCGCGTTCGCTTGTCGTTTCAAAGGGCGCAGCGCCTTGGTCTGCTGACCAAGGATATCGGTGAGTCTTTCGACGTCGTGGTCCGTTCGCTCGAGGCGCCTCACCGCCCGGTCGCGCCTGCTGCGATGCTTCGTGACCCCCGCCGCCTCCTCGATAACCGCCCTGTGGTCCTCGGGTCTGGCGTTGAGGATGTCTCCGATCTGTCCCTGGCCGACGAGTACGTGCTGCTGTTTTCCGATGCCACCATCGGACAGGAGGTCCTGGATGTCGAGCAGCCGACAGGGTGCACCGTTGAGCTCGTACTCGGATGTGCCATCTCTGAAGAGCCTCCGAGTTATCGTGATCTCTGCCAGGTCGAGTGCCATGATCTGGTCCTCGTTGGCGAAGGTGAGTGCAACCTCCGCCCGAGACAATGCCGGCCTCGTCTCGGTCCCTGCGAAAACGACGTCCTCCATCTTCTCGGTGCGCAAGGAACGGGTTGCCTGTGTTCCCATCACCCATGCGATGGCATCGAGGATGTTCGACTTGCCCGATCCGTTCGGCCCAACGACGACGTTGACACCAGACGAGAAATCCAGGCGCGTCCTATCGGCGAACGACTTGAAGCCACGAAGAGTCAGATGTTTGAGTTTCACGAATTTTCAGGTTACCACGCTGAATTACATGAATGTAGTTTTATCAGATACCGGATAGCAGACACCAGATGCCAGATATCAGTGTGACCGATGTCAGACGGCTGTCAACTTTCCGCTCTCGGCCAGATCCGGTGGTCTTGTCGTATGGAGACACCGCCACTGAACGCGACTGCGAGTTGGCTCTTATCTGTGCTCTGTGCTCTGTGCTCTGTGCTCTGTGCTCTGTGCTCGTCTTGCGGAGAGCGGAAAGCGGAGAGCGGACAGCGCCTATTCCTGCATCTCCAGCGCGTTGCGAGCTGCTTCGATGGCGGCAGACTTCTTTGACGGGCCCCATCCGATGCCAACTATCTCACCGTCCACGAGGGCAGTTGCTTTGAACATGACCTCATGGTCGGGACCAGACTGCTCGTAGGTGAACGAGACGGTTGTCCTCGACTTGGCGAGAAGCTCCTGGAGCCGCGATCGCGGATCAGTGGTACCCGACGAGGATGCTCGCTCATCGATAACCGGACTCCATTCACGGCGAACCAGACGATCAGCGGACTCCCACCCCCCGTCGGTGTACACCGCGCCGAGGATTGCCTCAACCACATCGGACACGATCGAGTCCCTGTCGCGGCCGCCTGAGCGTTCCTCTCCCCTTCCCACCCTGATGTGTGCGGTGATGCCGAGGCCTCGCCCCACAGACGCAAGTGAACGTCGGTCGACGACCACAGCGCGCAGTTTTGTCATCTCGCCCTCTGGGGCATCAGGAAACAGATCGAAGATCATTCGGGCCGTCACAAGGCCGAGCACGGCATCACCGAGAAACTCGAGACGTTCGTATGAGGGTGTCGAGTGTTCAGCGGAGAACGAAGTGTGAGTGAGCGCCTCAACGAGGAGCGACGGGTCAGAGAAGCTGTACCGGAGCCGACCCTCGAGAGACGCCAGGGTTTCGAGGTCGTGGCCCATCAGTGCTCTGCGGCTATACCAGCGGCGATCGATTCCACAAGGCCGTTCTCGACACCCTTGGCGGCGATCTCGATGGCGTTGCCGATCGCGATCCGTGATGAACTGCCATGTCCGATGACGACGACGCCCTTGGTGCCCACGAGGTGCGCTCCGCCAACAGCCTCTGCTGAGAGCTTCTCGCGTAGGGACATGAACACCGGCATAAGGGTGGTCATTGCATCCTGATACTGTGGATCGGCGAGCATCTCGAAGATCATGTTCTTGATCGCACTGCCAGAGCCCTCACTGGTCTTGAGGAGGATGTTGCCTGTGAAACCGTCCGTTACGAATACGTCGGCTATGTCTGTCGCGAGGTCCCTGCCCTCGACGTTTCCTACGAAATTGATGCCCGCGCTCTGGGACAGGAGCGTGAATGCTGCCTTCTCGAGGTCCCGGCCCTTGGAATCCTCCTCTCCGATATTCAGCAGTCCGACCCTGGGAGATTCCTTCTCCTGATAGACCTTTGCAAGAGATGAACCCATCACAGCGAACTGGACGAGATTCTCCGGTTTGCATTCGAGGTTTGCGCCCACGTCGAGCACGATGTGCCCTGTTGGGAAGATCGAGGCGATTCCTGGACGAGTCACACCACGTATCCGGCCGATCAGGAACGCGGCGCACGCTATCGCAGCGCCCGTCGAACCTGCAGACACAACGGCATCAGCCTCGCCGCTCGCGACCATCTTCGAGGCAATGACGATGGATGCATCGCGCTTCTCTCGTATTGCATGTGCTGGATCGTCATCCATGGCGATCGTCTCGCTGGCGTGTCGTATGGACACAGAAACGCCCCTCCCTTCAACAAAAACGCCCCTCCCTTCAACAAGAGGAGCGATCTTGGCTTCGTCACCGACGAGAACTACATCGACGCCGTTGCCGGCCGCAATCAGCGCACCTTCGACGATCTCTCGGGGAGCGGAGTCGCCCCCCATCGCGTCGACGGCGATCAATGGCATCCTGGCTACGACGCCTCGATGACTTGGCGGCCGTTGTACGTTCCGCAGTTCTTGCATGCTCTATGGGGCGCATGCGGTGCGTTGCACGTGGAGCAACGCGCAATGGTCGGACGTGCGACTTTCCATTGAGCTTTACGGCGCCGGGTGCGTGACCGCGACATCTTCTTCTTTGGCACTGCCATGGTGAAACCTTTTCTGTTCAATCCCCGGGATCGAGGAGGTCCTTGTCGAGGAGACCCTTGAGGGCGGCGAATGGCGAACGCGACTCGCCACCATCAGTGTCGGGGTCTGTATTCAAGTCGTTTTCTGCGCTAGTCACAACTCCTGGACAGTCGTCGCCACAAATCTGGGCAACAGGAACGGCAAGAAGCACCTCATCGAGCAGCATCTGCTCGACATCGATGTCGTTGCCGTCGAGGAAGTACGTCTCGTCATCCTCGCTCGAGTCGAACAGCGCTCCGATGGATGCCCTCCGTGGTGTGGAGAACTCGTCGAGACACCGAAAACACGTATCTATCGTCGTGTACTCAACGGAACCGGTGACCGCCACTCCCCCCGAAACTGGGTGAAGCATCAGCTCCGCAACCACGGGTATGTCCGGAGAGACCTTGGACATCTCTGTGCCCCAGTCTGTGTTCGCCTCGATCGTCACGGGACGCGACAGCGTATCTCTACCAAGCAGGTCAGCAACACTGAGTACAAATGGGCTACGGATCATGGCGCGAGAATAACGCGACAGAACGAGGAACCACCCGGCGCCACGAATCTATGCGAATGTGACGATCCTCGGGCGTCGCACGAATTAGGAAGATGCGTGGAGGGGCGAGGACGCTTTCCGCCTTCCGCCTTCCGCAGGAAATCGGACTTCCACATCACCGGAGTCCTCAAGCATGGCGCTCGACGCACGGTTCTTCTGACTGTGAACTGCGAACTGTGAACTATCTGTCGGCTCTGCTATTCGAGAATCGGAGGAGCGTCGGCGGGTGGCAGCGCCTTGTGGAGTTCCGCACGAGCCTCTGTGACGTACCTGTACAGCTCACCGAGCACAGTCTCT
>Ga0190293_1000132_pt1 | contig 25961 bp, 23 predicted proteins | sample 48693001_MG_FD_161671 | JGI IMG/M metagenome (GOLD analysis project Ga0190293, IMG submission 161671) | Hydrothermal vent microbial mat bacterial communities from Southern Trench, Guaymas Basin, Mexico - 4869-30-0-1_MG | ecosystem: Environmental > Aquatic > Marine > Hydrothermal vents >...
TGGTATGCTAATTCATTTTATTATCATGCTTTTCAGAAGAAAAAAAGAGAACAGCTCAGCACAAAAAGGGAATTAAAATGAAATTCAAACTGAAGATCTTAATATTTATTATAACTTTTACTTTAGTATCCTCCGCTTTGATACCTGATTCTTCTGTATCGCTTGATGAATTTAAAAAGATCGTTATCCTTGAAGATGGCAGGAAAAAACCTATCGATACTTTTGCACAAAATATCCTGAAGCAATTATCAGGAAGGGGCAAATTAGAAAAAGCCCCCGCAGTGATCTGGTTAGCAAGATTGCTCTTCACTCCGGATAAAAGTTATGATGATATGGTTTTTCTTGTAAACAATCCGGAAGTGCTGAGTTCTATCGGATCTGATGAAGTTCAAGGCAGAGGAAGATACAGTTATAGACAATTATCCCATAACATCTCAAAATTACGTGAGCTTGCCATATCGGCTTCGAGAATAGAAAATTCGAAAAGAAGTATAGTCGAGAGTGAAATAATTGTCCTTTACAACAAGATCTATGTCTATCATAAACTTGCCGGGTCTTTCCAATTTTGCTTTCCCAGCCCGGATTTTGAAAACAATTCATTTCTTAGTTACCTCTCAAAGATCAAAGATATTAAGGATATAAAGGCGAAGGAAATTGAATCTCTCTCTGAAGCTGAAAGAAAAATTCTTCACATCTCACATAAAATGGATCAATGGTCGGGATTTTATCAAGATCAGAAATTGGACATTTTACCTAACCTGAGTTCCGGAGAGGAAAAGTGGGAAAGTCCATGGGACTCTGTGAACAGATCATTCAAGTTTGATGAACCGCCCGCCGACTTTGTTTTACTAATCAATAAAATGGTATCTTCTTTTAGAAATAACGATCAGGCCGGATTTGATGTTAATGTTAAGGAATTCAACGACTTTGTAATGAATGAGTCAAAGAATATAGCAGACCCGGGAAGAATAAAAATGGAGATCATGTATAACAGGATAGATCCATTTTATAAATCAGAATTCTTTTATGGGTTCTCTCTCCTATTCCTTCTTTTCTCATATATTAAATTCAAGAAATTATTTTATTATTCCAGTTACTTCCTGCTGATACTCGGACTTCTTCCTCATACCTATGGACTTATAGCAAGAATGATAATCCGGAACAGGCCTCCGGTTACTAACCTTTTTGAAACATTTGTGTTTGCAGCATGGATAACTGCTGTACTGGGATTAGCTCTTGAATTATTTAAAAAGAAAAACATAGGAATACTCACAGGAAGCCTTTCAGGACTTGTTCTGCTTATCATTTCAGGCAGATACGCTCTAGAGGGTGACACTATGGGAATGCTGGTTGCCGTTCTCGATTCAAATTTCTGGCTGGCGACCCATGTCATAACAATAACAATCGGATATGGGGGAGTTGTGATCTCCGGTGTTCTCGGGCACTTGTATATACTCCAGGCTATGTTCAAGAAAGGCAAAAAGAAAGATACTCTGAAAGACACTTATCAATCGGTTTATGCAACTCAGGCCTTCGGCCTTATTTTTACATTTGTAGGCACCGTTCTCGGTGGAATATGGGCAGATCAGTCATGGGGAAGATTCTGGGGCTGGGACCCGAAAGAGAATGGAGCTTTACTGATCATTCTATGGTCGGCAATAATGTTCCATGGAAAGTTGGGTAAAATGATCAAAGAACTCGGATTCTCACTCGGCTCGATTTTAGGAATAATTACAGTTGTTCTTGCCTGGTTCGGTGTAAATTTACTTGGTGTGGGACTGCACAACTACGGCTTTTCTTCAAATGTCGCTTCCGCTCTGATAATTTATATCTTACTTGAGCTTTTATTCATGGGTGGATCATATATATACCTGAAGCAGAAGAAATTGTAATTTCACAAAATTCTTCCTCTCTTTTATTTTAATTTTTCTCATGTAGTCAACCAGTTTGTTTTTTAAGTATTCTACAACCTTATTGGTTGACTTTTAAATCGGGATATAGTCAAATTTAAAATTATACAGGCTTCAACAAAATATTTAATTAAATATATTTGAAGGGAAATAAAATGGTAACTACTCAAAAAAACATTTTTATATTTTTTATGGTCTTAATTTCAGCTCTTCTATTAATCCCGGATACAATTTACGGGGACAATGGGAAAAAAGAAGCCCTCATTCAGGCCCCCCCTCCCCCGTTCAGTGAAGATATATTTCCCTGCACCGAATGTCATTCGGAAATGGAACCGAATCCGGAGAGAAGGGTGCTGGAGGATATGCATGATGATATCATACTGAAACATGATGAAAAGAACAGATGGTGCCTGGACTGTCATGATCTGAAAAACAGAGATAAACTTCATCTTGCAAATGGAAAACTCATAGATTTTACCGAATCTTATAAATTGTGCGGCCAATGCCACGGCCCGAAACTTAGAGAGTGGAAGAATGGAGTTCATGGCAAAAGAACAGGATACTGGAATGGAAAGAAGAAATATCTATTGTGTGCACATTGCCATAATCCCCATTCACCGAAATTTAAAAAAATGAAACCCGATCCGGCTCCGGATGATCCTATGAAAGGGAGAAAATGAACATGAGTAACAATAAAATAAAAGAAAAGAAAGAATCAAGAAGAACCTTTCTAAAAAAAACCGCTTTGGCTTCTACATTCGCCACGCTTGCAGCTTGCGGATCAGATACTTCCTGGGATGAATTCTTTCAGAAGAATTTTAAAACACTTGAAAACGATGATAAGAACAAGATCATTGAGAGGCTGGAAAAAAAATATACCGAAAAATATGGAAAAAAATTCACTGTATCTGGTAAAGACCCGATCGATGATACTCTTTTCGGATACGGGCTGGATATTTCAAGGTGTATAGGGTGCAGAAAATGTGTATATGCCTGTGTTGAAGAAAACAATCAATCAAGAGATCCACAGATCCATTGGATAACAGTTCTTGAAATGGCTAAGGATAAAGGTGTTGACCTTTTTCATTCAAATTCTGATTATGACCGGGAACTTGTCCCTGATGACGATCATTTTTATTTTCCGGTCGCATGTCAGCAATGTGAGAATCCTCCCTGCACGAAAGTTTGTCCTGTGGAGGCAACATGGAAAGAGAAGGACGGTATCGTTGTAGTAGACTATAACTGGTGTATCGGATGCAGATTATGTATGGCTGCATGCCCTTATGGAGCAAGGCATTTTAACTGGTCAGAACCGGATATTCCAAAGGATGAAGTAAATCCGGAAACACATTACTACGGTAACCGGCCGAGGTATAAAGGGGTGGTTGAAAAATGTACTTTCTGTGTCCAGAGGGTAAGAGAAGGCCTCTACCCTTCATGTGTGGAAATTTGCCCTGTCGGAGCAAGGAAATTCGGAAATCTTCTGGATCCTGACAGTGAGATCAGATATATCCTGAAACATAAAAGGGTCCTGGTCCTGAAAGAAGAACTCAATACCCAGCCGAAGTTCTACTACTTTTATTAAATGAGGTGGAAAGTGACATTTATAAATTTTATAAAAGAATCAATTAGAGTAATTTTGAAAGGGAACAAGTGGTATTACACATGGATATCATCTCTATTAGTCCTGATTGTATGGGGAGGCCTCGGATACTTTGAGCAATTGAAAAACGGTCTGATCGTAACAAATATGAGTGATTCGATATCCTGGGGATTTTATATCGGTAATTTCACATTTCTCGTCGGCGTTGCAGCTGCAGCTATCCTGCTTGTAATCCCTGCATATATTTACCATTGGAAACCTATCAAAGAGATAACGATCTTCGGTGAATTGCTGGCTGTCAGCGCTGTTATAATGGCATTGGGATTTGTTATTGCTGACATGGGGGGCCCGGACCGGCTATGGCACATGATCCCTGTTGTCGGGTTGCTGAACTTTCCTGACTCTCTTCTCGCCTGGGATTCGATCGTCCTTTCCCTCTATTTTTTATTGAACTTTGTCGTTGTTACTTATCTGTTGTACATGCACTTCATAAAAAAAGAATACAATAAAAAGATCTTTGATAAGCTTATATTGTTCTCTATCCCTATGGCAATTTCGATCCATACGGTTACAGCCTTTCTTTTTAATGGCATTGCGGCAAGATCATACTGGAACAGCGCTCTCCTTGCACCGAAATTCATTGCATCAGCATTCTGTTCCGGCCCTGCAGTTCTGTTGATATTGTTTCAAATACTGAAGAAAACCACAAAATTTGATATTAAAAAAGAGGCAATATGGAAAATTGCAGAATTGATGGCATACTCCATGTTCCTTTATCTTTTCCTTTTTTTCAGCGAGATATTCAAAGAAGTTTATTCCGGTACACATCACCTTGTTCATTTGAAATATTTGTTCCTGGGAGTTAAGGGACATACCGATCTCGTTATTTATGCCTGGGCCTCCATAATTTTCAGTATTGTTGCATTCCTGCTGTTCCTGATACCCAAGACCAGAATGAATGTCGTAACGCTTAACATCGGGGCCGTTCTGATCTATATAGGAGTATATATTGAGAAAGGGATCGCTCTGATCATTCCCGGATTTTCTCCGGACTCTTTGGGGCAACTTCATATTTACAAGCCATCTATGATCGAGATAAGAACTTCAGTGATGATATTCTCACTCGGGTTTCTCCTTTTCACATTTATGTCAAAGATCGCCGTTGAAATAATTTTCGAGGACCTGAATATCAACAAATTGAGGAGTAAATCCCACTCATGATCAGAACGGTTGGAAATACCTGGTAAAGACCGGAAATATCATCCGTTCACCGATAGAAAGAGTACATTCACCGAAAAACAGGGGAAATCTGTAGTAACAACATATATATTGAGTATGAAACAAAAAGGAGAATGAAATGAAAAGAATTGTTTTTATTATTTTATTTATATTAATATCATTATTTACCCATGGAAAAGTAATAACTTCATTTGACGAGATATCGAAACCGCAGATGATGTCAATCAATAAAGATTTTCTTCTGATAACTGAGGGCCCATCGATCTTTGTTTACTCAATGAAGGATTTTTCCCTTGTGAAAAAATTCGGACAAGCAGGAGAAGGGCCGAGGGAATTCAAAGTATCTGCTTTCGGTGTGCCAATGATCGCATACTTTCATAAGAACAATATTTTTGTCAGCAGCGATTCAAAAATATCATATTTTACTCCGGCAGGTGAATTCATAAAAGAGATGAGAACTCCTCCATTCGCCGTCTTCCGCCCTTTCAGGGATCAGTATGTTGCTACGGGTTCATCTGTAAATAAAAACCAGCAAACCGTATTGACTATAAATCTCCATAATACTAAATTGGAAAAGATCAAAGAACTCTATAAATCCGATGTAAGTGTCGGTCCTAATGCCTCTTTCAACTACCCCATGAATAATTTCACTTATGAGCCATATAAAAATAAGTTATATCTGGTAAGAGGCAAAGAGGGATTTGTGATCGAGGTAATGTCATTGGAAGGGAAATCACTTTATTCTATCAAGAAAGATTATAAGAAGATAAAAGTTACCGGAGAATATAAAGATAAAACTTTCCATAACTTTAAAACCAATCCTAATTTTAAACAATTCTACGATTTCTTCAAACAGAGAATAAAATTTAAGGAGTACTATCCTGCTATCCAGGATGTGCGGGTTACTGATGACAGGATTCACGTAATCACATTTAAAAAGAAGGATAACCAGACGGAATGTATAATTCTTGACCTCAAGGGGAATGAGATCAAAAGAGTTTTTGTCCCCTACCCTGAACTTTATGGTATGGACTATTTACCCGAATATGATATCTTCAATAAAACCTTTTATATATTAATTGAAAATGATGATGAAGAGGTCTGGGAACTCCACACTACCGGCTTGTAAAAACGTTGAATTCGGGAGGAGTTTCCATATGCTTTTTAACAGCACAGAGATTAGCTGATTGAATCACAGCACCCCTGTATTTTTCGGGGAACGATTCCGGTAATATTAACTTTTTTTTTCCGGGGAAGTAGATCTTCATTTCCATTCTGGTCACCTTTTGAAGTAATTTTAACACCGATACCATAATCCGTCAAAATTTGAAATTCACTATTTTAGTTAATTATTAATTATGAGCCAGTTGCATAATTAGTCTCGTTACGAGGTTTAGCGAAATTTTTCATGGCATAGCATATGGGAATAAATTGCCGGAAACATAGCTATGCCTAAGGTGAGGACAATTTCTTCACAGGATACGAAGTCAGGGAGAATTGCAGCAAACCGCCGTAGAAGGTAATTATGCAACTGGCTCATTTGATTGACACATAGTAAAATTTTGTTTAACATTTAATTTAGGGAGGTGAAATGACCATTAAAAAAACTTTATTGCCGGAAAATGAATTAAAACCTTTATTCAAAGATCCACTTCAGTTAGGGTTCGGCCAAACTTATACTGACTATATGTTTACCCTTGAATATGATTCTGAGAAGGGGTGGCATAATGCTGAAATAAAACCATATCAGCCACTCAAGCTGGACCCTGCAGCGAAGGTCCTTCATTACGGGCAGGAAATTTTTGAAGGTCAGAAAGCCTACAAATCCCCCTCAGGAGAGATCCTCACCTTCAGGCCCAGAGAAAATGCAAAAAGATTCCTCAATTCACTGAAAAGAATGTGTATGGCGGAACTCGATGTTGATGATTTTTTATACTATGAAAATGAACTGATCAAGATTGAGGAGAGATGGATACCCACCGTAAAGGGAACTTCTCTATATATCAGGCCAACTGCTATTGCAACTGAAGCAGGCCTTGGAGTTAAAGCTGCAACAAAATATCTTTTTTTCATAATACTATCTCCGGTGGGTGCATATTTCAAGGAAGGATTTAATCCGATCGGTTTATGGGTCAGTGATGAATATTCCAGAGCTGCAGAAGGTGGAACAGGTGCAGCAAAAGCAGGTGGGAACTATGCAGGAAGCCTGTTTGCTTCTAAGATAGCAAATGATAACGGCTACAGCCAGGTACTCTGGCTTGATGCAAAAGAACATAAATATATTGAAGAAGTCGGTGCAATGAACATCCTCTTTGTCATAGACAACAAACTTGTTACAGCTCCTCTTCAGGGTACTATACTACCGGGAATTACAAGAAAGTCAGTTCTTGAGTTGGCAAATGATCTTGGGATAGAACCGGTGGAAAGAAAAATTTCAATAGATGAAGTTATAGAAGGTATAGAATCAGGAAAGGTCACAGAAATATTCGGAGCAGGTACTGCTGCTGTAATCAGCCCTGTCGGCAAGCTCAATTATAAGGGAAAAGAGTATGTCGTAAATGAAAATAAAACCGGGCCATGGTCACAGAAATTCTTTGATACACTGACAGGGATCCAATACGGTGAACTGGAAGATAAACACAATTGGGTTCATATAGTTAAATAATTCTTAGGACACTTCATTCAAGGGTTAAATATTAAGCCCTTTGAATTCTTGGCGTCAATTATTACTGATATATCCTTTTCTGTCCGGATATGTTTCACGAACTTTGTTTCAGTGTGGATCTTTTGATTCTGCAACCATTCCCAGTTAATATATTCATCCTCAACTTTATCCTTAATGTGAAAATATCCCATCTGAAGAGAGATCATGTTGTGGAAAAAATGACTGCCAAGTGACGGATCGATCTTGAAATCCTTTATGAAAGACTCGACAACTACTTTCGCTCCGCTGATCTGATGCCATTCTACAGGTATTCCCAGCCATGGGTCTGAAGTCCCCCATCTTCCGAATCCGATCAATATATATCTTCTCTCTTCTTTAACAAGCTGCATATTTATTGATCCGATCTCTGAGGCAATTATCCTGCTTTTCGATATATCAAATTTTTCCGGATCTATAAAAACAATATCACTGATATCATTGATCCTTCCATTCCCCATCGGATGACGGCTTGAACAGATTATTTCCGGAGGATTTTCACTCTCAATATCAACCTCAGCAAATTCTCCACCAGCAACCATCGGTCTGATCTGGAGAAAATTGAACTCCGGAAGACTCCCCTTTTCTCTTGAAAGGTTGACCGCAAATTCAATCTCTATATGAGAGCCGAATGATTTACTCCCTATATCAAGTATCTCATTTAGAATATCAGAGAGTGGAAATAGATTATGCTTGAGAATATTGGCAAATGTTATCACCCTCGGCCCATCTATCGATACAGTGTCCTTGATAGCATTATCCTGACCCGAAAAAGTGCTTGCTACATAAAATATTGTCCCATCATTTTCGGCATCATTAAGATTGTATTCTTTCAAGCTGAATTTTTCATCTATTCCAATACTCTGCGGGCTATTCTTTATATCAAGAGCATAAAAAATATTTTGAGAGTTTTTTAAAAATTCTACTGCATTGGAATAAGGAGGATTCATTTCAGGATACTTTGAAGAGAATCTGAATACCTGTCCGCCTTCAACAATAATCGGCCCCAGTCCCAGAGCAAGTTGTACTATGCCATCCTCTGGTTCCATATGTGATATGGGATAAAAGTTGTATGACTGAGCAACCCCGGATATAACAGGATAGAATTTCTCATTATATTCATGCCCGACTATCTGCTGGATAATAACTGCCATTTTCTCTTCTTCGATCCTGAAGTTCGTATTCTTGACATACTCTTTCGGTGATTTGAAAAAGACAGATGCATAAACAAGTTTTACCGCATCTTTTAACTGACGGAAATTCTTTGAACTTTCTGCTCTGTTATTCGGCAGCATATAGGTTGAGTACAATCCTGCGAACGGGAGCAATTGTGAATCTTCCAATAGACTTGATGATCTGACAGCAATCGGATAATCAACATTTTCCAACAGGATCTTCAGATCATTTATAATTTTTCCCGGAAGTTTACCCTTAACAAACCTTTTTGCAATTTTATTGTTGTCCTGTTCATTTATTGCAAATTCAAGGAGCTCATTATTTTTAATAAATTCTTCATACACTTCACTGCAAATAACAAATGTATGTGGGGTTTTAACTTCAACTTCAGAAAATTTTTCATTCAGTCCGGTTTTTGCCAGAAGAGCATTAAGGAATGCCAATCCCCTCGCCTTCCCCCCCAGAGATCCGCTGCCAAGCCTTACAAATGAATTTTCCGAATCAAATGTCACCTGTCCGAAATCAGTTATCACTCCATACTGGTTTTTGGTCAACAAATTTTGGATCTCTCTTCTGATAAAACTTCTCAATCCATCTATTCCCTTAAAATCACTGATCTGTTTTGGCCTCAGGCTTTCAGCAGTTTCGAATTCTGTTCTTGCTCTCAACCAGATAGAAATATGGTTCTTACCGGAATGAAATTTGAGGCTTTCATCTGGAATTATATCGATCATTTTTCGAAATTCCTGAAGATTTCTCGCCCTGCCTATCTCCTCTCCGGATTCATTTCTAAAAACAAAATCACCAAATCCGAAATTTGTCAGAATAAATGTCTGTAATTCCTGAAGCATATTGTTCGAATACTTGCTTAGGAAGTCCAGGCCCATTGAATATGCTTTTTCTCTGTTATCAGAATTCGATGATTGTAGAAGGATCGGCAGGTCGGGGATCTCCTCCTTTATTTTCCTGGCAAATCGAAATCCCGATTCAGGATCTATTTTCCCCTTCCGGGGAAACCTGATATCAGAAATTATACCCAGCAGATTCTTCTTATACTTTTTATAAAGTTTAATCCCCTGTTCGTAGGTTTCGGCCATTATGATCTTCGGACGAGCCCTCATCCGGAGTAACCTGTGAAGATCGTTTACCCCCTCAGAGATAAGTAACCGTGTCTGCATCATTATCTCTGTATAGATTATCGGGAGGAAAAGGGAATAATACCTCGGAGAATCCTCAATAACCACAATTACCCTTACACCGAGTTTAATATCATTATCCACATTTTTCCGGTCTTCGACATATTTAATGATTGCAAGGAGAATTTTTGTGTCCCCCCCCCAGTAAAAGACCTTGTCAATATATCCGGTCTCCCTGAACATGATCAATCTGTCCGGAGGTATCCAGTCGTAGGTGAGCAGGACCACAGGCATATCAGGATCCATAGTTTTTACTTTCTTCCCGAATTCCAGAGAATCCATTCCTGTAAGCCTTGTCATTGTAATGACCAGATCAAATGAACCTTCTTCGAGAGCTGCAATAGCTTCTTCAGCACTCGACACACGGATGATACGGGGAATAAATCTCAGGTTAAGATCTATATATTCACTGAATATCCTTTCCGATAATCTGCCATCCTCTTCAAGGACAAATGCATCATAGAAACTTGAAACAAGAAGTATCTCCCTTACCCTGAATTTTATCAGATCATGAAAAATACCGAATTGAGGTTCATAATCTATCCCCAATTCCTTCTCTTTTTCCACTTTAAGCTTATCCATATTAGGATAATAAATAAATCACTCCTCTAAATCAACCCTGATGATCCGGATCATCATTTGGTAAGAGATGCGGTCTTTAGAACAACACCTTCTTTTTCCACCGGATATACCCTGTTGAGGAGAAATTCCCTTGCTGTAAAAATTGATGAAAATCCGTGCTTTTTTTTGATAGCGGTTATTGTTCTGCTCAATTCCTCTCCCCTTATCGAAACAAAAGGGAGAAGGGACCTGTTATCAGTGATGTCCTCCACCTTGATACCAACAAGTCTGAGGGGCAATTTTCTCTTTTCTAGTAACTTGTCGAGAAGGGGCACTGACCTCTTCCATATATCCTGATATGAGTACGTAGGAAGGTCGAGAGAAACCCTCGCCGTAAATGTAGAGAAATCACTGAATCTAACTTTAATCTCCACTCTCCCCGCATAGAGTCCCTTTTCCACCAGATAGACAGAAAGCCTGTCCAGCAGATATGCGAGATGGGACAGGATCATATTTCTGTCACGGATATCATTCATAAAAGTTGTTTCTCTGCTGAAGCTCCGGGTCTTCGGTTCCCTATTCTTCCTGTATTCACCCGGGGAAGAGTAGAAGTAGTGTCCTATCACCCTCTTCCATAATGAAAAATTCTTCTCCCTCAGTTCATGAACTCTCTTTATCCCCATCCCCTGAAGTATGACCAGTGTATGCGGCCCTATCCCGGGTATCTTTTCCAGAGACAGGCCTGAAATAAATTCTTTCTCATCATCCATGAAAAATATCCCGCCCGGCTTTGCAGCTTCAGTGGCCAGTTTAGCCCCGAGCTTCGTATAGCCCAAACCGGCCGACACCTTCAGCCCGATGTTCTTCTCAACCGCATCCTTGATCCTGGATACGATCTCATATACGGAAGAACGAAAATACGTCATCCCGCTTAGATCAATATATGCCTCATCCACCGATACAGCTTCCACCACGGGGGAGAACCGCGAAAGACATTTAAAGAACTGGCCGGATATCCTTTCGTATATATGAAACCTGCCCCTTAGAAATATTCCGTCCGGGCATTTGCGGGCAGCATTCCTCAACGCCATACCAGAATGTACCCCGAACTCTCTTGCTTCATAGGAAGCGGTGCTTACAACGCCCCGCTCATCAGGCATCCCCCCTATTATTACCGGTTTCCCCTTAAGGCCGGGACGCATCATCACTTCCGCCGCGGCAAAAAATGCATCGATATCAATATGGAGCACAAAGGGAGATATCAAGATCAATACCTCCTCAATACCCCGATCACCTTCCCTACAAGTTCGAACGGATCATGAATAGGATCAAATTCCGGATTTTCCGGTACAAGCCATACGTCTTCACCTTTCTTCTTCAGTCTCTTCAGTGTTATTGTAGAATCCTCCATTAGGGCAACAACCATATCACCCGAGTCAGCATCGGGCGTCTTCTTTATTATTACAACATCACCTTCCCTGATATAGGCATCCCTCATACTTTCACCCTGGACCCTCAGCGCAACCTTGTCACCATTCTTCTCAACCATCCATTCCGGGAGTTCCACTTCTTCTCCGAGAGACTCAAATATTTCCAGAGGAGATCCTGCGGGAACAATACCTACAAGGGGAACTACCGCCCTTTCAGGGATCACGATCCATGACCGCCCGTCCCTCCGGAGGTACCCGTTATCCACAAGGCGGGTAAGATAGGAGTGGACGGTTGCCGGAGAGGATAATCCGGTCAATTCACATATCTCCCTGACCGAAGGGAAATACCCTTCACTCAAAACTGTTCTTTTTAATTTTTCCAGAAAATATTTCTGTTTTTTTGTTATCATAAGTTCGCCTTTTGTTCGTTTATAATATAGTATAATTCTCCCCGTTTGTCAAAAAATTAATATCATGGGGACGGAGGGAATTATATTAATTTTTTCAATTTTGCCTTTCGCCATCATCCACTTCATTAACCTGGATATACCTCTGGCCGTAATTACTTTAGCTACCGCAAAATCCTTCTGGTATTTTGCTGAACGTCCGCCCTCCGTTCGAGCTTAGCGAGACTCGGGCTACCAGTCCCGCTAAAGCAAAACACGGCCACGGTTTAATCTCATCTTGATATCAATATCATTTTTTTTGTGAGGGAACGAAAGATCCGCCTTTAAGTGGATCTTCACGACCTGACAAAGTCAGGGAGCCAGCAGGCAGGAGTGCAATGAGTCACTCCAGTAACTTGAGGAGCGGCTGGGAACCGGTTTTACCGAAGCGGCGATGTTCCGAAGGGAAAAGGCCACTGTCTGAGCATACGTCTTTTAGGTATGCGAGTTGGCCTCTTTAATGCCGCTGAATAATACCCGGTCAGACGTGTCGCGGAGCAATGTGGATGATGGCGAAAGCCAAAATAAAAGAATAAAAAATATGGGATTATTGGAGTTGGGAGCGGAGGTTTTTTATTCTTTCCCGGGCACGGTCAATGTCAATATAAATAACGGAAAGATCTTTATTATCGGGCCTTTCCTTATCCAATATTTTGCCAAGATCTTCATAAATAGCTTTTAAAGTAATATTACTTTTAGCCTTTTCTGCAATAAAGTGACCCTTTTCCTTTACAAGCTCAGCTATCTTGTTTTCATGCTCTTTTTCAGCTTCTTTTAACTCTGTTTCCTGCTTTTCTATCTTCTTCTCAATTATATCAAGTTCCGATCTTAATCCCTTCTCTTCTTTATCAATTATCGATATTTCTCCGGGAATTGAAACCTCCTTCATTGTCCTGTCTGATAATTCCTGTTTCAGTTCGATCAGGGTCTTCTCCTCTCTCTCCTTTCGCCCTTCCCTTTCATCAGGATCGAGAAGGCCGTCCTTTAAGAGACGTTCAATTTCAGCCTCGGCTTTATCTATCCCCTTACCTATTTTAATTATCTTCCTCTCATTCTCTTCTGATTCTTTTTTCAGATCAGAAAGTATTCTGCTCACTTCTTTATACTTTGTTGTAATTGGCTCCTTAACTTTATATTCGTTCTCGATATTTGATTTTTTCAGGGACGTAAATATTTCATGCTCAGATTTCAACTTTTCAATCTTCTTTTCTGTATCATCAAGAGCAGACTCAAATTTCCCGGCTATTTCCCTCTCCTTTTTTATCTTATCAATGATCTCCAGTGAGCTATCAGGAAACAACCTGTTCTCGTATCCATTGCTGCCAAGTTTGGTAATAAGTTCCAATAGTCCCTTTTCCTCTTTTTCAATTTTTGAGTTTATCCTGGAATTTTTGATTTTTCTACCTATAAATTGAAAACCACCCTTTACTTTTTCCCTTATTTTCTTATCCCTGATCAAAAGAATAGTTACTAATACAACGATGATAAGTATCAATATCAATGTAAAAGATACAGGATTCCCCTTTCCCCCTTCCGCCTCAACAACCACACCTGAAAATAATAAGTGTAATAGTAAATTCATGGATATCTCGTGTTATATAATTTATGATATTAAAGAAGGAAAATCAATTTTAAGTTTTTTATCACTTAGTTTTTTTTTCGAAATTTTCCACTTCACGACATACATCGAAAAGTCTCTCTTTAAGAACCGTTGTTGAAACATTACTTGTGTAAGGGAGATAGATTATTTTCACATCAACTTCAGAGAGTTTTTTCTCAAATTCATCAAATCTCTCAGTATCATACCAGTCATCCCCGATAAACATCACATTAAACTTAAGCTTTTTCCACATAACATATTTATCAAGATCATCCTGGGGAATTGCAAGGTCTACATATTTAATACTCTGAATGATCTCCATCCTTTCACTGAAAGGAATCAAAACTTTCCTTTTCTTGTAAGCAACAAGCTCATCAACAGTTACTCCAACGATAAGCTTATCACACATCGAACTTGCCATTCTGAGAATATTCAGATGCCCGACATGGAACATATCAAATACTCCACTTGTAAAACCGATCGACTGATCATTCCATTTGTTCTTTACGTACATTTAATATTTATATTTGAATTAAAAAAAAAATTCAACATTCATATGATTATCAAGCAATATTATTGAAAGTTCGTATCGTCTGTATTAATATTAATTTCTAAAATGAAAAAACAAAATTCTGAAAATTTCAGCTTCAAAAGTTCCCTTAAAGATGGACCGAAATACCCCCTACTGCACTACATAAGGATCGAACGGTATTTTACAAGACCTCTCGCTTCAATAATCGTAAAACTAATATATAATACAGGAATTACTCCCAATCAGATCACTGTTCTTTCATTCATTCTTGGTATCCTCGGAGCAATATCTTACTCTTTCGGACAATATCATTTTTTTATTGCCGGGGGAATTTTAATGCAATTATCATCTGTTTTCGATTGTGCTGATGGGATGCTTGCAAGGTCGAAAGATATTTGCACCAGATATGGGGCATACCTTGATCTTTTTCTGGATAGAATTGTTGATTTTTTTTTCTTCCTCGGGGTCGCCGCCGGTTATTATCTTTATTCAGGTGATATTGTTTTTCTGATACTCGGACTTGTAAACACAGGATTATATTCACTTCAGATAATACTCTTCTACATTGTAAAAATATATAAGGGGGACTTCAACGCCGGGGAGAGTGCTGAAGCAAGAGGTCTCGGGATATTTTTCTTTTTTTTACTCTCAATCTTGAATCATCTGGAAATAATAATAATATCAATGACAATAGTATCATTAAGTAATATATCTATGAGAGTAATTATGTATAAAAGGTTAGGTGAAAAAAATCTACCCCTTCCCGGATCTGAATCCGCTTCTGATAACGGGAAAAAGGCCGACACCGGCAAAGATCAGGCCTAAAATTCTTCTTGTAATAATATATCCGATCCCTACAATCTGATCTATATAGAATATCCTGAAAAGGCCAATATAAGTTGCCTCGAAAATGCCGAGAGATCCCGGGAAAAGCGGGAATAGGAAAGCAAACGAACCCAGAGTTGCAATTAAATAGCTCTTAAGCAAAGTAATGTTCAATGATCCCAGGAACTTCATTGTTATGTAGATCTCAAATATCCATATGATGTAATTAAAAATGTTACTAAATACAAGAAAAATAAAAGTTCCGGTTTCATTCTTGTAAAACTCTGAAATATTCTTATCTGTTTCAAGAATGTCATTTTCCTTTTTACTGAAATACTTTTTCCCTATTCTGAGATTCTTTGTGAACCATAAAAAAAATCCATCAATTTGTTTCATAAAGAAAAAAGATAAAAGTAAAAAAAGAATTATTGTAAGCATTAAGAAAAATGCTTTTATCTTTTGAGAAATCGGGAGAATAAGTACTGAAATTATCACACCCGATGAAACAACAAGTATGGCAGATAGAAATTCTATCATTTTATCAATGACAACTGATGCAGCCAGCTTTTTTTTGTCTACAGTTTCAAGCAAAAATACCCTGACAACCTCTCCACCTACTTTTGCTGTCGGAGTTAAGTATCCGACTGAGTGCCCTCCAAGTCTTGCAATTAGTACTTTCAGGAATCCGGGAGTATCTCCTAATTTTCTCAAAATTATACTCCAGTTGAATGATCGGACTGACCAGTAAACAAGTCTTAAAAGAATTAGTATGAAAAAATTCAGGACAGATAATTCCCTGACCCTCAGCCATATATTATGAGGCCCCGCTTTAACAAAATAAAAAACAAAAAGTATGACTCCGGAAATTGCAATGATTTTTAAAATATTCTTCAACATTGAAGTATCATTAGAGCTAAAGAGGGAATAAATGTCAACCAGATCTCTTTTACATTTTCATCCTTTGCTTATATTAATCCAATCTGGTTTAGTGAATCAAATTTGACCTCCTTCAAGAAAACAAATATAATCAAATTGATGAATTCAACTATTATTTGCACTATTTGTCCTTATTTTAATCCTGTTTTTCAATGGTTCATTCAATGAGTTCATTTATCTGAGGGTTCAATTGAAGAACAAAATTGTTAAGACACTCCTTTTCATTTTTTTCATAATCTTTTTTGACAGAACTATTTCTTTACTTATTTCAAAATACAATCATTTATTCTTCAAAAATAATTACCTTGAGAAACCACTTTCAGAATATTTGAAGAATAAAGAATACAATACTCTGATACTCGGGACATCCAGAACCTATGAAGCAATACATCCCAAACTTCTGGAAAGTGAAAGAATCTCATTATTCAAATGGGGTTATGTCGGACATGGCCCGAAATACAATTATTATTTTTATAAACTCTATAAAAAAATAAAAGGCCCTCCAAAATTAGTTATATATGGGATAGACTATTTTATTTATTGGAGTGTCACTTCACCTTTAGCTTTATCTGAAGTTAAAGTGAATAAATCAAATGGATTACTAGAAAACTTTTTTTCCCCGACACTTTTACTCCTGAAAAATAAAAGCAAAACAGACATCCTTTTCAACGATGTACTAAACTCATTTAAAATTTCTGAGTTATCATTCCACAACAAAATAGTAGATATTCAGAATTACACAGGAGTGAGAAAATCAGCTCTTCCCAATAGTAAAGTTTATACAAAAAAACCTTCTAAATATAAAAGAATACCTTTCAGACATAAAGCTGGAGGTGAAGGAAGATATTTTGCTAAAATGCTTAATGAGATACATGAAGATAATGTAAAAATCGCACTCATTGTTATACCGGATTATATAGGAACATTAAAAACAAACAGTTTTCAGAGAGCATTCAAAAAACATTTACAAAAACTTGCAAAAAAGTATAACAATTTAAAAGTATTTAACTATTGCAATGAAAAAAAGTTTGCATTGGAAGATGAGTCCCTTTTCCTTAATGGCGGATATGGCTATGGAAACTCTCATGTATCAAAAGAAGGTGCCAGAATACTTAATCAGATGTTGAAAAAAGACCTGGGAGAAATCAATTTTAGTGAGACCCCACGAACATTATAGCCTGAACTGATCCATCCGGTGTCAAAATAGAGCAGTTTGACTAATAATAGGATATAGGTATAATTAGAAACCTATGAAATCAGCTCAAAAAGGACAATTCAACAAATGATCTTCACCTCTCTGTCCTTTTTTTATTTCTTTTTAATTGTTTTAGTTTTCTATTTTCTTATTCCACATAAATTCAGATGGGTCTACCTTTTGATCGCAAGCTTCTGGTTTTATGGATACCATAATATCTGGAATATTTCCTACCTTGCCATTCCAACTCTCCTTGTCTATGTTTTTTCGATAGGAATAGATAATAGCAATAATAAAAAAACAAAAAAAAAATATCTCTTTGGAACTCTTTTATCTTCACTTTCAATATTAATTTATTTTAAATATACTAACTTTCTTTACTATTCAATAACTATATTATTTTCTCCTGACACTGAATTCAAAGGTTTAGATATTATCCTCCCCTTCGGTATATCATTTTTCACCTTTAAGCTTGTAAGTTATTCAATAGACGTTTATAACGAAAAAATTCCTGCGGAAAGACACTTGGGATATTTTGCGCTGTATATATCTTTCTTTCCCCAACTTCTTATGGGCCCAATCGAAAGAGCTGTCAATTTCATCCCTGAATTGAAGAAAAAAGTAAATTTCGATTTTGACAGAGTTATTTCGGGCCTTACCCTCATCTCCTGGGGAGTCTTTAAAAAGATGGTGATTGCAGACAGGCTGGCTATTTTTGTAAATGAAATATTTGCAGCTCCGTACCATCAGGGCATCAATCTATTATTTGCAGTTTATTTTTATGCATTTCAGATCTATTGTGATTTTTCCGGCTATTCTGATATCGCTATCGGAATAGCTCGAATTCTGGGATTTAAATCTATGAAAAATTTCAATTTCCCTTATTTCGCCACTAATATGACACAATTCTGGAATAGGTGGCATATTTCTTTATCTACATGGTTGAGGGACTACCTTTTCCTTCCTATAGCTTATTCTTCCATGAGGAAAATACCAGGTGAGAAAAAATGGGGAATAAAGACAGAATACATAGGATACGCTTCCGGAATGTTTATCACAATGTTTCTCGGAGGACTCTGGCATGGTGCAGCATGGACATTTGTAATATGGGGAATGCTTCACGGGTTGTTTCTTATAATCGGCTATACAACAAAAAAAGCAAGAAAAAAGATCCTCAAAAAAACAGGATTAAAAAAATTCAAAACATTTAACAAATTTATGGGAATATTCATGACATTTAACTTTGTGTCATTTGCCTGGATATTTTTCAGATCAGAATCATTCTCAGATGCATATAACTATATATCCTCATTCCACTTTTCATTCGCATCAAAGGGATCAGAGCATTTGATTTTTAATGTATTTTTAGTACTTGTTTTTATTACACTTGAGATCATTTATATGAAAAGAGAGAAAATAAAATTCATACGAAATTCTCCAATGCTAGTTAAAACAGCCGTATTTGCACTATTTATTTGTATTATAATCCTGTTTTCCTTAGACTCCTCCAACGAGTTCATTTACCTGAGGTTCTAATTGAAAAGAAAAACAATTAAAATATTTGTTTTCTTTTTGTTTCTGATATTCTTTGACAGATCACTGTCTTATTTTATTTTTAAATATAATTATAAATTCTTTAAAAATAATCCTATAGAAAAACCCCTTTCAAAATACCTCAGAGATCATGATTTCAATACTCTAATCATCGGAACTTCAAGAACTTACCAGGCAATACATCCTGAATTAATTAAGAGTCCTCAAATCACTCCATTCAAATGGAGCCATGCAGGGAATGGTCCTAAATATAATTATTATTTTTATAAGTTATATAAAAAAATCGAAGGTACTCCAAAAATGGTGGTTCTGGGTATGGACTATTTTATTTATTCAATTGCTTCTTCATCATTGTCTTTATCAGAGGTGAAAGAACATACTTCTACCAGTATAATGAGGCATTTTTTTTCGCCAACTCTTTTGCTCTTAAAAAATAAAAGTGAAACGGATATTCTGCTTAATGATATCTTAAATTCAATTAAAATTTCTGAACTTTCTCTTTATAATAAAATTAAAGATGCCCAAACTTATACAGGTGTGGAAAAATCTGCACTTCCAAATTTAAAAATCATTACTGAAGATTACCCATCATATAAGAGAAGAATTTTCTGGAGATTACCGGGGAAGGAGGGTGATTATTTCATTAAGATGCTCGATGAAATACAAAAAGATAAAGCTGTGATAGTTCTGGTTGTAATCCCCGACTATATTGGAACTGTAAAAACCAACATATCTCAAAAAAGGTTTAAAAGACATTTAAATAGATTAACAAAAAAATATAATAACCTGATAATATTGAATTATAATTTTAATAGAAAATTTAACCTCAAAGATGAATCTCTATTTATTGATGGTGGTTATGGAATCGGGAATTCTCATATGTCAAAAAAAGGTGCTGAGATTTTCAATAAAATGCTTAAAAGTGATCTTAAAAAGATCGTAAATTAAAATTTAATCTACTTGATATCAACAAGTTCTACCTGAAATACGAGTGTCGCATTAGGGGGAATCTCTCCGCCAGCGCCTCTCTCTCCATATGCAAGGTGAGAAGGAATGATCAGGACTCTCTTCTCTCCCTTCCTCATGTCAAGAAGTGCTTCATCCCAACCCCGGATCACTTTCCCGACACCAACAGGGAAATCCAATGGAGTACCTCTGTCAACAGAACTGTCAAATTTTCTGCCATCAAGAAAAGTACCTGTATAATGCGCGGAGATCATTCCGCCTTTTTTTGGTTTGTTTCCTTTACCTTCATTGAGAACTATATACATCAGGCCTGATTCTGTGGTAATTCTTCCGGGCCACTTATCTTCAATAAGCTTCTTCTCTTCTTCCTGCTTTATTTTTAATTCCATTTCATATTCAGATTTTTTATCTTCAGTATATTTCTTAAATATAACCGGTGCATCAAAATCTTTTGCTGCATCACCTACTCTTACGATCTTTATACTCTCGATCTTGTCTCCCTGAACTATCTGATTAACAATATCCATACCTTTATAAACTTTTCCAAATACTGAGTGTTTGTTATCAAGATGGGGAGTTGCAGTATGGGTAATAAAGAACTGACTCCCGTTTGTTCCGGGTCCTGCATTAGCCATTGAAAGTATTCCGCTGCTGTCGTGTTTCAGATCAGTATGAAACTCATCAGGGAAACTGTATCCCGGATTCCCGCTGCCATTCCCCTGCGGATCTCCACCCTGGATCATAAAATCATTAATAACCCTGTGAAAGGTCAGGCCGTCATAAAATGGTTCGCCCTCGCCTTTCGCACTATTGGGTATTTTACCCTCTGCCAGTCCTGCAAAATTCGCTACCGTCATAGGAACCTTATCAAAATCTAATTTAATAACAATTAATCCCTTACCTGTACTTATTTCTGCATATAAGCCATCATCTTTGTATTTATTCACTTTGCACCCCGATAAAATAATTATTGTGATCAGAAAAAACAATATTACCTTCTTCATGTAATCCTCCGATTCTTATTTTAAATGATTATACGAAAAAAACAGGTATTGGTAAAGCCTATTCAGATCGATCAGAAACCGGATCTTCCCTTTTATCTACTTTCCACTGAATAGGATACAGGACCAGAAGTAATACATTACAAAATACTATAACATAGAAAAAGAAGATCATTGGTTGATACAATAAAGCGGCCAGGATTAGAAAAAACCTGTGTGTTGAAACACCTATCAAATTCCAGAACACTAATAAGATCTTACCTGCCCTAGTATTTTTCTTAATTAGTACTTTGGATTTATCCCGGGTACCTGTTACCTGAGCTTTTGTATAACCCAGATATACAAAAAGAAGAAGTTTTTCAATATAATTTCCTCTCCTTGACCTTATAAAACTGAATCTCTTTTTAAATTTTCTATAATCATCACCAATGGTGTTGTTTCTTCCGGTTGAACTTGAAAGATATTGCTGTCTGTAATAGTCAATTATAACGCTGTGTAATATCATAGATGCCCCTGCTGCAAGTGTTAGAGGCAAAAGTCCGAATGGGAGTTTAAATCCCACTTTTATTAATCCGATGTACATACCAACAAAAACTGCTATCGAGGTAATATAATCCACCCATCCGTCAATGATCCTCCCAAGAGGAGTCCCATTCTTTTTTAATCTGGCGATCATTCCATCGATCAGATCAAAGATATGACATAAAAGGTAGAAAAGGCCTCCATATACAAAACTTTTTTTATCCCCGAATGAGAAATATATCCCGCTGATAATTCCGGCTATCATAGACATAAATGATATCTGATTTGGTGTAACCGGGAATTTCACAAGAAACTTGGTAAAAACAAAACTGACAGGCCTGAATAAGAAAAGGTCAACCGTCTCTTCCGCTATAATGTCCTTGAGAGAACTTCTGAATTCTTTAAATAATTTAATCATGATATTATCAAGACTTGGAGAGGAGGATTAGAATTGCAAGAATTGTGAACATCAGGATCATTGCCCACTTAACCTTGTCCATCCTATACTTCATAAGACCCTGCTCATTCAGAAAAAACGTATCTCCTCCTCCACTGTCGAGTACTCCTTTCCCATACAATTTATTAAAGACCGATTTGTTAACTTCACCTATATTCTTTATATCTTTTGCAAGTTCAACAGAGAGGGCTCCCTTCTCGCGAAATAAAGAAATGATCTTTTTTTCTTTATTAAACTTACCAGTTATCATTTGAAATCCTTTCATTAAAACTCCGGTTAATATTTTATACCAAAACTGATTATAAAAAAAGTGGAAACCGAATTAAAAACAATATGCTTTGATTTACGTAATAATTATAGGGTAAAATAAAGTAATGGATCCAAAAAATCACAAAAAGAAGAATTCAGGAATCTGGGAAACTGTTAAAACAGATTTTAAAGAAAGTGAAATAACCCGGGAAGTAAAATACGACCTTACTGACACTCTTGATTTCTATCTCACTGAAGATCAGAAAACCAGAATGAAAGAGATGGGATGGTTCAAAAAGCTTATATTTATCCCGGCCTGGCTGCTCAGAATAATGTTTTTTAAATTAACCCGTATCAGACGGCTCCTTCTGGCATTAGCAATATTTTTTTCCTTTATCAGAATATCAGTCAACAATTCTGACAACTCTAATTATTCTTTCCTGGGTGTTATTATTCTCCTTTTTATTTTGATCCTTGAACTAAAAGACAAACTGATCGCAGTAGATGAACTAAGTGCAGGGCGGGCTGTACAAACAGCTTTTATGCCTCCCGAGAATCCTGAAGTACCAGGCTGGTCCTTATGGCTCTATTCAAGGCCGGCAAATAGTGTCGGGGGTGATATGGTTGATCTTATCCCGATTAATGATATTAATTACGGAGTTGTACTCGGTGATGTATCGGGAAAAGAACTTGGGGCTGCATTATATATGGTGAAACTTCAATCTACACTCAGAGCTCTGGCATCAGATTTTGATTCTCTGTCAAAACTGGGATCAAAAATTAATAAGATCTTTTACAGAGACAGTGAGTCAAACAGGTTTGCGACAATGGTATATATCTCATTAAAAAAAGATCAGGGAGATCTGCAAGTATTAAATGCAGGACATATACCACCTATCCTTCTCAGTAATGGGGAATTGGTTGAAATGGCTAAGGGATCACCTGCGATCGGGATCAAGAGCACTTCCAAGTACAGAGAGGATAATTTGATACTAAAAAAAGGTGACTATCTCATTGTCTATTCTGACGGAGTTTCAGAAGCAATCAACTCGGAAGGTGAATTTTACGGAACAGGCAGATTTAAAGATACTCTGATAGCAGGCAAAGATCTGTCGCCCAGGGAAATGGGGAAGAATATCATAGCTACAGTTAATAATTTTGTAGGAAATAATAAATTCTACGATGATCTTTCAATTGTGATCCTGAGAAGAGATTAACCGGCTGCAAATCAACATTTAAATTTCAGCTTCTCAAATAAGATGCCCCGTTCACATCGATTATTGCACCTGTCATAAATTCATTCCCTGAGGCAGCAAGCATTATTACTGCATTTGCAACTTCCTCCGGCTTTGCTACACGATTCATGGGGCTCTGAGCTCTGATCTCATCTCCGCGGGGCCCGTCCAATATTTCCCCGGTCATATCAGTCTCTACAAATCCCGGAGCAACAGCATATATCTGGACATTATAAGGTGCAAGTGCTTTGGCCATAGACTGGCTGAATGAGTTCAAAGCTGCTTTGCTGGCTCCATAAGCTGGTGCATCAGGTTCTCCACGGAAAGCACCTCGGGACGTAATATTAATGATCTTCCCCCCTCCGCTCTGTACCATATATTTCCCCGCTAAGAAGGAGATGTTTGCCGCTCCCAGCAGATTTAACCCGATAGTCCTTTCCCAGGTTTCAAGCCAGTAAGAGTAATCCGACTCCTGGAAACTCCTCTCCTCATATATCCCGGCATTATTCACCAGAATATCTATTCTCCCGTATTCATCAACTATTCTCTCTATCATTTCCTCTGAGAGTATCGGGTCGGATATATCACACTTAACTGCATTGTGCCCTTCCCCTTCGAGATAAGAAAGGACATTTTTTGCTGCTTTTTTATCATTGTTAAAACTTATGATCACAATTGCTCCTGCCTCTGCAAACTTTTCAGCAATAGCAGCACCTATCCCCCGGGAACCTCCGGTCACTAATACAATTTTTTCTGTAAAATCAATTTTCATAAGAAAATATTATTAGAACAATAATATTTTGTAAAGCATATATCCATACTTTCAAAACCTCCTGTGTTCATAACTAACAAACATCCGGATAATATTTGAGATTAATTTTTTATTATTTTAAACTGATTATTATTACGAGGAGGGAAAATGAAAAAAAGCCTGCCATTTTTTAATTTTGTGTTAGTTGTATTCATCTTTTTTTGCTTTAGCGGAAATGTGGTCGCCGAAAATATAATTAAATTAGGAAGCTCTATTTCATTTACGGGGAAACACAGCAGATCCGGGAAACTTTACATTGATTCCTACAAACTTGCAGTGGATACGATCAATAGCAAGGGAGGGGTGAAAGTAGGAGACAAAACCTATAAATTGAAATTGATCTTTTATGATGACAGAAGTGATTCCTCTGAAAGCTCAAAAATGGTTGAGAAACTTATCGGAAAAGACAAAGTGGATTTCCTCCTGGGGCCCTACAGCAGTGGAATAACTATCCCAGACAGCCTGATTGCAAGAAGGTATAGAATCCCCATGATTGAGGGAGGAGGAGCTTCGGAAAAGATATTTAATAAAAAGAATAAATATATTTTCGGACTACTTCCCGAAGCGGGTGAATATTTCAAATCTACACTTGAATATCTAAAAACCGTAAAACCAACTCCCAAATCAATTGCTATACTTTATGCTGATGATAAATTTGACTTAAGTGTAGGAGAAGGGACAAAAAAAATTGCAGAAAAAATGGGATTCAAAATAGAAATATTCGAAAAGTATTCGGAGGGCCAATCAGATTTCACTTCAGTCCTTACTAAGATTAAAGGTAAGAACCCTGATGTAATTCTCGTAGGAGGTCATACAGAAGAAGCACTTAACATAACCCAGCAATTAAAAGAACTTGATGTAAATCCAAAAATGCTCAGCCTTACTGTAGGACCTTCAGAATCAGATTTCAGAAAAGCTCTGGGAAAAGATTCCGAATTTGTTTTCGGAGTTGCATCATGGTCAACTCAAATGAATTTCAAAGGATATATTTTTAAGGATACTGCAGAATTCATCAATATTTTTAAAAATAAATTCAAATATGATCCGGATTATCATAATGCCGCCGGCATTGCCTGTGTTTCGGTGTTGAAATATGCAATCGAAAAAGCAGGATCATTAGACCGGGAAAAAGTTCGGGAAGCTCTTGTAAATTCAGACCTGCAAACTATCTATGGTACTATCAAATTCAATCCCAACGGACAGATAAATGGTACCAGTATAGTTTTACAGATACTTGATGGGAAGGTGTTCGAAGTATATCCCAACACTTTGAAAAAATCAGTATATCCAATGCCACCCTGGAAAAAGAGGTAACTCCCGGGATTTAATGACGCTCCAGATCCTGATTAACGGAATATTGAAGGGAGGACTCTATGGTTTAATGGCCCTTGGTATGTCATTGATATGGGGAGTCATGAATATAATCAATATTGCTCATGGCGCTTTTATCATGATCGGTGCTTACATAACATTTCTCCTGTTCAATTTCACCGGGATAGACCCGTTTGTAAGTTTAATATTCTCTTCATCAATAATGTTCTTAATAGGATATACTATACAGAGGGGGATCATTAACCTCGTCATCAGAGCTGAAATATTTATTACTTTAATACTTGCATTCGGAATTGAAATATTCATAAACAATGCAGCTCTGATGATATTCTCTGCAGATGTAAGAAAAGTAAAAGTTTCATATGGAGCTTCAAATTTTAATATGTTCGGTGTAACGATCCCCTATGTCAGGCTAATTGCATTTCTTCTGGCTATTGCAATTACAATCATACTCTTTTTTTTCATGACCAGAACTAAATCGGGA